>Ga0335078_10010189_pt1 | contig 13923 bp, 11 predicted proteins | sample Lox_Sample_32_FD_206711 | JGI IMG/M metagenome (GOLD analysis project Ga0335078, IMG submission 206711) | Soil microbial communities from Loxahatchee National Wildlife Refuge, Florida, United States - Lox_Sample_3.2 | ecosystem: Environmental > Terrestrial > Soil > Wetlands | place: USA...
CGGGCTGCTCCGGATAGGGCAGCCCGCGGCCAGCGTGGCGGCGAGAACGCTTCTAGCAGCCGCCGCCACGCCCGCAATCACGCCTTCATGGCTGCGCTGGTGGGCCAGTGAGACGTGCAGGTACTACTCGGTCGTCGCTCGGTCCTGATGGCCAGCCTAGGCGACTTCCACTGTCGCCTCCTAGATCGAGAAGTCCAATGGATGGCGAGGGATGTGGATGGCACCCGTCGGGGGCGGGCTCGCGCCGTTGGGCTCCATCGCCATGATCTTCGCGGCGAGAAAGGAGCTAACGATATCGTGAAGGTGTGCTAAGCGGCCCATCCGCTTTCCGGCACTTTTCGCATCTCTCGCTTGAGCCTACATTGTCGACACGCTGAGGTTCGCAAAGGGCCTCCCCGCATGGAGGAATGAACGATGCCCAACGCGAAGGCTTACTCCGTAGCAAGCGCGACGTCCCCGTTCACCCGGACCACCATCCCGCGTCGCGACCCGACGCCGCACGACGTCCAGATCGAGGTGCTGTTCTGCGGGATCTGCCATTCGGATCTGCACCAGGCGCGCAACGAGTGGAGCGCCATGCCCACCGTTTATCCATGCGTCCCGGGCCACGAAATCGTTGGACGTGTGACCAAGGTCGGCTCGGCGGTGACGAGGTTCACGGCTGGCGAGCTCGCTGGCGTCGGTTGCTTGGTTGACTCCGATGGTACCTGTCCGGAGTGTAAGGCGCACTATGAACAGTTCTGCCCCGGCGCTGTCTACACCTACAACTCCCCGGACAAGCACACGGGAAGGGTCACCTACGGTGGCTACTCGGACAGCATCGTCGTGAACGAGCGGTTCGTCCTTCGTATCCCCCCGAACCTTGACCTTGCGGGCACCGCCCCACTTCTGTGCGCTGGGATCACGACGTGGTCGCCGCTTCGTCGTCAAGGAGTCACGAAGAACAAGAAGGTCGGCGTCGTTGGGCTCGGTGGGTTGGGCCACATGGGCGTGAAGTTTGCTCGAGCGCTAGGCGCGCACGTCGTGGTCTTCACCACGAGCACCTTCAAGGTGGAGGACGCGCATCGCCTCGGCGCCCACGAGGTCGCGATATCCAAGAACGCGAAGGAGATGTCGAAGCACGCCGGCAGCTTCGACATGATCCTCGACACCGTTTCCGCCCTACACGACCTTACCCCCTACTTCGCTGGCCTGAAGCGCGATGGCAATCTCACGCTGGTCGGCGCGCCGGATCAGCCGCACGCGGTGCCGGCCTTCGCCCTCATTTTCGGGAACAAGAGCCTGTCTGGGTCGCTCATCGGCGGCATCCAGGCGACCCAGGAGATGCTTGATTTTTGCGGGGAGCACCGGATCACCTCCGACGTCGAAGTGATTCCGATCCAGAAGCTCAACGAGGCTTACGAGCGGTTGCTCAAGTCAGACGTGAAGTACCGGTTCTCGATCGACATGGCGTCGCTGAAGGCCGAGTGAGACCCGGGAGCTCCGAGACGTCGAGTGCTGGCGGAAAGCAGTCTTGAGGTCTTGAGCGAAGGTAGTAGTGGGACCGATCGTCGACAACCCTGGTTTGGCGGTCGTGCCGAGCGCTCGGCGACTCCGTGCCCACCGTGCTTCCGCCGGCGCCTTACCTTTCGTACATGTTCGTGCTGTCGAGGGAGCCCTTGCCGGTGCCCTTCGTTCCACCCTTAAAAACTTGGATCGTAATCTCAGTGCTGAGACCCCTCCCTCACTTAGGCGGCCGACGAAACAGAAGACCAAAAAGCCGTTCCTCCCCTAGTTGCCGGCCCGCTTCGCGCAACAAAAAGAACGGGACAAAAGCCATGATCACCACGAGAACGTGAGCTAGCGTCGCGGACGGGCGCATGAGGAGGCCCGTCAACTCGGGAATCATCGACTCCCCCTTCACAAGATTGTGTACGGCAAGCTCGGCCACCTGGAAGATTAGAACGAAGACGCCAAATACAAGGGACTTGTACGCAGCCGAGATCGCAAGTGGCAGACGCTCAAAACTCTTCCCGATGTGCATGGCTTCACCTATCAGGATGAGCTTCGCCAGGATGAGCGCCTCCACAAATGCGTACCCATAGTGCGCGTAGGAGATGCCCACCTGGGCCAGGACGACGCGCCTGTAGTTGAGGAGAGCGCCCAAGAACACGCAAACGTAGAGGGAGATCGCAACGTATTCCAGTAACTCTTCCTTTGCTCTTTGCCTGAGCCCCTGCCTCTTGGGATCATTCGTCATCCAAACCGCCCCCTAGGCCATCCCGAAATGACCGGATAAGGACGTCACCGTGCCCTGCCGTGTCACGCCAGTATAACAGCGTCTCCGTATGCACCCTCTTCACTCGTCCAGCTGCAGGGGACCGGCTTAACCTGCACCCCGTTCTTTCAGCTCCTCTTCCAAGATAGGCACAGCGAGGCTGCAGGATTCGATGCCTCGGGCCACACACAGATTCAGAACCGCCATGATCTCTTCCGGCGTCGCCTCTGCTTTCAGAGCGTTCTTCATTTGGCGCCGCGTCCCGGGAGCGTACATGAGCGTGATCGATACGTCGAACGCGATGGACGTGAGTTCGACGTCCTTCGGACTGAAGGTCCCTCTTGCGTAGACGCTCGCTCCCACCGCCATAAGAGCATCGGTCCATCCCGGGTCGAGCGCAAGAAACGGCTCGCACGCTTCGTCCGACCGCCCAACGGCCTTCAGCTTGTCGAGCGGGTGGCGGTAGGTGACTTTGACCCGAGGTCAGCGCCCGGTTACGCACCGCAGGTTACTGAGCGAGACCATTCGCTCCTGAGCGAACTCCCGCTGGCTGATGTCCCTCTCTCGAAGTGGGCGGCGAGCTTCGTCCAATGCGCTTTGTGTCTTGGTCGGTCATTGCTGCCTCCCTTCGAGAACGGAACAGCTCCACCGGCCTACGTCACCGCTGCCAGGCGACCTTCGCCGGTCGGTCACGGTCGAATTTGAACAGAGTAAATGCCTTTCTTAACTTGCGCGTCGCTGATATCTGGGCCTGCAACAAACAATAGCGCGCTAAGGAAGAGTCTTTTCTTACGGAGACGTTAAACAATCACGGGTGGGAATGGCGCTGCTACATCGGCCAGCATACTGACATCCCCCTCGCCTGCTTCGAACACCAGAATTGGATGTGGCTGAAAGGACGCTTCTGGGCTCGGCCCATGTCCGTGTTTTGCTTGGTCGATTGATCACTTCACAAACTTCGCCGCTAACCAGTAATCGACACTAAACTTTCCCGCGCCACAACAAAAAAGCCAGATAAAGAAAAGCACGTACAGGACCTCCGGGAGGTAGAGGAGTTCCTCGAACCAGTTAAGAAGCGAAAGCCTTTTGGGTATCGCGGAAAGCTTGGCGGTCAGGACGGCGACGAGCATATCGATCAACAAAGCTACGCAGGCCAGGCTCGATAGAAGTCCCACGGCCAGCAAGGATCCGCCCACGAACTCGACACCCGACACGAAATAAGTCATCAGGTGGGGATACGGGACTTCGATTCTAACGAGCGTTTCGTACAGGGTTTGCCTTCCGCTGGCGACAAACAATTTGTTTGCCCCAGAGATGGCAAAGAACAATCCGAGGGATACGCGTACCAGCAGGATCGCGTATTGTCCCCAATCACTGCTACCCAGCAGCGCAAACTGGACTACCCGTTTCCCATCCACCTCTCATTCCTCCACGGAAGGATGCGCCGCACATCCATTCTGTACCATGCTTTCCACTTACTCGGCCCCCGACGCTGCGCAAGCGAATACCGACGCCCCACAGTTATGCGTCCATCCGTTCGACCCATTGAGCGCGCCATGCGGGAGCTACGAATGGATCCGCAAAGTACTGCGTCTCCCGGGCAACCTGTCGCCCCTGAACTCCATGATACTAACGCTGCAGGTGGGCCTATCGTCGTATGTGAGGACAACTTCGGTGATCCAAAGATCGCCGCTACCAATGATTCGTCGAACGGCAAACCGCTTTTTGCTGGGCTGGCTAGCGCGTTGGCTCTGTATGTTGCGCCGACCTCGGGTTCTCTCGCCTGACTGCGGGTACTCGAGTACCGCGTCCTCATGATAGATGCGGTGCTCCGCTTCGAGGTCGTTGGCGTCGGACGCCGCCCAGTGCTGACCCAGCGCCGCACGGATCTCTTGATCTTGCACACCAGAATAACGCTCGCTCATCTTGAGCCTTCAGTAAAGATGCTCCGCAGGAGACGCAGAGTACGAAATCGCGACGTCTCTTCTATCACTCTATAGTCTATGCCGCGTCGAGGAGTTGCTAGCGCTTCTCTCCCAAGTGGGGATCGGTTCGCCCAGGGACTTTTTGCTGGGAGAAGTTCTGGGCCAAGTCGGCTACAAACCCGCTTTTGTGCCAAAAAATGCTTTTCGGATCCGCGGAGTTGTTTCGCGAATCGTCTTTCGCGCGGAGGGTTATTCAACGCAAGAGGCCCCGACCAAGCCTCGGTCGCCGTAGGCCTGGCCGTCGGCGCCCCGGGTGACCTCCCCGGGAGAATCGCACGGTGCGGTTCTGCTCGACGATGCGGTACGCTTAACGTAATGCGACCCCTTCGGTATTCCATCAACATCACACTAGACGGTTGCTGCGATTACCGTGCAATTGTCCCGGACGAAGACTTGCATCGTCACGCGGTCGAGAATTTCGCCCGGGCCGATGCCCTTCTTTTCGGCCGGGTGACCTACGAAATAATGGAAGCTGCGTGGCGGCAGCCGGCGCAGGCGAAAGCATGGCCTGGTTGGATGGAACCTTTCGCCCGGACGATCGATGCGGCAAAGAAGTACGTCGTTTCGAACACGCTGGACCGGGTCGATTGGAACGCGGAGCTTGTGCGCGGGGATTTGGAGAAGGCCGTTCAGCGGCTCAAGCGTCAGTCGGGCAAGGGGCTGTTCGTCGGGGGCGTGAAGCTTCCTCTGGCGTTGGCGGAACTCGGATTGATCGATGAGTACGAGTTCGTGGTTCAGCCCAGGCTAGCGGGCCGTGGGCCGACGTTGTTCGCGGGGCTATCGAGGCGTATAGACTTGAGGCTTCTGAGTCGGATCGAGTTCGGCTCTGGGGCGGTTGCGATGCGCTATGAGCCGATAAGGTAGGTTCGACCTTGCTAGCCCGGCTAACCTGCGAGGTCGGGAAACTGGAGGGCGACGCGGCGAAAGCTACGAAGTTACCAAGGTCCTTTTGGGGGCGCTTATTACGGGGACGCCTCAAATGGGGTATCGAAAAACTCCGTCCGATGGTGGGCAAGGCGCGGGGACGCGGCGCCGAGGCGATGATGGTTCGCTCCCATCTTCTGGTCCCAGACCGAACGGACCGCAGGCCCTCGCAGCGCCCGAGGCTGCCAGGAAGCCGAGAGCACCCTGGCCAGCCAGCGAAGGCACTGACCGAGGCAGGAAGCAACCGAGGCTCTACTGGCCCCCGTAGACGCGACCGAAGGCGCGAGCCAGCATCAACGCCATGAGCAGCCCGCCAATGCCGACCGGCAGCACGTGCTTGTTGTGGCGCAAGTCGAACTTTGCAACCCGCCCGATGAGCAGGTACGCAACGAAAAAGTTGAACGAGCCCCACCAGACATTGACCGTCGCCGACGACATCCCTTGGCCCGGTGGGGAGGCAAATGGACTCGGGAAGGGATGTCCGGTGACCCCAGCAACGAAATGGGGGACCGCGTTCACGAGGAACGCGCCGCCAAAAAAGTAGGCCAAGTACGTGTGCCACTTCATTGCTTCCTCCGTGTCCGCCTGGTCTGATGCTAACACACTCGCCCTTCAGTCACCTGGCGACGTCTCCCATCAACCGGTCGTTCACGATCGCCGACGACCGGGTGCGGCAGAGGAAGGGAAGCTGGAGCACAAGCGACGGAAGCGGGGGGCAGATACATTGACGCTTCGCTCGCAATTGGCCCGGCCCGGACTTCCTAGCCCTGCCCCACCACGACGGCCGAGAGACTCCCTCTGTGGACGGAATCGTGTCGCGCGCGCCGCCTCGGGCCAGACCCGCTCCTGCCGCAGAAACGGGCCTCCTGCAGCGAACCGGCTCGCGAGCGGCGTACTGCGAGCGCGGGCTGCGCCGGTTGCCCCGGTGGATGTCCAACGAGATGCAGAACAGCCTCTCTCCGGCGATCCCCAAGCTGGGCCATCGCCTGCGAGGCAAATCAACTGGACTCACCGATTCGCAATGCCCATTCCACTGCGGCTCGCGCATGGAGCGAAGTCGTGTCGAGTAGGGGCACGGAGACGTCTGCCTGGGTCACTAGCATGGGGATCTCGGTGCAGCCCGCGATCACGCCCTGGGCTCAGTCCCTGACCAGCGCCTCTATGATGGACAGGTAGCATGCCTTTGAGTCTGCCTTTAGGCGCCGTCGGAGCACCAGACCTACGTCACCGGCTCTTTGACGGTGCGTATTTGGGGCCACACGCTCGCAATACAATTGTTTCGCAAATGGACCGTGGCGTCTCGTTTGCGACTGGCATCCGCTTGCGAACGATTCTCACCATCTGCTCGTCGGTGAACCGGCTCGCGCCCATACATCACCGACCAGGCCGTCCCCGGAAAGGCATCGTCTCCTGTTTCAAGTGATCCGAGATTCTGTCACGCTCAGCGGAGGCCCCCTGGCGGGCGCAGTTGCGGGTGCGACAAGCCGCCCTCGACCCGCGTACGCATCCCCCGTTAAAGAGCGGCCGAATCGCCATCGTTTCGACGGAGTTGTTGCCAGCTTCGCCCAGCCTGTCCGCTTCACGGGCGGGGAGGCGGCGGCTCGGGCGCAGTCCGGTCGAGGTCGGCCACCCAGGACGCGAGGAGCGTCCAGGTCACCGCCAACACAACCGGACCGACGAACAGCCCGACAATCCCGAATCCGATGAGGCCACCGATGACGCCGGAGAGGATGAGGAGCAGCGGCAGGTCCGCCCCCCGCCTGATGAGGACAGGCCTCAAAAAGTTATCGAGGGTTGCAGCGACCACGGCGAAGACCAGCAGCACCGTTCCGCGGCCCGCCGAAGCCGACGTATAGAGCCAAATCGTCGCCGGCGCGAGAACGAGGAGCGGCCCGAGCTGGGCGATGCACAGGACAAATGCGATCGCAGTGAGCAGACCTGCGTGAGGAACCCGGGCGAGCCCGAGCCCAACACCGGACAGCGCAGTTTGCGCCAACGCGGTTACAACGATGCCCAAGGCCACAGCGCGGACCGCCTTGGCCGCGAGCTCCGCGGCATTCTCCCCACGCTCACCGGCGAGCCGGCGCAGGAAGCGGCGGACCCCCACGGCAGCCCTCTCGCCCGTGGAGTAGAGGATGCCTGACACGACCACCGTGAGAATGAACTGGACTATTGCGGTGCCCAGACCGCCGGCCTTGGCTGCAAGCCATCGGGCCGCTTCCCCGACATGGGGCGCCACCCGGGCCGCGAGTGACTCGGGGTCGCCGGCCGCGCCGCGCCAGCCCTCCGACAGTCGCGGCCCGGCCAGCGGCACGCGCTCCAACCATGCCGGCGGTGGCGGCAGCCCCTCCTTCAGCAGCGACCCGGCCAATTGGGCAACGCGGTCGGCGTTGCTCGCGATGGCCGAAATGCCGATCCACACGGGGATTACAAGCAGCGCCAAGAGAGCGACGACCATCACGGCAACAGCCAGCCCGCGACGCCCACCGAGGCGTGCCTGAATGGAGAGTAGGATAGGCCACGTGGCGATGACGATCATCGTCGCCCAGATGATCGCAGCTGCGAACGGGAGCATGACCCACAGGCTGGCCGCCGTCATGACTCCGATGGCGAGGACACCGAGGGTAATGCGGGGGATGTCTTGAACTGCTGGGCGGTCGGTCATGGGGCAGGGATGTGCCGAGGCGGCCCGATGGCGCTGCGAATGCCGTCTCCAGCTTGGCAGAGTGTGGCACGGTTTGGCTGCGGATGGCCAGGACGTCGAGATCCACGCAAAGCTTCTGGCAGCGACGTCTCTCCCGATTCGGAGCCGAGCTCTTCGGGCACCCCCGCTCGTGTCCGCTGGCGAAGCGGTTCCGGTCGATACTCGACCATCGACCCGTGAGGTGGAATTACGTCCCGCGTGCGGGTTAGCTTCCCTAGCGTTTGAGTGCTCACGGAAGGACATGGCAGACGAGTCAGCGATTGGATACTTTGGCTCGGGTTTCCCGCGTCGCGCTTGGAGGTAACCGAGATGGCCAAGGACACGCTGAAGTCGACTTCGGAGCCAGTGGATTGCTCCGAGCAGAAGCGGCTTAATGAAGCACGGGAGAAGGGCATCCTCTGGAAGAGGTGGGGCCCGTACCTCAGCGAGCGGCAGTGGGGAACTGTTCGCGAGGATTACAGCAGGGACGGCAACGCGTGGGCCCACTTCTCGCACGACCAGTCGCGATTTCGCGCATATCGGTGGGGCGAGGACGGCCTCGGTGGGGTCTCCGATGATCGTCAGCTCCTCTGCTTTTGCCTCGCGCTCTGGAACGGCCGGGATGCAATCCTTAAGGAGCGTCTCTTCGGACTCACCAACACCGAGGGGAACCACGGCGAGGACGTCAAGGAATACTACTTCTACCTCGACTCCACACCGACCCACTCGTATATGAAGTACCTCTACAAGTACCCGCAGCGAGAGTTCCCCTACGGGGACCTCGTCGAGACGAACGGGAGGCGGACGAGAGACGAGTTCGAGTACGAACTCATCGATACCGGGACATTCGACGACAACCGGTACTTCGACGTCTTCCTCGAGTACGCCAAGGCTGGACCGGACGACATCCTGATCCGCGTCTCGGTTCATAACCGCGGGCCGGACGCTGCGCGGCTGCACGTTCTTCCAACCCTATGGTTCAGGAACACTTGGTCGTGGGGAGACGAAGGCCCGAGGCCGATCCTCCGAGAGAAGGGTGCGGCAGTTGTTGCCTCCCATCCCGACCTGGGCGAGTTCTCGCTCGCCTACGAAGGTGCCCTGGAGACGCTGTTCACGGAGAACGAGAGTAACGTCCAGCGGCTATCAGGCCAACCCAACCGGACGCCCTACGTGAAGGATGCCTTTCACCGCTATGTGATCTCCGGAGATCGCGACGCGGTAAACTTCTCGAAGACCGGGACCAAGGCCGCGGCGCGCTATGCCCTTGATGTGGCCGCGGGGGGCTGCCAGGTCGTTCGCCTCCGCCTCGCAGCACGTCTGCCTGTCGCACCGTTCGGAGATGCGTTCGAGGAGGTCTTTCGCCAGCGGATCGCCGACGCGGACGAGTTCTACGACCGGATTACCCCCCGGACGCTAAGTGCAGACGAACGTCAGGTCCACCGCCAGGCGCTCGCGGGGATGCTTTGGACGAAGCAGTACTACTACTTCGACGTGGACCGCTGGCTGAAGGAGCACGATGCGCACCCACTCATGAGCGGCGGGGTGCGCCAGGTCAGCCGGAATGCCGAGTGGTTCCACATGCTGAACGGCGACGTCATCTCCATGCCCGACAAATGGGAATACCCCTGGTACGCGGCCTGGGACCTGGCGTTCCACACCATCTCGCTGTCCCTCGTGGACTTCGATTTTGCCAAGGGACAGCTCCTCCTCATGCTCCGGAGCCTCTATAGCCATCCCAACGGGCAGATGCCTGCCTACGAGTGGAACTTCAGCGACGTAAATCCCCCGGTGCACGCCTGGGCGACGCTGTTCCTCTACAAGATGGAAAAGAACCTCGGCCGCGCGGACCGCGTCTTCTTGGCGCGCTCCTTCCACGGACTGATGTTGAACTTCAACTGGTGGGTGAACCGCAAGGATCCGCAAGGGCGGAACGTCTTCGCCGGCGGGTTCCTGGGCCTCGACAACATCGGTGTCTTCGACCGGAGCGCGCAACTCCCGACGGGCGGCTCCCTGGAGCAAGCGGACGGGACCGCATGGATGGCCTTCTACGCCCAGAATATGCTCGAGATGGCACTCATCCTCTCCGACGAAGATCCCGCATATGAGGAGATCGCGTTCAAGTTCCTCGAGAACTTCGTTTGGATCTCCTACGCGATGGACAAGGTCGGAGCGCACGGCGACGACATGTGGGATGAAGAGGACGGCTTTTTCTACGACGTACTCCGGCTTCCCGACGGACAGGCGTTCCGGCTCAAGGTGCGCTCGATGGTCGGCCTGCTGCCGCTCTGCGCGAGCACGATGATCGAAGAGAGCTTCGTGACGCGCCATCCGAAGTTCATGGAGCTGATCGCGCTCTTCAGGAAGCGCCATCCCAAAGTGGTCGCCCACGTCGCCCCGACCGCAGAGGGGTTCATTGGCCACGCAGGTCGACGGCTCCTCTCGCCCCTCACGAAGGAGAAGCTCGAGAGCATCCTTTCCTACCTCCTCGATGAGAAGGAGTTCCTCGGCCCGTACGGCATTCGCTCGCTCTCCCGTCACCACCTGGAGAGCCCGTTCGTCTTCCACACGAGCGGCCAGGAGTACCGCGTCCAATATCTTCCCGCCGAGTCGAACACCGGGCTGTTCGGGGGCAACTCGAATTGGCGCGGACCGGTGTGGTTCCCGGTCAACGTACTGATCATCCGGGGGCTCCTGAACTTCTACGCGTTCTACGGCAACGATTTCACGGTCGATTGCCCAACCGGGTCCGGGAAACGGATGACCCTCTTCGAGGTCGCTCAGGAGATCGCCCAGCGCCTTGCGAGTATCTTCCTGCGCGACGCGAACGGCCACAGGCCAGTCTATGGTGGCTGTGCCAAGTTCCAGGACGACCCGCACTGGCGCGACTTGATTCTCTTCTACGAGCACTTTCACGGCGACAACGGTGCCGGTCTCGGAGCGAGCCATCAGACCGGTTGGACCGGGATGATCGCGCGTACCCTCGACCTCTTCGGACGCATAACCGCCGATGATGCCCTGGAGACCCCCAAGCACAAGCTGGAAGCCCGCATCGTTCGAGACCAGGTCGCCGGCGGCTAGGGGCTCCATGTCGAGATTTCAGCATCCGAGGCTCTCGGGGTACCGCGCTTAGCGGCTCTCGGAGCCCCTTCGCGATGGGCCGTCCGGCAACTTTCGCCGACTTTCCCGCGGTGGCTCGGCGGGCGCGCTCGGGAAGCGCCAATCGTCGCTCACATACGCGCGCTCGCCTGCCGGCCGTGGAGTTTGCCTACTAGCCATCCCACCTCAAACGTGGCTACTACACGTTCATGGGATCCCTCATCGCACTTCCCTGCAGCGAGGGCATCACCCGCCTTGCTTCAAGACGTCCGTGCCAGTCTTCACAACCAAGAGGCGGCCTTCGAGAAGAAAGCAGCACGCGTTCGGTGCAGCCGGCGAATCGGCTGCTAAAGCACGTGTCGAAGTAGCCAAGCAATCGTCACCCGGCCGAGACGGTTCGCGCCGGGTAATCAAGCAGTCCTTGGGAATCGAGCGATGGGGGTGGTCCGTGGAGAGCGGAAGGTACAGGCGCCTGCCGGCCGTGCTAGCCCTCCTGCTCGGAGGTGCGGTCGGATCAACGGCCCTCCCCGACGATCCGTGCGCCGACGACGTGAAGCGCCTTTGTCCCGACGTGAAGCCCGGGAGTGCGCGAGTCCTGAAGTGCCTTCGGCAGAATGAACCCAAACTTTCCGTCGCCTGTCGTGAAAGGGTTCAGGCGGATACCCTGAAGGCGAAGATGCTCATCGAGGAGTTCGGGCGGGCCTGCCGCGCTGACGTGGACGACTTCTGCGCGGGCGTCGATCCGGGCGGGGGCCGCGTCATCGGTTGCCTCGGCCAGCACCAGCTCCAGTTGTCGCTCTCCTGCCAGGCGGAGATCAGCAGACTTTCCGAGGCTCGGGAGCAGGTCTCCGCGTTCAGGGCCGCATGCAAAGCCGACATGGAGAGGCTGTGCACGGGCGTGCGCGCGCAGGCCGGACCCCTCCTGGAGTGCCTCCAGGCGAACGAGGCGAGCCTTTCAGCCGAATGCAACCCAGCGGACATTCGTCGCGCAGTTGAGGCGGCAAGCCTGGTGGATGTTGTGGAGCAGATGACTAGCCAAGAGAACATCCGCGAATCCCTGCAAATCCTCCAGGGCCTCGATTCGGTGGCCTTCTCGCGCAGTCAGATCCTACTTCAGTTCGACAGCTACCAGGCATTAGGAGACATGGGCAACGGCGGTCGCTTGCTCTTCAATCCGCAGTTCGTCTTCGGACATCGAGACGAGTTCGCGTTCCAATTGAAGCTGCCTGTGTCGGCGCTCTACCCGTACGCCGTTAGCGTGCCGACACAGTACGGCCTAGGAGCCGTGGCCACCGCTTTCGCCTGGAACTTCGACGGGGAGGGGCGCGTGCGCCAGTATCTGGCGGCGGGGCTGCAATTGGAGACGGCATCGACGCCCACGATCGGCGGCCCCTGGGCGGGCGTGATCTCCTACGCCATTGGAGTTGCCCTGCAAAGCCGGCTCTCCGCGACAGTTCAGGTTCAGTGGAATCGGTCATTCGGCTCTAGCAGCAGTTATCCGGTAATTAATCTGCTCTATGTCGAGCCCATCCTGGCGACCAACCTGCCGGGACGGTCGTTCCTGGCGCTGGACACGAGGCTCGGCTGGAACTTCGTCAGCGGCACCTTCGTCCCGATCATGAAGGGCCTGGCGGGCCTGTACGTCGATAGACAGAAGTCGCTGTCGATCTCGGTGTGGTATCAGGCTACGCTGTCGCAACCCGCTGCCAACGAGTTTTTCAAATACGGAGTTGGCATGGGACTCGCCTATTTCTTTGACTGGTGATGGGGCAGCACGCTCTAGCGCCTCGGACGGAGACTCCCAGGCCCAAGGCCAAGTCACATCACAGATCCGCGCGCTCGTTCATGCCCTTACCCTTCGACTGGTTCCCGGACGCTCCTTAGGGGCGCTCTGTGCGCCTTCAGGAGCCTTGAGATGGCCGGACGCGCTGCCCCGGCCGACCTTCGCGTGTTCCAGGGACTGAAGGGCGTCCGGGGCCTGAAGCGCCGTTTTCGAGCGTTGCGCCCGCGCTGGTCAGAAACCGGTACTCGAAGGCGCAGCAGCCGACGGGTACGGCCTTGACCAGTCCATTGCGTAAGGTCCCCAGGGATTCGGACAGTTAGGCGCCCTTCTCCTGCCTCCCAATCCATCAATGACGAGCTACGCGAATCGGTGCCCCATGTTACCGCTCAGTATTCCTCGAACATTGATTGGATGGCTGCCACGTCACTGGTCTTGGTGAGCGCCTGCTGCAGGAGCACGCGAGCTTTCTGGGGGTTCAGCTCCAGAGCCGCCACGAAGCCCAGCTTGTCGTCGTCGAGCTCGACGTTACGGGCCACCGTCCCACTGCCCACCCGAGAGCTCCGGACCACGACGATTCCCTTCTTCGCCGCGGCTGCGAGCGCGTCGACCATGGCTGCGGTCGCGTTTCCGTCCCCTACGCCCGCGAGCACAATTCCCTTCGCCCCAGCGGCCACGGCCGCGTCCACTTGTTCCTTCCCCACGTTGGCGTGTGCGTAGACGATGGAGACCGAAGGGAGGACGTCAGGCACGTTTCCCGCGAAAGCGCTGCCGCTCGTGTGCTTTGGCACTGGCGGAGAATAGAAGCGAGCCTTCCCAAAGTTCACCGTCCCGGCGCGGCCCCGGTTCGGCGAGTAAAAGGTCTGCAACGACGTCGTATTCGTCTTCTCGGTCTCGCGCGCGTAGTGGATGTCGTCATTCATGACCACGAGCACGCCGCGTCCTCGCGCTGCCGGGTCGATGGCCACGGCGGTCGCGTTGTACAGGTTCATGGGGCCGTCGGCAGACAGGGCGGTCGCGGGTCGCATCGAGCCGACGAGCACGACCGGCTTGTCCCCCTTCACCACGAGGTTCAAGAAGTAGCCCGTCTCCTCCATCGTGTCGGTTCCATGTGTGATCACGATCCCGCTCACTTCGGGAATTGCCTGAAGCTCGTTCACACGCCGCGCCAGCTTGATCCAAACTGCGTCGTTCATGT
>Ga0335078_10010190_pt1 | contig 13923 bp, 14 predicted proteins | sample Lox_Sample_32_FD_206711 | JGI IMG/M metagenome (GOLD analysis project Ga0335078, IMG submission 206711) | Soil microbial communities from Loxahatchee National Wildlife Refuge, Florida, United States - Lox_Sample_3.2 | ecosystem: Environmental > Terrestrial > Soil > Wetlands | place: USA...
AGGAGCTGGCGCTGTTGAGCAGGGAGTAGACAAGTTAGCTCCCCGGCCGTTCTCTGACTGGTTTCGCCCGGCACTGTGACGGCGCCGCTCCAAGTACCTCGTCCCACATGCACCCCGGATTTTGAGAGTGCCCATTCCCTTCTCAGTTATGCGGCCCTTCCGGATCTTCGGATGGTCCTCGTTATCGAACCTCATCTCGCTCCCTGAAGCCCGGTCCATCGCCAGGTTCGATCGCGAAAACAAACGGGCGGCCGGCGAAGTCGCGCGTTCCATCCTCTTCCCAGCTTGGTAGTGTCTTAAATGTACCCGCGCCTCGGGCGCGACGTTCTATACTGCTGATGTGGCTCCCTACGTCGTGCAACTGGACGACAATGAAATCAAGATGCTGCTGGTTGCCATCCGGCAGGTGCAGCACACCTTCACGATCGCCGAAGCGCAGAGCGCGGCCGCCGGCGAACCGCTCAAGGCCGATTACGAGGACCTGCGGGAGGCCTACGAGCGGCTGCGCCGGAAGTTGGCGGCGATATCCGGCGCTAGTGATCCAAACAAACCTTACATTCTGAAATGAAACACTCGAACCCCCAACCGTTGAAAACTATCCTCGCGCTGCTGGCGGCCGCCGTTCTGGCGAGCGCGCAACCCGTCCGCCGCCCGCAACCCGTGCCGTACCAGGCGCCCGATCCGCGGGAGTTGTTGGGGGCCGCGCCGGCGGATCTGGGTCCATTTCTGGAACGTTATATGAGCGACTGGAGGAACCTCAGAAAGTTCTACGATCTGCCGATCTCTTCCACGACCGGACGGGTCATGCGCCAGTTCTACCAGGCGTGGCGCGCCTCGCTCGATCAAATCGATTTCGACAGCCTGGCGCAGGAGGCGCGCATCGATTACCTCCTGTTCCGCAATAAACTGGACCGCGAGATTCGCCAGCTCGACCTGAATCGGCGGCGATACGAGGAGATCTCAGAGCTGATCCCGTTCGCGGGCGCGATCGTCGATCTCAAGGAAACCCGCCAGCGGGTCGATCCCATGGATGCGGCCGCGGCCGCCGCCGTCGTCGGGCGTATCGGCGCCCAGGCGGACGAGCTTTCCAAACGCATCGACGCGCCCACCAAGGGCAGCGAGATCAAAATCGCCCAGACCGTCGCCTACCGCGCGGCGCGCACCGTCGATCAGCTTCGCGAAGTCTTGAAGAACTGGTTCGGGTTCTACAACGAGTACGATCCGGCGTTTACCTGGTGGGTCGCACAGCCGTATCAGAAGACGGCCGGCAGCCTGGAAAAATACGCGGGCCTGATTCGTGAAAAACTGAGCGGGATCAAGCCGGGCGACCGCGACACCATCGTCGGAGATCGCGTGGGCCGCGAGGCGCTGATGAGCGAACTGGCCTACGAAATGATCCCGTACACGCCCGAGCAACTGCTGGAAATCGCCAAACGCGAGTTCGCCTGGTGCGACGCCGAGATGCTGCGCGCCTCCCGCGATCTAGGCTACGGCGACGACTGGAAGAAGGCGCTGGAGCATGTGAAGACGGATTACGTGCCGCCCGGCCAGCAGCCGGCCCTGGTCCTGGGACAGGCCCTGGAGGCTATCGACTACGTCCAGGATCACAACCTGGTCACCGTTCCCCCGCTGGCGCGCCAGACGTGGCGCATGGATATGATGTCGCCGGAACGCCAGCGCATCAACCCCTTTTTCACGGGCGGCGAGATGCTCAGCGTCTCCTATCCGACCGCCGGCATGACCGAGGAGCAGAAGCTCATGACCATGCGCGGCAACAACATCCACTTTTCGCGCGCCACCGTCTTCCATGAGGTGATCCCCGGGCATTTCCTCCAGCAGTACATGGGCGAGCGATACCGCCGGTACCGGGGCATTTTTTCGACGCCGTTTTCGGTGGAGGGCTGGGCGCTCCACTGGGAGATGCTGCTGTGGGACCTCGGCTTTCCCAAGACGCCCGAGAACCGCATCGGCATGCTGTTCTGGCGCATGCACCGTTGCGCTCGTATTATTTTCTCCCTGAGCTTTCACCTCGACAAGATGACCGCGCAGGAGTGCGTGGATTTTCTGGTGAACCGCGTCGGACACGAACGCGAAAACGCCGCCGCCGAGGTGCGCCGCTCGTTCGAGACGGACGAATACGGTCCCCTTTACCAGGCCGCTTACATGCTGGGTGCCCTCCAGTTTCGCGCCTTGCACAAGGATCTCACCGGCCCGGGCCGCATGTCCGAGCGCGACTTCCACGACGCCATCCTGAAGATGAACGCCATCCCGGTGGCGATGGTGCGCGCCAGCCTGACAAAACAGCCGCTTCAGAAGGACTTTGCTTCAAGCTGGAAGTTCTACGGCGAGTTGTAGTGCGGCGAAAACGGATCGCCTGTCGCCCGCTCGCCCTCAGGTAATATCGACGTCTTAGGTCGATGTGGGCGAGGTTTGCGCGCCTACCGCCTTCGCCAGTTCTTTGGGCGCGAACGGCTTGTGCAGGAAGCTGACCCGCCCCTCCAGATCCGCCAGGCCGCTGAGTTCCGCCGGATACCCGCTGGCCACAATCAGGCGAATCGACGCGTTGCATGCCAGGATCCGGCGCGCCAGTTCTTCGCCGCGCATGCCGGGCATGTTCAAATCCACCAGCGCCAGCGAGTAAAGGGTCGGGTCCGCCTGCACCAGTCCCCAGGCCTCGTCGGAGTTGTTACAGCACACCACGCGATAGCCCAGCCGGGACAAGTACGCCGTCATCAACTTCAGTAACGACGGATCGTCGTCCACCACCAGAATGCTCCCCCCCGCCGTATCCATTAGTAGAATCCTATCAGAGTTATCATCCTCCTATGCAGTTTCATACCGAGTATCTGACTTTCCAAACCGGCAAACATCGGGAGTACATCAACATCACCCCGCAAGTGGAGAGCGCTCTGCGCAAGAGCGGCATTCAAGAAGGCATGATCCTGGTCTCCGCCATGCACATCACGGCGGGAGTTTGGGTCAACGACGCCGAGGACGGCTTGCTCGCGGACATCGACGAGTGGCTGGAAAAGCTGGCGCCCTTCCGTCAGAATTACCGGCATCACCGCACCGGCGAAACCAACGGCGATTCGCACTTGAAGAACCTGCTGGTGCATCACCAGGTGATCGTGCCGGTCACCAAAGGGAAGCTCGATTTCGGTCCGTGGCAGCAGGTCTATTACGCGGAGTTCGACGGCCAGCGGTCCAAACGCGTCATCATCAAGGTGATGGGAGAGTAAAGACGAAAGGAGCGCCGCCGTCGCGGCATTCACCGGTTATGAAACGAACGATCTGGTTGGCGGGCGCCCTGGCGCTCAGCGCAATAGCCGCGGAATTACCCGTGCGGCAAGTGGTCCTCTACAAGCACGGGGTGGGCTACTTCGAACGCGAGGGGCAGCTTGCGTCCGGCGAATCCGCGCGCCTGGACTTCAAAGCCGCGGAAATGGACGATGTGCTGAAGTCCCTCACCATCGAGGAAAAAGGAGGCGGAAAAATCTCCGGGCTGCGCTACGATTCCAGCGAGCCGCTGGCTCACAAGCTGGCCGATTTTCCCTTTCAGCTTGGCGCCGCACAGCCGCTCAGCGCCGTGCTCGACCAACTCAAGGGCGCCGGCATCGAGCTGAAATTCGCCAACGAAACGGTCACCGGCGCCATCGTCGCGGCGCGCCTGGTGGCCGCGGACGAAAAGCATCCCGAGCGCGAACAGATCACGCTGCTGATGGATGGCGGCGAACTGCGCAACTTCGATCTGGGGGCCGCCGCCGCTGTCCGCTTCGTAGATCCCCGCCTTCAGGCGCAGTTCAAGGACTATCTGGCCGCGCTGACCGGCGCGCGCTCCAAGGAAAAGCGCAGCGTCTACATCGACTCCACCGAATCCAGGGCGCGCGCGATCGCGGCCAGTTACATGATTCCCACGCCGGTCTGGAAATCCAGCTACCGGTTGATCTTTGGGGATACCGGTCCACCGGCGCTGGAAGGCTGGGCCATCGTGGACAACACCACGGGCGAAGATTGGACCAATGTCGCTCTGTCGCTGGTCTCCGGGCGGCCCGTCTCGTTCATCAGCAAGCTCTACGAGCCGCGCTACGTCACGCGGCAGACGGCCGAATTGCCGGAGGATCGCGCATCGGCGCCGGTGGTGTACGAAGGCGCGGTGGAGGACGAAAAAGACGCCAGCGCCCCGGAACAGACTCCGCCGCCACCTCCGCCCGCGCCTGCCGCTCCGCGGCCAATGGCCAAGTCGATGGCAACCGCCGGGGGAAGGATCACCCGGAATCTGATCGAGCAGACCGACGTGTTGAGCACCATCAGCACTCCGGCCGCTGCTCGCGAGCTCGGCGAATTGTTCGAATACCGCATCCCAACCCCCGTCACCGTGCGCCGCAACGAATCCGCCATGCTGCCCTTCCTGCAACAGAAAGTCGACGCCCGCAAGCTGCCCATCTATTCCGGCCAAACCTCCACGCATCCAATGAACGCCGCCGAGATCACCAACTCCACCGGCAAGACTCTGGACGGCGGCCCCATCACCGTTTACGAAGCGGGCGCTTATGCAGGCGAGGCCTTGGTGGAAACGGTGAAATCCGGCGACAAGCGGCTCATCAGCTACGCCGTGGATCTCGGCACACGCATCACCACTGTGTTCGACACCAAGGCCGAAATGGTGCGCGAGGTTCATGCGCGCCACGGCATTCTAACCACCCGGTTGGCCAGCGTCGAGACCAAGACCTACACCATCCGCAACGTCGATCCAAAGGCCAAGACGCTGATCGTCGAACATGCCGCCCGTTCCGGGTACACGCTGCTCGACCGCAAGCCCTTGGAAAAGACCAGCAACGCATACCGTTTCGAAGTGAAGCTCGCACCCGGCGCGAACGAGACGTTTCCGGTGACCGAAGAGCGCGTCTACGACAACTCGTTCTCGATCACCGATCTCACGCCCGACGCGCTGTTCACCTATGTGCGCAACAAGAATCTCGGCGAAGCCGCGCGCAAGCAGCTCGAGCAGATCGCCAATCAGAAGCAGCAGATCGCCGCCGCTGCCCGTGAAATCGAGCGCATCGACCGGCAGATCACCGACGTAGTCCACGATCAGGAGCGCCTGCGGCAGAATATCATGAGCCTCAACCAGGTAAGCGGGCAGCAGCAGCAGGTGCAGGCCTACGCCAAACAACTGGCCGGCCAGGAAACGCAGCTCGCGTCCCTGCGCGATCGCCGCGCCGAATTGGATAAGAAGCGCGCAGCGCTCGAAGCGGCGGTGAGCAGCGGAATCGAAGACATGGCGTTCTAGACTCAGACTAGTTGAGAAGGGCGCGGGATCGCTGCCGGCAGGCGCGGCTCTGAAACGGATCCTCGATTTCGCAACCTGCAGAGCCGCGACCGTGCGGGAGCGGACGCGCGCGGCTCTGAAACGAAGCTCCGATTGCGCAACAGCCAGAGCCGCGACCGTGGGGGAGCGCTACGCCGGCCGCGTTGCTCAACAAGCTCCTGTCTGCGCCCTTGAATGGACAGCCGCTCCCTGACTGCGGCTGCTCCCGCCGGCATCCGGCCGCGCGGGACGCCGCGCTACCGAAGCGCGAAGACGCATTGCCGAGCGGCCTTGGCGTTTGGGATCATGCGGAGCCGGCTCGTTCTGTGCCGGGCTTCCCGCCGCGATCCAGCCGCGGGTTAGAATATCGGTTGCTATGCGTCTACGCACGTTCGCCCTGTTTCTCAGCGCTGCCTGCTGCCTGGCTCTGCGCGCCCAATCGCCCGAATGGAAGCCACTGTTCAACGGCAAGGATCTGGACGGCTGGCAGCACGTCGGACCCGGCTCGATGACCGTCGAAGACGGACTCATCGAAACTCACGGCGGCATGGGCCTGCTGTGGTGGACCGGCGGCAAAATCGGAAATTCCGTCATCCGCGTGGTCTACAAAATGCGCGACCACAACGATAACTCCGGCGTATTCATCCGGATTCCCATCGAACCGCGCGAGGAGTGGATGCCGGTGCACTACGGATACGAAGTGCAGATCGATAACGAGCCGGAAAAGTCCCACGAGACCGCTTACCATGCCACCGGCACGCTCTACTCGCAGACGCTGGCGTTAGCGCGTCCCGGTAAGCCCGGTCCCGAGTGGAACACCATGGAAATCACGCTCGATGGGCCGCACACCGTTGTGTTCCTGAACGGCGTCAAAGTGACCGACTACACCGAAGGCCAGCCGGTGCCGCCGAAGAAGTTCAGCTTTGAGCCGCAACGCGGCCCGCGCCCGCTCGAAGGCTTCATCGGCCTTCAGAACCATAGCAAGAACGACATTGTCTTTTTCAAAGAGGTCGCCGTAAAGGCGCTGGCGAAATAGCCGCCTGCACGTAACCGCGCCGGCTTGGGCGCCGGTGCTCCCGCCTCAGGCCGGCGAGCCGTGCCGTCCGGCGCCCGATGCGAATCTCCGCGCGCCGGCCGCGGTTTCGCCGCTGCGCAGGACCGCCAAGCCCCGCTGGAATTCATTGCGCATGGCCTCGTCCGCCGCAAGCAGCCATTGCTCATAACAGGACAGCCGGTCCGACCGCAGGCAGGTCTGCGGAAATGCCGCCAGCGTGCGTGCCAGCTCCAGCGCGCCCGCCAGAGCCTGTCCCGGCTCCGCCAGCCGGTTGGCCAGCCCCATGCGCCACGCCTCTTCGCCCGAGACGCCCCGCCCGGTCAGGATCAGGTCCAGCGCGTGGCTTTGCCCGATGAGCCGCGGCAGCCGGATCGTCCCTAAATCGATCAGCGGCACGCCAAAGCGGCGGCAGTAAACTCCCAGCGTGGCATCCCGCGCCGCCACCCGCAAGTCGCACCAGAGCGCCAGCTCGAGCCCGCCCGCCACAGCGTATCCCTCAATCGCGGCGATCACAGGTTTCGACAGCAGCATGCGCGTCGGTCCCATGGGGCCGTCTCCGTCTTGGCTCAAAGAATTCGCGTGGCCGGAGGCGATTCCCTTCAGGTCGGCGCCGGCGCAGAAGGTCCCACCCGCGCCGGTCAGCACCGCCACGTCCAGCGTTTCATCCCGGTCGAACATGCGGAACGCGTCCGCCAGCGCCGCCGCGGTGGCCGCATCCACGGCGTTCCGCGCCTCCGGCCGGTTGATGGTCACCACCGCGATCGAATCGCGGCGGGCGATCTCGACGGATGACATTCCCCTATGTTACTGCACCGTGACCGTGACCTTCGCGATCTTGCGCCCGTATTGGTTCGTGGCAAAAAGACCGTAGGTCGTGGTGGCCGCCGGCGTGACTACCACGCTGGTTCCGCGCACGGGACCTACCTGCGGGCTGACGATGTTGTAGATGGAATTGCTCACGTTCCAGCTCAGCGTCACGGGTTGCCCCGCGCTGACCGCCGGCGGATTGGCCGTGAAGCTCACGACCGTGGGCGCCGGTCCGGTCGGAACGTTGGAAGGCGTGTAGATCGGGCTCATCAGGATGACATCGAAATTGGAAGCCGCGATGCTCTTCAGCGCTCCCAGATCGTCGTTGTTCCAATGGCTGTCCGGCATCCCGCTGATGTAAATGGCGCTGCCGTTATCGGCCAGGATCATGCCGTATTTCTTCAATGCCGTCAGGATCACCTGGTTGGCCGGCGAGAAGCCCGAAATATCGAAGCTGGCTTTGAGCCGCATCCGCATGCCCATGGGCGGCGCATTCGGATCCGTCACGCTGGAAGCCCAATGCGAGGCGGGCGGCGTGAACGCTTCGCGGCTGGTAGGCACGGTGAAGCGCACGGCGTGGTGGATCGCGCCGGCCGCCACCTCGTCGTAGCGCACCAGACCCACGAAAATGGGCAAGCCGGCGGCGTCGGCCGACGTCCAGGTATAAGGGCGTTGCTCGTTGATGGTCATGTCCCAGATGGCCGAGGAATCGGCCGACCAGGCGCCGCTCTTGGTGTGGGCGTTGTACAGCTCGTATAACCAGCAGCCGCCCTGGTCCAGCACCAGGACGTGGCGGTCCCCATTGCCGGGCGCCGGGTAGCCTTCGATCAGCGCGTTCGAGGGAATAGGCATCGGGCCGGGGTCGCTCTCACTGGCGTACGCGTTGAGCTTCACCGGCGCCTTGGGCTGCGTACCGCCTTCGACCTGGTAGGGAATGCCGATACTTTGCCCGGCATACTGCCCCGACCCGAAATCGGGATGCAGCGTAACGCTCGCGCCGATATAGTTGATGAGATTGGAGGAGTTGGGATCCACCGGCGCGTTCGAAATATCGGTGTTCCAAAGATTGGTCGAGGGGAACGGCACGAAACCGTTCAACGAAGCGAGTGGGCCCAGGCTCATGCCGGCGCAGGTTCCGGCTTGAGCGAACGCAGCGGTCGAATAGCCCAGACTTAGTACTACTAGAACCGACGTTGTCCGCATAGCACCATTGTAGTGCCGCGGATAATAGATGATATCTGGCGAATTCCTGTTAACGGCCGGCCAAGGGTACCGCAGAACACCGTCGCCTGACGGGCGCCGCAGCCTTCGAAAAACAAACCGAGCCCGTTTCCGTTCCGCCGGCAAGGTGTTCCGGCGCGCGCCTTTACGTCGCCGCCTCCAGCACCGCGTACCAGAGAAACTGCACCAGCTTGTAGAGAGACGCTTCCGCCAGCCGCTCATCGTTCCCGTGGGCCTCGCCGGTTTCACCGGCCTCGATGACGGGACCGAAGCCGTAAGCCTCGACGCCTTTGGCGCGGAGCTGCGCCATGTCCGTGGCGCCGGTCAGCAGGGCGGGCAGGGTGACCGCCCCCGGAAACATTCTCCGCTGTGCATGTTCCAATGCCCGGAACATCGCGGTCTCCATGCTCGAGGCCGGCGTGGCGGGACGACTGGCCGGCTGCGGCTCGATCTCCACGTTCGGATCGCCGATCAGCGCGCGCAAGTCCTCGTAGAACCGCGGCAGGTCTTCGTCCGGCAGCGCGCGGATGTCGATGTAGGCTTCCGCCTCGGATGGGATCACGTTGGAGCGGAAGCCGGCCTGCATCATGGTAGGCGTAAGCGTGGTGCGCAGGATGGCGTAGTGGGCCGGTTCGTAGCGTTCGAAATAGCGGTCGATCTCCGCGCCGCGCGCCGGATCGCCAACGTGCCGGTAGCGGTCGGCGTCGTCGGCCGGGCTGATGGCCGCCAGACGATCGAAATAGGCGCGCGTCGTTTCGCTCAGGCGCGCCGGCGTGCGCCAGGCGCCCACTTTGGCGACCGCCGCCGCCAGGCGCACCACCGCGTTGTTGGCGGCCGGCCGGGAGGCGTGGCCGGACGGCCCGCGCGCGATCAGCCGTACGCCGCGCGGGACTTTCTCGGCGGTGGTAATCGCCACGAAACGCACCTTGCCGCCCTGCGCCACGGCCGAGCCGCCTTCGGCCAGCGCATACTCGGCGGCGATCTCATCCCAGTGGCGGCTCACCAGAAAGTCGATGCCCACGCCGGTGGAGCCTTCCTCGCCCGCCTCGGCCACGAAGATCACGTCGCGGCGCAGCCGGACGTGGCGGCGCTGGAGCAGCAGCATCACCATGAGCCCGGCGGTTACGATGTCCTTATCGTCCACAGCGCCCCGGCTATAGATGAAACTGTTCTTGCGGACCGCGCCGAACGGATCCACCGACCAATGCGAGCGCTCGACCCCCACAACGTCCGTGTGCCCCAGGATCGCGATGGGACGCGCCGAACCGTCGCCTTTGATGCGCGCCACCAGGTTGGCGCGGCCCGCCTCGCGCGCCAGGAGCTTCACCGGAACGCCTTCCTTCACCAGCGCGCTTTCCAGGTACTTCGCCGCGATCGTTTCGTGGCCGGGCGGGTTGGAGGTGTTGAGCCGCAGCAGCGCGCAGAAATGGCGCAGCGTCTCCGGGTTCACCCTGCGCCAGTTGACCGGACGCGGGGCGGCCGTCAAAACCGCCCCGCCCACCAACAGCCACAACGCCGCGGTCTTACAGGGGAATGTTGCCATGCTTTTTGCGGGGCGTCGCGTCAACTTTATTCTCCAGCATGCGGAACGCCCGGATCGCGCGCGGACGTGTTTCGCGCGGCTCGATCACATCGTCGATGAAGCCGCGCTCCGCGGCGATGAACGGATTCGCAAACCGCTCGCGAAAATCATCGGTCTTCTGGGCGCGCACCGCGTCTTTGTCCGCTGCCAGCGCCAGCTCCCGCCGGTAGACGATGTTGACCGCGCCCTCCGGCCCCATCACCGCGATCTCCGCGCTGGGCCACGCCAAATTGATATCCGTGCGAATGTGCTTCGAGCCCATCACGCAATAAGCGCCACCGTAAGCCTTGCGCGTGATCACCGTCACCTTCGGCACGGTGGCTTCCGCATAGGCGTAGAGCAGCTTCGCGCCCTGCCGGATGATGCCGCCGAACTCCTGTTCGGTTCCGGGGAGGAAGCCGGGCACATCCTCGAACGTCAGGATCGGGATGTTGAACGCGTCGCAAAAACGCACGAAGCGCGCGGCCTTCACCGAGGAGTTGATATCCAGGCAGCCGGCCAGGAATGCCGGTTGGTTGCCGACGATGCCCACCGTCCAGCCGTCCAGGCGCGCGAAGCCGACCACGATATTTCTGGCGAAGTGCTCGTGCACCTCGAAGAATTCTCCGTCGTCGGCGACCCGGTGGATCACATCCTTGATGTCGTAGGGCTGGTTGGATTCCGCAGGCGCCAGCGTGTCGAGCGCCGGGTCCATGCGGTCGATCGGGTCCGTTGCCGCGCGGCGCGGCGGATCGTCGCGATTGTTCTGCGGCAGATAGCTGAGAAGCTCCCGGATCATGCGCAGGCACTCGGCATCGCCGGACGCGATGAAGTGGCCCACGCCGCTCACCGAGTTGTGCGTCATGGAGCCGCCCAGCCGCTCCTTGGTGACATCTTCGTGCGTGACCGTCTTGATTACGTCCGGACCGGTGACGAACATGTAGCTGGTGCGGTCCACCATGAATACGAAGTCCGTAATGGCGGGCGAGTAGACGGCGCCGCCGGCGCACGGACCCATGATGGCCGAAATCTGCGGCACCACGCCGCTGGCCAGCGTGTTGCGCAGGAAGATGTCGGCGTAGCCGCCCAGCGACAGCACGCCTTCCTGAATGCGCGCGCCCCCCGAATCGTTCAGGCCGATGATGGGCGCGCCGTTCCGCATGGCGTGGTCCATGATCTTGCAGATCTTTTGCGCGTTGGATTCCGAGAGCGACCCGCCGAACACGGTGAAATCCTGCGCGAAGACGTAGACCAGGCGGCCCTCCACGTAGCCGTAGCCCGTGACGAAGCCGTCGCCCGGAACGATCTGCTCGTCCATGCCGAAGTCCCGGCCGCGATGGGTGACGAGCTTGTCCAGCTCTTCGAAGGTGCCTTCGTCGAGGAGCAACTCGATGCGCTCGCGCGCTGAAAGCTTGCCCTCTTTGTGCTGGCGGTTGCGCCGTTCCTCCCCGCCGCCCTGCTCGGCGGCCGCGTGGCGGCGGCGCAGTTCCTGGAGCTTGTCCATGCTTCTGATTGTAGCTGTGGGGAGCCGCGCCCCGGGCGGCCCGCGCGGCGCGTGGATTGCCAAGCTGCATCGGAATGAGGCATGCTGATGACGTATGCCTCACTCCGAGACGACCACCAAACGCAGCCGAAGCGGCGATCGGAAGCCGGGGAATCGTCCCGGCAAGGCCGAGTCGCGGTACACCGTCGCACTGGCCCCCGGTGTCGCCAGCCAGGTGGCGCGCTACGCCCAGACGGCCGATACGAGCATGAGCCGGGCAATCGCCGCGCTCGTTCGCATCGGCCTGGAAAGCCAGGAGGATCGCAAGCGGGAGTTTTTTAGAAAACTGAAGGACAATCTGCCAACGACGATCCGAGTCAGCAGGATCGACTGGTCGATGAGTTCCGCATGCTGATCCTCGGCCGTTGAAGCATGCAAGATTCAGTGGGAGCGGCTGCCGAGGGAGAAGTGGGCCATCTCCGCAATCGCGCAAAAGAACGGCAGATCTCCGAAGAGGATCTCTTTGAATTGGCTGAGTGGAAGCTGCAAGATCCCAGCGTGCCGGATGGCGACTGGTACAAGGATTTCGGAACATTCAAGCTGTGCGGGACGGGCAGGCTGCCGAGCACGTTCTTGCTGGCCGGCCAGACCGCGCGAGGAGTTTGGATGTCGAAACGTCAGCGCGATCTCTATACGGTTCCGATGCCCCCGCACTTCATCTCAAGACAACAGTACTCGCGCAAACCGCGCCCGGTGTTAGGATCTCAGCAGTATGAGATCGCTTAACCAAGTGCTCTGGACCGCGCTCATCGGGCTGATGGTATTTCATATTTTAATGGCACAACCACGCAAGGTAGCTCTGCCGAGGGTCGCTGAGGCGAAGGCGCCGCTCTACCCCCCGCTTGCTCGCGCAGCAAGCGTTCAGGGAAAGGTCCGCGTCAAAGTCACGACAGATGGTCATCGTGTCCTGACGACAGACTATCGAGAATGGCGCGCCTCTACTGGCTGTGGCCGCTGAAGAGAATCTCCGTACATGGCAGTTCGCAAGCCACGAGCCAATATCATTCATCGTGACCTATACCTATAAGCTTGTCGGCAACTGGAAGGAACAATCTGATAATCCAACTGTCACCATGCGGTTGCCCACCGAGGGCGAGGTCTCGACGCAGTTCTTGCCATTGATGGCTAAGGCCTATTGATGCTGAAGGTAGACTGGAACGTCGAATGTTGATGCTTCACTGCGTGTCCTGCCGGGCTCAGTGCCGCGGGTCACTTTTGACAAGTAAGGGTGGGTCACTTCTCCTGAGCGCCGAAGCCGCCGGCGTACCGCCCATGATCGCCGAGATCCGTGTCGCCACGCCGCTGGCCAGCCTGTTGCGCAGGTCTGCATAGCCGCCCAGCGACAGAACGCATCCTGATTGCGCCGCCGCCCAAATCGTTCATGCCGACGATGGGCGCGCCGTTCCGGCTACTAGTATTTGGCGACTCAGTGCCCCATCCACACAGCCGCACTAGCAAGTTATGGGGTACGTCGCAAGTTCGCCGTACCACGCTTCCCGGTGGCCAAATCTACGGGTCGCGAGCCCGGAAGCCCGCTTCCTGAAAAGCGTGTGGATAGACGCCGCAATAAACGCGGGCCGTGTTCATCCCGGCCACTCTCGTCAGTTCGCCCGCAAGGGATTGACGATTTTCAAGCCAGCGAAGTGTCTTTCGTTTTCGGTGACAACCACACAATCGTTCGCTTCGGCGACTGCGGCAATGATCATGTCAAGCGGGCTTCGGGGCCGCCCCTTCGCCGTGCCGCCGGCCATCAGCCGCGCCCAGACCAAGCCGGCCTTTTCGTCGAAAGGGAGCACCCGGCCGGCGAATAGCGCTTGCGGGCCCTCCGGGCCTGAAAACCAACGCTCCAACTCCCTGCGCTTCTTTCCGGGGGGCTTCTCCAAGATTCCGCGGCGGATCTCAGCGACCGTCAGTGAACAGATAAACAGATCTTCGTCGGATTGCTCAGCCATCCAAGCGACAAGTGCTTCCGACGGCACGGGCTTGGTCACATTGCTGATGATATTGGTATCGAGGAGGCTCCGGCTCACAGGTCAACTCTGCGCCCCGGCGTGAGCGGGCGGTTCAAATCCAGATCGGCGCCCACCAGAGGCGACCGGCGTAATGCATTCAGAATACCGCCCTTCCTGGGCTGTTTCCCCGATATGGCGAGCCGGACAGAGGCGCGAATACGGGCTGAATCGGGGCCATCGCCGGCGAGCCGCCGCGCTAGAGACCGGACCAACTCGCGGTCGGCGTCGAGACCGAGGACCTCGAACCGCGCCATCCCCCGCTGGTTGAGGCGCTTCCGGTAGCGGCTCAGCGCTCGTTTCTGCGGCGTCGAACTCATGGCGGATTCCTCCGTATATCCAGTAATATATCCAGATTGTAGCATTGCAAGCGGATGCGATGCTCCGGGGCAGGCCTATTGAACCGTTACGCGAGCCCCC
>Ga0335078_10010191_pt1 | contig 13922 bp, 12 predicted proteins | sample Lox_Sample_32_FD_206711 | JGI IMG/M metagenome (GOLD analysis project Ga0335078, IMG submission 206711) | Soil microbial communities from Loxahatchee National Wildlife Refuge, Florida, United States - Lox_Sample_3.2 | ecosystem: Environmental > Terrestrial > Soil > Wetlands | place: USA...
CGTCGCGAACCTCGGGTTGGTGATCGTCGACGAAGAGCACGACTCGTCGTTCAAACAAGAAGAAGGCGTGCGCTACCACGCGCGCGACATGGCGATTTTGCGAGCGCACCGCGCGCGCGGCGTGTGTGTGCTCGGCAGCGCGACGCCTTCGCTCGAGAGCGAGCACCTCGCGCGCACGGGCCGCGCCGAAAAATTGCGACTCCCCGATCGCGCGCGCGCGCAAGCGATGCCCAAGGTGCACGCGATCGATCTTCGTCACATCGGACCGGGCCCCACCGGCGACAAGCGCATCAGCATCCCGCTCCATCGCGCGATCGAAGAGACGCTCGCCGCGAAGGAGCAAGCAATCTTGTTCCTCAACCGCCGCGGCTTTTCGCCGAGCGTGCGGTGCGAAGCGTGCGGCAAGCTCGAGTCGTGTCCGCAGTGCAGCGTCGCGCTCACGTTTCACAAGCACGGATCGGGGACGCTGCGTTGTCACTATTGCGATCACGTGTCGCCGCTTCCGGAGAAGTGCCGCGCGTGTGGCGCGCCGGCGCTCGCGCTCGAGGGGCTCGGAACGGAGAAGCTCGAGGAGACGCTCGCGCAGGCGTTCCCCACCGCGCGCATCGCGCGGCTCGATCGCGACGTGGCCAGCGGGCGCGCGATCGAGAGCGTTCTCGCGAAGGTGCGCGCGCGCGAGGTCGACGTGCTCGTCGGCACGCAGATGGTGACGAAGGGGCACGATCTTCCGCACGTCACGCTGGTCGGCGTGGTGAACGCGGACGCGGCGCTCTCGCTCCCTGATTTTCGCGCGACCGAGCGAGCGTTCCAGCTCCTCGTGCAAGTCGCTGGACGCGCCGGCCGCGGCGATTCACCGGGTCGCGTGCTCGTTCAGACGTACGATCCGGACCATCCCGCGATTCGCTTCGCGCTTCGCCACGACGTCGACGCGTTCATCGATCACGAAATGTCCGATCGCATGCAGCTCGGGTATCCGCCGTACGCGCGCGTGATCCTCGTGCGCGTCGACGCGATCGACGAGAAGAGCGCGCGGGAGACGGCGCGCGCGCTCGCGAATCACGCGCGGTCGATCGCGGACACGAGCGTGCTCGTCCTCGGTCCAGCGCCTGCGCCGCTCGCGCGATTGCGAAACCGTTATCGCTTTCGCGTGATGATGCGCTCCGCGGATCGCATCGCGCTGCGCGCCGCCGCTCGCGCGATCGTCAAACGCATCCCCGACGTTCCGCGCAGCGTGCGCGTCGTCGTCGACGTGGATCCGGTGCAGCTTCTCTAGTCCGCGCGAGCGTGAGACGCGCTACAGTCCGAGCCACGGGCCCGGCGCGATCGTCGTCGAGCCGTGGCGGATCTCGAAGTAGAGCATCGCGCCGTCGCCCGTGTCGCCCACGGTGCCGACGCGCTCGCCGGGCGCGAGCGCGTCGCCGATCTTCACGTCGATCGATCCCAAATTTCCGCTCACCGAATAGTAGTGCTCGCCGTGATCGAGGATCACGATGCGCCCGTACGCGCCGTAGCGATCCGCGAACGCGACCTTCCCGGCGAAGACCGCGCGCACGACGGTGCCCGCGGGCGCGAGGACTTCGATCGCGGGACCATCGGTGCCCTCGCGGTGCGCGGGTCTCACGTCCGCTTTGCCCGCGACGGGAAACAAAAGCTTTCCACGCGACGCGGAGAACCCCACAACGTTCGCGCTCGGATCCGCGCCGCGTCCCACCGCGACGTAATCGTCGCCGGACGCCGTGCGCGAATCGAACGCGCTCTCGAACGCTTGCTGTCGTCGTTGTTCTTCTTCCATCGCGATGCGCGCCGCGTCCATCGCGTTTCGCTGCGACGCGAGCGATTCGCGATCGCGCGCAACGCGATCGAGCGATCGCGCGACGTCCGCGCCGTGACCGCGCAACCGCCGCTCTTCGTCGAGATCGCGCTCGAGCGCGTGTCGCGCGTGCTCGACATCCATCGCGTGACGCATCAGCGCATCGAACCCTCCGCCGAGCGGGAGCATCCCGGCGCGCGTGAGCTTGTAGAGCGCGCGACCGCGCATCGCCGCGCGCGCGTGCGCGTCTTGAATGCGTGGCCCGAGCCCGACGAGCTCTTTCTTCGAGTCCTGTTCTTCGGCGTCGAGGTCCGCGATTTTTCGATCGAGCGCGGCGAGCTCGAGCGCGCTCGTCGCGCGTGAGGACGCCGCGTTCGTCGCCGCCGGCTTCGGTGGTTGTTGCGGAACGTCGTGACGCCGCGCGAGCGCGACGGTCGACGAGAGCGCGATCGCGACGAGCGCCGCGCGCTTCACACCTGCACCAATTTGCGGAGACCGAGCGACGCCGCGGCCGCGCCGAGCATCGCGCCGAGCGCGATCATTCCGAGCGCGACTGGCCACGGAAGAAACGACGGCTCGACGCCGATCAGCGCGGCGAGCTCGCCGTCGAATCGACTGTGCACGATGACGAACATCGCGCCCAAAATCGCGATCGCGCTCGCCGCGCCCATCGCGCCTTGCAGCGAGCCTTCGACGACGAACGGCGCCTTCACGAAGCGATCCGTCGCTCCCACCAGACGCAGCACTTCGACCTCCGCGCGCCTTCGTTGGAGCGCGAAGCGCATCGTCGATCCGACGACAGCGAGCACCGACAAGAGCACGATCACCGCGAGCACCGCGCTCGCCGCGACGCCGCCGCGCACGAGCCGCGCGAGCCTCTCCGTCCACGACTGATACGTCTCGACATCGTCGACGGCGGGGAGCTTCTCGAGCTTCGAGACGATCTCGGTGAGGCCTTCGTCGGTCACGTCGGGCGCGACGTCGACTTCGAGCGACGCGGGGAACGCCTCCGCGGGAAGCGCAGCGAGCGCGCCCTTTGGATCTTCGTCCTTCGTGAACACGTCGCGAGCTTGTCCGCTCGACACGTACCGCACCGCCGTCACGCCGGACACCTTCGCGAGCGCGTTCTTCAGCTGCGTCACGTCCGACGACGTCGCGTCGTCCTTCAGATAAATCGACGCGCGGCCGGCGTGCGCCCACCGCTTCTCGATCGCTTGCAGATTCGTCACGACGAGGAGCGCCGCCGCGAGGCACACGAACGCGACCGAGAGCGAAAAAACGCTGAGCGCGTGAAGGCGCCACTCGCGCCGGAGCCCGCGCTTCGCGCGGCGAGTCGTCGAGCTGGACAGGTCGAGCATGATTTTTTCTCCGCAAAAAAAGTCTAGAGGGGCAGCTCGTTGTCGAAGTCCCCGTCGTGTTGCTTCGTCGCGATTCCCGCGCGCACATCCACCGCCTTGCCCGCGTCGAGCACGACCACGCGGCGCGGACGAATCTCGAGCAGCGATCGATCGTGCGTCGCGAAGAGCACCGTCGTCCCCGACTCGTGGATCTCTTCGAACAACCCGAGGATGTCGATCGCGAGCTGGGGATCGAGGTTGCCCGTGGGCTCGTCGGCGAGGACCAGCGCAGGCTCCCCGACGATCGCGCGCGCGATCGCGACGCGCTGCTGCTCTCCGCCGCTCAGCACACCCGCCGGATCCCCGCCGCGCCCGCTGAGCCCGACGCGATCGAGCGCTTCACCGACGCGCGACCGCACGAGCCGCTGCGGAAGGCCGAGCACCTCGAGCGCGATCGCGACGTTCTCGTAGACGGACCACGAGGCGACGAGCTTGAAATCCTGAAACACGCAGCCGATGTTGCGCCGCAAGAACGGAATCGAATCCGCCGTGAGCCGCGCGACGTCGCGACCCATGAAGAGGATGCGTCCCTCGTCGACGGTTTCGGAGCGGTAGAGCAGCCGCAAGAGCGTCGACTTGCCGGCGCCGCTCGCGCCCGTGAAGAACACGAACTCGCCGCGCTCGATCACGAGGTTCATCCCGCGGAGCACGGGCGCGCCCGGTCGATACGATTTGTAGACGTCCTCGAAGAGGAGAATGGGCCTTTGTGCGGCCTCCGAACCGAATCGCGCGCCCGCGCGGAGCTTCGGGCGAAACGGACGGCTCTCTTCGTTTGCCATGATGACCGGCTACCAGAGCGGTCATCGCGCGGACAACTTTTGGGATATCAGTGCGTTCGACGCGGGCGCTTCGCTTTCGGCGAGCGCGCGCGCTTCGTGCCACTGCGCGCGTGAAGTCGCCTTTGCACGCTCGACTCGAGCGCGCGGAGCGTGACGTCGATGCGAACGAGCACGCGGCGCTCGAGCGCGCCCAACACGGTGACCGGCGCGATCGCGCGCGTGCCTTCGACCATGTACTTGCGCCACGCGTCCGCTTCGGCGCGCACGGCGGTCGCGAGCTCGCGGCCCGCGTCGCGCGTCTCGCTCGCGAACGTCGCGCTCGCCTTGCGCGCGCGGAGCGCGAAGAGCTCGCGCTGACGCGTGACGTGGTGGGTGCTGCGGCGGAACATCGTTGCGATCGGTTGCATGAAGAAGACCTCCTGATAACGCGTTGCGCAACAATTATAACGCGTCGCGTTATCGATGCAACCCACCTTTATTCCGCGGCGAAAATGCGGGACTCCGTGATGCGGGCCGAAGCCGCTTCGGCGACGGCGACCGCGCGCAAACCATCTTCACCCGTCGCGACAGCGGACTCGAGACCTTCGATCGCGCCCTGCACCGCGATCGCTTGAAGCGCGAGGGGCTCCGGAACCGAAGGCTCGAGAAGGTTTGCCTCGAATCGATCGCGTGTAGTTTGCACACGAATCGAACGGACCTTCTGCGCGCTCCGCGACACGCGTACCGTCGCGCGCGCCGCGCCCGCGACGAGCGCGATCTCCACGTCGTCCAGGTCGCCGTTCGCGGATTCGAACGCGGCGGGCGCGCGCGCGAGCAGCGCGACGAGATCGATGTCGTGCACGCCGAGGTTCAAGCACACGTCACCCGACTCCGCTGCGGCCGAGCGGTGCGTCGCGATGGACATGATCGTCTCGCGCGCGCACGCTTCGCGCAGAGCGCGCACCGCGGCGTTGAAGCGCTCGGAGTGACCGACGAACAACCGCACGCCGTTCGCGCGCGCGATCTCGCACAGCGCGCGCGCCTCGCGCGACGTGGACGCGATGGGTTTCTCGACGAGCACGTGCCGCCGCGCTTCGAGCGCGCGTCGCGCGTGATCGAAATGAAGCGCGGTGGGCGACGCGACGACGACGAGCTCCGCGCGCTCGATGGCTTCGTCGATCGAGCGCAGCGCGCTCGCGCCCGACGCGCGCGCGACGCGCTCGGCGGCCTCGGCGTCCACGTCGAAGACGCCGCGCGCGCCGAACACACGAGCGTGGTGCGCGCCCATCTTCCCCGCGCCCACGACGACGACGCGCGGCGCGCTCTTCATTGCCAATAGTGCGGCGCTTCGGTCACGCCCCAAAGCTTGTCGCGCAAGAATTCGACGGTGCGGTTCCACTCGAGCAGCGAGCGCGTCGGGTCCGCGACGAGGTGCGTCTGCCCGAGGAGCGGAATGAAATTGAACGGTCGGCCCGCGCGCGCGAGCGCTTCCGCGAGCTGGAGACTATGTGTAAAATACACGTTGTCGTCGGCGGTGCCGTGGAGGAGCAAGAGCGGGCGCGGCGTCGATTGTTTCTTCGCCATCTCGAGCAGCGACGCCTGCGCGTAGACACCCTCGGTCTTCGAGTCGAGCGGCACGCCGAGGTAACGCTCCGTGTACGCGGTGTCGTAGTCGCGCCAATCGGCGGGCGGCGCGCCCGCGACGCCGACTTTGTAGAACTCGGGCTGCGTGAGGATCGCGGCCGCCGAGAAATATCCGCCGAACGACCATCCGTAGACTCCGACGTGCGTGAGATCCATTTCGGGGATTTCCGCGCCGAGCGTGCGGAGCGCTTCGATGTGACCTTCGATGGGGACCGTGCCGAATCTTCCGGCGATCGCGCGCTCCCACGCGCGGTCGCGGAACGGCGTGCCGCGCGCGTCGACGAGCACGACGATCGACGAGGTCGCGTCCGCGACGATTTGCGGGCGGATGAATTTGAACGCGTCGGCGACGACGACGTTCACGCCAGGCCCGCCATACGCCGCGTCGATCACGGGGTACTTGTGCTTCGGTTGGAAGCCGTGAGGCCGCACGATCGCGACGCGGTAGTTGTCGACGCCGACGTGACGCAGCTCGAGCTCGGGCTTCCACGACGGGAGCTCGCCGACGCTCGGCAACGTCGCGACGACTTTGTTGGACGCGTCGACGACGACGCGTGACGGGTAGCTCGTCGCCGACGCGACGTACGCGACCATGTGATCGTGCTCGTGCGGGCTGAACGATCCGCCGACCGTCGGCGCGGCAGGTCCCCGCTGCTCCGGCGCGCCGCCCGCGAGGGGAATCGTCCACACTTGGCGCTCCGTCGGCTCGGCGCTTTCGCTGACCGTGACCGTCTTCTTCGTCGGGTCGACGTCGAGGACTTCGCGATAGCCTTGTCCCGGCGCGAGCAGCGTGCGGCCGCGCGTGACGTTGCCTTCGATCTCGCGCAGCTCGAGCTCCCAGCTTCCGTTGCGCTCGGTCGACCACAAAAAAGATTTTCCGTCGGGCAGCCAGCGCGGCACGCTCGAGTCGACGTTGAGAAAAATCTCGTCGTGCTCGGTGAGCAGCGCGTGTGTCTTGCCGGTTTTTTCGTCGACCGCGAGGAGCTCGCCGTTCTTCTGCGCGCGATCGAGCACGTACATCGTGAGCGGCGCGCCTTCTTCCCAGCGCACCGTCGTCACGTAGGGAAACTTTTTTCGATCCCACTCGACCCAAACCGCTTGGCCGCCCGCGTACGTCGGGAGGATTCCGAACGTGACGTCCGCGTTGGCTTTGCCTGGGCGCGGGTAAGCGTATTTTTCCGGGTCGCGCTCGGGGTGCGACGCGTCCGCGATGCTCCACACTTCGACGTTCGTCTGATCGTTTTCCTCGAACGCGATGTGTTTGCCGTCCGGCGCGAACCAAAATCCGCGCTCGCGATCGAACTCTTCCTGCGCGATGAACTCCGCCATGCCGTGCGGTTTTTTCTCGGTGCCGCCGCGCGTGATCGTCACTTCGGGGCTCTTGCCGTCGAGATCGAGCATGCGAACGTCGTTGTCGCGCACGTACGCGACGCGTTTTCCGTCGGGCGACAAATGCGGATCGAACGCGCCGTCGACGGGGAGCTCGCGCACCGAGCCCGTCATGCGATCGAAGACGAACAAGTGGCTCGCGAGCGGCAGGAGAATTTGAAGACCGTCCGGCGTGAGCTCGAACGACGTGAAGCCCGTCGCGGTTTGACGGAGTCGTTCGCGCCGCTCGCGCTCGGCGGGCGAGAGCGCGTCGGGATTCTTGAAGACTTCTTCGGGCGAGCACAAACGCACGAGGTGTTGCGACGCGAGATCGAGCTTGAAGAGCGACTGCGCGGGCTTTCGCGACTCGGCGCGCAAGAAGAGGACCGCGCTTCCGTCCGGCGTGACCGTCGCGCTCTGCGGCATGCCCGATCGGAACGAGTGCGTCTCGGCGAGCGCGCGAACGAGCGCTTCGTCGAGCTTTCCGGAAGGCGACGCGAGCGGCGTCTCGATCGTCGTGGTCTTCGCGAGCGACGGATCGTGCTTCATCGTCGTCACGAGGCCGTGGCTCGAAGGCGTCAGCGGTGTCTTGGTCGTCTCGCCGCCGCTGAAGAGCCCACACGCCGTGAGCGACAACGCAAGGGCGGCATGACGGAGCGCCATTTCGGCGCGGACGTTACGCCGCTTGCGCGCGCGTCGCAACTCGAGGATCCGCGCCTTCGGCGGATCCGTCAGCCGCCGCCGATGCCGAACTTGAAGGGGTAGGCCGCGACGTTCGTCGGCGACTCGCTCGCCGGGAAGTGCCACGACTTCACTTGTCGAAGGACGCACCCCGAGACGCGCTCGTTTCCGATGGTCGAGCCCGCGACGCCCGCGCTCGCCACCGACCCGCTCGGATCGATGTTCCACGTCATCGTCACGCCGCCTTTGAGGTTCGGATTGCGCGCGAGCTCGCTGTCGTAGCAAGCGCGCAGCGCGCCTTGGTGCGCCATGACGACGCGGCGAATTTGTTCCGGCGAGAGCCCGCCGTGCGCGGTCGGGACGCCCCCGCCGACGCCGACGCGCGCCTCGCCGCCGCCCGTTCCGTTTCCGGTGCCCGTTCCGCCGCCACGCCCACCGAGCCCGGGTCCGCCTTCGCCGCGTCCGCCGGGTCCTCCCGTGCCGTAGCCGTATCCACCGCCGCGTCCTGCGCCCCAGCCGGTGTCCATCGTTCCCGATCCGAAGATGACGCCCGCGCCCGTTCCGCCGCCGCCCGATCCTCCGCCGCGAAGCGACGTGCCGGGACCCGATCCGATCGTGAGCTGCTGCGAGTTCATCGCGAGCGCTTCGGACACGGAGTTGATCGTCGAGAGCGTTTGTTTGATCTGCTCGCCGGTTTCGCTCTGGAGGACCTCACTGATGCCGCCGTAATTTCGCGCCGGCTTGATCTCGCCGGGGATCTCCGTCTTGTCCTTCGATCCGTTCAAGCCAAGCTTGCCTTCGTCGCCGGCGACTTTGCGTCCGCCGCCTTGCGGTTTCTTGTCTTGTGCGCCCGGATCTTTCACGCCGCTTCCGCCGGGTTTTTCGCCGACGGGCTGCGGCGGCGGCGGCTCTTCGATCTGCGCGCGCCGAAGACCGAAGCGCGCGGCGTACTCGTCGGGGTTCGTGAGCTCGAGCGGCTTCGCGATCGGCGGCGGCGTCATCAACGCGCGCACGAGCCCGAGAACTCCGACGTGGAGCACGCCGCTCGAGAAGAGCGCGAGCGCGACGAGAAGCTCCGGCGCCCAAAAATTTCCGATGGGCTGCGCCGCCTGCGAGTACTGGAAGAAAATCCCGAACTGTCCGTACTGGAGCAGACCGTAATCGCCGGGGACGATCGGGAACGCCGCGCCTGCGCGCGCGAACGACGCGACGTCCTCTTCGCGACCGCGGAGCTTGAGCACGCCGGCGATCGCGCCGCGCGCGTCGATCTCCCACGCGCCTTGCGACGCGCGAATCGGCGTGGTCGACAAGTCGAGCCCATCCGGAATCGGAAGCACGGCGTTTTCGGACTCGCCGAGCTCGAAGGATTGACCGACGTCGAGCGAGCGAAGCGCGACGACGGTCGTCCCCCAAACGGCGGCGACTCTGAGGACGGTGGAAGTTTGCACGGCGGCTGCAGCGGTGGCCATCGTCGTTCAGACTATCGTGGCTCGCTGAGCCTTGGAACTGTGGGAGAAGGTGCGTTCGCGCGCGGCGCGCGCCGCGTTGTGGATCAGGGAAAACAGCCGGGAACGTCGTGGCCCATGAGCTGCACGAGGTCGCCGCACGCGACGACGAGCGTCGCGCACGTCGTGTTCGCGCACATGATGTTGCCGGGCGTCGTGTGGACGAGACCGAGCGCGTGACCGAGCTCATGGAGGGCCGTCTGGTGAAACGTCTCGGCGTCGAGCGTCGTGACGATTTGGATTTGCGACGACGAGCCCGTGGTTTGGTTGTAGCCGATGGCGCCGCCGCCGAACTCCGCGACGATCTCCTCGGGCGAAGTCGCCGTCACGCTCACGCCGTCGTTGAACGTCGACACTCCGTCGAACGTCACGTACCCGTCGCTGCTCGTCTCCCACTCCGACGCCGCGTCGAAGATCGCTTGCGATTGCTCCGCGCTGAATCCGGGATCGACGCTCAAGTGGTAGTGATGCGTCGTGTTCGCGCTCGAGCACGCGAGTGTCGCGGCGAAGAACGTCCACGCGCGCATCACTTGCCCTCGTAGCGCATGATGTCCGTGCTCGTGGACCAGAAGACGCTGGACGTGTCGACGGCGATGGCGATTCCGCCAAACGTGGGATCGAGCAGCGTGGGAGCGCCGCCGTGGATGGGGACGCGCGCGAGGCTCGTTCCGTCGACGAAGTAGACGTTGGCTCCGTCGGTCGCGATGGGCCCGAGATCCGACAAACCGCTCGCGAGCACGAGCGGGAACGTCGATCCGTTCGCCGGGATCGCGAGGACGTCGTCGGTCCAAGCGAAGTACACATTGACGCCGTCGGACGCGAGCGCGCCGACCGCGCTCGTCATTTGCGTGAGCGACGCGAGCTCCGTGCCGTCGGTGCCGACGCGCCGCACGTCGAACGCGTCGTCGGTCCAAAAGAGCGCGCCGTCCGCGACCGCGAGCGCGCGAGGCGACGATTCGTTCGGCGCGAGCGTCGCGCTCGCTCCGCCGCCCGCCGGGAACGCGACGACGCTCGACGCGCACGCGACGTAAATCGACGTGCCGTCCGAGACGACCTCGCGCGCGCTCGTGCATTGCGCGAGCGATTGCGTCGCGATGTCGCCGCCCGCGATGGGCACCATGTCGACGCCGTCGCCGTCGGGCCAATACACGTACGTCGCGTCGACCGCCACGGACGACGAGGTCGCCGTCGCGCCGATCACCTTTTGGAGCCCGCCGAGCAGCGGCGTTTGGTGCGCGGCGCCCGTCGCGTCGATCCAGTAGACGTTGCTCGAGTCGACCGTGATGGCCTCGGCGGGCGAGCTCGTCACGGCGATCGGCACGACGCACGTTCCGTTCTCGCACGTGCCGCTGCACGCGCTGCCGCACGTACCGCAGTTCGCGGCGTCGCTCGCGAGGTCCACGCACGTCGCGCCGCACACGCTCTCGCCGCTCGGACACACGCACGCGCCGAGCTCGCACAGCTGCGTCGCGAGGCACGCGTGGTTGCACGCGCCGCAGTTGGCGACGTCGCTCGAGAGCGACGTGCAATAGTCGCAGAGCGTTTGGTCGCCGCCGCACGCGGAGGCGCACGCGCCGTCGACGCACCCGTGCTCCGCGCCGCACGACACGCCGCAGTCGCCGCAGTTCGCGTTGTCGGTTCGAATCGACGCGCAGTACGCGGCGTCTTCGACGACGCAGAGCTTCTGCGCGCCTTCGCACGTCGACGTGCAGGTCCCCGCGGAGCACGCCTCGCCCGGCGGGCACGCGACGCCGCACGCGCCGCAGTTCGCGCGATCGACGCGCGTGTCGACGCACGACTGTCCGCACTGCGTCGTTCCTCCGCCGCAGCTCGCGGCGCACGTCCCTTGCGAGCACACGAAACCCGGTCCGCACACCGAGTCGCACGCGCCGCAGTTCGCCGGATCTTTGTAGAGCGCCGAGCACGAGCCGTGGCACATCGTTTCGTCCGGCGTGCAGTACGTCGGATCGACCTTGGTCGTGGTACACGCGACCAACACGAAGCATGCACCGGTGGCGCGCGCGAAGAGCCCCACCCACGCATCATAGCGTATGCTCGGACGATGCGGGATCGAGTCTCGGCGCCTTTCGTCGTCGCGTTCGTCGGCGTGGCGCTCGCGTGCTCGACGGAGACGACCGACGCGACCGACGCCGCAGAAGAACCGACGACCGACGCGGAGGGAGGCGTGACCGCGATCGATCTCCCCGCTTCACAAGGAACGTGGTCGGTCGCGGAGGACGTCGGATTTCAGGGAACGGGCGCGGGGGATTTCGATTCGGTGTCGATCACGCACGGCGTCGGAACGATCGGATTTCGCGGCGAGACGATGCCCGCGTTTTTTTTCACGAGCACGTCGACTCCGACGGGGACGAGCAACGACGGCGGCGCGTTCTCGAACGACCGCGATTTCGAAATCGTCGCGGCGGCGCCCGACCGGTTCGTTCTCGCGTGGATCACGTGCTCCAACACGACCGATCTCACGTTCGTGTTTTACGAGAGCACCGACGGCTTCGACTCCGCGACCGAGCTCACCGCGCACGGGACCTGCAGCGACGCGGTGACGAACGTGGACGAATCGATCGCGCTCCCCGCGGTGAACATTCCGCCGCCGAGCGTCGTACCCGGCTTCACGATCGACGGTGGCAGCACGCTCTCCTTCGACGGCGCGAACGCGGGCAGCGCCGAGCTCGCGAACGCGACGTGGTCGATGTACCCGTTCAACGTGATCGACTGTTCGAACTGCGCGACGCCCGGTTGGTACGAGCTTCACACGCTCTTCTGGAACGCGGCGAATCAGAGCGCGGCGCTCGGCATTTTGTATCTCGAGGCCGCGCATCCGGGATCGGTCACGCTCGCGTACGCGATCGCGCTCCCGAGCTTCACGACGCCGTACGCGGGAAATCAGCTCGCGTACACGGCGAGCTGGACGACGCCGTAGTGGTTTGGTGCGTTCGCGCTCGCTGCGCTAGAACGCGCTTGTCTTTCGCGTTTCGGAGAGCTCGCCCATGAAGCTGCGATGACCGAGGTCGCCCGCGGCGAACTCGGCGCGCACGCGGCGCAAGAAGTAGACGATTTGCGGCGACCGAAGGCGACCTTCGACTTCCATTTCGCCGAATCGGAACACGCGCGTTCCGCCGTCGAGCGTCTTCGCTTCGAGCACGCCCGAGTCCGCGTTCGCTTTGATGTTCTCGGTGACGGGCGCGGCCGCGCCGCCGTCGCGTCCGACCTCGAGGCGCGTGCGCGTGGCGCTCGTCGCGGCGCCAGCGTCCTTCACGCGCGTGCGTCCGCGCTGCGCGTTCGCGCTGAGCGCAAAGAGGAGCGGCAGCGACGCGACGACGACGCCGAAAACGATCTTCACTCGCGCGTGACTCACCTTCACTTGTGAACCCCCTTGGTCGCGGGCGGCTTCGTGCCGTTCGTCGGCGGTGGCGGCGTCGGCGTCGTGGGCGCCTTCGCCGTGCCCGCGAGGTACTTCTCCGCATCCGCGCGCGAGGGGTGGTCGCTCGGCGCGTCCGACAAGAACCGTTGAAAGAGCGGCGTCGCGTCTTGCGGGCGCTTCAGGAAATCCGCGTAGAGCACGCCGAGATTGTAGAGCGCCGCGATGTTGTGCGGATCTTTGTCGAGCACCTTCGTCAAAATCGATTTGGCTTCTTCGAGCTTCGCGGGGTTCTTCGCGTCCGACTCGCCGCGCACGGCGGCCGCGAGCCCGAGCTGCGCTTCGAGATCGTCCGGCGACACTTGGAGGATCGCGCGGAACTGCTCCTCGGCCTTCGCGTAGGCGCCCGCGTGAAGGAGCACGCCGCCCATGTTGAGGCGCGCGGTCGTGTCGCGCGGATCTTCTTGCGATGCCTTCAAGAACGATTGGAACGCGAGCGCGTCGTCTCCGTTCTGGAGTTGGATCAATCCGAGCGCGCGGTGCGCGAGCGCGCTCTTGTCGTTCGAGTCGAGCGCTTGCTTCGCGAGGAGCTGGGCCGTTTCGCGCTCGCCCTTCGCGAGGTGACAGAGCGCGAGCTCCGCGAGCGCCGACGCGTCGCCCGGCTTTCGCACGAGGACTTCCTGTCCTTGTTGGATCGCCTTGTCGAGCTGACCTGAGTTGCGCAGCGCGGCGACGAGGAGCGTGCGCGCGTCGATGGATTGCGGATGCGCTTGAACGAAGTCACCGAGGAGATCCGCCGCGCTGCGGTTCTCACCGCGTCGCCGCTCGACCTCGGCGAGCGCGACGACGACGTCCTGCACGTCGGGCGCGAGCTTTTGCGCCGCGCGCAACTGCTCCTCGGCGCTCGCGAGATCCCCCGCGCCCGCGAGCACGACGCCCAAGTTGAAGCGCGCCTCCCACAAAGTCGGATCGATCCCGATCGCCTCGCGCAAGAGCGCCACGGCGCGATCGCGCTGACCGTCCTTCGCCGCCCCGACGCCCTGCACCATCTTGCCCACCGCGATCGGATTCGCCGGCGGCAGCACGTTGGTGTTCTGCGCGGTGTTCGTCTTCGACGACCCGCCGCCGCACGCGAGCGGCGCGAGCGCAAAGACGAAAACGATGGACCGAACGAGACGCACGAGCGGAGAGGATATACGATTGTCGCGTGCGCTGGCTTCGGCTTTCTTCGATGGCGCTCGTCGCGTGCGGTCACGCGCCGTCTTCGCAACCCGATGCGAGCGTTTTCAACGGAAGGCCCGGCGATCTCGGCGCGAATTCGTCCGTCATCGATCACGGCGGGGCGAACGGCGGTCTCACCGGCGCGCTGCAATCGGGCCCGAT
>Ga0335078_10010192_pt1 | contig 13921 bp, 12 predicted proteins | sample Lox_Sample_32_FD_206711 | JGI IMG/M metagenome (GOLD analysis project Ga0335078, IMG submission 206711) | Soil microbial communities from Loxahatchee National Wildlife Refuge, Florida, United States - Lox_Sample_3.2 | ecosystem: Environmental > Terrestrial > Soil > Wetlands | place: USA...
TGACTCCATGAACTGCCAGCGCTGTTTATCTTTTGACGCGGACGCGCGCAATGCGTCGGCGATTACGCACTAACAACCCTTGTGCGAGACGGGAAAAATCTTTCCGGGATTGAGCAGGCCCTTCGGATCGAAGACGCGCTTGATGTCCTTTTGAAGCGCGATGAGCTCCTGCGATTGTTCGAGCTCGAGGTACGGCGCCTTCGCGAGACCCACGCCGTGCTCGCCGCTGAGCGTCCCGCCGAGCTCGATGGTCGCGCGCATGAGCGCTTCGACGGCGCGCGCGACGCGCGCCTCTTCTTCCGGCAGGTCCCAGAGGAAATTGACGTGCAGGTTCCCGTCGCCCGCGTGTCCGTACGTGAGATGCCGCACGTTCTCGCGCTCGCCGATGCGCGCGGTCGCGTCGAGGAGCGCGGAGATGCGCGATCGCGGGACGACGATGTCCTCCGCGATTTTGTGCGCGGCCATCTTGCGCGTCGCGTAGCTCAAGGATTTTCGCGCGGCCCAAAGGCGCGCGCGCTGCGCGGAGTCCTGCGCGACGACGAGATCGAGCGTGCCCTCCGCGTCCGCGAGCGCGTTGCCGAGGCGCTCGAGCTGCGCCTCCGCGTCCTCGCCGTCGACTTCGATGAGCAGCATCGCGCCCGCGCGCGCGTCGATCGCGTTGCCCGCCGCGCGCACCGCGCCGAGCGTCGCCGCGTCCATCATCTCGATGCAGCGCGGGACGAGACCCGCCGCGACGAGTCGCGAGACCGACGCGCCCGCCGCGCGCACGTCCGTGTAGAGCGCGAGGAGCGTCGCGACCTTCGCGGGCTTCGGCAAGAGGCGCAGCGTGATTTCGGTGAAGACGCCGAGCGTGCCTTCGCTGCCGACGAGGAGCGCGGTGACGTCGTAGCCCGTCACGCCCTTCACGGTTTTTTTTCCGACGCGCATCGTGCGGCCGCCGACGAAGCTCGCCTCGAGACCGAGCACGTGATCGCGCGTCGAGCCGTACTTGAACGCGCGGGGTCCTCCCGCGTTTTCGGCGACGTTGCCGCCGATCATGCACATGTCCGCGGAGTTCGGATCCGGCGCGTAGAAGAGTCCTTCACGCTCGCAGAGCTCGTGGAAGTGACCGAGCACGACGCCCGGCTCGACGATCGCGATGAGGTTTTGTTTGTCGACGTCGATGACTTTGTTGAGCGCGTGCGTCGCCAGCACGATGCCGCCCGCGACGGGGACCGCGCCGCCTGTGCGGCCGGAGCCGCCCGCGCGAGGCGTCACCGGCACGTCGAACGCGTCGGCGACGCGAAGCACTTCGGCGACGTCGCGCTTCGACTCCGCGATCACGACGACGTCGGGCATGCACGCTTCGGATTGGCTGTCGTCCTCCGCGTAGACGCGGCGCGCCGTTTCGTCGAGCACGAGCTTCGACGCGCCGACTGAACGATCGAGCTCGACGAGCGCGCGATCGACGTTCGCTCGCTTCACGCGTTCGATCTTGGGCGCGGCGAAAAGCACGACACTCACCCTAGCAAAGGTGTGAATCGATGGTCACGGCGCAGCCGAAAAGCCGCGAGATCGAGCGCCTCGACCGTGGTACGCGCCTTGCGAACCAAGCGCCATTCCTCGTGCGAGCAGACTTGCTCGCGCGATGTGAAGGAGGGCTTCATGCGCAGGATCTTTTTCGTGGCAGTCGGTGTGATCGGTGCGGGGATCGCGTGCGGGGGATCGGTGACGTCGGTCGACGGAAGCAAGAACGTCGCGTCGCTCTCGTCGTCCGACTCGAACCAACTCTGCACCGACACGTACAACTACTTCGTCAACAACTTCTCGACGAACGACATCTTGAAATTCACGTGCGGGCTCGAGGCGGGCGAGGTCGTCGAGCAACCCGACGCCGGCGCGAGCGCGTCGTCGACGTGCAGCTCGACGTTTCAGACGTGCATGTCGCAAGGCACGACGCAAACCATTCCGTCGACGCCGGACTGCTCGAGCTTCGCGACGTCCGTCGCGAGCTGCAACACGACCGTTTCGCAGTACACGAAATGTTTCCAAGAGGAGATCTCCGCTGCGAAGAACCTCGAAGGACAAATGCCGCTCTGCTCCGCGGGGACGCTCGAGCAAGCCGAGCTTCAAGCAGACGCGCAGCTCGACGCTGCGTGCCTGCAGCTGATCGAAAACGGATGCAGCTTCGTCGTGGGCTTCGGCTCGAGCTCGTCGTCGAGCGGCGGAAACGTCGACGGCGGGTGACGCGAGAACTTGCTAGAGTGCGGGCATCGTGCCCGAAGATTTTCGACGATTCACGGGAACCGATCGCTACCTCACGAGCGACTCGCTCGAGGCCGCGGTCAACTGCGCGCTCGCCCTTCAACGCCCGCTGCTCGTGAAGGGCGAGCCCGGCACCGGCAAGACGCTGCTCGCCGAAGCCATCGCCGAGTCGCTCTCGATGCCGCTCATTCACTGGCCGGTGAAGTCGACGACGCGCGCGCAAGACGGGCTCTACGTCTACGACACCGTGCAACGCTTGTATGATGCACGCTTCGGCGAAGGCAACGTCAAGGACATCCGCCACTACATCAAGCTCGGCCCGCTCGGACGCGCGTTCAGCGCGGCGAGCGCGAACGTCATCTTGATCGACGAGGTCGACAAAGCGGACATCGAGTTTCCGAACGACTTGCTCCACGAGCTCGATCGGATGCGCTTCAACATCTTCGAGACCGGCGACGAAGTGATCGCGAAGGAGCGGCCCGTCGTGATCATCACGTCGAACAACGAGAAGGAGCTGCCCGACGCGTTCCTCCGCCGCTGCGTGTTCCACTTCATCGACTTTCCGGATCCGGAGCTGATGAAGCGCATCGTGCGCGTGCACCACCCGAAGATCGACGAGGAGCTCGTCGATCAGGCCGTCGTGAAATTCTACGAGCTTCGCGAGGTGCCGCGTCTTCGCAAACGTCCGTCGACGAGCGAGCTCATCGACTGGATCGCGGTGCTCAAGAGCGCGGGCGTCGGCAAGGAGCGCTTCGTCCGCGAGCTTCCGTTTCTCGGCGTGCTCTTGAAGAAGGAACAAGACGTCGAGCTCCTCGCGAACGCGAAGAAGACGGGGACGTGGCGCAGCTGAACGCGCGCTACTTCTTCATCGACGCGACGAACGCGTCGGCCGCGGCTTTCATCTCTTCGGGCGTCATGTCTTTCTTGTGCGTCGCGATCGTCCACTTCTGGCCGAACGGATCCACGACGTGCCCCATGCGATCGCCCCAGAACGTGTCGTTGAGCGCCATGAGCTCCTTCGCGCCCGCGTCGATCGCGCGCTTGAACACCGCGTCGCAATCGTTGACGTAGAGCCACTGCGTCGATTGGCTCGGACCCGCGAGGTTCGTGCCGCCCATCTCCGGGAAAACGTCGTTCACGAAGATCATCGAGTCGCCGATGCGGAGCGCGGCGTGCCAAACTTTTTTTCCGCTCGGGTCCGGCGCGAAGTCGAGCTGCTCGGCGCCGAACGCCTTCTTGTAGAACTCGATCGCGGCCGCGGCGTTCTCCACCGAGAGTTGCGCGGTGATCGAGTGATAGCCCTTGGGGATCGGATGGGTCATGGCGTGTTCTCCTGTCTCCTCTCAACGAACGACGGGGAGCTTTTTCTTGCCGCTGCCACCGCTGCGATCGATGGTGGGACCTGCCGACTGCGCGTCTTCCGTTTGCGCGACGCGCTCGACGAGCGCCTCGGCGATCTTCGTGAAGCTCTTGGCCGCTTCGCTGTCCGGCGCCGCTTGCACGATCGGTGTTCCCTTGTCGCCCCACTCGCGCACGCTCTGATCGATCGCGACTTGTCCGAGCAGCGGCGCGCCCGCGAAGTCCGCGATCGCTTGCCCGCCGCCTTTGCCGAAAATTTCGTGACGCACGCCCGCCGAGTCGATGAAGAAGCTCATGTTCTCGACGACGCCGAGCACCGGGATGTTCACCTTCTGGCACATCGAGACGGATTTGAAGACGTCGTCGGTCGCGACGGGTTGCGGCGTCGTGACGATGACCGCGCCGCTCGATCGCACGCGCTGCGAGAGCGTGAGCGCGACGTCGCCCGTGCCCGGCGGCAAATCCAAAATCAAGAAATCGAGCTCGCCCCAGTGAACGTCGTTCAAGAACTGATTGAGCGCGCCGTGGAGCATCGGCCCGCGCCACACGATGGCTTGCTTCGGATCCTCGAGGAGAAATCCGATGCTCATCATCTTGAGACCGAAACGCGTGAGCGGCTCGATCGATTTTCCGTCGAGCGAAACGGGACGGCCGGTGACGCCGAGCATCGTCGGGATCGACGGCCCGTAGATGTCGGCGTCGAGGAGACCGACGCGTTGACCCATGCGCTGGAGCGCGAGCGCGAGGTTCGTCGCGGTCGTCGATTTGCCGACGCCGCCTTTTCCGCTCATCACGAGCACGACGTGGCGCGTGCCGGGGATCGCGTTCGGTTGCGGCGCGGCGTTCATCGCCCGCGAGATAGCACGAGGAGCTTCGGCTCGCTCATCTCCTCGATCGCGAAGCGCACGCCTTCGCGTCCGAGGCCCGAATCGCGCACGCCGCCGTACGGCATCGAGTCGACGCGGAACGACGCGGTGTCGCCGACGACGAGCCCGCCGACGTTCAGGCGCTCGAACGCGCGATCGATGCGCGCGCGCGAGTCGGTGAAGAGCCCCGCTTGAAGGCCATAGCGCGTCGCGTCCGCCATCGCGAGCGCTTCGTCGAACGTGCGGTAGCGGTGAATCGTGAGGACGGGACCGAAGACTTCTTCGTCGACGACTTTGTCTCCGCGTCCGTCGCCTTCGAACGCGAGCACGATCGGACCGAGCCGATTTTTTTCGCGCTTCGATCCGAGGAGCGTCTTCGCGCGCTTCGCTTCGGCGACCCACGACTCGATGCGCGCCGCGCTCTTTTCGTCGATCACCGACGACAGAATCCCTGGGTCCTCCACGGGTTTTGGGGTGATTTTCTTCGCGCTCTCGACGATGCGCTCGGTGAGCGCGTCGGCGATCGATTCGTGCGCGTAGAGCCGCTGCGTCTTGATGCAGACCTGTCCGGCGTAACCGAACGCGGACGTCGTGATGCGATCGGCCGCGTCCGCGACGTCCCAATCTTCGTGCACGATCGCCGCCGCGTTTCCGCCGAGCTCGAGCAAGACGCGCTTTTTGCCCGCGACGCTCTTCAAATGCCAACCGACGAGCGCGCTTCCGGTGAACGAGAACGTCAGAAAGCGTTCGTCGCGCACCAATTTTTCCGCGACGGAATTTTCGCACGGCAGAACTTGGAGCGCGTGCTCCGGAAATCCGCTCTCGCGCACGATCGCGGCGAGCGCGATCGCGGCGAGCGGCGTTTGCGGCGCCGGCTTCAGCACGATCGACGCGCCGCACGCGAGCGCCGGCGCGACTTTGTGCGCGACCAAATTGAGCGGAAAGTTGAACGGCGAAATTCCGAGCACCGGCCCGCGCGGCACGCGCTTCCAAAATCCGCGGTACCCCTCGCCCGCTTTCGTCACGTCGAGATCCATCGCGCCCGCTTCGAGGCGAGTCGCTTCTTCGCTCGCGATCGAAAACGTGGAGACTGCACGCATCACCTCGGCCTTCGCGAACGCGATGGGCTTGCCCGCTTCGCGCGCGAGCGAGAGCGCGAGCGCGTCCGCGCGCGCGGCGATCGTGTCCGCGATTTTTCGGAGCGCGTCGCGCCGCGCGTGACTCGGCATCGCGCGCACCGCGCGGAACGCGCTCGCTGCGTCTTCGATCGCTCGCTCCGCGCGCGCGTCGTCCGCGAGGTCGATTTCACCGAGTTTTTCGCCGTCCCACGGCGCCGAAATCGTTTGTCGCATGAAGAGGGTCTATGCGAAATTGCCCTCATGCGCAGCCTCATTGGTCTCGTTTCGGTCTGTGGTTTCGTCGCGCTCGCGGGTTTCGCGCACACGGCGTTCGCCAATCCCGCGCCGCGAGTCGTCACGATCGGCGGCTTCGACAAATCGTCGTGCACGTTCAACGGCAAGAAACTCTACGGAAAGATCCAAGAGGTCACCGCGTTTCCGGACGTGAAGGTCCAAGTCGTCACCGCGTTTCCGGACGTGAAGGTGCAGAAGGTCACCGCGTTCCCCGACGCGTGCGGCAAGTGGCAGATGGTCACCGCGTTCCCGGACACGAAGGTGCAATTCGTCACCGCGTTCCCGGACGTGAAGGTGCAGTACGTGACCGCGTTCCCCGGCGCGAACTAGTCGCCAAGAAAAATTTGATGCAGCACCCTTACGCCGACTTCGTTCAGCTCGTCGCGAAGCCCGCGCGTTACGTCGGCGGCGAGCACGGCGCGCGCGTCAAAGATTGGGACGGCGTGAAGGCGCGCGTGTGCCTCGCCTTCCCCGACGTCTACGACATCGGAATGAGCCATCTCGGTTTCAAGATCCTCTACAAAATCTTGAACGACGATCCGCGCACGCTCGCCGAGCGCGCGTTCTGTCCGTGGGTCGACATGCAGCGCGAGCTGCGCGCGAGAAATCTTCCGCTCGTCTCGCTCGAGACCGCGCGCGCGCTTCGCGAGTTCGACGTCGTCGGCTTCTCGCTTCAATTCGAGCTCACGTACTCGAACGTGCTCGCGATGCTCGATCTCGGCGGCGTCCCGCTCCGCGCGCGCGATCGCACGCGCGACGATCCGCTCGTCATCGCGGGAGGACCCACCGCGACGCATCCCGAGCCGCTCTCCGCGTTCGTCGACGCGTTCGTCATCGGCGACGGCGAGCGCGCGGCGACCGACATCGCGCTCGCGTGGGTTTCTTCGCGGGACCTGCCGCGCGCGGAGCGCCTCGCGAAACTGGCTGAAATCCGCGGCGTCTACGTTCCTTCGTTGCATTCTACGAGCATCGATGCGGACACGGGTTTCGTCGTCGTCGACGTGGAGAAACCGATCGAGCGAGCGCTGATCGATTCGCTCGACGAGTTTCCGTTTCCGGACGACTCGCCCGTCGGAGGGCCCGAGGCGATCTTCGATCGCATGTCGATCGAGATCGCGCGCGGCTGCACGGAGGGTTGCCGCTTCTGCCAAGCCGGAATGATTTACCGCCCGGTGCGCGAGCGCGATCCGGAGAAGATCGTCGAGACGGTCGTGAGCGCGGTGAAGAAGAGCGGTTACGACGAGGTCTCGCTCACGTCGCTCTCGACGGCGGACTACTCGTGCATCGCGCCGCTCATTCAACGCGTCGCCGAGCGCCTCGCGCCCGAGCGCGTCTCGCTCGGCGTGAGCTCGCTCCGCGCGTACGGGCTCGGCGAGCAAACACTCGACGACATGTCGCGCGTTCGCGCGAGCGGGATCACGTTCGCGCCGGAAGCGGGAAGCCAGCGCATGCGCGACGTCGTGAACAAGAACGTCACCGAAGCGCAGTTGATGCAAACCGCCGAGCGCATCTTCTCGCGCGAATGGACGAGCATGAAGCTCTACTTCATGATCGGTTTGCCGACCGAAACGGAGGACGACGTGCGCGAGATCGTGCGCGTCGGTCGCCGCGCGCGCGAGGTCGGATTCCGCATCAAGCGCGATCGCGGCGCGGCGCCGCCGACGGTCACGGTGAGCGTCTCGACGCACGTGCCGAAACCGCACACGCCGTTTCAATGGTGCGCGATGGATCGCGCGGACGTCGTGCGCGAGAAGCAAGCGTGGCTCGAACAAGAAGCGCGCGGCACGCGCGTGGATCTGCGCATGCACGACTCCGACGGAAGCTGGCTCGAAGGCGTCTTCGCGCGCGGGGATCGAACGCTGTGCGACGTGCTCGAGACCGCGTACCGAAACGGCGCGCGCTTCGATTCGTGGGACGACGAGCTGAAGATCGACGTGTGGGAGCGCGCGTTCGAAGCGCACGCGATCGATCCCGCGAAATTCCTCGGCACGATACCGGTAAGCGCGCGCTTGCCATGGAGCCACATCGACGTCGGGCTCGAAGAAGGATTCCTCGTCGCGGAGTACCGCAAGGCGCTCAAGAGCCGGTTGTCGCCGCCGTGCGGAAAAGTCGCCGGGATGTTCGTGCATCACACGAACCTCGAAGACGCTCAGAGAGACGAGCGCAAATTGGTTTGTTACGACTGCGGCGTCGCGTGCGATTTGTCCGCGATGCGCGAGGAGCGCGAGACGTACCTCGTGAAGCTCCGCGCGGACAAACCGCGCGTCGTCGAAACGAAAGAAGCCACGCCGAAGCGCGCGCGCCGCGCGCCGCCGCCCCGCATCGTGCAAGGCGAGCCGCGCCGCTACCGATTCACGTTCACGAAGCTCGGACCGAGCGCGTACCTCTCGCACCTCGACGTGATCCGCGCGCTGCCCCGCGCGTTCCGCCGCGCGGGACTGCCGCTCTTCTACACGTCGGGCTTTCACCCGAAGGCGGACATGACGTTCTCGCCCGCGCTCTCGCTCGGCGTGATGAGCCTCGGCGAGATCGTCGACGTGAAGCTGTGTTGCGACGCGCCCGCGGAGGGTCCGCGCGCGTGGCTCGACGCGCTCATCGAAGGCGCGCCGGACGGTCTTCGATTCCTCGACGCGCGCGCGCTCGCGCAAGGCGACGCGTCCATCTCGAAGCTCATCGACGTCGCGCGTTACGCGGTCGCGATCCCGAAGAGCGCGATCGACGAACGCGACGCGCGCGACGCGATCGATCGCGCGCTCGCCGCGGAGTCCCTCGTCGTCACGCGATCGATCGAAGGAATCGGCAAGAAAGTCGACGTGCGCAAGTACACGCGCGAGATCGCGTTCGGCGACGCGCGCGCGAGGGACGCGATCGCGCGCGCCGGAATCGTCGGGGACCTGCACGCGATTTTCGTCGAGATCGCGATCACGCCGAGCGGAAGCGCGAAGATCAGCGAAGCGGTCGAGGCGGTCTTCGGCGACGTGCCCGCCAAGTGCGTGCGCTCCGAGCTCGTTCAATCGGCGCGCGCAGCGAGCGCAGAAGCAAGCGTGTTAGCGTAGCGACGCGATGGATCGCCTGAAGATCGCGACGCTCAACATCTGGAATCGCCTCGGCCCGTGGGAAGAGCGGCTCGTCGCGATTCGAAATGAGATCGCGCGCGAGATGCCGGACGTGATCGGTTTGCAGGAAGTGCTCGTGCTCCCCGAGCATCGTTTCGATCAGGCGCGCGCGATCGCGGACGGGTTCGGGTATCACGTCGCGTTTGGTCGTTCGCCGGACGCGACGCCGTTCACGATGGGCAACGCCGTGCTGTCGAAGTGGCCCATCGCGCGCACCTTCGCGTTCGGTCTGCCCGGCACCGACGAGCACCGCTGCTTGACGTTCGCGGAGATCGACTCGCCGATCGGAAACATTCCGTTCTTCTCGACGCACCTCAATTGGAAATTCGACGAGTCGCACGTGCGGCAGCTCCAAGCACAGTGCATCGCGCGCTTCGTCGACGCGCAGCGCGCGGCCGACGGGTATCCGCCGATCGTCGTCGGCGATTTCAACGCGGAGCCCGATTCGGACGAGATTCGCTTCTTGCGCGGGCTCGGCACGCTCGGCGGATTCGCGACGCACTTTCACGACGTGTTCGGTCACGTCGGGCGAGGTCCGGGCGTCACGTTCTCGACGAAGAACGCGTACGCGGCGCTCCTCCGCGAGCCCGATCGGCGCATCGACTACATCTGGGTGCGCGGCGGCGACGAGCGATTTCGCGGCGAGCCGCTCGCGGCGCGCGTCGCGTTCGACGAGCCGGTGAACGGCGCCTTCCCGAGCGATCACTTCGGGCTCGTCGCCGAGATTCGCGCGTGATCGTCTCCACGCTCGCGCTCGCCGCGCTTTGCGCGACGTCGGGCGCGGCGGGATTCGTGGACGCGATCGCGGGCGGCGGCGGGCTCGTCACGGTGCCCGCGCTGATGACGTGCGTTCCGGACGCGCACCTCGTGCTCGGCACGAACAAAGGACAAGCGTTCGGTGGCGGCATCGCGTCGGCGATCGCGTTTTGGCGCGGCAAGAGCGTCGATCGCGATCGCGCGGGCCTCGCGTTTTCGTGCGGCGCGATCGGCGCGGTCCTTGGCGCGCTCGTTCAGCTGCGCATCGATCCGAAGCCGCTCAAGCCGATCGCGCTCGCGCTCCTCGTGGTCGCCGCCGCGCTCGTCGCGCTGCGCCCGCTCATCGTGAAGAAAGCCGTCGCGCACGCGACGAGCGCGCCGCGCCTTCGACTCGCCGTCATCGCGCTCTCGATGGGTTTCTACGACGGCTTCTTCGGTCCGGGCGTCGGCTCGCTGCTCATCGCGCTCTTCGTCACGTTCCACGGCGACACCATGACGCGCGCGTCGGGCAACGCGAAGGTGGTGAACCTCGCGTCGAACCTCGCGTCGTTCGTCGTCTTCGCGATCAAAGGCACGATTTTGTGGAGCGTCGCCGCGCCGATGGCGATCTTCAACGCGCTCGGCGCGACGATCGGCGCGCGCGTCGCGATCAAGCGCGGCGACGCGTTCGTGCGCGCGATCGTTTTGTGCGTCGTCGGCGCGCTCGTCGTGAAGCTCAGCGTCGATCTCGCGCGCTGATTGAGGTACGAACGAAGGAATGGCGCGAAAGGATCTCGTCTTCGCTCTCACGTGGCAGCGAAATACCGAGCCCGTCGGCGCCGCCGTCACGGATCTCCTTCGCTGGCTCGGCGCGGAAGTCGGGCGCACGATCGTTCCGCGCGTCGCGCTCTCGTACGAAGAAATCTTCCCGCTGTTCGAGCGTGGAGCGGTGGACTTCGCGTGGCTCCCGCCGCTTTCGTATTTGCGACTGCGCGCCGACGATCTCGCGCGGACGCTGTGCGTGAACGCTCGCCACTCCGGATACAGCGCGGTGCTCGCGGTGCGCGCGGCGTCGCGGCACGCGTCGCTCGACAAGCTCCAAGGCGCGCGCGTCGCGTGGGTCGATCCGCACTCGACGACGGGTTACATCCTCGGGCGGCTCGATCTCGTCGCGCACGGCGTGGATCTCAAGGTGACGCTCGGCGAAGAGCGCTTCTACGGATCCCACGACGCCGCCGCGCGCGCGGTCTTCGAGGGACGCAGCGACGTGCTCGGCACGTTCGCGGAGTACGAAGGCGGCGAGCTCGTTCGCGCGGGATTCTCGCAGCTCGGAAAACCGAGCGACTGGCGCATTCTCCTCCGCGGTACGGAGTCGCCGCCCGACGTGCTCGCCGTGCACTCCGGCGTCGACGCGGAGCTCGCCGACGCGATGAAGCGCGCGCTCTTCAAAGCCGCTGGCGACGACGCGACGCGCGCGCGCGTGCGCGACGCGTTCCACGTCGAGCGCTTCGGCGAAGCGGACGAGTCGCGCTACGCGGCGTTCTCCGCGACGGTGGAAGAAGCGCGCCGCCGCGGGCTCCTCCCGCATTTGTGATCACTTCGCGCGCTGCGCGGTCGTCGGGCGCACGCGCGATTCGCCGAGCAGCGTGATCGCGCGACACGCGTCGTCGTCCTTGCACGGCCCGACGCGTCCGCTCGCGGAGGGCCATGCGAACGTCGGCGCGCGCGCGAGCCACGCACGATCGCGAATGTCCGGCCCCGTCCACGCACTCGGCGAGTGCGCGAGCTTCGCCTCGCGATCGTCGCCGACGTCTCCGTCGCGAAACGGATACGGAATCATCGGCGGAAGGCCGGTGCGCTGCACGGGCGAGCCGTCGGGGAGCGCGAAGAGCAACGTCGTCACGCGGAGCAACCCGGCGTGCGCGTCGTCGTCGAGGTACTCCTGCGCGCAGCCCTTTCCGTACGTCGGTGCGCCGATCGTCGGACCGCGCTTGTACGCGGCGAGCGCGCCCGCGAGCATCTCCGCGGCGCTCGCGGTCCCCGCGTCGACGAGCGTCGCGACGGGTCCTCCCCATCGCTCGTCCGGCGGCGGCGAAGGCGCGCTGTCCATCTCGATCGTGCCGCGCCGATTCTTCATCGCGAACAGACGCGCGCCCGGAAGGAACGCGCCGAGCGTGTCGATCGCGCCCTCCGTCGACCCTCCGCCGTTGCCGCGCAAGTCGAGCACGATCCCGACGAGCGCGGGCGTTCGAACGCGCGTGAGAGCGCGCGCGAAGAGCTCGCCGAGATCGTCGTACACGTCCGGGATGGTCACCATCGCGACGCTTCCGCTTCCATAAGGGATGGTCTCGACGGCGAGATCGAACGGATGCGCAGACGCGCTCGCGGGCGACGGCGCGTCCGCGTCGACGCGCACCACGCGCGGCGCGCGATCACCCTCACGCATGACGACCACGTCGAACCCGTCGGCGCCGTCCGTCGCCGTCAGCGACATTTCGTCGAGCTGCTCCACCGGCAACCCCGCGAGCGGCATTCCGTCGACCTCGAGGATCACGTCGCCGATCGCGAGCGGCGGGATCGCGCCGTCGTCGATGCGCACGCCGAGCAGCGTGCGCGTCGCGCGCGACCACAAACGCGTCGGCGCGTCTTGATCGAGGTCGACGTCGTGCACGGAGGCCTCTTCACCGTAGGGAGCCCACGCGCCGTGCGCGTCGACCGCTTCGACCCACGCGCGCACCGCGGCCGCGATCACGACCTCGCTCCACGCCTCCGCGCTCATCTCGGGGAAGAAGCGATTGCGTGCATTCTCCAAGTATCTCGCGATGGGCTCGCCGAACGCGTGTTTCAGCGCGCCGGCGCGATCGCCGAGCTCGTCGGTGAGCTCGCGCGCGGACGGGTTGGCCTCGCGTTCCTGCGGAAGGCCCCCGTCGCGCTCCGCCACGTCGAGTGCGTCGGTGAGCGCGCGCGTCGCGTCGCCGCTCGAACGCGCGATGCGCGCGTCGTACCGCGCGCGCTCCGAGTCGACCCACGCGGCGAGCTTCTTTCCGATGCGCGCCGCGGCCGCGCAGTCCGTCCCGCGCGAGATCTCGAACATGAGCGTCGCCGCGTCCGCTTCGATCGCCGCGTACGGCGTCGCGTCCGCCGCGACCGCCCAGTGCCCATGCGGATCGATCCAGTCGCGGACGCCGCTGGCGAACTCGTCGGGCCGCGGATCACTCGGCACGAACGCGAGCTCGTCGCGGACCTCCGTCACGATGGCCCTCGCGGAAGCGCAGCTCAGCGCCGCGAGCTTTCCGGTCGGCGGGTGGAGCGCGGGGCTGCGATCCTCGTCTTCGACCGCGAGCTCCGCGGACGCGTCGGGTTTGCCCGCCGCGCTCGCGACCAGCGCGGGCGCGGCGGGCTTGGGGGGTTCGTCGTTCGAGCGGAGCGCGACGATCGCGGTGACGCCGAGCACGAGCGCGCACGAAACACCGAGGGCCACGCGACGACGCATCGTGCGAAGCGTAGCAAGCGCGAGGTCGTGCGGTCAGATTTTAGGCGACGTGCTTCAACCGCTGCCGGAGCTTCACGAGGGTGCGCTGCTCGAGTTGCCGCACGCGCTCCTTGCTCACGCCGAGCTCGTCGCCGAGCTCTTGCAGCGTGCGCGGTTCGTCCGCCATGAGACGATCGCGCACGATGAGGCGTTCGCGCGCGTTGAGATCGCGGAGGGCCTCCCGCACCGCGACGCGCGATTGCTCCATCGCCTCGTGCTCGTTCGCTTCGTCCTCGGGCGAAGGCCCCGTCGCCGCGAGGCGATCGATCACCGGCGCCCGTTCGTCTTTGGTCGCCTCGAGGCTCGACTCGCGTCCTTGCAAGAGCGGCAAGAGGTTGCGCACGCGATCCACCGGCAGCCCGCTGACCTCGGCGAGCTTCTCCGGATCGCTCTCGCGCGTGGTTCGATAAGCGCGGAGCGCGCGGCGCTCGGCCTTCGTCGTGCCGAGGCGAACGACGCGGTACCCGCGCACGACGTACTCGCGAATCTCCGCGCGAATCCAATACGCGGCGTACGTCGCGAGGCGGCAATCTTTGGTCGTGTCGAATTTCGCGACCGCGCGCAAGAGCCCGACGTTGCCCTGTTGAATCACGTCTTCGATCGGAACGCCCCAACGGCGATACTCGAGCGCGATCGCGACGACGAACGGCAGACACG
>Ga0335078_10010193_pt1 | contig 13920 bp, 12 predicted proteins | sample Lox_Sample_32_FD_206711 | JGI IMG/M metagenome (GOLD analysis project Ga0335078, IMG submission 206711) | Soil microbial communities from Loxahatchee National Wildlife Refuge, Florida, United States - Lox_Sample_3.2 | ecosystem: Environmental > Terrestrial > Soil > Wetlands | place: USA...
CCGGCACGCCGCTCCCACCACGCCAGTCCCGCCCCGGCCAGCAGCGCCACGGCCGCGCACCCGGCAAGCCCGGACGGCGGCAGGCCCAGCCCGGATACCGCTGACACGGCGACCAGCGTCCCGGTGGCGGCTGCGGCCAGCAGTACAAGACCGGCCGGGTCGGCGCCCGGGCGGGCAGCACGGTGGCGGGTGCGGGGCAGCAAAAACCAGCCCGCCGCCACCGCCACCACCCCGACCGGGACATTGATGTAGAAGATCGAGCGCCAGCCAGCCGAGGCGACCAGCAGCCCACCCGCCACCGGGCCCAGCGCCAGGCCCAGCGCCTGCGCGGCGGCCTGCATTCCCAGGGCTGTCCGCCGCCGCCCGTCCGGGGCGCTGGTGGACACCAGCGCCACACTGTTGGCCTGCAGCATCGCCGCTCCGGCCGCCTGCACCACCCGGACCGCGACCAGCACGCCCAGCGTCGGCGCCAGCCCGCAACCCGCCGACGCCGCGGTGAATAGGATAAACCCGTACAAGTACACCAGCTTGCGGCCATACCGGTCCGACCAGCGGCCCACCGGCACCAGCAACGTTACCAGCGTCAGCAGGTAGGCCAGCGACACCCATTGCACCCCGGCGAGGGCCACGCCGAACTGGCGCTGCAGCGCGGGGAACGCCAGCGTCACCACGCTGGCATCCAGCTGGCCCATGAACGCCCCGAAGCACACCGTGGCCACCGCCAGCCACGGTGCCATCGGGTGCTCGCGGATCACCGCCGGCCGGGCCGGCTCGCGCAGCAGCATCACCACCGGCTCCCGGCCCCGCGGCAGGTTCCGGCCAGAGATCCCAACCCCATCCCTTTACTTCTGTAGAAGAACTATTGATAGTTCTATCACAGAAGGATCGATCGGATAGGCGGCGGCCTGGCGCGAAGCCAAGCCCGCGGGCCCGGCGCCCGGGACACCTGGAATTGCCGGCGCCATCGCCGGCGCATGTGCCGCCAAGCCGATCCGGACGGTCGATCACGAGCGCCACCTGACGCACCGCGTCATCGCCGACCTGGAGGCGACTGGCATGGTTTTCGCCGGGGCACTACCGCCCGCCGGAACGGTCCCGGCCGTGCGCCGGCAGCCTGGGTACCCAGGTGGTGAAGATCTCCGGCCAGGCCGCCGCGTGCCCCGGGCTGCGTAACCACGAAGCGGCTGTGTCCGGGTTCGGCCCGGTTACCGTCGAATCCGCCGCCGATGATCACAAGGCCTACTACCCCGGCTACCCCGGCAGCCACCGCAGCACCATGCGGGTCACCGGCGACTGTCACCGGCGACTGCCGGCATGCAATTGTCCGGGCATGGGCGCGTCGAGATCGCCGAGCGCATCGACATCGCCGCCAGCGCCATCTCCGGCACCGTGACCGTCGACCCGGTCAGCGACCTGGACCTGTCGCATACCCCGCCGCTGGGCAGTGCCCCCGGGGACGCAGTCCAGACAGGGGCGCGCAGGCCTGGCTCCGGTACACCCAGCAGCACTAACCCGCTCCGGACATTGAGGAGGAGCACCCATGTTAAGGCACCACGGACGGCCCGGCCTCCAGATCCGCCGCGCGCCGCAGCGCGCCATCACGGCCGCCGCGGCGGTCATCCTGCTTGCCCTCGCAGCGTGCACCAGCACGGCCAGCCCGGCCAGCACGATCAGCCCGGTCAGCCCGGCGCCGGCGCTGGCCACGTCGAGCACGGCCCCGGCGGCCATAAACCCACCCTCACCGGGGCCGGGTCGACGTTCGACGCGCCGTTCTTCGCCGTCGCCTTCACCAAATACCAGCAGCAGCAGCACCCCGCCGTGACCATCGGCTACCCCGCGGTCGGCAGCAGCGCGGGCATCGCCGCGATCAGCGCCCGGCAAGCCGACTTCGATGCCTCCGACGTGCCGATGACCGCCCGCGAGCGATCCGCCGCCAAAGGCGGAGCCATCACCCAAATACCTGTCGCCTTGGGCGGCGAAGGCATCGTCTACAACCTGTCCCTCCCGGCCGGCGCCCGGCTGCACCTGACCGGCCCCGCGCTGGCGGCCATCTACCTCGGCCAGATCACCCGCTGGAACGACCCGGCCCTGACCGCGCTCAACCCGGGCCTGCCCCTGCCGAACGCGCGGATCACCGTCGTGCACCGCTCCGACGGCAGCGGCACCACCTACATCTTCAGCAACTACCTGTCCAGCGTCGATGCGGCCTGGGCCGCCAGAGTCGGCACCGGCAAGACGCTGAACTGGCCGGCCGGAGAAGGGGACGAAGGCAACCCCGGGGTGGCCACCGAGGTCGACCGCACCCCGTTCTCCATCGGCTACGTCGAGCAGGCCTACTCCCAGGGCCTGCTGCTGCCGTACGCCGCGATCCGCAACCAGGCCGGCCAGTACGTGATTCCGACCTCCCAGTCCGTCGCCGCCGACGCCGCCCGCAAACCCGCCATCACCCCGGCCGACTTCTCCATCGTCAACCAGCCCGGCGCAGCCAGCTACCCGATCAGCGGATACAGCTGGGCGCTGGTCTACACCCGCCAGCCAAACCAGGCCACCGGGCAAACCGTGGCCGCCATGCTCGACTGGCTCACCCGCGACGGCCAGGCCTACGCCGCGAACAACGGCTACGTGCCGCTGCCACCCCAGATCCAGCAACTCGCCCGCACCATGCTCCAGCAGGTCACCGGCCCCACCGGCACACACCTGCTGGGCTGACCACAACCGGCACATCCGCTGGCCCCGGAGCCCCACCGGGCTCTGGCGGCGACCTGGTCCCGCAGGCCGCGGCTCCCCGCCGGGCCGCTCCCGCCAGCACGCCGCCACGGTCGCAGCGACTGCACGGCGGCAGGGGCGGCAGGTCATCGCCGTCACCGACGAAGGCGAAGCCAAAGCCAGCCATCCTTGCCGCGTGTGCCCCCGGCATCTTCGCGCCGGCCACCATCATCGCCAGGCATCCGATGGCCGCACCATCCGCGATCAGCTTTTCCCGGCGCCGCGAGACCCGCGCAGCCGCTCCAGTTCCTCGCGGACCTGCCTGACCTCATCCTCAAGGTCTTGCAGGTACCCGGCCAGGTCATCCTCGCGCGCTCGCGCGCGCCTACGCGGACCCGGCCAGTACCCCGGCCCGTAGCCGGGTTCGTAGCCCGGTCCCGGCGGCGGGCCCGAACCCATACCCCCGTGATGCCAGGGCCCATGCCCGTAATGCCAGGGCCGGTGATCGCACCAGCAGCTCATCTTCATCTCCCGCACCCCTTTCCGGATCGCGGTTCGTGTTCCTGCGCATCGCCGCCCGGCCCGGCCCGGCACCGGACGTGAAGTGCCTCCGTCGCCGCTGCGGGCTTCCTGGTCAGGGGCGTCCTCCGTGCTGCCGGAAGGACCTGGCCCGGCCGCCCTGGATGGCGCCGGGCATGCCCGGCTGCGGGACGCCATCTCGGATACCGGGCGTGCCGGCTTGTGTGGTGCGGGCAGCATTCTCATAGGGTGCCGCCCACCGCCGTTACCGGGTTCCCTCCAGTATTGCCATGTCCTGGTAGAAATCGTGCACCTCTACCGCATCGATGATCTTCTCGTCCGCGGTGCGGAGCGCTTCCCGGTCGGTGGCGCCAGGGCTTGCCTGCCTGCCCTCCGCCAGGTCCTTCATGGCATCGGCTGCAACGTGGGCTTCAATGTCGGAGAATTCGATTACGACCATCGGTCTCCTCCCCTTTCCGCATCCGGCCGCGAGTAATGCGCGCCGGGCTGGCATACGTGACCCGCCTCGAGGGCGGCAGCGCGCTGCAGCGTGCGGGCAGGAGGCCGGGTTGCCGCGACAGCACTGGCGGCTCAGCCCGGTGCCGGGCATCTGCCCCGCCTCCCGCGGGCGTGCTGCAAGCGCCTCCTGAAATGAGCATCGCCGGAGGCCGGCCATGCATTCCGGGCGAAGGTCCCGATCCGGGCAGACGTTGGTCACTTCGCCGTATATGCCCCCGCTTTCCATCATGATCAGTGCGGTTCGCCGGAGGCCGCACGGGGAGCCACGATCGGCGCTGCCGCTCGCGCACACGCATCGCCGTCAGGACCATACGCTGGCCCGCGTCTGATCCGCGCTTTGAGAGCCCATGTCCGGCCAAATCTGCTCGTCGCGCAAATCGGCGCTATTGCGCCAGGTAGCCTCGCATCCTCGGCAGGGAATAGGTAGGCAGGGGCCGGCCGGCGCCGGCTAGGGCCAGGGGCGCTGGGCGACGCCGGGCTCATCCAGGTGCGGGTGGGTGCCCGGGCTGGACAAGATCGGGGTGATCTGGATAGGCGGGCCGCCGGTCTGCGCCGCCATGTTCCCCAGAGTTTCTCCCGCGGCCACCGTGACCGCATCGGGTGTGACCGGAGCCTGCGGAGTTCCGCGCCCGGCCGGCACGGCCGCGGTAGCCAGCAGGCCCGCGGCAAGCCCGGCGTTGCATGCCGGGTCGCCGTCGCCCGGTTGCCGTCAGCTTCGTGACCGGGCCGGGAGCCTGCCGCGCTCATACCGCGGTCCCGGCAGAGGAGGCCCCGGCAGGGGAGGCCCCGGCGTGACCGGCGGGCGATGCGGGCCGGAACCGGCGCAGCCGCAGGCTGTTGGAGACCACGAACAGGGAGCTGAACGCCATCGCGGCGCCGGCGATCAGCGGGTTGAGGAACCCCAGGGCGGCGAGCGGGATGGCCGCGGTGTTGTACCCGAACGCCCAGAACAGGTTGGCTTTGATCGTGGCCAGCGTGCGGCGGGACAGCACGATCGCGTCGGGGACGGCGAGCAGGTCGCCGCGGACCAGGGTCAGGTCGGCCGCCTCGATGGCGGCGTCGGTGCCGGTGCCCATGGCCAGGCCCAGGTCGGCCTGGGCGAGGGCGGCCGCGTCGTTGGCGCCGTCGCCGGCCATCGCCACCACCCGGCCCGCGTCTTGCAGCCGCCTGACCACGGCGGCCTTGCCCGCCGGGAGCACCCCGGCGATCACCTCGCCGATGCCGGCCGCGTCGGCGACGAACCGGGCGGCGCGGTCATTATCGCCGGTGAGCAGCACCGGCCGCAGTCCCATGCCGCGCAGCCGCCTGACCGCCTCCGCCGAGGTGGGCTTGATCGTATCGGCGACCATGAGCACGCCGCGGACCTGCCCGTCCCAGGCGGCGAACACGACGGTCTGGCCCGCGGCCTCCGCCCGGGCCGCGCGGGCAGCGAGCCCGGCCGGGACCTGCTGTGCCCATTGCGATTCCAGCCAGCCTGCCCGGCCCAGCGCCACGGCATGCCCGCCGGCCAGGCCGGAGACGCCGAGCCCCCGGGCGCTGGCGAAGCTTTCCACGGCAGGCAGCTTCCCGCCGCCGGGCACGTCGCGCGTTCTCTGCCGGGCGCCAGCCACGATGGCCGCGCCGACCGGGTGCTCGGAGGCATCCTCCACCGCCGCGGCCAGCCGCAGCAGCTCGCCGGGGTCGACGCCGGGCGCGGCGGCCACGTCCGCCAGGCTCATCCGGCCGGTGGTGACGGTGCCGGTCTTGTCCAGCACGATGGTGTCCACGGCCCGGGTGGACTCCAGCACCTCCGGTCCGGAGATCAGGATGCCGAGCTGCGCGCCGCGCCCGGTGCCGACCAGGATCGCGGCCGGGGTGGCCAGGCCCATCGCGCACGGGCAGGCGACGATCAGCACCGCGACCGCGGCGGTGAACGCGGCACTGGCGGGCCGCCCGGCCGCCAGCCACCCGGCCAGCGTCATGATCGCGACGGCGATGACAATGGGGACGAATACGGCGGAGATCCGGTCCGCCAGCCGCTGCACGGGCGCCTTGCCGGCCTGCGCCTCGGTGACCAGCCTGGCCATCTGGGCGAGCTGGGTGTCAGCACCCACCCTGGTAGCGCGGACCACCAGCCGCCCGCCCGCGTTCACGCACCCGCCGGCCACGCGATCGCCGGGGCCCACCTCGGCCGGCACCGGCTCACCGGTGAGCATTGAGGTGTCCACCGCCGAGCTGCCCGAGGTGATGACCCCGTCGGTGGCGATCTTCTCGCCCGGCCGGACCACGAACTGCTCGCCCACGGCCAGCTGCGCTACCGGGATCCGCAGCTCGCGGCCGTCGCGCAGCACCGCGGCGTCCCGGGCGCCCAGCGACAGCAGCGCCCGCAACGCCGCGGCCGAGTGCCGCTTCGCCCGGGCCTGCAGATAGCGGCCCAGCAAGATGAGCGCCGTCACCCCGGCGGCGACCTCCAGGTAGGTGGCCGCGGTCCCGCTGCCGAGCGCCAGCCAGGCGAAGCCCATCCGCATGCCCGCCCGGCCCGCGGCGCCGAAAAACAGCGCGTACACCGACCACAGGTACGCCGCGGCCACCCCGACCGACACCAGCGTGTCCATGGTCGCGGTGCCGTGCCGGGCGTTGACGGCGGCGGCGTGGTGGAACGGCCACGCTCCCCACACCGCCACCGGGGAAGCCAGCACCAGGCAGGCCCACTGCCAGTTCCGGAACTGCAGCGGCGGGATCATCGCCAGCACCACCACCGGGACGGCCAGCGCCAAGGACACCAGCACCCGCTGCCGCAGCGCGGCCGTCTCCCCAGCGCCATCCTGCTCCCCTGGCGCCTCACCCGGCCCGGCCTCCGGCGGGGCGGGCAAGGCTGCGGTGTAACCGGCCTGCTCGACCACCGAGATCAGCTTGGTGGCGGGCATCGCGGCCGGGACGCTCACCCTGGCGGTCCCGGTGGCGAAGTTGACCGTCGCGGTGACGCCGTCCAGCTTGTTGAGCTTCTTCTCCACCCTGGCCGCGCATGAAGCGCAGGTCATCCCGCCGATCGCCAGCTCCACGGCGCCCGCCGCAGCGCCAGGCGCGGCGGCGGGATTCGCGCCCGCGACCGTGCTCACCTGCGATCATCCCCTCTCGTGCGCCGCTAGCTCCCGGCGAGCTGATAGCCGCCGGCTTCATCCACGGCCTCCGCGACGGCCCGCCGCGCCAGCGGCCCATCGCTCACCACCGTCACCACGGAGACGCCGCCGGGACCAGGACAACGGTCACGTCGCTGACCCCATCCAGCGCGCCGAGTTCACCGCAGACCGCACGCACACAGTGCTCGCAGGTCATCCCGGTGACCCGGTAGGTCGCCGAGGTCATAAGCCGCCTCCTTCCCCAGGGGCGGGCGGACGGGCGCGCCGGCACGCCGCGAACGTCGCGGGCGAGGTGCGCCCGTGCACATCCGGGCTGCCGCGCGCTGCGCCGCCGCCGGACAGTCTGCCCTACCCCGGCACGGTATCTGTCAGGCCGGACGGCCTCCTTGACCGGGACCTTCGTCGGCACTGCCGGCCACGGCGGCTGCGGGCGACGGCCCGTACGGTGAGATGGACCACCCCGGCGGCTTGGCCGGGCCGGTGAGGACGCCTTCCCCGGCTATCTGCGGCAGGCCCGCGCGATCCTCACTGCCCGGCCGGCGCGCGTGGACGACGGGCCCACCGGCTGCCACCCGCCTTCGAGCGGCTCCGCTGGTTCCCGCTGCCGCTCGTCTCCCTCCAGGACTAGCCATGCGGGGGGTGATCGGCGGTGTTCAGGCGGCGGCTGGGGCGGCGAGGTGGAAGGTGGTGCCGACGCTGTTCTGGATGAAGGCGCCGGGCAGCCGGCGGGCGATCGCGTGTGTGGCCTTCCAGCCGGTGCAGTGGGCCGGGACGATCACCTCGGGTGCGAGCTGCTCCAGGGCGTCGATGGTGTCCGCGATGATCGGCTCGAACAGCGGGCCGGTCAGGTGGAACCCGCCGATCACGGCGTGCAGCCTGTTCACCCCGGTCAGGCGCTGGGCGTAGCGGCAGATATTGATGACGCCCGCGTGCCCGCAGCCGGTGAGCACGACCAGTCCCCGCCCGGCGACGTGGGCGATCAGCGCCTGGTCGTCCAGGATCAGCGGGTCGGGCTGCCAGCTCGCGCCGCGCCAGGCCTGGTGGATCGCGAAGCCCCGCTCGAACCCGGTGGTGCGGTCAACTTCCCCGGTGATCAGCACCGACCGGTCGAGCAGGAAGGACGGCTGCCGCTGCTCGATGATGCCGAACCCGGCCTCCTCCAGCGCGCGGCGGCTGGTGGTGGGCAGCTCGAACGGCTCGCCGCCGGGGATGGCCAGGCGCCGCCGGGCCCAGAACTCCGGGTGGATCAGCACCGGCATGCTGGTGCGGCCGAGCTGGCCGATGAGCCCGGACAGCCCGGTGGCGTGGTCGAAGTGGCCATGGCTGCAGACGATGGCCTCGATATCGGCCGGGTCCTTGCCCAGGCGGCGCAGGTTGCCGGCGCACCCGTCCGGCGTGACCCCGGTGTCGAACAGCAGCCGGCGCACCCGGCCGCCCTTGCGGACCTCCACCAGCGCGGAGAACCCGTGCTGGGCGAGGGGGGCGTCGGCCGCCTTCCCCCCGACTATTGTCGGGGCCTCCAGCATCGGTGCCCGCTGGCCCATCCCGGCCAGCGGCAGCCGCTTCGCCGGACCCTCGTCTGGGAGCAGCATGTCCATGACGTTGTCGCAGACCGTCAGCACCGACAGCTCATCGACCGGCTCCAGCGCAAGCGCCTCGCCCGTCCACTCGGCACTGGCCGGCCATGCTCCGGCCGGCGTGATGTGGGCGGGGTGACCGGTGTCACACATCGGCTGCTCCTCACTGACCGCACACGCGGATCGGCCGGCAACGCGGGATCACGCTCCACCGCCAGGCCGGGGCTCCCCGGCCTGGCCCCGGCCACGGATATGCAGAACGCTAATCCGGCAGCATCGGACGCTCAAGGAGCCCAACGCGTCAAGACGCGCGCTCCGGGGCCGGCGAGCGGGGCGCAGGCATGGCAGCGCACGGGATCGCGGTGGCCAGGGCGCCGATGAGCAGGGGGAAGACGCGGTCCAGCAGCGGCGGGCGAGGCGGCGGGAAATATCCTCCGACGCGTCCCGTTATACGGTGGGGGGTATATAGGGCCCCATCGGGGAAGGTGAGGGAGCACATGAGTACCATCGCGCTGACCCAGGACACGTTCGAGGAGACGGTGACCAGGCCGGGGATCACCCTGGTGGACTGGTGGGCCTCCTGGTGCGGGCCGTGCCGGATGTTCGCGCCGGTGTTCGCCGCCGCCAGCAGGCGGCACCCGGACATCACATTCGGCAAGATCGGCACCGAGGGCCAGCCCGGGCTGTCCGCCGCCGCCCGGATCCGCTCCATCCCGACGCTGATGGCCTTCCGCGACGGCATCCTGGTCTTCTCCCAGCCTGGCGCGCTGCCCGCCGCGGCACTGGAGCAGCTCATCCAGGCCGTCCGCGACCTGGACATGGACGAGGTCGCCGGCAAGCACGCCGCGCAGCAAGCGCAGGGAGCCGGACAATGAGCTACGGCACCAGCATCACCGTGGATCTCCCGTTCGCCGACGCGGCCACCCGGGTCCGGGACGCGCTCAAGGGCCAGGGGTTCGGCGTACTCACCGAGATCGACGTCACCGCCACGCTGCGGGACAAGCTCGGCGAGGAAATGGAGGACTACCTCATCCTGGGTGCCTGCAACCCGCCGTTCGCCCATCAGGCCCTGGGCATCGACCGCGGCATCGGGCTGCTGCTGCCCTGCAACGTCGTAGTCCGCGCCGCCGGTGACCAGACCGTGGTAGAGGCACTCGACCCGCAGGTCATGGTCACCCTGACCGGGCGGCCCGAACTCAAGCCGATCGCTGACCAGGTGGCCCGCCGGCTCACCGCCGCCCTCGCCGAGGTCACGCCATGACGTCGCCGGGCCTGGCTGCGGCCCGGCAGCTCTAACCAATGCGCGGAGGCATGCCATGCACACCAGGGCTTCCGGCGCCGGCCAGCCCATCAGCTTCCGGACCACCTGCGGCCGGGAGATCCAGGTAGGGCATCTGGCCCTCGGCGGGGCGCCCCGCCCGGCGCAGCGGGTCAGCCTCGATATCAGCGCCTCGGCAGGCACCGGGGACGGCACCTGGGCCGGGCTCACCGCCGGTGAGGCCCGCCACCTCGCCGCGGCCCTGCTGCTGCAGGCCGCCGAGTGCGACGCCTTCCTCCCGCAGGGCTGAGCGAGCATCCGGTACGGCACAGACGCGGACCGGCTGCCCGGCGCCAGGCGTCAATGCCGCCTGGCGCCGGGCAGGGTCAGCGGCAGGTACATCGTTTTTCTTCCGGGACGCTCGCCAGGACCTGGGCGGCGTGCGCGCCGCAGCCCGCCCAGGTGATCTTCTTGCAGCGATCGCAAACGACAGGACTGCACATGCGGGTGCTCCGTTTCTGCCGGGATACTCGTTACCTGGGTTCTGATATCGGCTGCACGCCTCAGGCGACGCGGCTAGGGCGGCCGCCCGTAGCGACCATGGGCAGCCCGGCGCGTGCCCCGGCGTGCATACCGCCGGCCAGCTTGAAGACCTCGCGGCCTTCCCGCCCGAGCAGCGCAGCAGCGCGGGCCGGGCGCCGGAGCGGCACACGGTCACCACCGCGCGGCCCTTCGGCAGCCCGGCCGCCCGCCGCGGAACCCGGCCGAGCGGGATCTGGCGTGCCCGGGGGCGTGACCCGCCTGCCAGGCACGAGGCTCCCGGACACCGGGCAGGAGCGCGCCGCGGTCGGCGAGAGCGGCCGCCTGCGCGGCCGGCACCTTTTCAGACGGCTTGCGGAAGAGCTCCCTTCAGCGCTGACGTCACGTCACGGCATCGTTCCCGCTGGCCGGCCGGCGGAACCACCCTGGCTTGTCCCGGATCGTCATCTGCGTGCTGCGGCTGCGTGGTGGTGATCAGTTCGCTGCCATCGGTGCCAGCAGGCCGCCGGCGAGCAGGCCCGCGCGGGCGGCGCGGTCGTAGTCGTCGTCGACCGCGACGACCGTCCGGCCCGCGGCGTCCAGGAACGAGGCGGCGACCGAGGCCCGGTATCCCGCCTCGCAGTGCACCCACACCTCACCCGGCGGGACCTCGGCCAGGCGGGCGGGCAGCTGGTGCAGCGGAATGTGCACGGCGCCGGTGATGTGTGAGGCGTCCCATTCGGCGTCGCGGCGCACGTCCAGGATCACGACTTGGCGATGGCGGCGGACCGTTTCCAGGTCGGTGAAGTCCGCGACGGGGTAGCTGCGCAGCGGCCGCCCGCCGGACCAGCCGGCCGGGTGGCCGGTGGCGGCCGCGGCCGGGCGGTCGATGCCGATCCGGACCAGTTCGCGCTGGGCCTCGGCGACCTGCTCGGGGGTCTGCCCGAGCAGGGTCAGCGGGGTGCCCCACGGGATCAGCCAGCCCAGATAGGTGGCGAAGCTGCCCTTCAGATCGAAGCTGAGCGTGCCGGCCACGTGCCCGGCGGCGAAGGCCCGCCGGGCGCGCAGGTCCACCACCCATTCCCCGGCCTCGATCCGCCGGGCGATCTCGGCCTCCTCCGCGCGGCGCGGCGGGGACAGGTCGGGGCCGCCCGGGCCGGCCGCGTTGGCCGGGCCCATGTGCGCGTAGTAGGCGGGATAGGCATCCAGCCCGGCCAGCAGCTCGCTCACGTACTGCCGCTCCTGCAGCGTGAGCACCGGGTTGATCCGCCGCTCCCGGCCGATCGTCGAGGAGGTGCCCTCGGCCTGGGTGGCCGAGCAGAAGCTGCCGAACCCGTGGGTCGGGTAGACATCGGTGCCCGCGGGCAGCTCCGCCGCCAGCCGGTGCGCGGTGGCGTACTGGGCGCGGGCCAGCTCATCGGCGTGCGCGCGGCCGAGCAGGTCCGGCCGCCCGGTGGACCCGTACAGCAGCGACCCGCCGGTGAAGACCGCATGCGCGTGACCGGCAGCTTCCAGCACGTACGCCAGGTGCGTGAACGTATGACCGGGGCTGGCCATCACCCGCACCCGCATGACGGCGCTGACCTCGATCATGTCCCCGTCACGGACCGCCACGCGGTCGAAGGCCACCGCATCGGCCGCGTTGACGTGGTAGGCCGCGCCGGTGACCTGCGCCAGCGCCAGGCCGCCGGTCACGTAGTCGTTGTGCAGGTGGGTCTCGAACACATGCGTGATCCGCACTCCCCGGGCCGCGGCCAGGCCCAGTACCCGGTCGATGTCCCGCTGCGGATCCACCACCAGCGCGACCTCCCCGTCATGGGCCAGGTAACTGCGGTCACCCAGCGCAGGCGTGTCAATGGCCACGACCTCCACGCCGGACCCTGCCGTGCTACTCATGCGGCGCTCCCTCCGCCTCTCCGCCACCCAAAGATACCCTGGGGGGTATCTAACGCCATCTACTGTAGGTCCACAGCCGCCCCAGCGCAAATACCCCGGCGGGCACTGCGCCTGGCCGTGCGGGCGCCGCCGGGCGGTGAGGTCACGCCGCCGCACGCCACCGCGCACTCTCGTCTGGCCGCTTACGGCATGGGCGGGGGCCAAGCGCCACTGCCCGTTCCGGCTCAGCGTGATCCTGACTGCGGTCGCGGGCGCCGTACCCTGGGCCGGGACCCTGGCCAGCTCCCTCGCGCTTGCCGGGCCGCTTGCCCGCGAGTACGCGCTGGTGCAGGCCGGCCAGCGCGCCCGCTCACCTGGTGTACAGATCGGCCCCCATGCCGATGACGACTTCGGAGATGACCGAGGTCCCCAGCGAGCGCCGGAACGACAGCCTGCCGCCGTGGCTCCAGATCGCCTCATCGATCTCTGCGTGCTCGCCTTGGGTGTAACGGCGCAGCAGGAACCAGGCTGCACCGCCGAAAACCCCGGCGATGAGCAGCGAGCAGACCCGGCGCATGGCCGATGCCTGCCCGACGCCATGCAGGAAGCTGCCGGAGTGATAGCCGAAGGCCAGATACTGGATGCTGAACAGCAGCAGCAGCATCAGCACCCCCAACAGCCCGGTCGCGATCCCGGTGAGGATCACCAGCAACCAGAACCTCACGGTGAGGGCGGCCTCACCGTCGCTGGTGATGTTGGGCTGCTCCGTGGCGCCCCGGCCGGACGGAAGCCGCCGTTTGAGCAGGGGCCGGGGACTGCGCATCCGTTCGCTCTCGATCACCCGCCGTCGCGGCCGGATGCCGACACTGCGGGTAACCCGCAGCGGCCGGCGCGATCGGGTGCCCCGCATCAGGGGGTCCCAGCTGGACGGACGCGCAGGGCGGGGCGTTTTGGCAGGAGGACCCCGGTGTGCTCAGCATCATCGGGGACGCCCAGCCCCAGGCGCGGGTCGGCCGCGCGGGCCCCGGCGGGGCCGCCGGCCACGGCACCGAGCGCGCGTATGAGGTCCCGCCGGCCGTCAGTCATTCCGCGCGGCCGCTTCCTGGGCAGGGCGTGGGCGTGGCCGGGGCTGGGCCGGCCGATGCCCGTCCTGAACTGGAACCGGCCCGGCCGCCGCCGAGCACACGTTGGTGTGCGGGTTGTGGCCGTCAACGCCCCAGTCGGCCAGCACCCTCTCGGTGTAGCCGTCCTTCCCCGGCCAGCCGGGGCGGACCATGATCTCGTTATGGCGCTGCTCCCGCAGCGCGGTGCGCAGCGGGTCCGGAAGCAGCGGTCCGTGCCATGTCATGTGGCGGTGACGCGCACCCGCGCCCAGGCGTTGTTGGCGTAGCCCCGGGGGTTCCACAGGTGCGCCGCGGACTCGGGCTGCACGGCGGCGGCGCTATCCCAGGCGCGGGCGGTTATCTCCGACTCTCCGGCGGGCAGGCCGACGACCGTCCGCCAGTGCGACCAGGCCCACGGGCCGGCCGCATCCGCCAGGTCAGCCTGCCGCCAGCGGCGGCCGCCGTCGGTGGAGACGTCGACGCGGGCGATGGCCCGGTCGCCGCCCGCGAACGCGTAACCCGTCACTACGCAGGGACCGGCCGGCACGGCCGCGCCGTCCTCCGGCTGCAGGATGTCGGCATTGACCGCGACGGCGCCCAGCGACAGCCCGTCGCCGGGGCCCGCGCTGGCGGGATCCGCCTCAGCGGGCAGCAGCCGGTAGGCCGTCGCCTGGAAATAGTTGTCCGACGGCTCGGCCTGGACGGTGACGCGCTCAACCCATTTG
>Ga0335078_10010195_pt1 | contig 13919 bp, 12 predicted proteins | sample Lox_Sample_32_FD_206711 | JGI IMG/M metagenome (GOLD analysis project Ga0335078, IMG submission 206711) | Soil microbial communities from Loxahatchee National Wildlife Refuge, Florida, United States - Lox_Sample_3.2 | ecosystem: Environmental > Terrestrial > Soil > Wetlands | place: USA...
CGGTATACCTGGCACCAGCGGTGACGAACGCCAGACTATGCCTCGCGCTCGCGGCAGCGACTGCCTGCGCCGGGGCTAAGTGCGTGCGATCACGCGCGCCGTCGCGGTAAGGAACACGACGGCGACTGCCTCGATCACGAGCGCCGCGTACCCGGCAGAAGGACTGGCGGTCAGGCGGAAGCCGAATATCCCGGCCGTCCTGACCAGGATGAACCCGGCAATCGTGCCCGCCATGAGCACCGCGGAGCCCGCGGCGGCCAGCAGGCTCCGGGTCGACACCAGCAGCACCGCTGCGACGAGCGCGGCGCCGGTCTGCACCAGGAACAGCACGTCGAGCACCCGGACGTGGCGGTAGGTGACATCCCACAGGTGCAGGTGCACGAGCCCGGACGCCGTCAGGAGGCCGGCATCACACAGGCACAGCAGCCAGAGCAGGGCGCCGCCGCGGGCTGCTGGCCGCGAGCCACGGCTGATGCGGGAAGCAGTCATCGGATCTCCGTTCCTCTTGCCTCGACCGGCACCGGCCGCTCAGGCCGGCCGACTCGGTCATCCCCGTGGCCCGGCCGCTGCGGAAATCGAGCGGCGCGACGTCATGTCCCGGAACTGGCGACAGCGCCGAGACTGCTGCCGGGCCGCCCTGTCCCGGCCGGGATCATGCCCCCGTTCGCTGGACCGAACAGGATCCGGCGCGCGGTCCCTGATTCCGGCACGCGTCCGCTTACGGCAGGCCGCCGGGTCAAAGCGTAGGCCGCCGGCCCTGTCTCCGGCGGCCCGCAACGCCGTCAGGGCACCGTTAGCTTGTCTCCGGCGGCAGCCAGCATTGCGATCCGCCCGCCCGGCCAGTCAGCAAGGCCGCAGCTCATCCCGCCGTCCGGCGGATTACGAGCACGCCGGCGCCGCGCGCGGCGGCCCGGTGCCGCCCGGTGCCCTTGCGCAGCAGGGCGGCCGCCAGCAGCACGGCAAGGGCGCAGGCCGGGAGCAGCGACACCCATCTGGCGGTCACATAATGAACACGAGCCGGGGGCCCGGCAGGTTCGCTGCCGGGCCCCGGGTTATCCGGGCGGCGTGCCCGCCCCGCCGGCGGGCACGCCGCGTCTTGTCAGCCAGCCGGCCCTGCCACCAGCGTCACGCTGGCGCTGTGCGACTGGCCGAGCTCGTCAGTCCAGGTAACCGTCACCTTGTCGCCGGGGTGATAGCGCTCGATCACGGTCTGCAGGTCGGTCGGCGAGCCGACCGTGTGGCCGCCCACCGCCACGATCGTGTCCCCGCCAGCCAGCCCGAGCTGAGCGGCCGGGGTGCCCTGGATAGCGCCCTCGACCGGGGCGCCGGCGCTGGCCCGGCCGAAGCCGCCCGCCGACTGCGAGGCCACGGCCACGCCGAGGAACGCGGTCGCACCGAGGTGCACGGTCGAGGACGCCTGCCCGGCCTCGATCTGGTTCGCGATCGACAGCGCCCTGCTGATCGGGATCGCGAACGCGGTCGTGCTCATGTCCGCGGTCGTGCCGGCCTGGCCCGAGTTGCTCGAGGCGGCGGTGTCCATGCCTATCACCTGGCCGGCCTGGTTCAGCAGCGGGCCGCCCGAGTCGCCCGGCTCGATGTTGGCGTTGGTCCGGATCATCCCGGTGAGGTGCTCGACGGCTCCGGTGCCCTGGTCCGCCGCGTCGATGGCGGCACCGAGCCCGGTGATCGAGCCGGTAGCCATGGCGGGCGTGCCCTCCTTGCCCTCGGCATTGCCGAGCGCGACCACCTTCTGCCCGACGCTGAGCCCGGCGCTGCCGCCGAGCGATACGGTCGAGAGGCCGCTCGCGCCGCTGAGCCTCAGCACCGCCACGTCGTTAGCGTCGCTATACCCGACGACGCTGGCGGTGTACGTGCGGCCGTTCCCTATATCGCGGACGCGGATCGAGGTGGCGCCGGCGATGACGTGGTTGTTCGTCAGCACCTGGCCGTTCGGGGTGAGGACCATTCCGGTCCCCTCTGCCGTGCCGCGCTGGTAGCCGAGCGTGGAGATGACGTCCACCAGTCCCGGATTCGTGCGCGCGGCAATCGTCTGCGCGCTCAGCGCGCCGGCCTCGTGACCCGTCACGGCCCAGGCAGTGCCGCCCGCCAGCATCGCCGCCGCGGCGCCGGTTGCGACGAGCTTCAGTGCCCGCCTGCTCCTGGCCGGGCGCGGGGACTGGCCGGGCAGCCCGGGCTCGTAGCCGTGCCAGCCGGCTCCCGCCCAGCCCGGATACGGCGGCGGAGGCGGCGGCGGGTACCCACCCTGCGACGGAGCTGACCACGCGCGCCCTGGATCGGTGGTTCCGCCGGCCTGACTGGCCGGGCCGTGCTCGGTGTCCATGTGACTGTGTCCCCTCTGCCACGACAGCTTCCGCGTCGTATCCCGCGGTCTCCGCCGCGGTTACAGCTCGATAGTCGGCCACCGGGCTGAGGCGCGCCTGGCCCGAGACTGACCGTTCGCTCTGGATCGGCTGAGGCCAGCCTGAGAGCTATCTCTGCGCGGCTTTCAGGATCGGCATATCGGGTATTTCGGTCGCTCGCGGTGCCTTCGCGCAGCGCCGGATGGCGCAGCCCGGTCCCGGTAATAGGCTGGTAGCCGTGGTTCTCGCCCCCGACGGCCGGCGCATGCTCCGGCTCGAAGCCCGTAACAGCCAGGTCCCCATCGAGCGCAAGCCGCCGTGGATCAAGACAAGGCTGCGCACCGGGCCCGAGTACAACCAGCTCAAGGGGCTCGTGCGGCGCGAGGGCCTGCACACGGTCTGCGAGGAAGCGGGCTGCCCGAATATCTTCGAGTGCTGGGAAGATCGCGAGGCGACGTTCCTCATCGGCGGCGACCAGTGCACCAGGCGGTGTGACTTCTGCCAGATCGCTACCGGGAAGCCAGGCCCGCTGGACACAGACGAGCCGCGCCGGGTCGCCGAGTCGGTCGCCACGATGGGCCTGCGGTACGCCACGGTGACCGGCGTGGCCCGCGACGACCTGCCCGACGGCGGCGCCTGGCTCTACGCGCAGACCTGCGTCCAGATTCATGCGGCCATCCCCGGCTGCGGCGTTGAGCTGCTGATCCCTGACTTCAACGCCGATCCCGGCCGGCTCGCGGAGGTCTTCGCGGCCAGGCCAGAGGTGCTCGCCCACAACGTGGAGACGGTGCCGCGCATCTTCCGCTCGATCCGGCCAGGCTTCAGGTACGAGCGCTCCCTGCGGGTCCTGACGATGGCGCGCAGTGCCGGGCTGGTCACCAAGTCCAACCTGATCCTGGGCATGGGCGAGCGCCGCGAGGAGATCAGCCAGGCAATGGCCGACCTGCACGCGGCCGGCTGTGACCTGCTCACGATCACGCAGTACCTGCGCCCGTCACCGCGCCACCACCCGGTGCACCGCTGGGTCCCGCCGGCCGAGTTCGACGAGCTGGCCGAGGAGGCTGCCGAGATCGGATTCGCCGGCGTGCAGTCCGGGCCGCTGGTGCGCTCGTCCTACCGGGCGGGCCGGCTCTACCGCCAGGCCATGGAACGGCGATCGCGACCGGTATCCTCGCCATCATGGTGAAAAAGTCCGGCGGGATGCCTGAGCTGCCCGAAGATCCCGCGTCGATGGGGCGCATCAAGCAGATCCGGCTGGTTGCCAAGATCGTCCGCGAGAACAACCCGAAGGCACTGCCGCTCGTCGCGCTCGCGGGCATCGGCGTCCTCGCGGTGTTTGTGCTGGTAGGGCTCCTATGGGCGCTGCCGTTCCTGTTCATACCGCTGGGTGTGATCATGGGCACGCTCGCCGCGATGGTGCTGTTCGGGCGCTTCGCCCAGTCCGCGCAGTACTCCGCGCTTGCGGGGCAGCCGGGCGCCGCGGCGGCGATCCTGCAGAACCTGCGCGGCGGGTTCACCACGACGCCCGCGATCGCGGCCAACAGGAACATGGACGTCGTGCACCGCACCGTCGGCAAGCCCGGCGTGATCCTGGTCGGCGAGGGCTCGCCGAACGGCCTGCGCAGCCTGCTGGCAGCGGAGAAGAAGCGGATATCGCGGGTCGCCTACCAGGTCCCGATCTACGACTTCCAGGTCGGCGACGCCGAGGGTCAGGTGCCCATCCGCGAGCTGCAGAAGCGGATCATGAAGCTGCCGCGCAACCTCAAGGGCACGGCGGTGGCCGACCTGAACATGAAGCTCAACGCGCTGCCCCAGCAACTGCAGATGCCCAAGGGCCCGGTGCCGCGCAACGCGCGGATGCCCAGGCAGCCGCGCCCTCGGATCCGCTAGCCGCGGAGCACGCCTGACTCTGCGGAAGGATCCGGGGTCATCCCGGCCCGGATCCTCCGTCAGATTGTGCTCAGGCTCACATCCGCACGACCACGGTGCCCGCGGCCTTGTCCTGCAGGCCGCGCAGGTCGCGGTCCATCATCATCGCGGGCACGACGAGCACCAGCAGGACCGTCCTGATCGCCGCGCGGCCGAAGCCCACCGGCATGCCGTCCAGCCGGATCACCCGCAGGCCGAGCAGCCGCTTGCCGATCGTGAAGCCGACCGTCGCGGTCAGCAGGATGTCCTCGACCGCGAATACGGCCGGTGTCCAGGCCCTGGGCTGCACGAACACGTCCGCCGGGTGCCCCGCCGGCGGGTGGTAGAGGAACGCGATCGCGATCAGGCTGCAGATGATCCAGTCGATGAGCAGCGCCGCGAACCGGCGGCTCCAGCCCGCGACGGACCCGGTGCCGGTCTCAGGCAGGCCCAGATGCTCACCCGGGTAAGCCTGCTGGCTGCCGCGCGCGGCTTGCTGGTTGGCCACGCCCTAAACCGTATCCGCTGCGGCGAGGCGGCGGGTCAGAGGCCCTGCGCGGTTGGCATGCTGACAAGGTGCGCGGGCGGTCGGTTGGTGCCCGGCCGCAGACCGGCGTAACACCGGCGAAACAATGGGGACACGGCATGGAAACCGTTCGCGGCTAACGTCAAGGGCGCGCCGGGGGCAGGCCTCGCCTGACCCGGGGGCAGCCGAGGGGTTCCCGGCTGCCGGCCTAAAAGGAGAGCTGATGTTCACAAGCGGCGATGAGGTACTAGCGTTCATCAGGGCCGAGGGGGTGCAGTTCGTCGACGTCAGGTTCTGCGACCTGCCGGGCACTATCCAGCATTTCACGGTGCCCGCCGAGTCCTTTGACCTGGACGTGTTCACCGAGGGCCGGATGTTCGACGGCTCGTCGATCCGCGGCTTCCAGCAGATTCACGAATCGGACATGCTGCTGCTGCCGGATCCGACCACCGCGGTCGTTGACCCGTTCCGCTCACACAAGACGCTCAACCTGACCTTCTTCGTGCACGACCCGCTGACCGGCGAGCCCTACTCGCGCGACCCGCGGAACATCGCCCGCAAGGCACAGGATTACCTGCGCGGCAGCGGGATCGCCGACACCGCGTACTTCGGGCCCGAGGCGGAGTTCTACATCTTTGACTCCGCGCGGTATGAGACTGGCCCGAACCAGGGCTTTTACCACATCGACTCCATCGAGGGCGCCTGGAATACCGGGCGGGACGAGCCGGGCGGCAACCTGGGCGCCAAGCCCGCGTACAAGGGCGGCTACTTCCCGGTCCCGCCGATGGACCACTACACCGATCTGCGGTCGGAGATGGTGCGAAAGCTGATCGAGTGCGGCATCACGGTCGAGATGCAGCACCACGAGGTGGGGACCGCTGGCCAGGCCGAGATCGACATCAAGTTCGACACGCTGCTGACCATGGCCGACAACCTGATGCTCTACAAGTACGTGGTCAAGAGCGTCGCCCGGGCCGCGGGCAAGACGGTCACGTTCATGCCCAAGCCGCTCTTCGGTGACAACGGCTCGGGCATGCACTGCCACCAGAGCCTGTGGAAGGACGGCGCGCCGCTGTTCTACGACGAGGTCGGCTACGCCGGGCTCTCCGACACGGGGCGCTACTATGTCGGCGGCCTGCTCCGGCACGCGCCGTCCCTGCTGGCCTTCACGAACCCGACGATGAACTCCTACCACCGGCTCGTGCCCGGCTTCGAGGCGCCGGTCAACCTGGTGTACTCGCAGCGCAACCGCTCGGCCTGCATCCGGGTGCCGATCACCGGCCCGAACCCGAAGGCCAAGCGGCTGGAGTTCCGCGTTCCCGACCCGTCGTGCAACCCGTACCTCGCGTTCGCCGCGATGCTCATGGCGGGCCTGGACGGCATCAGGAACAAGATCGAGCCGCCGGAGCCGGTGGACAAGGACCTCTACGAGCTGCCGCCGGACGAGGCCAGGTCGATTCCGCAGGTGCCCGGCTCGCTCGAGGCCGTGCTGAGCAACCTCGAGGCCGACCAGGACTACCTGCTCGAGGGTGGCGTCTTCACCCCGGACCTCATCGAGACGTGGATCGACTACAAGCGGTCCAACGAGATCGACGCGATCCGGCTGCGGCCGCACCCGCACGAGTTCGAGATGTACTACGACGTCTGACCGGTAGGGCAGGGCCGGGCGGCCGGGAGCGGATCTTCGGCCGCTTACCTGGCCGGACAAGACCTACCAGGCCGGCCGGCGGCAGCGCCCGGCAGCGTGCGGGCAAGTATCGCGTCGGCCACCTGCTCGAGCGGCTGCCCGGCGTCGATCGCGATCGCGCCGGCGGCGCGCAGGCGAGCCTGATATCCGGGCAGGAAGCGGCGCAGATGCTCGCGGGTGTCTCCGATGCGGCCCCAGTCGTTGTGCGGGCGGGCTTCCAGCCGGGCCAGCATCGTGGGCTCGTCGATCTCCAGCAGGAACACGTGGGTGAAGCGGCCGGCCAGCTCGATCTCGTTGGCCGCGCCGCCGCACACATACAGCGTCACCGGCGCGGCCGCGGCGATCTCCTGGTCCAGCCGCGCGGGATCCCACGCCCAGCTGTGCCTCGACAGCCACGCGAGGTCGGGCGCTTCGGGCTCGGCCACCATGGCGCCTGCCTCGTCGACGAACCGTGCCAGCAGCGGAACGTCATCGGTGTCGATCGATGCCAGCCCCCGCCGCGCGAGTTCCGCGGCGATCGTCGTCTTCCCGGCGCCGGAACAGCCGGTGATCTGGACGGCGCTCATCGGTGACCATCGTCGGCCGGCACCGGGACCCGGCGCAACCGAGCTTGGCCGGCCAGCCTGCTAGCCGAGGCCGGCCGCCAGATCCTGATACGACGGCACGAGCGCGGCCCAGCGAGCCTCGGTGTCGCCGGGCTCCTGACCGGCGACATGCGCGGCGAGGTGCTCGACGTGAATCTGCCATCCGGCCCCGTAGAACGCGCTCTTGTCCAGGGGCATGCCGCTGACCTCGATCACCAGGACAGTCTGATCGCCGTCGGCGGTGAGCGTCGCGTCGATGACCTCGTCGAACGGCGGCACGCCATTGCCCGCCCGGTACGACTCGTCCGTCTCCCTGGTCGTCACCCGCAGCCGCCGCGGCGGCTCGCACACCTCGATGCGCCCGGTGCTGTCCATGTCGCTGGACTCGACGCGCAGGCGGAACTCCCCGCCCTGGCGCAGATCGCCCTCGACCCGGCCGAACCAGCGCGCGACGCGGGCGGGATCGGTCAGCGCCGACCAGAGGTCATCGATGCCCGCGTCGAAGCGGTCCTCGATGCGCGCGAGACCCTTGCCGTCTGCCGATCGAAGGCTGCCCAGGATGCGGGTGCCCGGACTTACGCTGCCACTCATCTGGTGCTCCTTCGCTCGCGTCTTCCCCTGGCTATCTCGGTGTGCAGGGCGTCCAGCCGCTGCTCCCACATGACCCGGTACCGGGCCAGGTACCCGTCGATCTCGGCCAGCGGCCGGGGATTCAGGCTGTAGACGCGCCGCTGCGCCTCCTGCCGGACCTCGACCAGACCGGCCTCCCGCAGCACCCGCAGGTGCCGCGACACGCCGGGGCGGGCAATCGGCAGCAGTGCCGCAAGCTCCCCGACGGTCACCGGGCCGTCGGCCAGCGTCTCCAGCATGATCCGCCTGCTGCCGTCTGCCAGCGCCCGCAGCGCAGCTTCCATGGTTCATAATGTATCGAGTCAGTTACGTACCCGTCAAGGTACATAGCCGGGTACGGATCTCGCGTTTGCTGACATGCCATTAGTCGCTTGCCTAAAATGGCAGCGATCCTGATTCCTTCCTGTCGGATCGGGCCCCGCCGGGGTTGCGCCCCCGGCGGGGCTGTCGCTTGCCGGGCACCGTCCGCGATTGGCAAGCTGGCCCGGTGGACGAGCGGGCCGCGCCGACGGCTAGCACCGGGGCCGCTGGCATCGAGGCCGCTGGCATCGAGGCGGGCGCGATCGAGGACGCGCTGCGGACCGACGTCACGCCCGGCCGGGCCGCGGCCGCGAGGGCCTACCTGAAGCTCGACCTGAGCTTCACCGGCGCGAGCGTGCCGCAGGTGCGATCCGCCGTCAGGGCGTGGTGCAGGGCACAGGCCGGGCTCGACCGGGGCCGGCTGCTCGCCGTCGTGACGCGGCTGTGGTCGCGTCCGGTCTTCGAGTGCCGGCTCGCCGCCGTCATCATGCTGACCGACCGCCGCGCGCTGCTGGAGCCCGCAGATCTCGCGATCGTCGAGCAGCTGCTGCGCGACTCGCGGACCTGGGCCCTGGTGGACGGCCTGGCCGCTGACGTGGCCGGCGCACTGGTCGCGCGCTATCCCGGGCTCTACCCGACCCTGGACCGGTGGGCGGCCGACCCGGATTTCTGGATCCGCAGGTCCGCCCTGCTCGCGCTGCTGGTGCCGTTGCGCCGCGGCGACCCCGCACAGTTCGACCGGTTCGGCCGGTACGCCGACGGGATGCTGGCAGAGCGGGAGTTCTTCATCCGCAAGGCGATCGGCTGGGTGCTGCGCGAGACCGCGAAGAAGCACCCCGATCTGGTCTCCGCCTGGCTCGGCCCCCGGGCGCGGCGCGCGTCCGGCGTGACGGTGCGGGAGGCCGTGAAGTACCTGCCCCCGGCCGAGCGCGAGGCGCTGCTTGCCGCCTACCGGTCGTCGCCCGCGCCGGGCACCACCAGGCCGGACTCGTAGGCCAGGATGACCGCCTGGACCCGGTCCCGCAGCCCGAGCTTCAGCAGCACGGAACTGACATGCGACTTCACGGTCTGCTCGGCCAGGTAGAGCCGCGCGGCTATCTCGCCGTTCGCCAGGCCCGCGGCCACCAGCAGCAGGACCTCCATCTCCCGCGGCGTGAGCGTCTGCAGCTCGGCGGGCGGGCTGAGCCGGGCCCTGCCGGTGAACTCGGCGATCATCATCCTCGTCACCGACGGGTCGAGCAGGGCGTCGCCAGCCGCGACCACCCGGACCGCGGCGAGTATCTCCTCCGGGCTCGCGTCCTTCAGCAGGAACCCGCTGGCCCCCGCCCGCAGCGCGTCGTACACGTAGTCATCGAGGTCGAACGTCGTCAGCACCAGCACGTGCGGCGGGCGCGCTGACCCGGCGAGCTGCCGGGTCGCCTCGATGCCGTCCATGACCGGCATCCGGATGTCCATCAGCACCACGTCGGGATCCAGCTCGGTGCACAGCCGGACCGCGTGCTCACCATCCGCCGCCGATCCGACAACCGCCATGTCGTCCTGCGAGTCGATGAGCGTGGTGAACCCCAGCCGCACGACGGCCTGGTCGTCGGCAATGAGAATGCGCACCGGCCCGTTGCCCTGCGCCGCCGCTGCCCGCGACCCGGTGGTCATGCCGACTCCGCTGCCAGCTCCTGGCGACCGTGGGCGACCGGCAGTACCGCGCGCACGGTGAACCCCCCGTCATCGTGCGGCCCGGCCGAGAACTGACCGCCGAGCAGCGCGACCCGCTCCCGCAGCCCGACCAGCCCGAAGCCGGGCGAGCCAGGCTCGCGCCCGCCGGTGGCGGCCGGGTCGTCGGCGCGGCCGTTGGTCACGGTGATCTCCAGCTCCGCGGGCCGGTACCGCAGGCACACGAGTACCCGGCTGCCTGGCGCGTGCCGCCCCGCGTTGGTCACGGCCTCCTGCACGACGCGGTAGCCGCACAGCCCGGCCGAGGCGGGCAGCGGCCGCTCCAGGCCGATGACCTGAAGCTGGACATCCGCCCCGGCGCCGCGGACACGGTCGAGCAGCTGCCGCACGTCCGCCATCGACGGCTGCGGGGCGGCCGCCGATGCGGCGGCGGGGTCACGCAGCACGCCGAGCACCACCCGCAGCTCGGCCAGGGCCGTGCGGGCGTCCTTCGCGATCTCGTCGAACGCCTCCCGGTACTGGGCCGGGGAGCCGTACGGGGTGGTGCCGGCGCGTACCGCGATCATGGACACGTGGTGGGCGACCACGTCGTGCAGCTCCCGCGCGATCGAGGCCCGCTCCCTGGCCAGCGCGTCCCGCTCCGTCAGCGACCGCACCCGGTCCGCGGCCGCCGCACGCTCGATCGAGGCCAGCCGCCTGGCCTGCAGCAGCTCCCCCGCGCCCCACGCCGTGATGACGGCCAGCGCCTCGGCCAGCGTCGCGTCCCATGGCGTCGGGTTGGCAAGTCGTGGCACCGCCGCGAGCAGCACGATGAACTCGGAGGCGAGCAGCATCCAGATCGCGTGCCGGCGCGGCAGCATCAACGGGCACGCGGCCAGCGCGATCACCCAGGCGGCCATCGACGAGACCGGCCAGATCAGTCGCCCGGCGACGATGAACAGCGAGTTGGCCGCCAGCAGCACGCCGATGGCCAGCGCCGGCCACTTCCGGATCACCGCGACGGGCAGGGTGGACAGCAGCAGGAGCAGGGCCAGCGGCGGGCCGAAGGTGTAGCCGGGCGCACCGGGCTGATTCGGCGGCTTGCCTGAGCGCAGAGCCAGCAGCGCCGTGAACGCGAGCACTACCGCGACGACGATCGGGCCGGTGGGCCGCTGGTAGTCGGCCGACAGGGCCGCCAGCGCGCGGTCGACGAGCCTGCCCGGCCACGACGTCGCCGGGCCGTCGCGCGCGTCGCTGGCGTCTGCCATGCCTCCAGGATCCACCCGCGGGAGGATCCTGGCACCCGTCTGTCGCGTCAGCACGAAACCACGATAGGTTCAGCGATTGCGGCCGGCCGAATCACGCGGCGGCCGCCCGGCTATCCGGGCGGCGCGCACCCGTCGGCACGCGCCGCCGGTCGGCGCCCGCCCGTCCCGCGGGTGCGCCCCGGCGGCACCGGCGGCTGGTCCCATCTCCGGCAGGCGAGCGATCATGCACCGAGATTAGGAACTGCGGCGCGTCGGGCGCGCCGGCCCCGGGTACCAGGCTGCCTGCCTGCAGTGCTACCTGAGTTCACCTCGCGGTGGTACTCGCGGTCACCCGCGGGACCCTGTCACCCGTAGAAGAGGCGCTCCATCACCGCCCGCGCCTGCCGGCCGGACCGGCGCCAGTCCTGGGCCAGGTCCTGCGCGCCATCGGGCGGGTAGCCGAGCAGGCGCGCCACGACCGCGAGCTCGCCGGGCGACGAGGGCAGCGTGTCCGATCCGCGGCCCCTGGCCAGCATCACCGCGTCCCTGATCCGCGACGCGAGCAGCCATGCGCCGGTGAGGACCGCCGCGTCGGCGGCCGCGATCAGGCCTGCCTCGCAGGCCGCGGTCAGCGCCGCTAGCGTCCTGGTCGTGCGCAGCGCCGGCACGGCATAGGCATGCCGCAGCTGCAGCAGCTGCGCCACCCACTCGACATCCGCGAGACCGCCGGGACCGAGCTTCAGGTGCAGCGCGGGCTCGACGCCACGTGGCATCCGCTCTGCTTCCATCCGGGCCTTGATCCGCCGTATCTCCCGGATCGCGTCGGCACCGACGCCGCCCTGCGGGTAGCGGATCTCGTCGGCCAGCGCCGTGAAGGCCAGTCCCAGCCCCGCGTCGCCGGCCGCGAACTCGGCCCGCAGCAGCGCCTGCGACTCCCACGCCACCGACCAGCGGCGGTAGTACGCGCGGTAGGACGCGAGCGTCCGCACCAGCGGTCCCTGCCTGCCCTCGGGCCGCAGCCCGGCATCGAGCTGCAGCACCGGGTCCGGCCCCGGCCGGCCGAGCAGCGCCCGGACCGACTCGGCGACCGCGTGCGCGGCCCTGGTCGCGGCCTCGTCCGCGGCTCCCGGCAGCGGATCATGCACGAACAGCACGTCCGCGTCGCTCGCGTAGCCCATCTCCCGGCCGCCGAACCTGCCCATGCCGATCACGGCGACACGGGTCGGCAGCGGCCCGCCCGACTGCTCCGCATCCGTGATCGCCGCCGCCAGCACGGCCGCGATCGACACCCGGGTGACGTCCGTGAGCGCCTCGCCGGTATCGGCGATCCCGGTCAGGCCCAGCACGTCGGCTGCCGCGGTGCGCAGCAGCTCGCGCCTGCGGATCGCGAGGACGGACGCCGCCGCAGCGGCCGGGGCCGGGTGGCGCCGCGCGGCCGCGGACGCCTCGGCCATCAGGTCCGCCGCGGGCCGCGACGCGAGCTGGCTGTCATCGGCGAGCATCCCGACCGCCTCAGGCGCGCGCAGCAGCAGCCCGGTCGCGAACCTGCTAGACGCAAGCAGCCGGGCCAGCCGCTGCGTCACGACCGCGTTGTCCCGCAGCAGCCGCAGGTACCAGGGCGATCCGCCGAGGGCCTCGCTCACCTGCCGGAACGCCAGCAGGCCGGCGTCCGGCTCGGGCGCGTCCGCGAGCCAGCCGAGCAGCACCGGCAGCAGCGTCCGCTGGATCGCGGCTCGGCGTGAGACACCCGAGGTCAGCGCCTCCAGGTGCCGCAGCGCGCCCGCCGGGTCGACGTAGCCGAGCGCCTCGAGCCGCTCGGCCGCGGCGGCGGGCGTCAGCCGGGTGGCCTCGCCAGGAAGCCGGGCGACCGCGTCCAGCAGCGGCCGGTAGAACAGCTTCTCGTGCAGCTGCCTGGCCTGCCCGGCATGCCGCCGCCACTGCGACACCAGCGCCTGCGCCGGGTCCCCGGCGGGCACGGCCGGCCGCGGCGTCACCGCGTGATCCAGCCGCAGCCTGCGGATCGCCCGGCCGATCTCGCGCAGCACCGCGGGATCCTCCGGCAGCAGGTGCGTGCGGCGCAGCTGGCGCAGCTGCAGCAGGTGCTCGGTGCCGCGCAGGAACCGGTACGCCGACGCCATCGCTGCCGCGTCCGCCCGGCCGACGTAGCCGCCCGCCGCCAGCGCCGCGAGTGCCGGGAGCGTACCGGGCTCGCGCAGGCTCTCGTCCGCGCGGCCGTGCACGAGCTGGAGCAGCTGCACCGCGAACTCGATGTCCCGCAGGCCGCCCGGACCGAGTTTCAGCTCCCGCCCGGCCTGATCGGGGGGCAGGCTGGCGACCACCCGCCGGCGCATCGCCTGCACGTCCGGCACGAAGTCCTCGCGCTGGGCGGCCTGCCAGACCAGCGGCGTGACCGCCGCGAGGTACTGCTCGCCGAGGCTGGCGTCGCCGACGGCGAACCTGGCCTTGAGCAGGGCCTGGAACTCCCACGTCTTCGCCCACCGCTGGTAGTAGGCCAGGTGGCTGGCGACGGTGCGCACCAGCGGGCCGTCCCTGCCCTCGGGCCGCAGGTTCGGGTCGACCGGGAACAGCGGCCCTTCCGGCGTGCTCTGCGAGCAGACCCGGACCAGCCCGCTCGCCAGTGCCGTCGCGGTCCGCAGCGCGGCCGGCTCGGCCGAGTCCGTCACGAAGATCACGTCGACGTCGCTGGCATAGTTCAGCTCGCGGGCGCCGCACTTGCCCATCGCGATCACGGCAAGCCGGGCGGCTCCTGCTCCCGGCGCCGATCCGGCCGCGAGCTCGGCCCGGGCGACGGCCAGCGCCGCGTCCAGCGCCGCGATAGTGAGACTGGCCAGCCCGGCCATGACGGTGTCGAGCGGGACCGCACCGGTCAGGTCGGCGGCCGCGAGGCGCAGCAGCTGGCTGCGGTAGGCGACGCGCAGGCTGGTGGCCGGATCGCCGCGCCTGTCGCTCGCCACCGGCTCGGGCTCGCCCGCGTCCGCCCCGACGGCCGCCAGCATCCAGGCCCGC
>Ga0335078_10010197_pt1 | contig 13919 bp, 14 predicted proteins | sample Lox_Sample_32_FD_206711 | JGI IMG/M metagenome (GOLD analysis project Ga0335078, IMG submission 206711) | Soil microbial communities from Loxahatchee National Wildlife Refuge, Florida, United States - Lox_Sample_3.2 | ecosystem: Environmental > Terrestrial > Soil > Wetlands | place: USA...
GCCCACGGCGTTGGCGCCGAGCGCAAGGGCCTTGAACACGTCCGTGCCGCGGCGGAAGCCGCCATCGACGAATATAGTAATTTTTCCGCCGACTTCGGCTACCACTTCGGGCAGGGCCTGGATCGTGGCGCGGGAAGTTTCCGTCGAGCGGCCGCCGTGGTTGGAAACGAGAATGCCGTCGACCCCATGCTCGACGCAGAGGCGCGCATCCTCTCGCGTGTCCATTCCTTTGATGAAGAGTTTTCCCTTCCAGGCTTTGCGCAGGCGGTCGAGGAAGTCCCAATCCATGGCGGGGTTCTGGGCCTTCACGCCGGTCATGTCGATGCCGTCATACATGGGGCGTTCCTTGAGGGTCGGGCCGTCGGGCGTTTCGTGGCATTTGAGGCAGGAGTGAAGGTCTTTGCCGCGCGTGCGCAAATACGTTTCGCTGAAGCGGCCCGTGGTGTTATCGACCGTCAGAGCCAGTACGGGGCAGCCGGCGGCTTCCACGCGCCGCACAATCTTTTCGGTCGCGTCCCAGGAGGTGGTCGAGTACAGCTGATACCAGACCGGTTGGCCGCGCTCTTTGTTGACGGCTTCGACGGGCGTGGAGGTCGCCGTGGAAAGAAATTGCAACGTGCCATGCGCCTTTGCCGCCCGCGCCACGGCCAATTCGCCCTCGGGGAAAAACGATTTTTGGCCGCCGGTGGGGCAGAAGAAGATGGGGCTGTTGTAGGTTGTGCCGAACAGGTTGACGTGCATGTCCACTTTGGTGGCGTCGCGCAAACGGCGCGGGCGCAGTTCCACGTGCTTGAAGCCCTCGCGATTGGCGTGCAGGGTGGCATCGTCGTCAACGCCGCTCGCCATGTACGCCCAATGCGCCTGCAGAACGTTGCGGTGGGCCGCTTCCTCGAAATCGAAAACGTCGAGGGCCTCCTGCGGGCTGCCGATCACCTCGGAGGTTTGCGGGTAGCTTTGCGCTAAGCCCGTGCGCTCGAAGAAAGCAGCGACACCTCCGAGCGCCGCTACGTAGGGACTGGCGGCAAGAAATTTGATAAATTGACGCCGTGCGGAGGAAGTAGATTGTTTCATAATGGGCGGGATTGTAACGCCATTTTCTATTCATGGCCACACGAAATCTTTTGAGAATATCGGGCTACAAATGAGGGGGCCGCCCGGCATTAAAACGTTGCTCGAAATTTTCCGCGAGACCCTCGGCGCTCTCAAAGGGCAGGTTGGCGAATTGACCGCGTCATGTCGCCTCCTCTGCTCCGCCGCTCGCCTTTCTGTTATACTCCCGCACAGGTTCGCATCCGCGGGAATTGTCCCCTCGCACGATGGAGCCTTTCTTTCCCAGCGCCAGGTCCCGAGCCAGGCTCTGCCCTTTTTATCGAGGCGTTTGCATGCGTGATATTGCAATTGTGGGTGGAGGGCCGGCCGGCGCCATGTGCGGGGAAAGGCTGGCCCGATCCGGCTACAAGGTTACGATTTACGATGAACACCTGGCCTGGGAAAAGCCCTGCGGCGGCGGCCTCACGCACAAAGCCATCCAAGCTTATCCCTTCCTGCTGAGCGGCCCGCATCCCAAAAAACTAATTCGCAGCATCGAGCTAATTTCCAGCAAGGGCAACCGCGCGCTGCTCGATCTGGACCAGCCGATTGTCATTTACTCGCGCGTGGTGCTGAACGGACTTCTTCTGGAACGCGCGGAGGCGGCGGGCTGCCGCGTGGTGCGGTCTCGCGTGAGCCAACTGGACACCGCGGGGGAACGCGCCCGGCTGGCGATCGGCGATTGCCGCGTCGAAGCGGATTTCGTCGTGGTCGCCGCGGGGGCGCGCAATTCGCTGCTTCCGGGCACCCGGCCGCTGGCGCGCAACGATCTCGAGATGACGCTTGGTTATTTCGTTCCGGCGCAGGCCGAGGGAATTTGCGTGAAATTTTTGCATCGTTTCGAGGGGTATCTTTGGTCCTTTCCGCGCTGCGATCATCTCTCGGTTGGAATTTGTGGGAGCATGGCGAAACACACGAGCCAAGAATTGCGCCGCCACCTGCACGCGTTCATGGACGGAGAAAAAATATCGCGCGAGGGCGCGCGTTTTTACAGCCACGTGCTCCCGTCGCCGCAAAAGCAAACGCTTTCTTCGCGCCGGGTAGTGGGGCGCAACTGGGCGCTGGTGGGAGACGCAGCCGCTTGGGTGGACCCGATCACCGGCGAGGGCTTGTACTATGCGCTGCGCTCGGGCGAACTGCTGGCGGAATCGCTGATCGCGCGCAAGGCCGCGGAATATCCCGCGCGGATTCGCAAGGCGTTTTCCACGGACCTGGAATTCGCCACGCGCATCGCGCGCCGCTTCTACCGCGGGCGATTCCTCGGGGGCGCGGTGGCCACGCGCATGATTCAGTTCATCGAGCGCAGCCCGACGTTTCGCGCGCTGATGGCGGACGTCTTTGCCGGCGCGCAGGACTATTGCAGCTTGAAGCGGCGCTTGTGGGCGCAGTGCGGCACGACCCTCACCGAAGTGGTGGGAAGCCTGATGAAGGGCCAGCCGTCCCTCGCCAAGAGCACTTCCGCCGCGGGGACGGAGCACTTGCAATGACGCAGGGCGCCGCCGCGAAAATCGAACTGGGCATGGAAGGGTTTTGCGAGCGGGTCGTCTCTCCGGATTGGACTCTCGCGCATTTCAATCCGGGCTGGCCCGCCGTTTTTTCCACTCCGGCGATGATCGGGCTGATGGAGATGGCCTGCTCGATGGCCGTGCAGCCGGCCTTGCCGCCCGGATCGATCCCCGTTGGCGTGCGCATCGAAGTGGACCATCTGAAGGCCGTGCCTGCCGGAACCACCGTGCGCGCCAATTCCAAGCTCGTGGAAATCGACGGGCGGCGCCTGATTTTCGAGGTCGAAGCCCGCAGCGGGGCCGACGTAATCGGGCGCGGACGCGTTTTCCACACCCTTGTCGAGCACTCGCGATTTCACGCCATCGCTTCAGGAAAACCCGCCACGCCTTGAATGCGTAAGAATCGCCGCGGATTCTCAAAAAAATGTTTGTGGAAGTTTCGTTTAGTAGGCGGAACGGCGCTGTACGACCTTGCGCGGAGGCGGCGGTATCACCGTGGCCATTTTGCGGATCATGGCCAGGACCAGGCGCTTGTCGCCATCGGAAAGAGTGGTGCTGTATTTCTTGATTTCGGAAAGGAAGCGGATCTCATCCTCGGAGAGTTCGCCCAGCATTTTCTGGGTGTCGCGGTCGCGCGGCGTTTCCGCGCCGGGGAAAAAGTCGGCCAGAGCGATTTCCATGGCTTCCGCGATTTTGGCTAGGGTTTCGAGGGACGGCACGGTATGGCCGTTTTCTACGCGGGAGAGATAACAGCGCAAGAGCCCGGTGCGACGCTCGATATCGCCCTGGGAGAGTCCTCGCTGCCCCCGATAGCTGCGGATCACTTCCCCAATGTTGACCTTCGGTTTCTCTTTTGGCACAGGCACCACACCTTTTTGATCTTGATTCGGCGGTATCTTACGCAGTGCCGGAAAAGGGCGCAAGAAGTTTCTTTGTTCTGTGTGCTTAGTGTTTCGTGAATTGCGAATGGTATTGGGTGGAAAATCTCAATTCTGTAATCTTAAATCTCGGGCAGCACCGGTCGGGTGGTCACTAGTCACTCGCCACACCCCTCCACCTCCCATTTGAATCCGAGGCAATTCTTGATACAGTACACCCACTTTGTGCGCCCCGCGGCGCGAGGAGACATCATGGCCGCGCTCGAACTCCGACCACTCAGCCTCGGTGAATTGCTGGATCGCACCTTTTTTCTGTACCGGCGGCATTTTCTGCTATTCGTCGGCATTGCCGCGATTCCTTATTCCTTGTTTTTCGTCATTAATCTGGCGACGGCCCTGATCCCGTTACTGCTTCGGACGGCTGCGCCCGGCGGCATGCAACGCGCGGCCCTGGTTACGGCGGCGGTTGGGGGCGGGCTGGTCGCGCTCGTCGCGATCCTTGTGGGATTTGTGGCGTTTCTTTTTTCCGTGGGCGCCACCGTTTTCGCGGTTTCCGAAATTTACCTGGGGCGGCCTACGACGATTCGCGAGTCGCTGCGCCGCGTTCGCGGCAAGGCCGCGACGATCTTTGGCGTATTATTTCTGAGCGGGCTTATCATGGGCGTGGGGTTCATCGCGCTGGTCATACCCGGAATTTATCTGATGTGCCGCATCTGCGTGGCCACGCCCGCCGCGTTGCTGGAGGATCTTGGCGCCGCTGATTCGATCCGGCGGAGCTTCGAGCTGACCCGGGATTTTGCCGGCCGGGCGTTCATGATCTACGTGCTCTATTTTGCGATCGTTTGGGGCGTGGTTGCCGTGTTTCAATTGCCGTTCGTGGTTCTGATGGCGATCAGCGCCAAGCAAGCGCCTCTCCTGATTCTCTGGACGGTTCTCAATCAAGTGGGTAATTTTCTTGGGAGCGTCCTGGTGGCGCCGGTCAGCACCATCGGCTTCTCTTTGTTCTATTACGATCTGCGCGTTCGCAAGGAAGCGTTCGATTTGCAAATGATGATGCAAGCGATTGGCGCCGACCCCATGCCTCCGCCTCTTAGCGGAGGAATACCCTCCATGTTTGGAAGAGATGCGTCCTGAACCGTTCGAGTGGATCCATTCCTTTTGCGTGAGGCGCCTTCCGGCGCTCGCGGCGATTTTGCTCGTGCTCATGCTTCTTGCGCCCGGTTCCGCGCGCACAGCGGAATCGACGCCGCAATCCCCGGCGGCGCCGGCATACGATTCCGAATCTTTCATCAAAGAACTTGGGCGGCTGAAAGCGGCGCTGGTAACCGCGGGAAATTCCACGGAAGCGCTGCGCTCGTATCGTGAATCGCTCCCGAAAGCATGGGCCGTTGAAACGGGCGGGCGCCGCTACGACGTGCCCACGGATTTGCTGCGCTCGCGACTTGCCAGGGCGGAAAGGCTGCCTGACCTGCGCGGCCAGCAAGTGAATCTGGCGCGGGATTATCTCGACGCGCTGGCCGCGGAAACGGCGTCGCTTTCCGGCGAACCGGCGACGGCAACGGATTCCGCGCGCGCCAAACTGGATGCCATTTTGTCCCGCCCGGAATACGCTCGCAGCAAGCAACAATCCTGGTGGGATCGAATGCGCGAACGCATCAATGAAGTGCTTTTCAACGCGTTGATGCGCATTCTGAGACGGGTCGGCGGCCAGGCGTCTCTCGGATTTATTTTGCTGTGGATCGGAGTTTCCGCCGCGGCCATTTTCATTGCGTACTTTCTCTTCCGGGTTTGGTTTCGCGCGGCTCGAGCGGAGGAAATGGCCTTGCAAGCCGCGGCCGTGCCCGTGAAGTCCTGGCAGGAGTGGGTCTTCGCCGCGCGCGAAGCGGCTGGACGCGGCGACTATCGCATGGCCATTCATTGCGCCTATTGGGCGGGCATCGCGCGCCTTCAGGACCTCGGCGCGCTGGCCCCGGATCGCGCCAAAACGCCGCGCGAATATCTTCGCGCGCTGGAAAAGTCCAAACTGCTCGTGACGCAAACTGCCGGGACTCGCCGGCAAGCGCTCGAAGTGCTCACATCGCACCTGGAAAAAATCTGGTACGGCTATCGGATCGCCACCGAGGCGGACTTTCGCGATTCCCTCGCACAATTGGAGACTCTCGGATGCCATCTGCCCTAGATCCGGGCGACCGCAAAATCTTGTTCATCTCCGGGGCGATTCTGCTGGTGTTGATCGCCGCGACAGTCGTGCTCGCGCCGCGCGCCGAGGATCAGGAGGGGCAGGGAATTCCCACGACCTATTCAACCGCGCGCAACGGGGCAGAGGCCGCTTACACGCTGCTGCGCGAGCTTGGATACCGCGCGGAGCGCTGGGAAAAATCGCCCACGGAATTGCCGGGCGATGCGGAAGGAAAAATTCTCATTCTTGCGGGCCCGTCAGATATTCCGGACAAGCAGGACCGAGAAGCCCTGCTGGGCTTCGCGCACGCCGGCGGCTGGATCGTATACGCGGGGAATTTTCCATTTCTCTTTCTCGAAACGGGCGCGGTCTCTCCTCCTTCCATTTTCAGGGCATCGAGTTTTGCGCCTGAAACTTATCCGGCAATCGCTCCCAGTCCGTTTACCCGCGACGCGGCGGAAATCACGATGGATGCGAGCAATCGCTGGACCGCCTCGGACGGCGATCAAGTCCCCCTGTACGGCGACGAAGCGGAAGAACCCGTTGTCGTGACCTGGCGGCTCGGGAATGGACGCGTCGTCTGGTGGGCTTCTCCCACGCCCGTCACCAATTCCGGAATTTCGCGCGAGGGAAACTTGCCATTTTTTCTAGATTGCATACAGGCGGTGCGGCCAGGCGCAAACCCTAGCGAGACGACCGTTTTCTGGGACGAATATTTCCATGGCTATCGGGGATCTCTGTGGGACTATTTTGAGGAGACGCCGGTGCCGTGGGCCATCTATCAACTGGCGCTGGTGATGCTTTTCGTTTTGCTGGCGTTTGGGCGCAGGAGCGGGCCGCTCTATGCGTCGGCCGCGGTGACGCGGCTTTCGCCCTTGGAATTTGTCGACACGCTGGGCGACTTGTACCGGCGCGCGGGCGCGGGTCCGGCCGCCGTGCGCGTGGCTTATCAGCGATTCCGCACGCTCTTGTTGCGGCGTCTGGCGCTCGCGCCTTCGATTTCCAACGCGCAGCTGGACGCCGCCGTGCGCGATCGCCTGGGGTGGAAGCAGCCCGGATTCATGGAAACATTGCAGCACGCCGAATCGGCCGCGCGCGCCGGCAGCGTTGGTGGCCCAGAGGCGCTAAGAATTGTGCAAGCGCTGGAGCACTACGAAGTTTTATTCGGACTGAAGACGCGGCCCATCGAGGAGAAACGCTAAGTGGAAAATCTCGCACGCCTTACTGCGCACATTCGCACCGAGCTGGCGAAGGTCATCGTGGGGCAGCAGGAAATTGCCGATCAATTGATCGTCGTGCTGGCCTGCGGCGGCCACGCCCTGGTCGAAGGCGTTCCGGGTTTGGCGAAGACGCTCACGGTCAAAACGCTGGCGCGAATTTGCGGGCTCGGATTCCAGCGCATCCAGTGCACGGCGGACTTGATGCCCGCCGACGTCATCGGGACAAATGTTTTTAATCTGGCCACCAGCGCGTTCACGCTGCATCGCGGGCCGATCTTCACCGATTTGCTGCTGGTCGACGAAATCAATCGCACCACGGCGCGCACGCAGGCCGCGCTGCTCGAAGCGATGGAAGAGCGGCAGGCCACCATCGACGGGGTGCGCTATTCTCTCGGGCCGCACTTCACCGTGTTCGCCACGCAAAATCCCGTCGAGTTCGAAGGGACATATCCACTGCCCGAGGCGCAACTGGACCGCTTTCTTTTGAAAATCCGGATCGCCTATCCGAGCGCGGAAGAGGAAGCCGCGATCCTGAAACGTTTTGAGACGCTCACCGATCCTCACCTGATTGAGGAGTCGCCGCTCGAATCCATCGACGCGGCGCTCTTGGCTGCGGCTCGAGCCGAGATCGCGCAAGTGCGCGTCGAGCCGGCCCTGTATTCCTACATCGTTTCGGTGATTCGGCGCACGCGAGATTGGCCCGCGCTGTCTCTGGGCGCGAGTCCGCGCGCGGCGATCGGCTTGTTTTTTGTGGCCCGCGCGCTGGCCGGAATGGAGGGGCGCGACTTTCTGATTCCGGATGACATCAAGGCCGCCGCGCCTGCCGTCTTGCGGCACCGCTTGCTGCTCAAGCCGGAAGCGGATCTCGAAGGATCGACGGCGGATTCCGTGATTGCCGAAATTTTGTCGGCGGTCGAGGTTCCCAAGTGAGTTCGGCTGCGACGTTCATCCCTGCGGTTGCGTCCGCGCGGGCGCATTCGGCGGGGCGGTTCCGGATCGGCTTCGGCTCGAGGTTTTTTGTCGCATTGCTGATCGGGCTCGTGTGGGTTGTCCCGGCGGCGTGGTCGCCGCGGCTCATCGTGGGGATGTTCGTTTGGGATGGCTTGTTTCTTCTGCTCTGGCTGCAAGATTTGCTGCGCCTGCCGAAGCCGGGCGAACTCGAATTGCGGCGCGTCTGGCATTCGCCGCCCTCGCTTGGAGTGCACTCCAAGGTTTCCGTTGAGTTGCAAAATTTCGGGTCGCGCTCCGTCTTCGCGCGCGTGACCGACGAGACGCCGCGCGCGCTGCGCCTCGAGCCTCCCGTGATGGAGTTAGCCGTGACGCCCGGCGGAACAGCCGGCGCGGAGTACGAAATTTTTCCGGAGCGGCGCGGCGATCTGCCCATCGGCAAATTGTTTGTGCGGTATCAGAGCGCGTTGCGCCTCGCCGAACGCTGGGCCGTGGCGGAAACAGCGGTGAGCGTGCGAGTCCTGCCCAACCTCGAACAAGCCAAGCAGCAGACGCTGTTTCTGATCCGCACGCGCCAGGTGGCGATGGAGCGGCGGCGCAGGCGGCTGCGCGGACAAGGCCGCGAGTTCGAGAGTCTGCGCGAGTACCGGACGGGCGACGAATTCCGCAACATCAGTTGGACGGCGACGGCGCGGCGCTCGAAATTGATCACCCGCGTGTATCAAGTCGAGCGCAGCCAGACGGTGTGGATCGTGATTGACGCGGGACGCTTGCTGCGCGAACAGATCGAACCGGGCGCGTCCTCGCCGCTGCGATTGTCGAAACTCGATTACGCCGTGGACGCCGCGCTGTCCCTTGCGCAAGTGGCCATGCATTCCGGCGACCGCGTGGGCTTGCTCGCGTATGGCCGCGAAATTCAGCAGAATCGAAATGCGGGGCGCGGCGCGGCCCAACTGCACTCGATCGTCGAATCCCTGGCGCTCGTGCATCCCGAGCCGTACGAAGCCGATCACGGCCGCGCGGCGCAGCTCTTGCTTTCCGAGCAGCACCGCCGCAGCCTGATCGTGTGGATCACCGATCTGGCCGAGACCGCAGGCACGCCCGATGTTGTGGAGTACGCGTTGCAGATGGCGCGCCGCCACTTGGTCTTGTTTGCCGCGATCGGGCAGCCGGATTTAACGGAGCGCGTCGCGCGCCGCCCCGATTCCGAGGAAGAAATGTTCCGCTACATCGCTGCCATCGAAATCGTCCAGCGCCGCGAGCTTTTGCTGCGCCGGCTCAGGCAGCAGGGTGTGCTCGCAATGGAATTGATGCCCGGTGCGCTAGCCTCCTCGCTCGTCAATCAGTACCTCGACGTGAAAGATCGCAGCCTGATCTAACTCAACCACATGCACAATTGAACGCTTTGCGCTGCTCTTCAGCTTGAGGAGTATTTCTATATAGGATAGTTTCTATGTAGCTAAGACAGGAGATCGTCCTCATGACGGATGCCGAGAAGCAAGCAGAGTTCATTGCCGCGCTTCGAAAAAAAGCCGAAGACGCGGCTGTTTCAAATCCTGTGCTTGCCGACTTGAGATCGATCGGCAAGGCGCTCGTCGCCGAAATGCGTTCGAGGATCGCGAATGGGAACGTTCGCACCTCGATGGGCGCGTGCCTGATGACCGGCTCTATTTCGTTCGTCGAACCAGAAGCGCACGAGGCAGGGCTGGCGGAAGCGGAGATCCTGTCGAAGCTGATGAAGCTGGCTGAGGATGGCCAAATTCAAGCCGCAGCGACTTGCAAAGTTGGGGAGAGGCAAATCCCCGGGGGGCGCCTCGAAAAATATCTTGAGGTGCATATGGAGCACTCCACCGGCAAGGCTTTCAATTCCTCAACGCCCGTGGACGAATCTGTTTTGATGAGAGGGGTTCCCGGCGCCAACGGACCTGCGGTTGCAGTCTTCGGCGGGCCGGCCAAGGCTAGAATTTTTGCGATGCGAAACCCGCCTATCTTGAAGGTTGCGGTCATGGCCGATGGCCGAATTACGCTGGACGGTTTGCCGGCTACAATTGACACTGTCCGCACCTCGTTCAAGCGCTTGGCCGAGCAGGGTGGCGTTGTTTGGTATTACCGTGAAGACGCAGGGAAGAACGCCCCGCCAGAAGCCAAAGGAATCCTGCAGGCCATCGTCGAGAACCGTTTGCCAATCCGGTTGTCGAGCCGCCCTGACTACTCAGATGCGATCGGTGCGGACGGCAAACCTCTCATCGAGAAATCGCCGAAACCGTCATAGCTCCCGTGCTCCATTCGGGAAATTTCCGAAGATCGTGGACGGCCCCTTAACTTCGTTGAATTGTCGGCTTCCTTGCTCCGCTGGACAAGTACAGAACCAGGGCGAGAAATAAGACTGCCGAAAGCAGAAACTTCAGCGGCGTGGCGATTTTTACGGGCGAGATAAACGCTTCGATCACTCCGGCGATGACTAGGAGCGGGATCGTGCCCAGCAAAAGCTTTGCTCCGCGGTTGCCGGCTTGCCGCAGGGAGTCCTTGCGCAGGAGCATTCCGGGAAACAGGAGGCCGCGCGCAATCTCCAGGCCCGCGCCTGCGGCGATGAAAATGGAGGGCAGCTCGAGCGCTCCGTGCGCCGCGACGAAATCCCACAGTTGCAAGGCCATGCCGGCTCGCGCGGTGGCCACGGCGAGCACTCCCATCAGCAGGCCGTTGGTGATCAGCATCCAAAGGGTGCCGAGGCCGGCGGTGATTCCGGCGGCGAACATCAGGAAACCGACCGTGATGTTGTTGGTCATGATGCCGGAGGCCGCCATGGGCTTGACGGCCAGGATGGAGTGGGTCCACATTTCGCGCTTCTCGATGGTTTCCATCATTTGCGGGCCGAGGATTTGGTGCGCGAAACCCGGATCGCGTAGCGTCACCACCGCGCCCGCGATTCCTCCCGCGGCAAACACGAGCGCCGCCAAGAGCACCAACGGGAATGTCTCGCGGAAAATGCGCGGATAAGTGTCCACAAAAAATGTGAGCACGCCGCCCCAATTCGGCTTTCGGCCCATGTAAATTAAATTGTGGGCGCGCGCCAAAAGCTGGTTCAGGTAGGACGTGAACGGGCGGCTGGTGATATCCTCGCGCACCGTTGCCAAGTCGGAAGCGGTTTGGCGGTACAATAGGCCGAGTTCCTGCAATTCGTCGTGGTTCAGCGCCGCGACGCCGCGGCGGCCGGAGCGGTCCACGAGCTGCTCGAGGCGCTGCCAGTTCGGTTTACGTTTCGCGAGCCATCGAGTGGAAATCATCCATGTCCTCGAGTCCGACAGATCCAGCCGCTTACGATCCCGCCTCCGGCGAAAAGCTTATCATCGAAACGCCGGAACAGACGTCGATCGAATTTCCGCTGGCGGGCATCGGAAGCCGTTTCCTGGCCATTTTGATCGACTCGTTAATCCAGGGCGCGGCTATTTTCATATTGGTGCTCATTTTCATCACGCTAGGTTTTAGCCTTCGCAACGTAGGGCTCAATTCGTCTTCGACAGCGGACATCTGGCTCGTAGCTATACTCATCCTCGCTTACTTCGTGCTGATGTACGGATATTTCATGCTGTTCGAATCGCTTTGGAACGGGCAAACGCCGGGGAAGCGCCTGACGCATATCCGCGTGATCAAGGATTCCGGGCAGCCCATCACGGCGATTGACGCGGTGGCGCGCAATCTGCTGCGCATCGTGGATCAATTGCCGCTCGCCTACGGGGTTGGCGTGGTGTGCGCCTGGATCAGCCCACAGAGCAAGCGGCTGGGCGATTACGTTGCTGGGACCGTCGTGGTCCACGAAAAGCCGTTCGAAGCGGTTGCGCCGCGGTGGGACGACGCTCCCGCGCAGGCGGCCGCACACCAATATGGAGCGAATCGGCTGACGCCCGAGGAATTTGCGCTCGTGGAAACGTTCCTCAGCCGCCGCAGCGCCCTCGATGCGGGCGTGCGTTACGACACTGCCGCGGGCATCGTGCGGCGCATCGAATCGAAACTCACGCTGCCGCCGGGGGGAGGAAAACCTTCCGCGGAAAAACTTCTGGAAGAACTTTCCCAGGAACGGCGTTCGACGGCCGGGTATCGCTGAGGCTGCGCGCACATGGCAACCCCGAATCTTCGCCACGCTCTAATCCCCGAACCTGTGATGCGCCGCATTCCGGAAGGATGGTTCCGGATGGGCTGCGATGAGGGCCGCGATGACGAAAAGCCTGCGCATCGCGTGTGGGTCGATGCATTTGAACTTGCGGCGTTCCAGACGACCAATGCGGAGTACGCGCGTTTCCTGGAGGACGCGCGCCATCCTTTTCCTTTGCTCTGGGACGATCCGAATTTTTCAAATCCCAAGCAGCCGGTCGCAGCCGTGTCCTGGTTTGACGCCGTCGCGTATTGCGAATGGCTAAGCGCTCGCCTCGGCAAGAAGTATCGTCTCCCCACCGAAGCCGAATGGGAACGCGCGGCGCGCGGCGGCGCGGAAGGCGAAGCTTTTCCTTGGGGCAACGGCGCCCCGGAAACGCTTCCCGATTACGCGAGCCGCTGGAAATCCGGCCCCGAGCCGGTGGGCTTGTATGCGCCGAACCCGTACGGCCTCTACAATCTTGGCGACAACGTGCACGAATGGTGCGCCGATTGGTACAACGCGGCCTACTACGCCATGTCGCCCGAACGCAATCCGCAAGGCCCGCCCACCAGCGGCCGCCGCGCCTCGCGAGGCGGCTCGTGGCGCCACCACATCAAAGTGACGCGAACCTCCGCGCGCTCCAGCATTCCTCCGGAATTCAAATACGCCGATTACGGTTTTCGCATCGCCGCAAATTTGTAGTTCTCGCTTGCCTCTTGCTCGCCAGGGGCTGGTTTTCGTAGCGCCGGCGTCCCGCCAGAGCGGGAGTGCGGGACTACCCAGGTCCCGTGAAACGGCGTTCTCGGCAATAGGAAGGCTGGCAATTCCCACATGACGATGAGCCGACTTCACGGGACTTGGAGGGGTTTACATAATCAAATATCGTTGGGGTTTCGAAATAGAGCCACCAGCTCGGTTACTTTTGCTCCGTAATTAGTTGGATGGCTCTGACGGTCGCAAATCCTAAACACATCAAGACAACAAAAACTTCAGCTGCGATCACCGCCCAAAATCGGTCCGGCTCCTCATCCTTGATGACAGATATTCCGCGTGATCCTTCCCCGCCCATACGCCCGTTCCTCACATGTGTGATCGTCATGAGAGCGAAAAGCACCGCCCCAACCAGCGCGGCAATAAGCTCTCGCAAGTGACCGCTGTGAACCAACTTGTCTCCTAGTCGAGGGCGAAAACTGCCGATTTACCGCTATCGTAGCCTCACGGAATTGTAGCACTTTAGCTTTTGATTAAGTCCTGGCATGTCCCAAGTCCTGAAAGAAAGCGTCCTCGGGAGCATGAAGGTTGCCATCACTCGGATGACGATAAGCCGACTTCACAGGAGTTGGAAGCGAATAAGTCGTCCGATGAAGATTTTTATTCGAAGCGCTGGCCGTCGATATAAAGGTCGTCAGGGGGCCAGGTTAGTATGTGATAGGTGACCTTCAGCGTTTGGTTCAGTCCGAGTTCGTCATCCTCGAATACCTGAGCATGTGCTGCGTTCGTCTGGAAATACTCTTGTAAGAGCCTACGTGAACGTTCGGCGTCGGAATATCTATATCGATGGGAAGCCTGTAAAGGTAGCTTTGGGAAATTATTTTGGTTCTGCGGTATGCTGGCCGTCGAGGTAAGCCCGAAACCATCAATCGAAACGTCGCTGACCGTAAGCTCGCTGGTTCGGGCATGTATTGACACGCCTCGGCCACTCCCGTTTCCATCCCCCACGGCGTAATTCAACTCTGAGAAGATGTTAAGATTCCTAAGACGTTGTTCGTCAAGACGGATTGCCAATTCCGAAAAACATTCGCCGTCCCTCGTATGAGTTGACTTCAAAATGAGATTCAAAGTGACCTGCCCCCCGAAAACTAGTCCATTCAAAAGTTAGCTTCTCCGGGTATAAGACCACGAGAGGAGAAGCATCCATGAAGAAGAGCCGGTTTAGCGAAGAGCAGATTGTGGCGGTGTTGAAAGAGG
>Ga0335078_10010199_pt1 | contig 13918 bp, 11 predicted proteins | sample Lox_Sample_32_FD_206711 | JGI IMG/M metagenome (GOLD analysis project Ga0335078, IMG submission 206711) | Soil microbial communities from Loxahatchee National Wildlife Refuge, Florida, United States - Lox_Sample_3.2 | ecosystem: Environmental > Terrestrial > Soil > Wetlands | place: USA...
CGGCCTTCATAATCAAGCCGGAATTGACAAAGAAAAATCCCCCAGGTAACGCAAACGCATTCACTTCGTCGCTGTCGATCACCTTGATGGTGAATGGCACCTTCGCATCGGAGTTCCGCACCAGATTTTGCCCAACACGATTCACATATTCGGCGATGATCGGATCGTTGATGATTTTGGCTTGACGCTCCACCTGCTGGGCCAGGCTCTTCCCGATGGCGATCTCTTTCTGGAGGGAATAGAAGTTAACATGGCCGGCAACATTGCGATTGCCAATCTCATCGGGATCCTTCTTCGCGTCGGTGGCGAAGGCAGCGGCGCTAAAGGCGAGGGTTACCGCCAGGGTAAGTCCGGCGGAATAGAGGCGATTCATACGGCACTCCTCAGATCCAGTATAAGCCTACATAACCGAGACGCCTACACTTAATTGTCTATTTCAGCGAAAATTGTTCGTCGAACCGGACGAGCTATCCGAACCCGGTTTTCGCTTCAGCGTAGGCCGGTCATCATCGTCGGATTTCGGCGTCTTTCCGTTGTCATCCGGATCGATGGTCCCGGAGCCCGGCGCACGTCGCAGCCGCGGCTTGTTGGGATCTTCATTGGGGATAGCCCGGCGATTGTGCATGGCCAGCAATCGCGCCTTTACGTCGTTGAATTCCGAGGTCGTTACGACGTATTCCGGTTTCGCTTTGAGAATCTCCTCAATGTTCTTCTGCGTCGCTTTAATGCGGTCATCCGTGGGAGGATGGGTGGCGAAAATCTTGGACATCGTTCCGGGCTTGCGTTTCTCCAGCGTCTCGATTTTTTCGAAGAAATCGACGAACGCTGTCGGATCGTAACCGGTCTTATACATATATTCCAGCCCAAGGAGGTCGGCCTCCGATTCGAAGGCGCGCGAGAACTTGAGGAAACCCACTGGGATCAGAATATTCGCGGCCTGGTAAATCCCGTAGCCGGCCCAGCCGCCGCTCATAATCATCACCGGGATCATGCCCAACTGCGCAATCTCGCCGCGCGTTGCCTGGCGAGTTCCGTGGCGCGCGGCAACGTGAGCGATCTCGTGCGCCATTACGCCCGCTAATTCCGCCTCGGTATCGGCCCGGAGGATTAGTCCGGAGTATACGAAGAAGTATCCTCCTGGTAACGCGAATGCGTTCACCTCCTCGGCGTCGATAACCTTGATGGTGAACGGTACCTTTGCATCGGAGTTCCGCACCAGATTTTGTCCGATGCGGTTGACATACTCAGAAATTACCGGATCGGTAATGATCTTCGATTGCCGCACTACTTCGTCCGCCAATTGCTTTCCGATCGCCATTTCCTTTTGGATCGAATAGAAGTTGACTTTTCCGCTGACGTTACGGTTGCCGATCTGATCGGGGTCTTTCTCTTTGTCGTCACAGACGGCTTTGGGAGCCGAGGCAAGCACCACCAGAAGACCTAAACTCGGAAAGAGCAGGCGTTTCATGCGGGGACACTCCTAGAAACCAGTATAGAACTCCAGCTATTAAACGTATAGTGGTGTTGATGGGTTTCGCACAAAAACTTACAGAAAATACGGCTGAGACAGCGCCCATCTGGCGCAAGTACCGCGAACAGTTCCCGGTGACCCAGCGGCTTATCTACTTGAATCACGCGGCCGTGGCCCCACTTCCCCGGCCTGCGGCGGAAGCTATGCAGGCATTTTCACAGGATGCCCTGGAATATGGCTCGCTCCACTACGATCGGTGGCTGGATACCTATGAACAGCTTCGAGTTGCAGCCGCGCGCCTGATCGGGGCGGAGCGTGGTGAAATTGCCCTGGTAAAGAACACCTCGGAGGGAATCGCAATGGTGGCGGCGGGGATCCATTGGCAGCCCGGCGATCGAGTTGTGGCGTTTCGCGAGGAGTTTCCCGCGAATTATTACCCCTGGCTGCGCCTGGAGGAACACCGGGTTTCTGTGGATTGGCTCTCGATAACGGACTCGCTGGATGCGATTGACCGGGCCGTGCAGGGCGCCAAACTCCTGGCCATCAGTTTCGTTCAATACCTGAGCGGATTTCGGGCGGACATCGAAGCGATTGGCGAGATTTGCCATCGGCATGGCTGCTTCTTCTTCGTGGACGCGATTCAAGGCCTGGGCGCGCTCCCTCTCAACGTGCGCGCCGCGCATATCGACGCACTCGCAGCCGATGGCCACAAATGGATGCTCGGTCCGGAAGGTTGTGCGATCCTCTACGTTCGCAGGGATCGGCAGGATTTGATTTTTCCGGTGGAGTTCGGTTGGACCAATGTCGCCGGCTACAACGATTATTCATCGCGCGATATGACACTCCGATCCGACGCCGGGCGCTATGAGTGCGGCACGCTGAACACGATCGGCTGCTACGGCCTGCGCGCGTCCTTGGAGTTTTTGTTGGAGGTGGGGATCGAGCGCATTGCACCGGCCGTGGTGGCGTTGGCCGATCAACTCGCCCAAGGCGCGGCTCGCAAAGGCTACCAGATACTGGGAGACCGCGCTCCTGAAAGCGCGGCCGGAATTGTCTCGATACAGAAGCCAGGCGTCGACAGCCGCCATTTGGTGCATCATCTGCGCGAACGAGGCATCCTGGCGGCGCCACGGCAGGGTTGGGTCCGTTTTTCGCCGCATTTTTATATCAGTCCAGAGGAGATCGAGAGGGTGGTGGCTGAGTTGCTGTGAGGGCTTTGATGCGTTCGGTCAACTGGCGCATGTTCACTGCGGTGGCGGCGGTTTGGTGCGGCATTGCGTGGGCGATCCGTTACTGGCTGCAACACTCGTTCTGGGCATCGTTCGCCATGGTGATTGGCTTGCTCGTCAATAGGTAGTGTCCTAAAAGTGCGTGAAGGGATTTTTACCTCTCGTAGACGTCGTACTCAATCTCCGCAGGGTAATCCGACGTGTTGTCAAAAAGGAGGTACCAATCGTTTTCGAATTCAGGACCGTGGTTGAATTCAATATTTAATCGCTTCGTGCGCAGGAAGCTAGATCCGTGGAACCTTTTGCCATCGAGCCATTTGTCCAGTTCATCAACAGGAACGGTGTGGACGTCTATTGTTCTGTCGGAGTCCACGGTAATTCCAAGCTTCCCCCTGGTGGCGGCATCGTAAAGAATCTTCTTAAACTTTCGTCCATTGACAGTGGTAATTGGCACGTCGTCGAATTCCTCTATTCCTCCGATTTCGTTTGCGTCGGGGAGTCCCCTTGCCCCTGTTCCCGCCCCTTCTTGTGGCGTTTCATCCCGTATGCCTCCTCTACTTCCTCCAAGAACTTTCGTATTGTCTGGTAAAAGAGTGGAATCGTTAAGACCAGTAGCGCTTTCCAGTTCTGACTTGGTCAACCGCCAGTTGGTCTCTTCTGCATCCCGCATGAACCACCAAGCCAGCCAGAAATACGGCAGCAACGATAAACAGCACAACCAATCTTTCCGATACGGACACGAACCAATCGAGCACGCTGATTGAGTTCCGGCTCAGCCGTCGAAGCCTCGTCGATACTCTCCGCCGGTTTTTTATCGGTTGCCTCTCGGTCTTGTTCAGCAGTTATACCTCGTTGCATTGGGCACACCTCCATGCGATCATGGGACTGGTACGCCCAATCGAGATTAGAAAAACGCCCGACCGCGAATCGGGCATTTTTCATTTCTGGACTGCCTTTATTTTACGCCAGCAATTCGGCTAAATCCCAAACGTGCTCGGTGATGCCGGTTTGCATCGCAGGCGTCACGCGTAGTGAGCGGTGAATCCGGCAGAAGTTGTAGTACGCGAAATGCAGGCAGTAGGCGGCCCACAGGTTTTCCCACTTTTTGGAGAAGCCATTCGTCAGTCGCGTCAGTCTCCGCATTTGCATTCTGATTGTCAGGTTCTGGCGCTCAATGATACTGGTGCAGATTCGAGCAGGATCGGGATCTCCGAAAACTGGGACCACCTCCGTTTCGACAATTTGCGACGGGCTGTAGCGAGCTTCGCGGCCTTCCTCGGTCGTACCGTATACCTTGATGAGTTGCGCAAAGCTGACGCGACCACCGAGTGTGTCAGCGATTGCAGGAACGTAGGGCCGGAACGCATCGCAGGTAATCTGGAAACGATGATGCGCGGTAGCGGCGCGAAGGCCTTCGATGAAAATCTGAGTGGTGGCCGTGTCGCGCCGTCCCAGTGCGAAATTCAAGACCAGTTTCGTGTTGCGCTCGATTGCGACGAAACAGTAGGCGTCGCCGATGGAATTGTTATGCGCTTCTTCCGGTCCCTTGTGTCCCTCTTTTTTCTGGATGAATCCCCAGATCTCATCGCACTCGACGTCCTTCACTGGAACGTTAACAATCAACCGGCCCATCAGCTTCTCGCACCTCTCCCCAGCCGCTACCAGCACTTTCAGAATCGTATCGCGATGCACGCACGTCAACCGCTCGGTAGATCGTACGGAGGTTCCTTCGATGAACAGGTTGAGGATCGCGAGCACCTTTTCCGTGGGAACCGTCATGCTGCCTACGAGGGACTTGCGCGTTTCACTGAGGGTCTTCCGGCACTTCGGGCAACGGAAACGGAGCGTTCCGTTTCGGTTGACGGCAAAGCGCTTGCACTCGACCTTACAGGTGTCGCAAGTCATTGTTTTCGTTTGTTCCGATTCCCTTACCATGCTCCAATTATACAGCGACCAGCCGTTGTTTTACAAGAGGAAACTGAGCGTTTGGTGAAACTCTTTCTATTGACTTTTCAGCATCTTACATGGACAATTGAGGAGTCCACACCACGGCCCCAGCCAGTTGCCCTTGGAAGCAAACTGACCGGGGCCTTCGTGTTTTGGCCCACGCTCGGGTGTGGACGGCGAGCCATGGGCTATACTTGGTGGCGATTTGAACCGCATTGCGATCTCCATTCTGATCGATCATATTAAATTTCTCCAAAAAGACAAAAGAGACATTGTCTGTTTATGTCTCTATAGTCTCTTTTAGTCTCGTGTTTGTGTCTCTAGTGTCTCTTTTGTCTTTTTGGTCTTCGTGCTTTCGGACCCTTCGTAAGCTCCAACAATTCTGAGCATTTGAACATTCGTTTGCCATGGCGTCCCGATGGGTGAAGGGAACCATCAGCAGCGTAACGATCTATTGATCGAGTGGTGACACCAAGAGCTAGCGCCGCATGAGTACGGGTGACCTCGTCTTTCCCCTTCAATAGCTCTGGTCGTGCTTCTACCGTCCGTCGTGTCTGCGATTTTGTATCAAGTGTCGGTGGGACGCTCGCTTGGAGATCAGCAATGCCTAGTCGTTCGCCTTCGTAATCATCCCATTCAGGAAGTTCCTTTAATTCGCGTTCTAGCGCGGCTTCAAGATGATTCGTGTTGAGTATGATCCAGTTGGGTATTCGCTGACCGTCGCCGTCCCAACCTAATTCTTGGCATGCTATTACGGCGTAATCTCGAAGAAACTGGTCGCACTGACGCGCAACTTCGTCAACGTCCCACTTGCCGCTTCGGCCCAACTCGCACGCTTCGTGGGCAAAGGCGGAAAATACCATCATCACGGACTTGCGGAGAGACTGATCTACGGTGCTGGCGTGTGGTTTGTTGCCGTGGCTCCTAATATCGGTCTTGAAGTTTTTGCGTGCTCTGATCTTAGCCGCTTCGACCGCCGCTTTCGCTTTGCGAGTGAAGTTCTCTGGATAACCTGCCATCCGAACCTATTGCGCCGAAGCGCGAAGAGGCTTTACGATGGAGGTGTCTTAAGTTTCCATCGAGAAGTCCCGGCCTCGCGCCGGGCTTTTCGTTTTGTAAGGGACTATTCTACTGAAGGGCTTACTCGGCTTGCTTGCGCGGTCTGCCGCCGCCATGCGTTTTGCGCTTCGCGGCGAGCTTGCGGAAGTAGTCCGGCCCACGCTCCGCGATCTTGCGGCCTCCGAGCTTGCCCAACGTGACGGCGGGTGATTCGGTGAGAAGATGATCAGCCAGTTCGAGAGCGGTGCCCAGCAGTTCGCAGGCTCGCCTGGATCGGTTCTCCGGCAGCTCGGTCGTGGTGAGCAGGAGATGCGCTTCGTCGATCATGTTGCGCAGCGCGCGGAGATCAGTGCGGTTTCTTCTCGCCATCGGTCCCACGGTAACACAGCGAGCGGGCGTTGTTTACAGATTTCGCGCTTCACGCACTTTTAGGACACTACCCGTCAATAGCTGGCAGCAGCGCGCGAAGATCATTAGTAGTCCGGCGGACATCCTGTTGCCGTGGTAACGTATGTGTTACTGTAGAGTATGATCGAGGTTCGGGAATATCTCGATCTGGATGGCGCAGGCCCGTATGCCGCTTGGTTCGCACGCCTGAATGCCAGAGCGGCGGCGAAGGTGGCTACTGCGGTGACGAGGTTAGCCGGAGGGAATTTTCTCCAACGTCAAAGGCGTCGGTTCCGGCGTGTTCGAGTACAGGATCGACTTCGGTCCCGGCTACCGCGTGTATTTCGGGAAGGACGGTGAGCGCTTGGTCATCTTGCTCAGCGGTGGAACGAAGAAGAAACAGCAGCGCGACATCGGCGCTGCCCTCTCATATTGGGAGGACTACAAAAGAAGAAAGTAGTGGACGTCCATGCCCTTAACTCGCGATTTCAAGGAAACGATTCGCGCGCGCGCCCAACGCGATCCAAAATTCCGCAAAGAGCTTCTGCGGGAGGGTATCGAGTCTATCCTCGCCGGCGATATGACCACGGCGAAGACCATTTTGCGCGATTACATCAATGCGACGGTTGGATTCACGGAACTAGGTGCAGCAACGCGCATCCCGCCGAAAAGCCTAATGCGAATGCTGGGGCCGACAGGCAATCCGCGGGCCGACAATTTATTCGAGGTTGTTAGTGTTCTCCAGAGCCGCGAGGGGGTGCGCTTTCATCTGAAAGAGGTTCACCCGTAAACTCGAAGTCGCCGGCTGTGTCCGGTCCAACACGGCTTTCGGAATTGCGAAAAATTAGCCCGATTTGTTAAAAAACGGATCTATTTTTTCGACGTTTACTTCGATTCGTCCACTACTTCGAGCGCATTGATGCAGGCATAATTTCTGGACGGGATCATCGAAATGGCCAGCTTTCCTTGCGCGCTTGGTTCGAGATTGTGGAAAGTGCGGGTAAAAGGACGGTCATTTCCACCGGCCTCCTTGTAAAGGTCGAAATTACGAACCAGCGCGACGCCATTGCACAAGATGTCGAACAGACGGCTACCGACTCCGCCGCCGGCCGGCTTGTTCGGGCCGAACCAGGTTTCCGCAAAGTGCAAGGAAACGGCATAGCGGCCTTGGGGCACGGGGATGACGTAAGTGAGATTGCCATAGCGCTCGCCCAGATATAAATCCTGATCTTCCGCTTTGACCGCCACCTCGTTACGAAGAATGAGCTGCCCGCCGCGAGCGAAGCTGTCGGGCAGCCAATGAACCCCGTTTTTGTCGATATATTCGCGCTCCCGCGCCACCAGGTAGATGGGCTTCATGCGGCCAGGAATCCCCGGAGAGATTTCGATGGCGTTCAAGAAAGCGAGATTGTTGGTGGGCTCGAATTTCAGATGCAGCTCTCCATCCGACGCCGGCGAGACATCCTTGAACACTTTAATGTCCGCCGTACTGGCGCCGGCGTCGGCAATCACATCGAAGTCGCGAAGCAGCGGCTGGCCATTGGCAAGCACCGAGAACAAGCGGCTGGTTTCGCCCCCGCCCGCGAGATTTCCCGAGCCATACAACGTCTCGGCGAAATGCAGCCGCAATTCATAGACGCCCGGCTTAAGGGGGATATCGTAACTAAAGGTGCCTTCGCGGCGGCTTTGATAGATCAGCGGGTCCGTGGCGCCGGCGATGCGATGATTGACCGTCCGTGAGGCCGAGCCGCCACGATAATACCGGTCGGCGAGCCAGGTATGGCCGGCGGGGTCCACCAGGTTGCCACTCTCAACACCTGCTAGAAGACGAAGCTCGTCTCCTCCCTCAGTCATTGGCGCTACCGCACCCTTGGCGGCGGCTACCGGTTTCTGGCGCCAGATTCCCCGACCCACCGAAATCGTCAGTGCCACCGCGGCTACCACGAAGACTGTGATGGCCCAGAACCGCGAGACCTTCGGCTGAACCACCGGCGCAACAGCGGCAGGAGCTTCTTTGGCGTGACCGTTCGTGGCTTCGACGGCTTCGACGGCTTCGACGGGTTCTCGCGCGACGAACTTCGGGACGTATTGGCCTAACGGGATCTCGATTTGGACTGCGTGGCTAGCCCCGTCGTTCTCGTAGTATTCCCGCAACCGCTTGCGCAGTCGATTGGCCTCTACTCTTACAATCGAATCCTTCTTCTGGTCGAAGTCCGACGGGCGGCCGAGAGCCTCTACCGCGACATTGTATTCTTTGATCTGCTCCGCCTTGCCTTCGAAATACCTCGCGCAAACGTAATTGAGAAGATTCGCAAGATTCGGCGCCCGATTGAAAACACCTGAAGCCAGGAGAGTCTTGAGCTCTTCCCGTTCGCGTTCAAAGTCAGCGGTCGTAGGCATTAGCAGGCTGTTACGAGGCTGTTACCGTCATCGAGTATATATCAGAAATGGGCGTTCTGGGTTAACAATTATTTTTCGCATGGGGCTAACGTTTATTGAAAACACTGGCAGTTTCGGATGTGGTTAACTGTTCCCTAACTCTTTTATCCTTCCCTCCCGGCGTTTCATCGGGGTACGATTCTTAGCAAGATTCAGCGAGGATAGTCGAAACCGTGCTAATGCTGCCGGGTCAGCCTGTGCTCGGGGTTGGTGGGGCATCAACGTTTGTTGGCCTTGCCTGAAAATATCAATGTTGATAACGATAAGGGGAAACCAATGAATTTTCTTAGACCGCGTGTGTCTTGGGTACTATGTTTGTTACTCGTCACTTTCGCTTCGGTGGCGTTGGCCCAGCAAGCGACCATCGTCGGAACCGTAACGGACCCGTCGGGAGCTCCGGTTCCCAACGTGGCCTTAACCATTACGAATACCGATACCGGGCTGGCGCAACACCTGGCCACCAACAACACCGGCCAGTTTGTCGCGGCGGACCTCCAGATTGGACATTATAAGGTCCATGCCGAGGCCAGTGGCTTTAAGGCCGCCGAGCAGAAGGATATCGCTTTGGCCGTCGGGGACCGTACTCGCGTCGACTTGAAACTGGAATTGGGTAGCACGCAGGAGAGCATCACGGTTGAAGCGTCGGCCATCGCAGTCCAGACCGATTCGGGCGAGGTCAGCAGCGTGATCACCGGCCAGGAAGTCTCGCAACTTGCGACGAACGGACGAAGTCTCTATTCGCTCGCGCCATTGACGGCCGGCGCATCGAGCTATATGGCGGACTTCCAGAGTCCAACGCCGGTTGGAGGTGACGCCGGCGTGGCGTTCAACGGCATGCGGCAGAATCACAATTTGTGGATGATTGACGGCGGCGAGGACTCGGATCGCGGCGGCGCGGGCGGCATCGACGTGATGCCCTCGGTGGATGCCATCGCCGAGTTTCGCGTGCTGGGGTCGAACTACAGCGCGGATTTCGGTTTATCCTCGGCGGCCACGATGACCATCGTGTTCAAGTCGGGGACGAAGGATTTGCATGCGTCGGCGTGGGAGTTTGTGCGCAACGATGATCTGGATGCAGGCAACTACTTTACCAACCAGGCTGGCCAAGCGCCGCCGGAGCTGCGGTTCAACACCTATGGATTCAACGTTGGGGGGCCTGTCTTCATCCCCAAGGTCTATAACAAGAACAAGGACAAGACATTTTTCTTCTATAACATGGAGTGGCGAAAGCTAGTCCAAGGTGGATTGGTGAACCAGACGGTGCCACTAACCAGTGAATACGGCGGAGCGTTCCCAACCGCGATTCACACACCGTGCTCGAACCAAGTGTCGTCCGCGGTCGCTGGACAGTACGCCGCCGCCGGCTTGGCGCTCAGCACTCCTGGTCCCAAGGGCGATTGCACCGCGAGCTTGGGCGCCACACTGGTACCGTTCCCCAACAACGCAATCCCGACGTCGTTCCTCGATCCCAATGCGCAGGCTTTGTTGAAAGCAGGGATTTTTCCGGCGCCGAACAACGGCGCTCAGTTCGTCGGCGGCAATAAACTACCCACCGACGTTCGCGAGGAACTGGTGCGCATCGATCATCACTTTACGGACAAGTTCTGGATCTTCGGCCACTTCGTCTCCGAGCAAATCAGCCAGGCTTACGGTACCGCCCAGTGGAGCGGCGACAATGTTCCGACCGTCGGCGACGTGTTTGGTAACCCGGCGTACAGCGGCGTAATTCACGCCACGTATTCCATCAGCCCCACCCTGCTCAATGAAACCGCGTTCAATTACAACGGTAACCGGATCAGCATCACGCCAACCGGTACTTTCACACGTCCGAGTGATCTGAGTATTCCGGAACTTTTCACAGGAAATAATTTGGACCGCATTCCTGCCATCGCGCTGGGCCAGCTCGGCACCACCTACGACGTTTCCAGTTGGCCGTGGCACAACAAGGCGGACGACTATCAAATTCGCGACGACATCTCCTGGACCAAGGGCTCGCACCAGTTCAAGTTCGGAGCGAGTTGGGCGCTCTATAAGAAGGTTCAGGATCTCTTCGGCGATACGCAGGGATCGTTCAATTTCAACGGCAAATACACGGGCAATGACTTTGCCGATTTCCTGCTAGGGTACTCGAACTCCTACACTGAACTGGCTGTCCAGGATCACGGCTACTGGAACAACGTTTCGCCTGCCGCTTACTTTCAGGACAACTGGCGCGTCAACAAGAGGCTGACTCTCAATCTGGGCCTGCGTTGGGATGGTGTTCCCCACACCTACGAAGCTAACAACCGCATGTCGAATTTCTATCCTCAGCTCTACAATCCAGCGGATGCGGCGATTCTGCTGCCGAATGGCAACATCAGCCCCAATAGCCCCGGGTTGGGAACTAGCCCGAATCCGATCTTGGCGGGCGTTCCGTTCTATTTGAACGGCATTGGGATCGCCGGTCAGAACGGAATTCCCAATGGACTGGTCAAAAATCAGTGGCTGGCTTTTGGGCCGCGCCTCGGCTTCGCCTATGATCTCACCGGTCAGGGCAAGACCGTGATCCGCGGCGGCTTTGGCATCATGTACGAGCGCATTCAAGGCAACGACATGTACAACGCCGGCCCGAACCAACCGTTCAGCGCCAGCGTGACTCTTAACAACGTCGGACTATCGAATCCGAATTTGAGCTTGCTGACCGGCCAAACCGTCACCGCGCCCATCACGGCGGGCAGCATCACGGGCTTAGCTTACACGGACTACAAGCTGCCGGTGAGCAACCAATACAGCATCGGCATTCAGCACGAGGTTTGGCACAACTCGGTTCTGCAGGCCAGCTACGTCGGCAACCAGAACCGCCATCAGAACGATTATCGGGACATCAATCTTCCCAATCCGGACGTTCTACCGGCTTTGATTGCCGGGTCCGTTTCCTACAACAACGTACTCCCGTATCAAGGTTTCGCGGGCATTAAGCTGGCCGAAAACGCCGAGAATTCGCACTACAACGCGCTTCAGGCAACCTTGAACTCGCGTATGAGCAAGGACCTGCAATTCCAGTTCGCCTACACGCTGTCTCGCGGATACGATCAGGGCAACAGCGCCGGCGGCGACTTGGCCACGGTGTCCGACCCTTACAACCGCGCTTACGATAACGGCTTGTTCGCGGCCGATCGTACCAATATCGTACTGGTCGAGTTCATTTACCAGATTCCACTGTTCCGAAACAATTCCAATGCATTCGTCAAGAGTGCATTCGGGGGGTGGGAGATATCCGGATTTGGCACCATGGAAGGCGGCCAGCCGCTCTACATTACACTTGGCGGATCGCAGGGCAGCAATGGTCTTGCCAATGCCACCAACCGTCCCGACCTGGTGGGTAGCGTCACCTATCCGCAGACTGTGGCGCAGTGGTTCAACCCGGCGGCGTTTGCCCTGCCTGCGGTTGGCGCCTGGGGCAACCTCTCGAAGAGCGCCGTCCGTGGTCCGGGTCGCGACAATTGGAACATATCGCTGTTCAAGAGTTTTCTCCTCAGCGAATCACGCGGCAGCCGCTTAGAGTTCCGAGCCGAAAGCTTCAATACGTGGAATCACACGCAATTCAATGCGGTCAGTTCCACGTTTACGAATAGCAACTTCGGCGCCGTCACCTCAACCTGGGACCCACGCGTATTCCAGTTAGGCATGAAGCTGTATTTCTAAAGTTGGTCCTCCACCCAGCGCCTCGCTCGCGTCGTCAGGAAACGCGGGCGGGGCGTTTTCTTTTTGGAGCTAGTTAGCGCTCCGGCAGCTTCGGCTCCGGCCCACTAACGCGATGCAGTACGTCTTCCTTCTCGGTCTGCTTCAGCTTCTCGAGAAGCTCCAACTCAGCCCGCGCTTCCTTCTCCAGCCCCTCCGCACGATACATTCGCGCCAATTGAAAATGCGCATCGGACTTCGTGGGATCCAGCCGAATCGCTTCGTCTAACTGCTTTTTTGCGCGCGCGTACTGCTTCTGCGCAATCAGTAAAATCCCCAGATCGAGGTGCGCGAGCCGCAGCTTGGCATCGAGCTTCAGGGCCTTCTCGAGAGCCGGCGCTGCCTCCTCCGGCTTCTCCTCGCGCAGCAGAACGTCACCCAAATAGGCCCAAACTTTGGCGTTGGATGGATCGCGGGCGATCTCCTGGCGGAACTCGCGTTCGCCCTCTTCATCCTTATGCTGCTTCCAGTAAAGGAAACCGAGCCCGAAATGGACGTTGGGCGTGTTCGGCGACACTGTAGCCGCAGCTTGAAACTCGGCGATCGCTTCATCGGTGTGATTCAGGCCGTCCAGAGCTTCGCCCAGCAGGATGTGAGTCTCGGCGGAGTTGGGGTCCTTCTTGAGTAACCACTCGAACTGCTTCGAGGCCTCATTGTATTGACCGGCCCAGAGACAGCTTTGCGCCAGGATATAGCGCAGGCTGGCGTTGTCGGGCTGCGCGTCCACAGCCGGCGCGAGCGTTTTGGCGGCCAACGCGTATTGACGCTCGCCATAGTAGCTCATGCCCAGCAAGGTGCGCGCCTGGAAACTCGACGGATCGAGATCCAGCGCGGCACGAAAGGGTCCAACGGCACGCTCGAATCGGCCCAGCTTGAATTCCGCCAAACCGAGATTCAACTGAATGGGTCCGAGCTTGGGATTGATAGCCAACGCCTTCGAGTAGCAATCGGCCGCGGCATCGTACTTGGCGTCATGCGAAAGCTTGAGGCCGGCTTGGATCAGTTGCTCGAGAGCGGTTCCGGCCGCGCACGATTTCCCAGATGGCTCTTGGGCACTGGCCGCGATGGCCGCGGCGAGAAGCCATGTGCCGGCACGCGTCATCTATTTTTCCGGCTGATCGTATCCTGTAAGGCGGCGAATCCAAATGTTGCGGTAGCGAACGCGGCAGTCGTGATTCTGAAGGACGAGCGAATCCTCGGCCGGCTGCGGTGAGTAATGCGCCACTTGGCGATAAACCATCGGCCCCATTGACTCCTTGCGATTGTGCACCATCACGCCATTCCAGAAGACCGTCACGTACGCCGGCTTCACCAGCTTTTCGCCGTCGAATTTCGGCGCTTCGAAAACGATGTCGTAGATCTGCCACTCGCCTGGCTTTCGTCCGGCGTTCACCAGCGGAGGATATTGTCCGTAGAGCGCTGCTGCCATGCCGTCGGCGTAGGTGGGGTTGCGATAGGGATCGAGCACCTGCACTTCATAACGATCCATGAAGATCACGCCGCTGTTTCCGCGGTTCTGGCTGGTACCGGTGATATCCGTGGGCTCCGACCACTCGACGTGCAACTGGCAATCCCCGAATTTTTCCTTGGTGGCGATGTCGCCGGTGTGCGGGACAATTTCGAAATACCCGTTCTCGACCTTCCATTCCGGCGTGCCGGAGTGGCC
>Ga0335078_10010200_pt1 | contig 13917 bp, 11 predicted proteins | sample Lox_Sample_32_FD_206711 | JGI IMG/M metagenome (GOLD analysis project Ga0335078, IMG submission 206711) | Soil microbial communities from Loxahatchee National Wildlife Refuge, Florida, United States - Lox_Sample_3.2 | ecosystem: Environmental > Terrestrial > Soil > Wetlands | place: USA...
GCGCACGCTCTCCGCCAGCGCGGTCAGGCTGGGATGCTGCGCCGACCACTCCGCGCGCGCAGACTCCCGCTGCTCGATCAGCGCACGCTCCCTTTCACGCAGCGCCGCCGCCCGCTCCTGGTCCGCCGCAGACTCGGCGGCCTGCCTGGCGATGCGGACCTGCCGGATCTCCCCCTCGCTGGCTCGCTCATCGGGCCCGGCGCCGACCCGCTGTTCGAGCGCTGACAGGCGCGCCTGGATCGCCATGAGCTGCGCGCTGATACCAGAGAGCAGTGACCGCTCCCTGCGGGCTGCAACCGCCGTGAGCGGCACCGACGGCACCTCCGAGGCGGCGCGCTCCGAGTATTCCGCGCTCTGCCCGCCGCGCAGCAGCCGAATGACGCTGCGGCGGACGTCGTTCAGGTCGACGCCGAGTCGCACGAGAACCTGGACCGCCACCCCATCGCCCTCGCGCAGCAGCCCGAGCAGGATGTGCTCAGTCCCGATGTAGTTGTGGCCGAGATGCAGGGCCTCACGCAGCGATAGCTCAAGCACCTTCTTAGCCTGAGGGGTGAACGGGATGTGGCCAGCCGGCGCCTTCTTCCCCTCGCCAACGGTCTCCCTGACCTCGGCGCGCGCGGCGTGCAGGCTGACCCCGAGGGATTCGAGCGCCTGAGCAGCCAGGCCCTGCCCCTCGTTGATCAGGCCAAGCAGGATGTGCTCGGTGCCGATGTAATGGTGCCGCAGCAGCCTGGCCTCCTCATGCGCCAAGACGACGACACGCCTGGCACGATCGGTAAAGCGCTCGAACATGGCCGGACCCTCCTATGCACCCATTGATGAGAATAAGTGCATCTGTCCACCACGGCCCACGCCCGCTCGCGCCGCCCCCCAAACCCAACTCACCGACCCCGCCACCCCACCACCAATTGCGCGGTGCCCACCGCCACTGTTCATCCGTCAGCGCCACTTTTCATCCGCCAGTGCCACTTTGCATCCGCTAGCGTCATGATCACGAGGCATTTGTTAGGGTTTGCGAGGCGTCAGCGGGTAATAAGTCGAATCTCGTCCGGGTGACGGCCGTCGCCCGGCGAGGGCTTCGCCCGGTTTCATGCGGTCTGTTGCCGGGTCAGGCGAGCTCGTCGGATGATAACGGCGGCCGCCGGGCGGAGAAAATGGCCGTCTTACCCCAGTTTGTCTTGAACTCATTTGCGCGGCGAGAAGATTGCCGGTTTACCCAGGTCAACTCTCGGTCAGCCCGCTCGGTCAGCCCGCTCGGGCTTCTCGGTCAGCCCGCCCGGTCAGCCCGCTCGGGCTCAGGCCCGCCGCCGACCCCAGATCCGCAGGATGACGATGCCGGTCACCGCGAGCCCGACCGCCAGCGCGGCGAGCTGGACCTCGGGCTTGGCCATCTGCTCGGCGACCTGCTCGCGCAGCCGCCGCATGTTGCTGGAAGGGCTGACCCGGTCGGCCAGCGTGTCGATGGTGCGGGCCAGGTTCTGCCTGGTCCGTTCGATCTCCGCAACGATCTCGTCGGAGTCGCGCTTGGCGACCTTCCCGTTGACGGCCTTGCCCTCGGCTGCTGCGCCGCCCGGGTGGTCCTTCGCGCTGCGGTGGCCCGCCGCGTGACCGCCCGTAACACCAACCTCGCCGGCAGCGGCCCGGCCGTTCACGGCGACCGTGCCTGACGGCTGCGCCGGGCTGTCCTTATCCGCCATCTCACGCATCCCCTTCCGGGCGGAGCACGGTCTCACTCGCCTGCATCCATTTTCCCAGGCTCACGCGTCTCACGCACGCGTACCCCGCCCGTCCCGCGCTGGCGTCTCCGCAGTCCGTCCTGGTCGACCGCAGATCGCCTAGATTACGCCTCCGCGTGACGCAGCGCGGCGGCCCCCGGCCAGGTGCCGGAGACCGCCGCGCCCGCTAGATCAGCCGCGGCTGCCGCGATCAGCGGCGGCGAGCCGAGTCAGCCCTGACCACCAGGCGCAGGTGCGCCGGGCTGAATGAACCGTGTTCGGCGACCAGTTGCGCCCCGCCGATCACCGCACCGCAGGCCAGGGTCTGGCCGAGCGCGCCCGGGATCGGGGTGTCGTCGAAGGCCGCGGCCTCGAGCTCACCCTTGATGACGCCGGCCAGCCGGTCCCTGATCAGCTGGCGGGATCGGTCGTGCCGTCCGCGTTGTAGGCCTGGAAGTCGTTGCTGATCGGCATGCCCGCGCGATCGCCGTACAGGCCAGTCGCCGTGGTCAGCAGGTCGTCAGCGGTGTGCGCGATCAGCGGGGTGTGGCTGTTGCTCAGGAACGTGCCGTTGTCCTCGATGAAGTGGAGCAGGTTCGGGAGCATCTCCAGGTCAGACGGGACGTTCGGGTTGTCGCGGAAGAAGTGGACGTTATCGAAGGTGATGTCGACGACATGCTTGATGCCGTTACTGAGACGGCAGCCCGACGTCCCGCCGTCGTTATGCATGGCTGCCGCGGCGCGGAGGTGTCCGCCGCGCGCCGCGTATGCCGCGCCCGGTGCTACCGCTCCGACAAGCCCCAGCGAGCCGACCGCGACGGCGCTGGTGACGGCGACCGTTCTGGCGCGCAGGCGCATGCGCCCAATGTGTTGCAGTCTGTGCGTCCGATTCTCCTCGTGTGCCGCATTCCGGCCGCGCCGGGCGTCCGGCGGTCACGCTAAAGGCCGACAGCAAACTCCATCCAACAGGGAGTTGACGGACAGGCCAAACCTTGTACGCCCTATCGCCCGTATGGTGACTTCACCCAGTCATCCATTCCCTGGCCAGTTTTGGCAGTAGGACTGCCACATGCCGCCGATCAGCCCCGATAGGTGACAGTCACCGCAGTTATGATCGCTAGGTGACGATCGACGCGGTGATCTTCGACTGGGGCGGGACGCTGACACCCTGGCACACCATCGACGGCGCCAAGCTCTGGCTGGAGATTTGCGCCCCGCACTTCCCCGACGATCACCAGGACCGAGCGGCGGCGGCCTGGCGAGCCGAGCTCGAGCTGTGGGAGCTGGCCAAGACCGAGCAGCGCAGCGCGACCGTGCACATGGTGTTCGAGCGGGCAGGCATCGAGCCGACCTCGGACCTGCTGGCCAGTTATGTGCGCAGCTGGGAGCCGCACACCTTCACCTATCCCGAGGGCGCCGACGTCCTGGCGTTCCTGCGGTCATGCGGCATCAGGGTCGGCGTGCTGTCCAACACCATGTGGCCGCGCAGCTGGCATGAGGACGTGTTCCGTCGGGACGGTGTGCTTCACCTGATCGACGGGGCCGTCTACAGCAGCGAGATCGACCGGACCAAGCCGCACCACGAGGCGTTCCTCGCCGCCATGGCGGCAGTCGGCGCCAGCGACCCGCGCCGCTGCGTGTTCGTGGGCGACCGACCCTGGGACGACATTCACGGCGCGAAGAGCCTCGGCATGCGGGCCGTTCTGCTGCCGAACGCCGACGTGCCGGCCTTCGACGGCGCCCGGCCAGACGCGGTGATCGCGAGCCTGGCCGACCTGCCGCCGCTGATCGAGGCGTGGTCGGCCGACCAGCCCGCCGCCTGACGCTGGGGCCGTGAGCCGAAGGGCGCATGGGCCGAAGTCCCGGGACCGGGCCGGTGAGCCCAGGTGCGGCTGGGTCAGGGCTCGTCGGAAGCTGACTCGCGGGCGGCCCAGCGGAAGATCCCGCTCGCCATCGTCGAGGTCGCCGCGTCAGCGCGGACGGTGAACACGCGCTGCCTGACTCGGGCGATGCCCGGGTCGCCGGGGTCGGCCAGCCAGGCAAGCTCGGCCAGGTGCCCGGCCAGCCGCAGTGCGGCGTCCCGGCCCGCCTCGCCGCCGGCGTCCGTCTGCGTACCGCCGCCCTGGGCCGCTTCGTCGCCGTCGCCGTCGGTCAGGGCGAGCGCGCGGTCGGCCAGCACCCGCGGCCCTCCGGCAAGGGCGGCAAGCTCGGCCGCCAGCACACGCTCGGGGGCCGGCTTGAGGCTGGCCGGGTTGCCGTCCCACCAGCCGCCGTAGCGCCGCCAGACAGTGCGCACCACGAACTCGGGCTCGTCGTAGACCGGGCGCAGGTACGGCCGGTCCATCAGGTGCGCGGGCGGAACCACGCCGTGGATGGCATCGTCAAGCCGGCCGCTGCCGTTCATCACCGCGAGCGTCTGGTCCACCAGCGAGTCGAGCAGCTCAGCGGTGTCGCTCAGCGCCTGCCTGACCCGGCCGGAGCCCACCACCGGCAGCCCGTGGCCAGGCAGCAGGAACTCGGGTTCGAGCGCGACCATCCGGCGCAGCGCGTCGGCCCACTCGCGCGGGTAGCGCTGCACCTTCTGCGGGTTCCCCGCGTTCGGCGACGCCCAGATGAACAGGTCGCCGCAGCACAGCACCCGAGGGCCGGAGACCCAGGTCACAGTGTGGTCGTCGGTCTCGCCCTTCTCGTGCCGCAGCAGGAACGGCACTCCCCCGACCTCAAGCGCCAGCTCGCCGCCGTAGGTGCGGTCCGGGTACCGGTACTCCACCGGCCAGCGCAGCCCGTCCACGCCGAACTGGCGCCGGTTGATCACCTCGTTGTACCCGGCGGTCACGATGTACCGGTCGAACCTCGCGGGCAGCGCCTCGTGCGCCACCACGACAGGCGCCGGCCAGCCGCGCTCGGCGGACTCGGCCTCCCAGACCGGCACGCCGAAGACGTGGTCGATGTGGCCGTGCGAGTAGACCGCGGTGTTCAGCCGGTCGCCGCTCCACCGGCGCAGCTCGGCGTGCACCGCCGCGGCGACGAACGAGCTGCCGGTGTCCACCAGGACCAGGCCGTCGCCGGTGCGGAACGCGGACACGTTAGCGAACGCGGGGACGAACGCGACGCCCTCGCCGATCTCGGCCAGCCCGCCGAGGTGGCTGACCGGGTGGTACTCCCCCGTGGTGACCTCGCCGCGCCACAGCCGGTCGGCCAGGTCGAGCACGTCGTCGGGCATTATCGCCGTCCCCCTCATCTCGATGCTGCGCCGGCTGTTCACGATGGCATAACCAACCACCACCCGCCGGACGCGGGGGGCAGCAGAACCGAGCCGCCCGCCGGTCCCGCCCGCGCGGTCCCGGCCGGTGCTGCCGGTACCCGACTCCCGGCGCGGGTCTGGCCCGGCGGGTCCTTCCAGGACCCGCCGGGCCAGCATCCAGCCGATTCCCGCATCCGGCCGCAGCGGCCGGCCCGGGGTCAGCCCCTGAGCGCGGCCAGCTCGGCGTCCACCATCGCCTCGTGCTCCTCCTCGTCCCTGCGGGCGTCGGACGGACGCCAGCGGCCCCGCAGCAGCGGGATGGAGAGCAGGAAGAAGATGATCCCGCCGAAACAGATCCAGTACCAGGTGCGCCACTGGCCTGCCGTCTTCGCGGCGTCCGCTGCCACCGTCGCGCCATTGGCCTTGACGTACGCGAGCACCGATGGCGGGACCTTGCTGAGCGCCGTGAGCTGCGCGGTGAAGGGCTTGATCGTCGCCAGGGCGGGCGCCGCAGCCTGGAGCGCCGTCAGCTGGGTGGCGAAGGGCGCGATCTTCGCCAGGTCACCGCCGACAGCGATGACGCCGTCGATGGCCGTCTTGTTGGCGGCGATCGTCGCCAGGATGGCGGTGCCCTTCTTGATGTCTGCCGGGGTAGTGCCGCCTCCCGCCGCGACGACGGCCTTCGTCGCCAGGGCGGGTGGGATCTTGGCCGGGTTGGGGTACTTGGCCAGCTGGGCGAAGAGCGCCGCGTTGGCCTGGATCACCGCGAGCTCGGGTGCGAACTTCTTCGCGTTGCCGAGCTGGACCGCGTCCTTCGTAGCCAGTGCGACGATGCTGGCGTGCGTCTTGTCGAACGCGATGTCCGGGGCGTCCTTCGTCGCGATGGCGACGACCGCCGGGTGATCGGCGGCCCAGGTGAGGGTTCCTGCGTACGTTCCGACCGCGCCGCTGTAGTTGACCAGCGGGGTGACCGTGTTGATCACGACGGGGATCAGGATGAAGGCGAGGAACACCACGACCCGGATGATCCAGCCCCAGATCGCCAGGCCGGTCGCGGTGAGCGCCGGGTTATGGGCCTCGACGGTCTCGGTGAAGCTGGCCATCCACGGGGTGTACGCGATCCCCAGCGCGAAAGCGAGCGCCGCCAGGATGATCGCCAGCGTGTAGTAGCTCGGGTGGTGACCGGCCTGCTCCAGATACACCACGACCATCACCGCGGCGGCAACGCCGCCTATCACCATGAACGGCTTGCGCACCCGGAACCGGTCGGAAATCACCCCGATCAGGATGACCGCGATCGCATTGAAGCCCCAGTTCCAGTTGCCGAGCGCATCGGCGTTGTGCACCGACGTCCCGAACACCGTGGCCAGATAGATGACGGCGAAGCCCACGGCTGTGTAGTAGATGAGCAGCATGATCGAGACCGCGATCGCGGAGACGATCACGTCCGGCTTCAGCAGCTGCCGGAACGGGTGCCGCAGCGCGGCCTCGATGTCGATGCCCTTGGCCTTGGCCTCGATCAGCGCGCGGTCGTGCAGCGTCACCATGAGCTGGTCACGCAGGCCGGGCGAGAGCTCGCGCAGGCCGACCAGGGCGATCAGGAACACCACAAGCCCGGCGATGCCGCAGATGATGTACTCGTGCGTCCAGAACCTGGAGGTCGGGACGAGCGGCACGGTGTGGCTGGCCACGATGAAGACCACCAGGCTGCCGAGCACCGGGCCGCTGGTCCAAAAGCCCATCGCGGTGGCGCGGCCGACCTGCGGCGAGAAGTCTCGGATCAGCGCAGGAGTAGCCACCAGGCAGACGCCTTCGACCACGCCGACCACGAAGCCCTCGATCGTGAAGGCCCACTTGTTGGTCGCGTTCGGCAGGATGAACGCGACGAAGATCCCGGTAAAGAACAGCCCGAACACCACCATGTTGGCTCGGCCAAGCCGGTCGGTCAGCCCGGCGAACAGGGAGCCGAACGCGCCGATCAGGTTGCCGATGGCAAGCGTCACGACGAAGAACGTGAAGCTCATGTGCAGGTTGACCAGGATCAGGGTGGATACGGAGCCGCCCACGTAGAGCTCGTAGTAGAGCATGATCGTGGCGAGCACCGTGATGGCTAGGTAGAGGATGCGCGGTCCGGTGTCGGGATAGGAGTCCAGCTGGCGGCGCCACAGCCAGGACGCCCCGCCGCGACCACTCGAAACCATTTCCTCCGCGGTCACACTCATGCGGACCTCACCGTTGTCGAGGGTGATACATCCGGCAGCCCCGGACGTGAGGTCAACATATCTGCACTATCTGTGCAAGATCAATAGTCTGGGCGGAGCCGGGCAATGGCCAGATTCCGTCCCGCCGTCCGCCGCCCGGCCAGCTAGGCCAGCGCGAATCCCGCCTGGCTCAGCAGCGCCGAGAACGTCCTGGTCAGCAGCTCCTTCGCACCAAGCGGGCTGAGGCCCAGATCGGTGCGCAGCGTCTCCCAGAATGACCACAGGCTGATCGCGTGCAGGGCATCGACGAGCTGGTCACGCTGGGTACAGGGAAGCTGGCTCAGCTCCGGGGCGAAGACCCGCTGGACCTCGGCGCGCGATCCGGAGTTACGGTGCTTGCGGTCACGGGAGAGCTGGTCGGAGAACGGCTGCTGCACCCGCGCCGCTCGCCAGGTGGGCGTCATCTCCTCAAGCACCCTGGCCCGCTGGGAGGCGAACGCCTCGACCCTGGCAGCCAGCGGCTGGTCAGGGTCGATCTTGCGCACCAGCGATCGCTGGATCTCCCGATCCCGCCGGACAGCCTCGATCAGCAGCGCCTCCCGGTCGGCGAACTGCTGCCATACGGTGCGCAGCGAGACACCCGCGCGCTCGGCGATCCGGGGAACGGTGGGCCGCAGGTCGCCCTCGGCGTGCAGTGCGCGCATCGCGTCGATGATGGCGCGCCTCGTCCGGTGCGAGCGGGCCGCCCGGCCGTCCGCCGGCTCCACGTCCGCGGGCTCGACATCCGCGACGTCGCCGAAGTCCGCCGACTCCGTCTCGCCTAGATCCGCCGCCACGTCCAGCTCCCCCTTGCCAAGGGCCCCCGACTCAGCGCTGCGCGCAAGGCGCTTGCGCTCGGCTCCGCCGACCGCACCCCCGTCCGCCTGGGGACCGGGCATGCTCTCGACGTACACGAGTTCATAGTAATGCGGCCCGCCGACACCGCCGGTCTGGTCGGACAGAGACCGCAAGGCTACCTTCGTCGGGCACCGCAATGCCGCGCTCGGGCGTCTTACGAGCGGCGTGCCATCAGGGAGCGGGGCTGAACCTTTGGCGGCAGCCAGGTAGTCGAGATAGGCGACGTGACGCTCCGACCGGAGGTGCTGTGGACCGGGAGGCAGAAGGATTCGCGCAGTTCGTGGAGACGCGCGAGCGGGCGCTGCAGCGTACCGCGTGGCTGCTCACCGGCGACTGGGCGCTGGCCGAGGACCTGGTCCAGACCGCGTTGGCGCGGACCTGGCCGCACTGGGGGCGGATCAAGCGGCGCGACGACCCCGAGATCTACGTCCGCCGCGTGCTGGTCAACACGTGGGCGACCTGGTGCAGGCGCCGGTGGCGGGGTGAGCTCGCCGCTGCGACGGTGCCGGACAGCGTGGACCCGGCCGACTTCGCCACCGAGGTCGCCGTGCGGATGGCGGTAAGGGGAGCACTGGGATCGCTGACCGACCGCCAGCGCGCGGTCCTGGTGCTGCGCGTGTTCGACGACCTGTCCGAGGCCCAGGTGGCGCAGGTGCTCGGCTGCGCTCTCGGAACGGTCAAGAGCACGATGGCGCAGGCGCTGGCCAGGCTGCGGCAAGACCGGAGGCTGACCGAGTTGATGGAGCTTGAGACCCGATGAACGAGATATCGGCAAGTGAAATGGAGAGGCAGTTGCGGATACTCATGAACATCGCAGCCGACCAGCCGCCGCGGCGGGTGAGCGTCGAGGCGGTGCGCGCGAGGGTGACGCGCCGCCGGACGGCACAGTTCCTGGCCGCCGCGGCGGCCGTGGTGCTGGTCGGCGGCGTCGGTGTCGCTCTCGCCGCGCAGGTGACCGGCCCGGCTCCGGCCACCGGGCCGGTGCAGGCCGGGCCGCCGCCTTTCTACCTGCAGCAGAGCATCGCCGCGGCTGCTGCCTCGTCCGGCGTCGTGCGGTCAAGCGCCACCGGCGAGGTCACGGCTACCTTCGGATGCCCATGGCGGGGAGCGCGCGTCGCCATCTCCGCGATCGCCCCGGCCGACAACCGCACGTTCTTCCTCGTGTGCCAGAAGGCGGCGGCGCAGGGCACGACTACGGTGATCACCGGATCGCGGATCTACCGGCTCAACCTCACCAGGTCTGGGCGGGCGGCCAGCTACGCCCTGGTCAACGGCGGCGACCTACCCGGGTTCAGCGTCAGCGGAATCGCCGCCACCCCAGACGGGTCCGAGCTCGCGGTCAGCGGCTCGACTGCCGTGGCCGCGACCTCTCCCGTCGAGGTCATTGTCATCAACACCAAAACCGGAGCACATGCACTCTGGACCGGCCTCGCCAAGGTTCCAGGCAAGGTGTGGTACAGCGTGCGCGGCGATATCTCGCTCACCGCCAACGGCCGCGAACTCGCGTTCCTCGTCGAACCGCGCTGCGTCAAGGCGACGGCGGCCCCGCAATGCCACGTGTCAGGCGGCGAGGAGGTGCGGGCGGTAAGCCCGGCCGACCGCGGCGGCCAGCTGAGCTCCAGCCGACTGCTGATGAAGCAGGCGTGGATCATGCAGCTCTCGGTCGGTTACATCAATCACGCGGTCATCAGCCCGGACGGCTCGAAGCTGACGCTGGCAGTGGTGAGCGGCCCGGCCAGGTCGCAGGCGCAGAGCTCGGTCTCGGTGCAGCAGGTGCCGACGGCCACCGGCAGGCATCCGAGGATCCTGTACCGGATGTTCACCGGCAACGGGTTCACCTACCAGTTCTTCAGCTCCGACCCGTCCGGCCGCTACCTGATCCTGGATGCCGGCCCCGCGCGAGGTGCGTTGGCCAACGGCTGGATCGACCAAGGCCGACTAGTGCCGCTCGCACCGGCAAATGGCGCCAGTGTCCTCTACGAGACCTGGTAGCAGCCCTCAGCCGGCCAGCTGGCCGATCACCTTCCTGGCGAACAGGTCGATGCCAGACCGGTCATAAGCGGCCTCGGGGAAGTAACAGATCGCATAGCCCATGCCAAGCTCGCCGATCGCAGCAAGGCGCTCGGCGATCTGCTCGGCCGTACCCACGAGCGGGCCGGAGGACAGGCCGGTCACGGACCGCTCGAGCACGTCGGCCGGTACCAGCGGCTCGTAGTGCGCCCGTGCCCAGGCCAGCTTGTCGGCCACGTCGCCCTGCGTCTCGCCGATCACCACGTTGAAGTTGGCCGACCTGACGATGGCGTCGAAGTCCGTTCCAGCGTCCTTGCAGTGCCCGGCCAGGATCTCCGACTTGCGCCGGAATGTGCTGGGGTCGCTCGCGTCGAAGTTCGTGTAACTGGCGCACCTGGCCGCGATCCGCAGCGTCTTGCGCTCCCCGCCGCCGGCGATCCACAGCGGGATGCCGCCGTCCTGAACCGGCAGCGGCCGGCAGATCGCGCCGTCGACCTGGTAGTGCCTGCCCGCCAGGGATGCCGTGCCGGTCGTCCAGAGCTGCCGCATGATCTGCACGCCCTCGTCCAGCATCCCGAGCCGGTCACCCGCACCGGGGAAGCCATAGCCGTAGGCGCGCCATTCATGCTCGTACCAGCCGGCGCCGATGCCCATCTCCACCCGGCCACCCGAGATCACGTCGATCGTGGCTGCCACCTTCGCGAGATAGGCCGGGTTCCGGTAGCCCATGCAGGTACACATCTGGCCGAGCCTGACCCTGCTGGTCGCGGCGGAGAACGCCGACATCAGCGACCACGCCTCGTGAGTGGCCTCCTGCGTGGGCACGGGGACGGTGTGGAAGTGGTCGTAGACCCAGATGGACTCGAAGGGCCCGGCATCGGCCGCCTGGACCAGATCCCGCATCGCCGTCCACTGACCGGCGGCCGGAATGCCCGCCAGATCGAGCCGCCATCCCTGAGGTACGAAGAGCCCGAATCGCATCCGGACATACTATTAAGCGCGCGCCCAGCGTCTGGCGTGCGACCACCTGGCTGTGGGGTGTCTAACCTGACTTCCATGGCCCGCGAGTCCGCAGCCGACATCACTGAGCTGCCCGCTCGGCAGCTTGCCCACCGCGGGCCGGAGCGGGTTACTAGCCAGAACTCCACGTTCCAGCAGTGGCAGGCACTCCTTTCGAACCGCAGGAAACGGCTGCGCTCGGGCGAGTTCTTCGTCCAGAGCGTCCGATCGATCACCCAGGCCGTCGAGCATGGCTGGACGATCCGGGCCCTGCTCCGTGACGATCGGGCGACACCGTCTCCCTGGGCAGCGGACCTGTGGAGCCGGGTCAGCGCTGCCCGCTTCCTCGTCTCGCCTGAACTCATGGGGCAGCTCGGCGAGAAGTCGGAAGGTACCCCCGAACTGCTGGCGATCGCCGAGATGCCGCCCGACGACATGGCCAGGATCGAGGTGACCCCCAGCCTGCTGGTGACGGTCTTTGACCGGCCATCGAGTCCTGGCAACATCGGCACCCTGATTCGATCCGCTGACGCCTTTGGCGGCTCGGCGCTGGTCGTGACAGGCCACGGCGCGGATCCTTACGATCCGAAATGCGTCCGCTCAAGCACGGGCTCATTGTTCGCCCTGCCTGTGCTGAGAACCCAATCGCACCGCGAGGTACTGGAATGGGCGGGCCGACACCGAACCGCTGGCCTGCCGATCCTGGTCGCCGGCCTGGATGAGCACGGCGGCGTCGACGTCCGCGAGGTGGACTTCGGGCGGCCGTTGCTGCTCGTGGTGGGCAATGAGACGGTCGGCCTGACGGCCGCGTGGCGCGAGAGCTGTGACTTGCTGGTACGGATCCCGATGGCGGGTTCCGCGACATCGCTCAATGCGGCTACGGCGGGATCGGTAGCGCTCTATGAAGCGATGCGCAGCCGCAGGGCGACATGAAGCAGGTGGCGGCACGGACCAGCCCGCTTGTCCGGATCTTCTCGTGGCTGGAACGATGGGTGCGTGAAGCTGGGAATCCTGTGCGGCGGTGGTCCCGCCCCGGGGATGAACTCGGTCATCTCCGCGGCCACGATCGAGGCCCTGAAATCCGGGTGGGACGTCGTCGGGATCATGGACGGCTTCCAGCACCTCATCGAGGGCCGGACCGAGCACGTGCGGCGGCTCTCCATCACTGATGTCTCAAGGATCCACCTCCTGGGCGGGTCGATCATCCGGACGTCGCGGGCCAACCCGACGCTGCGCGACGAGGACGCCAGCGACCCGGACTGGAGGCTGCACGCCTGTCTGGAGTCGCTGGGGAGGCTGGGCATCGACGCGCTCGTGACGATCGGCGGGGACGACACCGCGTTCTCGGCGTCGCGGCTGGCCGAGGCGGCCGGAGGACGGCTGCGCGTGGCGCACGTGCCGAAGACCATCGACAATGACCTGCCGCTGCCGGGCGGTGCGCCCACCTTCGGCTTCGAGACCGCGAGGAGCGTCGGAGTCGAGATCGTCAACAACCTGATGACCGACGCCATGACCACCGAGCGGTGGTACGTGGTCGTGGCGATGGGGCGATCGGCCGGCCATTTGGCTCTGGGCATCGGGAAGGCAGCCGGGGCCACCCTCACGGTGATCGCTGAGGAATTCCCCCACGGGGAGCCCATCCGGCTCTCGCACCTGGTGGACGTCCTGGAGACCTCGATGCTCAAGCGGATCGCGCACGGCCGTCCCTTTGGCGTCGCGGTACTTGCCGAGAACATCGGCCTGCGCCTGCACCAGGACGATCTCCGCAAGGCCATGCCGGAGGTCGACCGGGATGAGCATGGCAATGTCCGGCTGGCCGAGCTCGAGCTTGACCGCCTGCTTGCGCGAGAGGTCAGAGACCGTTTCAGGCAGCGGGGGGCGAAGGTCACGGTCGAGGGCAAGAACATCGGCTACGAGCTCCGCTGCGCGCCTCCCATCCCGTTCGACATCGAGTACACCCGCGACCTCGGCTACGGCGCCGTCGACTACCTGAGGCGGGTGCTTGAGGGCGACGAGCCCGGCGGCATGACCACCATCCAGGACGGGCACATGGTGCCGCTGCCTTTCGGCTCGTTCAGCGACCCCCAGACGGGACGGGTGCGGATCCGGCTAGTGAACGTGGAGTCAAGCTCGTACCGGGTCGCACGCGAGTACATGATCCGGCTGGACCGCGAGGACCTCGACGACCCCGAGAGGCTCCGTTCGATCGCAGCGGCCTCTGGGCTTACGGCCAGCGCCTTCCGGGACCGATACGGTCATCTGACCGCGCGCTGAACCCGCCGATGACAGGTTCCGCGAGTACCCGGGAACTCGCGATGCAGCATCACCGGCTCAGGTACCCGGGTTGGCCGCGCCCTCACCCGCTCCGGTGCGCGGGTGGCGGTGCACGACGAGAAAGGCGGCCACGACGGCCACCGCCGCGATCGCCAGCGCGATGAAAGGGAAGGTGCTGTAGGGCGCGGGCTGCCCGGGCTGGCACAGCTCGACGAACGGGACGATCAGGGTCAGGGAGCCCAGAACTGGGATCGCCACGTGGCGCACGGGCGAGAAGGAGTCCCGGTGGCGACGCCACATGAAGACGGGAAGAGAGAGCGTCGTCAGGAAGTAGACGAACAAGATCACGATCGTCCCCATGGTGGAGCATTCGGCGTACAGGCCCACGGGGTTCATCGAGGCGGTGTCCCCGCTGATAAGGCGGGCCACCCACCAGATCACGATGATCCCCAGTCCTACGCCAGCCATGACCAGCAGTGCATTCACCGGCGTGCCGGACCGCCGGCGGACGCGGCCGAGCCTGGCTGGCAGGAGCCCGGTCCGGCCGCCGTCGAAGAGCATGCGCGACTGCGAGTCG
>Ga0335078_10010201_pt1 | contig 13917 bp, 14 predicted proteins | sample Lox_Sample_32_FD_206711 | JGI IMG/M metagenome (GOLD analysis project Ga0335078, IMG submission 206711) | Soil microbial communities from Loxahatchee National Wildlife Refuge, Florida, United States - Lox_Sample_3.2 | ecosystem: Environmental > Terrestrial > Soil > Wetlands | place: USA...
ACGGAAAGCGAGACGCGGCGCTCGCGGCGGCGAAGCGCGTCGATCCCGCGAAGGACGACGACATCGAGGATTTGTACCTCGTCGTCGTCGGGCTCGAAGCGGGCGGCGATCACGCGGGCGCGGAGGCCGTTCGTCGCGTCATGCGGCGCGCGGAAGGCGTGCACCTCGCGCGCGCCATCATGCTTCGCTGGCTCGATCTCGACGAGAAGGGACGCGGCTTCACGCCGCTTCACGCGACCGGAAAATGACGAGCACCGATCTCGATCGCCTCGCGCGCTTCGCGCGCGCGACGCGATCGGCGCGGGCGAATAGCGCGCGACGCACCAAACGTTTTGTGATTTGTTATCCGTTCGCGTGAAGAACCTCCTCACCATCGAGCCGCTCGACAAGAGCGCGATCCTCGCGCTCCTCGATCGCGCCGATGCGATTCACGAAGGCGCACCAGCGCGCGACGTCCTCGCCGGGCGCACCGTCGTCAACTTGTTCATGGAGCCGTCGACGCGCACGCGGACTTCGTTCGAGATCGCCGCGAAGAGGCTCAAGGCCGACGTCGTCAACGTCAGTGAGTCGTTCTCGTCGTCGAAGAAAGGCGAGACCCTCCTCGACACCGCGCGCAACATCGACGCGATGAAGCCCGCGGTGATCGTGCTGCGCCACGGGTCCTCCGGCTCGCCTGCGATGGTCGCGCGTCACGTGCGCGCGCGCGTCGTGAACGCCGGCGACGGAACGCACGAGCATCCGACGCAAGCGCTCCTCGACTGCGGCACCATCCGTCGTCACAAGAAGAAGCTCGATGGCATCACCGTCACCATCGTGGGCGACATTCTGCACTCGCGCGTCGCGCGTTCGAACCTGCACGCGCTCGGAAAGCTCGGCGCGATCGTTCGCGTGGCAGGTCCCCGCAGCTTGCTCCCGCGCGGAATCGAGTCGATGGGCGCGCTCGTCTACGATCGCGTCGAGCCCGCGCTCGAAGGCGCCGACGTCGTGATGGTCCTTCGCCTCCAACACGAGCGCATGGCCGGCGGTTACGTGCCGAGCCTGCGCGATTACTCGCGCTTCTTCGGCGTGAACGCGAAGAACGTCCGCGCGGCGAAGCACGACGCGATCGTCATGCACCCAGGCCCCATCAACCGCGGCGTCGAGCTCACGAGCGACGTCGCCGACGGACCGCGTTCGGTCATCTTGGATCAAGTCGCGTACGGCGTGAGCGTGCGCATGGCCGTGCTCGAACAGGTCGCGTCGTGACCGAGACCCCTCGCTTCACGATCGAGCGGCGCGACGCGACGCTCGAGTCGCTCGCGCTGCGCGACAACGAATCGAAGAGCCTGCTCGTGCTCGCGCCGTCGCGCGGTGGAATGGCGACGCGCCTCTCGCTCGGCGGGCGTCATCGCTTCTTCCTCGACGAGTCCACGCTGCGCGACGTGACCAAGAACGTCCGCGGCGGCAACCCCGTGTTGTTCCCGTCACCCGGCAAGCTCGCGGGCGACGCGTACGTCGTCGCTGGCGAGTCGCACGCGCTCAAGCAACACGGCTTCGCGCGAAACCTCCCGTGGGAGATCGTCGACGCGCGCGCCGAGACCGACGCGCGCGCCACGCTGCGCCTTTCGTCGAGCGACGAAACGCGCCGGGATTTCCCGTGGGATTTCGTTGCAGAATACACGTACATCCTGAAGGGCAACGTGCTCCGCGTCGAGCAGACGTTCACGAACACCGGACGCGAAGAGCTCGCGTTCGGCGCGGGGTTTCATCCGTACTTCCACGTCAAGCAATCGGAGAAAGCCGGCGCGAAGATCGGAACGAAGGCGACGCGCGCGTTCGACAACGTGACGAAGAAAGACGTCGCGCTCGAAAAGGCGATCGACCTCACGCGAAAGGAAGTCGATCTGCACCTCGTCGATCACGGCGCTGCGCCGTGCACGCTCACCTTCGCGACGGGCGCGATCACCGTGCGCGGGTCGAGCGAGTTTTCGCATTGGGTCGTGTGGACGCTCGAAGGGAAGGACTTCGTGTGCGTCGAGCCGTGGACTTGTCCGGGCAACGCGCTCAACACGCGCGAGCGTTTGCTCGCGCTCGCGCCGAGCGCGTCCCGAACGATTTGGGTCGAATACGAAGCGACGTGATCAGGTCTTGGTGAAGACCATCGTCGTCGTGTCGCCGCTCTTGTGCGTCTCGGTGCACGTGAGCTTCTTGCCGCTCTTCTCGCAGCTCGTCGCCTTGCCCTTGGAGTCGTTGATGGTGACCTTGTCGCCATCCTTCTTCCACGTGCCGTTGTCCTCTTGCGGCTTGTCGCCCATCGAGAGCTTCATCGTCGCGGTGCCGTCTTTCTTGAGCTCGAGCGAGACATCCATCGAGTCGGCCATCGCGAGTCCGAGCTTCGCGAACTGCTGCTTGTCCGCCGGCATCTTGTCGATCTCGGCTTGCATCGCCTTCTTGGTCTCGTCCTTGTCGAGCTTGTACGTCCCCTCGACGCCGCCACAGCCCACGAGCGAAATTCCTGCCAGGCCAAGCGCACACACAAGTTTGATCGTCTTCATAGGCATGTCTCCTCTTCCAGCACGCCTGCATAGCTGCGACCGGCTTGAAAAAGCAAGCGTCGAACGCCCGCGGGCGCATCGTTCGACTAGATTTCACGCATGACGCTCGCGGTTGGCACGTGCGCGATCCCCGAGTCCGCGATCGTGATGCGCGCCGTTCGCGCGGGAGGCCCCGGCGGACAGAACGTGAACAAGGTCGCGAGCAAAGTGGAGCTGCGCGTCGACCTCGACGCGATCGTCGGGCTCGACGCGCAGGCGCGCGCGCGACTCGAGACGCTGTTCAAAAATGATTTCGACGCGGAGGGGAGGCTCGTCGTCACGAGCCAGCTCACGCGCGATCAACACCGCAACGTCGACGACGCGCGCGAAAAAATTCGCGTGATGATCGCGCGCGCGCTCGTGCGCCCGGTGCCGCGCAAGAAGACGAAGCCGACGCGCGCGAGCCACGAGCGCCGCATCGAAGAAAAGAAGCGCCGCGGGCGCGACAAAAAACTGCGTCGCAACGACTATTGAGGTGGGTATTGCGGAGGGTACGGTTGCGGCGGATGCCCGGCGGGCATCGCGTCGAGCTGGGCGAGCGCCTGCTCGGGCGGCATCCCGCTCTCGACGAGCGCGAACGCCTGCGCGCTCTTGTCGTTCACGAGCACGATGATTCCGTAGATGCCGAGGGCGAGCGCGGGCAGCACGCAATAACAAGTCCCGAACGCGAGCAACCCCATCCCGAGCCCGACGAACCCGAGCACGCGGTTGCGCAGCGACGCGTTTCGAATCCCGGCGATGATCTTGACGATCGCTCCGATGATCGTGGCCACGCCGATCGCGATGTAGATCGCGGCGAACATCTCCGGAGGCGGCGGCGCGGGCGCGCCGGGCGTCGTTGGCGGAGGAGTCGACCGCATGAACGTCATCATCACGGGACCGATGATGCAGTAGACGCCGCCCATCAAGAGCTCGAGCGCGCCCTCGACGATCATCAGGATCGCGACGATTTTGATCTGCCGATGCATGCGACGCCGAGCGTATCTGATAATCTTGCGGTGGAGGCGACATGCGAACGCTCGGGATGCTTGGTGCAGCGTTGTGCGCGATCGCAGCGTCGTGCGGCGGCGCGGCGGACGATCCGCTCCTCGACGGCGATGGCGGTTCGACGTCGAACGACGCGAGCACGGGCGACGCGATCAGCGACGGCAAGAGCGACGGCGCGCAAACGTGCGACGTGACGTGCGTCACGGTGCCGGACGGATTTCGGCCGGTGCGTTTGGGCGGATCGTCGTGTCCCCAGAGTTGGACCTCGACGTCGGTCGTGTCGTCGCCGACGGCGGGCGACGGGACGTGCACGTGTGCGTGCAACGTGACGCAGCCACCGAGCTGTTATGGCGGCGACATCCTGCGCTACGGCGATCAACTGACGACCGCGACGTGCACGACGCAGGCCTCGACCATCCAGGCCACGCAAGCGTGCACCGCTCTCGGCATCGCGATCGAGCTCCTCTACGACCACTACCAAGTCGACCCGCCCCCTCCGCAAGGCGGCACGTGCGAGTTCGATTCGACGAGCGACTCGACCAAGGTCACGACCACGTCGGGCATGTTGTGCGAGCCGCCTTCGAGCTGCGCCGGAGAGATTTGCGACGGCGGCGGCGTGTGCGTCGCGCAGGACGGCGATGTCGCGTGTCCGACCGCGTTCCCCACGAAGACGCTCGTCGGGACGTCGGTCGCCGCGCAGTGCGGCGCGTGCGGCGGGACCTGCACGCCGCAGACGACGTGCGACGGCACGCTCGAGTTCTTCTCCGACAGCGCGTGTACGATGGACGAGACGGATCAAACCGCCGACGGCGTGTGCAAGGACAACCCCGATCTCAACGCGGGGCCGTTTTATTACTCGGAGTTCGTCCCCGCGCCGACGACGCCGACGTGCCAAGGAACGCCCACGCCGCCGACCGCGACGCTCCAGCTCAACTCACCGACGACGGTGTGCTGCAAATAAGAAGAGCGCGAAGAGCGTGAGCCACGCGGCTCGCGCGTCGCGCGGCGCGCCGGCCGCGCGGCAACCGCACCCCGACGAAGACGCGCCCTCCGCGTCGCCCGCGTCGGATCCCGCGTCGGCGATCGGTTCCGGTGCGCACGCGTGGTTCGTGCACACTTCGTCCTCTTTGCACTGCGCGTTCGTGTTGCACGCGACGCACTGACCGGCCAGCGCGTCGCCCGCGTCGCCCCCCGCGTCCGCGCTCGCCGCGTCGCACACGAGACCATTGCTGCAATCCGAATCCGCCGCGCACGCGCGGCACACGTGCGTCGCGTCGCAGATCGGCTTCGACTCGTCTTTGCAATCGGCGCTCGTCGCGCACTCGACGCACGTGTACGTCGCGTCGTCGCACGCGGGCGTCGCGCCGCCGCACGCCTTCGTGTCACTCGACGTGCACTTGACGCACTCGCCTTGTTTGGGCCCGCTCGTCGCGCACGCGTTCGTGCACGCGACCTCGTCGTCGAACGCGTTGCACGGGCGGCACGCGGGCGGCGTGAGCGACCCGTCGCAAATCGGGATCTGCGCGACGCACCCTTGCGCATAATTCGACCAAATCTTCTGGACGGTGAAGCCCGCGACTTGGTCGTAGTTGCCTTGGCAGATGTCGGCGATCTCCTGCGAGTCCCAAGCGGTCTGCGCGTACGTCGTCCACGCGAGCGGGCGCGCGCACAGGTTCGTCGTGTTCGTCTCGACGAGACCGACTTCCGTGTCGGTGATCGCTTCGGCGAGCTCGTGCGAGTGCACGATCGTCGCTTGTTGGAACGAGTAGCCGCAGTTCGGGTGCACGCCGTAGGGAACGCTCATCCCGTTGTACGTCGTCGTGAAGTGGTACGCGCCGAACCCCTGACACGACGTGATGTTCACGAGCGTGATCGACACGCCCGACGGAAAATCGATCATGTAGAGCGAGTTCACGTTCCCGCCGCCGTCGAGCTCCGGCGCGGGGAGCGCGTTCGATTGAAGCTGATAGACGAGCTCGTTCTGCACGTCTTGATCGGTGAGCGCGCTCGCCGTGTTCTTCGGCGTGATGACGACCTGCGACGCGAACGACCCGCGACCGATGTGCTGGTTGCTCCCGGGTTGCAGATCGGAAAATCCCGTGAGGCCGATCGTGTCGTATTCGGTCATCCAGTCGATGAACGGGCTCGCCGCGATCGCCGTGTAAAAACTCTGGAGCTGACCGAGGTACGTCGTGTCGACGCTCGAGCCCCACGCGACCTCGACGATGTGCACGTTCGAGATGACGCGTCCGCCGAAGTACTTCACTTGCGCGCCGAGCGTCGGCGTCGTCGGAAATTTTCCGTCGTCGAGCCGAAAGATCGCCGGGGCCGCCGACGCGCGACTCGCGCCGAGCGCCATCGACAGCCCGGCCAACGCGCACGCGACCCTCCCCGCGGTTCTCATTTCCTCATCGTATCGCGAACGAGCTCGTAGACGAAGAGGACGACCTCGAGCGCGACGAGAATCGCGACGGTCAGCTCGAGCCGGTAGTTGCGCCGCTCCTGCGTGATCTCGACGAAGATCTCGAAGTTGTCCTGGATCATGCGCAGCTTCAAATCGAGCGCGCGGAAGCGGTCGGCGATCTCGAATTGCCCGCGGAGGCCCCGGTAAATCCGATCGAGCGCCTCGTCTTCCCAAGCGAGCTGCGGCGTGTCGAGGAGCGAGAGCGTGAAGACGACTTGGTTGTGCGTCGACATTCCATCGCCGACGAAGCGCAGGAGATCGCGAGGCGTCTCGGAGAGCTTCCCGGTCTGCGCGAGGTGCTCGGAGACTTCCTTCAGGCGCGCGAGGATCTGATCGACGTCCTCCTCGTAGTATTCCATCGCCGCCGATTGCGCGACGACGAGCGCGACGAGCTCGACGAGCCGTCGATCGAGCGCGCGCACGACGACGCGATCGAAGCTCACGCCGGGCGCCATCGCTTGCTGCGACGGCTCCGCTTCGGCGTTCACCTCGATGAGCATCTGTTCTTCCATCGGCGGGTGCGGCTCGGGTCCGATTCGTCCGAGCACCGCCTTCGTCACGCGGTCGCGTTTCTCGTCGTCGACGCCGATGAACGCGATCGCGCCGAAGTCGTACGCGACGATCCACGACTCGGGATCCGTGCATTCTGCAACGACCTGCGTCTTCGTCGCGCGCACCGAGCTGCTCGCGGTTTCGAGGAGCGGCGCGAGATCCTTCGGCGACAGCGTGGACGCGAACGAGAACGCGCGGACTTGGAGCGTGCGAGGCATCGCGACCGCGAGGGTATCGCACGAAACGAATCCGAAACACGAGCGGTGCTACTTCGAAGGTCCGTGAGCAAGATCGACGCGGGCGACACGGCGTGGCTCCTCGTGAGCTCGGCGCTCGTGCTCCTCATGACGCCGGCGCTCGCGCTCTTCTACGGCGGGATGGTCCGGCGAAAGAACGTGCTGTCGACGATCATGCACTCGATGGCGGCGATCCCCATCTTGAGCGTGAAGTGGGCGCTCGTCGGGTACACGCTCGCGTTCGGTCCGACGCACGGCGGTTTGATCGGGGGGCTCGATTACGTCGGGCTCCGCGGGCTCGCGTACCAAAATCACGACACCGTGCCGACGCTCGCGTTCGTCGCGTTTCAAATGATGTTCGCGGTGATCACGCCGGCGCTCATCTCGGGTGCGTTCGCCGAGCGCATGAAGTTCTCCGCGTACGTCGCGTTCGTTCTTCTGTGGTCGACGCTCGTTTACGATCCGGTCGCGCACTGGGTGTGGGCCGAAGGCGGTTGGCTCGCGAAGATGCACGCGCTGGATTTCGCGGGCGGCACCGTCGTGCACCTCACGGCGGGCGTGAGCGCGCTCGCGTGCGCGATCGTCCTCGGCAAGCGCCTCAAATATCCGCAAGAGCGACCGCTGCCGCACAACTTGACGATGACGCTCACCGGCGCGGGCATTTTGTGGTTCGGTTGGTTCGGTTTCAACGCGGGATCGGCGCTCACGTCGGGCGCGCTCGCCGCGCTCGCGTTCGTGACGACGCACCTCGGCGCAGCGGGCGGCGCGCTCGGTTGGCTCGCGATCGAGTGGACGCACCGCAAGAAGCCCACCGCGCTCGGCGTCGCGTCGGGTCTCGTCGCGGGTCTCGTGGCGATCACGCCGGCCGCGGGTTACGTCGCGCCGTGGGCCGCGATCGCGATTGGCGTGCTCGCGAGCGGCGTGTGTTACGTCGCGGTCCTCGCGAAATACAAATACGGCTACGACGACACGCTCGACGCGTTCGGCGTGCACGGCGCGGGCGGTTTGACCGGCGCGCTCCTCACGGGAGTCTTCGCGCAGAAGGCGCTCAACGACAGCGGCGCGAACGGCGCGCTCTTCGGTGATCCGCATCAGCTCGTCGTGCAGATGATCGCGTGCGCCGCGTCCGGCGGTTATGCGCTCGTCGCGACGCTCGTCATCTTGAAGGTGCTCGACAAGACGATCGGCCTCCGCGTGACGGAGCAAGACGAGCGCGAGGGTCTCGACACGACGCAACACGGCGAAGAGGGCTACGCCGGCTGACGCCTCACTCCTCGCGCGAACTCGACCGCATGCCCGTCGGGATCGAACGCCGTGGCGGAGCGCTCCGCGTCGTGCGGCGCTACCGCGGCAGGCGCGTTCGCGTCGCGTGCATCACCACGGCGATCCCGCCGATCGCGCCCGGGATCGCGCTCGCGAGCACGAACCACCCGTCGAGGTTGTCTCGCATGTGCATCTTGCCGAGCGCGAGCATCGTGAGCCCGAAGAGCGCCATCCCGACGAGCGATCCGGTCGTCATGCCCGCCCACGCGGCGCCGAGGCGCGTCATCCAATTCGTCGCGCGCATCGGAATGCGCGCGAGCGCCTCGTCGTCCTTCGCGTCGGGATCGAGCCCGAGCGCGTTTCGCAGCGCGAGCGCCGCGCGGTAGTGGAGCGCGTTGCCCGGGAAAAAATGCTCGGTGAGGCGCTCCACGGCGCCGCCGCGGTACGCGAGCGCGAGTCGCGCGGCGGGATAGGTCGCGCCGCGCGCGCCGGGCGTCGCGATCAGCGGCTTCCACTCGACGATCACCGCGGTGACGCGCGCGAGCGAGACTTCGCGCGCGCCGAGCGGAAGCCCGAACAGACTGCGGCGCACGCGGAGCGTTTGTCCGTCGGGCGTCGCGATCAAATCGTAGTGCCCCATGCGCGCGAGCCCCGCGATCGCGGCGATGACGCACGCGATCAGACCGCCGGCGCCGATCGCGATCGTGAACCGCGGCTCGCGCGCGTCGACGTCGATCGGCGCGCCGCGCGCGAGATCGTCGCGGATCTCCGTGGCCGCGACGTTCGCGTCGTCGGGATCGATCTGCATCAACTTCTGCGTCGCGCCGCCTTCGAGCGTGAACGTCACGACGCCGTATTTCGCGCCCTTCGAGCCGCGCTCGATGCGCACCTCGACGCGACGGATCGACGCGCGCGGAAATCGCGGCGCGCCGTTCACCGTGCACATCGCGTCCGTCTCCGCGGCGCACTGGAACCGCTGGTGATGAAACGCCAAGAACGTGAAGAGCACGCCGAGCAGGAGCGTCGCGATGGACGTGCCGAGGATCGGCCAGCGCGCGGGAAACGGACCCCAGAGAACGTGACCGTAGGGGACGTGGGGCGGCGACGCGTGACGGAACATCACGAGGGGAGTCTCGACCACTTGCGCGCCGCCGTGAAGTCCAGTTCAGTTGGAGAAGAGAAGACCGATGCGCGTGCATCTCATCGCACCCTCGAACGAGGACTCGACTTACATCAAACCGCTCTGGGCGATGTCGCTCGCGGCGCACACGCCTGACGACGTCGAGGTGACGTTCCGCGACGACGGCATCGATCCGATCGATCTCGATCGCGAGAGCGACGCGCCCGATCTCGTCGGCATCAGCGTCAACAGCAAGACGGCGTGCCGCGCGTATCGAATCGCGGACGCGTACCGCAAGCGCGGGAGCAAGGTCGTGCTCGGCGGGATCCACGTGACGGCGCTGCCCGAAGAAGGCCTCGCGCACGCCGACGCGGTCCTCTCGGGCGAAGCGGAGTTTCTCTGGGAGAAGGTGATCGAAGACGCGAGGAAGGGAAAGCTCGGGGCCTCCACTTCGCTCATGCACCGCGGGATCTACAAACACAAAGAGTGGCCCGCGCTCGAGAAGCTCCCGCGTCCGCGGCGCGATCTCGTGAAGTCGGTGAAGTACGTTCCGTTCGACGTCGTGCAGACGACGCGCGGCTGCCCGTTCCCGTGCGAGTTCTGCAGCGTCTCGACGTACAACGGCACGACGTTCCGTTTTCGTCCGGTGGGCGAAGTGATCGCGGAGCTCGAGACCGTCGGGCCACGCGTGCTCTTCGGCGACGACAACGTGATGATCCACACGAAGTACAGCCACGAGCTCTTCGAGGCGATGGTGCCGATGAAGAAGCACTGGGTCGCGCAGGCGTCGCTCGCCGCGCTGCACAGAGTCGAGAACGTCGACGTGATGGCGCGCGCGGGATGCAAGGCGCTGTTCATCGGGTTCGAGTCCGTCGACGACTCCGCCGTGCGCGGCGCGGGCAAGAAACAAAACAAACCGCGCCGCTACCAAGAAGTCGTCCGCATGCTCGCCGATCACGGAATCGCCGTGTGGGGCTCGTTCGTGTTCGGTCTCGACGACGACTCGGGCGACGCGTTCATGCGCACCGTCGACTTCTGCGTCGAGTCCAAGATGACGATGGCGCTCTTCGCGCTCCTCACGCCGTACCCCGGCACGCGTTTGTACAAGCGGCTCAAAGAAGAAGATCGCCTCACCAAAGATCGGTGGTGGCTCTCGCAAGATCACGACACCGGCGCGCCGTTCTTCGTGCCGAAACGGATGACGCGCGACGCGTTGCGCGACGGATGGGTGCGCGCGTGGCGCGAGATGTATTCGATGAAGTCGATCCGCAAGCGCTACGATTTCGGCGTGAAACACTCGTGGATCCAAAACGTCGCGTTCTGGCCCATCAACTTGATGATGCACGAGCTCGCCGAGCGGAAGATCGCGGGCGGCGACCGCGCCTGGCGCAAGCACAGATCGCTGGAAGTCCCGTTCGGGTTGTGACGTTGATCGACGAATGAAACGGGTGCGGCGCGTCCTCAAGTGGGTTTTGGTCGCGCTCGCGCTGGCGGTGATTTTTCTCGCGAAGCCCGCGTACACGCACGCGCGCGCGGCGTCGCTCCTCCTTCGCTTCTCGGGCGACGGCGCGCCGAGCGGGTTCGCGACGTTCGCGTCGCACGAAGTCGACGAAGAGGACGCGACGATCGACACGCCGTTCGGATCGCGCCGCGCGCGCTTCTACGCGCCGCGCGGCGTCGACGGCGCGCCGGGGATGGTCGTGTGCCACGGCGTTCATCACCTCGGCATCGACGAGCCGCGCATGGTGAAGTTCGCGCGCGCGATCGCGTCCGCGGGCGTCGTCGTGCTCACGCCGGAGCTGAAGGAGATCGCCGACTACCACATCGATCCGAAGAGCATTCAGACGATCGGGCTCGCGGCGATGAAGCTCAAGGAGCGCGTGCATCGGAGCGGCGTCGGCGTGCTCGGGCTCTCGTTCGCGGGCGGGCTCTCGCTGCTCGCCGCGAGCGATCCTGCGTACGCGCCGTCGATCGACTTCGTCGTCACAGTGGGCGCTCACGACGATCTCGAGCGCGTCGCGGAGTTCTTCGTCTCGGATCGCATCCCCGAGCCCGACGGCTCCTCGCTCAGCGTGCACGCGCACGATTACGGCGCGGTGGTGCTCGTCTACATGTTCGTCGATTCGTTCTTCGAAGGACGCGACGTGCCCGCCGCGCGCGCGGCGCTCAAGTCGTGGCTCTGGGAAAAATTCGACGACGCGAAGGAGCTCGCGCAGAAGCTCAGCGAAGCGGGCCGCGCGAAGATTCAGCTCGTCTTCGATCACCGCGAGGACGCGCTCAAGCCGGAGATCGAGCGCGTGATCGCGTCGCACCGCGATCAGATGAGGCGCGTCTCGCCGCACGACGCGCTCGCCGGGCTCCGCGCGAAGGTCTTCTTGCTGCACGGCGAAGGCGACACGGTGATCCCGCCGAGCGAAACGCGGTGGCTCGTGCACGACGCGCCGGAAGGCAGCGTCGAAGACGCGCTCGTGAGCCGCGTGATCGTCCACGTGAACCTCGAGGGCGCGCCCACCGCGCGCGAGCGATTCGACCTCGTGCACCTCATGGCCGGCGTGCTCGAAGCCGCGGATCGCGAAGCGCCCGTCCCGTAGTCGTGTTATGTGGCGCGCGTCATGCCGCTCGATCCCGAATTCGTCGCCGATTGTCCCTACGGGCCCGGCGGGCTCCTCATCGACGAGATCCTCCACATCGATCGCGACAACCACTTCGTTCGTTGCAGCATGCGAACGCACGACGAGCTCCCGCTGACGCGCGAGCAGCGCGCGCATCCGGTGAAGCACCCGCGCCACGTATCCGGCGGCCTCATGGTGCACATGACCGGGATGGTCGGTTTCGTGCACGCGTATTACGTCCTCGGCTTGAAGCACAAAGACGGCTGGATCGGTTACGGCGGCCGAATCTACGACGCGCGCTTTCGCGCGCTCGCGCGCATGGGCGAGCCGTTGATCCTCGAAGGCAAAGTGACCCAGGTTCGCAAGAGCGAGCAGAGCGTCTTCGCGCGCTACGCCTTCGAGTTTTTCCAGAACGGCACGCTCGTCTACACGGGCGAGCAGAGCGCGATGTGGATGAGGGTCCAAGGGACGGAAGTGATCGCCCGCGAGGCGGACGGCACGCTCACGAACTGAAGGATGCTACGCTCCGCGCTTCGGTGCGGTGGAGATGCTGGACGTTCGGTGCGGCGATCGCCTTGTCGGCGTCGCGCGCGATCACGCAGCCGGAGGCGGTGAGGCTCGATTACGCCGAGGGCGCGAAGTGCGGCGGCGAGGGCGCGTTCGTCGCGCAGGTCACGTCGCGCAGCCCGCGCGTTCAGTTCACGTCGTCGAGCGCGCCGCGATCGCTCGTCGTGCGCGTCGAACCGCACGGCGCGCGCATGGTGGGGCGCATCGAGTTGCACGAAGCCGACGGGACGACCACCGAACGCAGCGTGACGGGCGCATCGTGCGACGACGTGATCTCCGCGGTGGGCCTCGTCGCGGCGCTCGCGCTCGATCCATTCGCGAGCACGCGCCCGACCGCGGTGGACGCCGGAGCGCAGCGAAGCGGAGCGACCGAAGACGCCGGAGCGCAGCGAAGCGGAGCGACCGAGGACGCCGGAGCGCAGCGAAGCGGAGCGACCGAGGACGCCGGAGCGCAGCGAAGCGGAGCGACCGAGGACGCCGGAGCGCAGCGAAACGTCCGAGACGAGAGCGAAAACGACGACGCACAAACGCTCGCGCCCGAAAAACGACGATGGTCGGTCGGCGCGGGCGCGGACGCGGAGGCCGTCTTCGGTGTGTCGCCCGACGCGCTCTTCGCGGTGCCCGTGTTCTTCGAGGTGACGCGCGCGCTCGGCGAGCACGCCGCGCTCGGCGGCGCGATCCGCTTCGAGCGCGCCGGTGAAACGTCTCTCGACGCGTCCGGAGCGGGCGGCGATTTCACGTGGACGGTGGGCGCGGCGGACGCGTGCTTCGCGTGGCGCGCCGCGCGCTTCCGTCTGCACGCGTGCGCGCGCTCCCACGCGGGCGCCATCGAAGCGCACGGCGAAGGCGTCGCGCCCGAAAAGAGCGCGACGCGCCCGTGGGTCGACGTGTCCGCCGCGCTCGCCATCCGCGTGCGCGTGGCGGGCCCGGTGTTCGTCGAAGCGAGCGGGAGCGTGGGAGTCGCGCTGGTGCAAGACCGCTTCTTCCTCGAGCCGAACCAGACCGTTTTTCAGGTGCAGCCGCTCACGGCGCACGCCGGCGGAGGCCTCGGTTTCGAGATTTGGTGAGGCGTGATCGATTACCGCGGCGACGGACATTGATTCACGCAGCGCTATGATGCTCTCCGTGTCGTCGTCGCAATCGTTCGTTTTGGCTCCGCCGGAAGAGCCAAGCGCGACGCGCACGCCCGAGAGCGAGGCGCGCATCCGCGCGATGGTCACGACGAACTTCGAGTTCATCTGGCGCACGCTCCGCGGGCTCGGTGTGCCGGCGAGCGGCGCGGATGACGCCGCGCAGCAAGTCTTCTTGATCGCGTCGCAGAAGCTCGATGCGATCACGCCAGGCAGCGAGCGGTCGTTCTTGTTTTCCACCGCGCGCGGCGTCGCCGCCAACGCGCGCCGCTCGCTCTCGCGAAGCCGCGAGCAAGTCGACGAAGGCGCGCTCGCCCAAAGCATCGACGACGCTCCGGACCCGGAGCAAGCAGCGCAGAAGAACCAAGGCAAGAAGCTCCTCGAGCGCGTGCTCGCGGGCATGACGGAGGACT
>Ga0335078_10010202_pt1 | contig 13916 bp, 11 predicted proteins | sample Lox_Sample_32_FD_206711 | JGI IMG/M metagenome (GOLD analysis project Ga0335078, IMG submission 206711) | Soil microbial communities from Loxahatchee National Wildlife Refuge, Florida, United States - Lox_Sample_3.2 | ecosystem: Environmental > Terrestrial > Soil > Wetlands | place: USA...
CTCATCTGGAAAGGGATAGCCGAACTGAGCTGAGCCTTGCCTGGCACGCTCGCTCTTCGGCAGAGTTTCAGGGACCCCCGAGTTGTGCGTTACCGCCGTGTGGGCGGAGACGCTCAGTACGGTCATGTGCCGGAGGCCGTGTAGGCAGCCAGGATGTAGTTTGGGTGGCGGTCGAGGTTCCGCTGTGCCCTAAAAGTTCGGAAGCCGGTGGACGCGTGGGCAAGTTGTCCCGCAGGTAGTTGCGTTGCCGACGGGTCCCTTGCCAGCACGAACTCAGCATCCGGCCCGGCTACTGCGGACCGGCACCGCGATGCTCGAGGTAGACGAGACGATCATCGAGCCGATCACCAGCTACTGCAGCGACTGCGGCGGCAATTGCCGTGTAGTCGGCCGGCCGGCGCGAGAACCGCGACGAGAGCGCGATCAGCAGGCCAAAGTGGTGCCGGCCCGCAGCGACGTGCTCGCTGCCAAGCCGGGCGAAGTCGCTGACATTCTCGGTCAGCAGTGTATATCCCCCGTCAGTCGCAGCCGCGAAAACGTCGGCGTCTGAGCGGCCCGCCATCCCGAGCTCAGTCACGGTGGCGGCATCGATGCCCTGATCCCGCAGCACCTGCGCGAGCTTCACCGAGTACATCTCATCGAGGAGAAGCTTCACCGCGCATCCGCCGCCGCCGTGTCATGACGGTGCAGTGCAATACGTGCCTCGACCTCGTCGGGATACGCGTCCCGGTAGCGCAGCGCGGCGTCGATCAGCGGGCGCGAGATATCTTGCTCAGCCGCGAGCACGCGAACCGGATCACCCTCGCTTGCGAGGTCCTCCAGCCACATCACGATCTCCCACACGTCCGGACCTCCGACAACGGCGGCCCGGCGGCCGACTGGCCCGTCCCGGAAGGTGATCAGCGGATGCTCGTCACGGCGAGATCCTTCCTCGGCATATCGCCGCAGTCGGTCTGACAGGCTCTCCCCTGCCGCCCGCGCGCGCAGACGCAGCCGCTCAGCCAGCGTGTCGTCCAGCCGTACTGACACATTCACAGACATGCATTCATTGTAGCACGTTGTCAACAGCCTGCCCGGTCTTGCGTTGCCGATCGCGCAGGCGCGGTGGAGTGCAAGCTGGCCGAGAACCTGCCCGCCCCGGCGGGCCAGCCGCCTGCACGATCACCAAAGCGACCGGCGACCTGGCCAGCCTCGCGAGCCAGAGAGCCTGGCCGGAGCCGTCACGATCCTGCAACGCGGCCTGCTGCGCGGGCTTCGGTCGTCGCTTAACTTCTTGCTAAAGAAGGCCGGCGAGCATAGACGCGGCGCGGGCGGCCCCGTCGGTGGCGACCGGCCGGTAGTCGACATGGCGGCCGATCTCGGTGGCGATCGCTGCGGCGATGTCGGCAGGCCCTGAGGCCTGGTAGTCCATGCACCGCCCGGCCCGGTAGCGTTCCAGCCGGTGGCGCACGTGGTAGTACTGCTCGAAATGGTGACCGAGCGGGAAGTACAAGAACGGCCGGCGGTTCGCGGTCAGCTCCATCGCAGTGGTCAGCCCGCCCTGGATGACCGCCAGATCGCAGGCGGCCAGGTGACGGTAGAGCTCGTGGACGTAGGGCCGGATTTCCAGTCCGTCCTGGGTCGGCAGGCTGGCCGGGTCGATCCTCGGGCCCGCCACCACGATCATCCGTAGCTCGGGCACACGCCGCTTGGCTTCGGGGAAGGCGGCGATCACCCGCCGCAGCAGGTGGCCGCCGACTCCCGACCCGCCGACGGTCACGATGCAGACACGCTCGTCGTCGCGGTAGCCGAGCGCTTCACGGTCGCCGGGCCGGCACGAGTCAAAGCCGGTGACGTAGCCGGCGAAGTCGTAGTGCTGCTCGGTCCAGTCGCGGATCGGTGGCAGCCCGGGGCCGAACGTGTCCGGGACGATGTCAGCGGGCTCGCCGACGAAGATGGCCCGGTCGCGCAGGCGCGGGTAGCGGGCGATGTGCTCGATCATCTCGGTGTTGTAGTCGGCGGTGAGGGCAGCTTCGCGGTCCCCGCCGTCGGGCATCGGCAGCCAGCCGACGAAGTCGGTCAACCAGGCGTAGGCGGCGGTCTTCTGCTCCGGATTTTCGTGCAGGAAGTAGTCGAGTTCCCAGGCTTCGTCGCCGATCCACAGGTCGTAGTCGTCCTCCCGGGCGAGGTCGTGGAAAACCATGAAGTTGGCGAGCAGGATCTCATCCATCCGCCGGATGGCCTGGAAGGCGTGCAGGTCGTGCTCGGCGGACTCGGACTCGATGTGCCCGGACTCACTGGCCAGGTGTGCGCTGGCCGGGTGGATGCGCTCGCCGTGCGCTTCCAGCACCGTGCTGACCGGATGCTGGGCGAGCCAGTCGACCTGCAGGTCAGGGTGCAGCTTGCGCAGCTCGCTGGCGATCGCCACGTCCCGCTGGATGTGTCCCAGGCCGATCGGTGAGGAGATGTACAGCGCGCGCTCGGGGCGCGCCTTGCCGCGCGCCCAGCGCGGGCGTGCCCGCGCCGGGAGGGCGAAGTCCCGCAGCAGCAGGTTGACCTTGACCGGGTCACGCGCGTGCGGTCCGTGGCCCGAGCCTTCGAGCAGGACGAGTTCGCCGCCGGTCGCCTCGGCGAGCGCGATCCCGCGGCCCGGCCCGGTGATCGCGTCCGCGGTGCCCTGGATCACCAGCACGGGGCAGCGGACCCGCTGGCACAGCTCCCGCGCGGCCGCCTCGTCCAGGCTGGCGCCGATCTCGGTCGCGATGAGCGTCTCGGCGGTGGTGTCCAGGCCCCAGCCGATGCAGTCTTCGGTCGGCTTGGTCGAGTGCGGTTCGGTGAACATCTGGGAGAAGAAGAATTCCAGGAAGCTGCGGTAATCCTGCAGCCAGGAAGAGAAGTTGTCTTTCGGCCAGCCCTCGTCGGTGGGCAGTACCAGGTCCCACGGGTAGCTTGCGCGGTCCTCCAGCGGCGAGGCGAGCGGTACGGCCGGGCAGATGAACACGGCCCCGGTCACGCGGTCCGGGTGCTCGGCCGCCAGGATGAGGGCGCGCTGCGCGCCGACCGACAGCGACACGAGCACCGCCCGCCCGGTGGCGGTGGCATCCATTACCGCCAGGGCGTCGGCGGCGAACTCGGCTTCCCCGTACCCGGTCGCCGGGCGGTCTGAGCGGCCGTTGCCGCGGCCGTCGAAGGTGACCACCCGGCAGTGCCGGGCCAGGTAGGGGATCTGCATCTTCCAGTGCCGTGAATGGATGATCGACCAGGTCGGCAAGAGGAAGACGGTCGGCTCGCCCGATCCGTAGACCTCGTAGTAGAGCCGCACGCCGTCGCGTTTGATATAGCCGGAGCTGTCTGGGTACCGTGCCCGCGACTGCTCGCGGGACGGCCCGGTCATCTCGATATCCACTGCTCGATCCAATCCAGTCGTTCGCGTGGTCGTGCCGGTCACTGGCCAGCCAGCAGTGTGGCGATGCGCGCGGCGGCGCGGTTCGCGCCGCCTGGCGGGACCTTCCGGTAATCCGGCCGGGTGCCGGCGTCTGCCAGTGCTGCCCGCATCGTGGCGGCCAGGTCGTCTGCTGTGGTCCTCGTGTAGTCCATCCGCAGGCCGGCCCGGTAGTGGTCGAGCCGGTGGGTGACGAAGTGCTGCTGCTCCCAGTGGCGGCGGAGGGGGAAGTAGATGAACGGCCGCCCGGTGGCGACCAGCTCCATCGTCGTCGAAAGCCCGCCTTGCACGATGGCCGCGTCGGCGCATGCCAGGTGCTCGAAGAGATCGGGCACATAGCCGCGCTTGTCCATGCCCTCGGCGTCCGGCAGCAGCCGGGGATCGATGCGCGGGCCGGTGACCAGAAGCATCCGCGCGTCTGGCACCTGCTTGCGTAGCCGCGCGAACGCGTCGCAGGTCAGTTCCAGCAGGCTGACGCCGGCCGCCGTGCCCCCGACAGCTGCCACGAGCAGCGGCTGGTGTCGGGGGTAGCCGAGCCGGCCGCGCAGCCGGGCGCGGTCACGATAGGCAGCGGGGTTGAACGGGAGGACGTAAGGGACCGAGGTGAACCATCGGCTGGACCATGACCGAATTCCCGGCAGGCCGGGCCCGAACGAGAGATCGGGCAGCTCATCGAAGGAGCCGATGAACATGGACAGGTCGCGCAGCCGGGGGAACCGCTCACGCTTTCCGATGGAGTCGGCGTTGTAGTCCGCGCACAACTCGGCTTCCCGTGGGTCGCCGGGGTCGGTAGGCAGGAAGCCGACCACGTCGGTCATGAACACGTACGGCGCGATCTTCCGCTCAGGATTCTCGTGCAGGAAGTAGTCGATCTCCCAGCACTCGTCGCCCACCCAGAGGTCGTAGCTGGTGTCCCTGACCACGTCATCGAACAGCAGGTAGTTCGCGCACAGGATCTCGTCCATCCGGCGGAACGCGTAGAACGCAGGCAGGTCGTGGTTCGCGGATTCCGACTCCCAGTGCGCCGACTCGGAGACCAAGGCGGTGCTCGCCGGGTGGATGATCTCCCCGGCACCGGCGAGCACCTCGGTCACCGGCGGCTGCGCCCACCAGTGGATCTCCAGGTCTGGCACGCGCTGGCGCAGTGCCCGGGCGATGGCCAGATCCCGCTGGACGTGGCCGAGCCCGATGGGGGAAGAGACCCACAGTGCCCGCCGAGAGCGCCCGTGCGTGGCCTGCCAGGCGGCCTGCTTGCGCGGCCGGCGGGCCACCCCATCCACAAAGTCACGGATGGCGTGGTTCACCGCGACCGGGTACCGAACATGCGGCGCGTGCCCGGCGCCTTCGATCACGAGCAGCTCGGCGCTCGTCAGATCGGCGATCCGCCGTGCCCGCTCCGGCGGGACGATCTTGTCCTGGTCACCTCCGATCACGAGCACCGGGCAGGCAAGTGACCGGCAGAGCCGGGCCGCCTCCGTTTCATCGGCGATCTGGCGAGGGGCATCGGCATCGCAGAGCATGGTCTCGGCGTCGGTTTGCATGCCCCACTCGACGAGATCGTCGTAGGGCTTCGTGGAGTGCGGCTCGCTGGCGATCTGGGACATGAAGAACTCGACGTATCCCCGCCAGTTCTGCTGCCAGTAGTGCCGGTTTTCCTTCGCCCACCCATCCGCGGTGTCGAGCACTTCGTCGAAGGAGTGCCCGCCTTGTTCCCAGGGGTCGGCTGGCGGGATCGGAAGCGTCGGCGCGATGGTCACGATCCCGGTCACCCGCTCCGGGTGCGCCGCGGCGAACAGCAGGGCCCAGGGGAAGCCGCTGCAGAACGCCGCGAGCACTGCCCGCTCGGTCCCGGTCGCGTGGAGCACGGCCGCAGCGTCGCTCGCGAAGACGGCGTCGGCGTATGCCGCCGGGGTCCTGGGCCGGTCGGACCGGCCGTTGCCGCGCGGGTCGAAGGTGATCACACGGCAGTCCCGGGCCAGGAACGGCACTTGCATCTTCCAGTGCCTGGAATCCACGATCGCCCACGTGGGCAGCAGCAGGATCGTGGGCTGGCCCGTGCCGTGCACCTCGTAATGGATCCGCACGCCTGAGTTGACAACGTAACCCGACTCATCGGGTAGTCGCGCGCGCATCAGTTGCACCTCCACCGGGCCGCTGGCCAGCCGCGTGAGGATCATCCGGGAACGCGGCGGACGGCATGGACTGCCACCGTGGTGACCGGTCGACTCTCATGTCATCTCTCTTGATACGGCCGGCTGGAGGGGAGCGGCTATCGGGGAAAACCATTAGGTATCCGTGCGGCCCCGGCTTGCGCCGGATCCGGCCGCCCATCCGGCCCTGGGCGCCTACCTGGGCCCGGACGCTCATCGCGCCGGGGCGGACAGGTGGTGCGTGGCGGCCCAGGCAGCCACTTCGGCCCGGCTGCGGGCGTCTAGCTTGGACATCACATGGTGCAGGTGGACCTCGGCGGTCTTCTCGGAGATTCCGAGAGCCCTGCCGATCTGCCGGTTGGTCCGGCCCGAGGCAACCAGCGCGGCGACTTGCCGCTCCCGCGGGGTAAGCGGCACCTGACGGGAGCGGTCCTGGTCACCGGGTGCGGCGTCCGACGCGACCGCCATGGCAAGGTCCGCGGCCTGCTGCGCGGGCATTGTCCGGCCAGCGTGTATGAGCCGGTCAGCATCCTGAGGCCCCAGCGCCCGGGCAAGTACCCGCTCCACCGCCGAGTTCCTCGCCTGCTCGGTATCGGGCTGGCGGGCGGCCACCCGCACGCGCAGCGCCGCGGCCGCACCGATCAGCCGCGCGGCGCTCTCGTAGCGCGCCCGTTCGCTGGCGACATGGGCGAGCGCTTCCAGGCACTGGGCGACGCCCCGGGGGTCGTTGACTCCGGTGTAGATCCGCACGGCCTCCGCCAGCAGCGGGCACGCTTCCTCCAGCCGGCCCTGGGCGCTCAGCGTCGTGCCAAGCCCCCACGCCGACCATGCCACCGCCCACGGATAGTCCAGTTCACGGAAGTCTCGCAGGCTCGCCCGCAGCAGTTCCGCAGCGCTCCCCAGGTCGCCGTGGTCCCGGGCGAGCAGCCCAAGGTCGTGCCGGGCCCACGCCACGCCCTGCGTGTTGCTCCCCTCGCGGAATCCTGCCTCTGCCCGCCGATGCCAGTCGGCGGACGCATCCCACTCGCCGCCAGCACGGGCCACGTGGCCTAGAAAGGCGCACGCGATCGCCGCGCGGCGCGCATCACCACGCCCCTCGCTGCGCTCGAGCGCGCTGAGCAGGAGGTCTTGGGCACGACCCGTCTCCCCCGTCGCCCAGGCCAGAATCCCGGCCACGATCAGCACGCCAGCCTGACCGCCCGCCGCGTCATCGCTCATGGCTGCGGGGTCATGCCGGCCCGCGGTCAGGGGAAGAACCGCGTCCACGAGCGCCTGGCCATGACCGAGGTCGCCACGGGTGTAGTGGTACCAGCCGAGCGCGGCGGCCAGCAAGAGCGCCCGGGCATCCTGCCCCGCGCCCAGACAGTAATCCAGCGCGGCGCGCAGGTCCGCGTGGTGGCGGCCGGCCCGTAGCACCCAGGTTCGCTCCTCCGGCAGGCCGATGGATGCCTCGAACTGCGCCGCAAGACCCCCATAGTGGCCAGCGTGCCTGGCCCGCGTCTCTTCGGCTTCGCCGTGGGACGCCAGCTCATCGGCCGCGTACTCGCGCAGGCTCTCCAGCATCGAGAACTCAGCGGTCTCCTCGTCACCGGGCAGCCGCCGGATCAGGCTCTTGTCGAGCAGCGACTCCACCGTCGCGAGCGCCTCGTTCCCAGTCACGGCGCAAACGCTGCCCGCGTCGGCAAGCGTCCAGCCGCCAGCGAACACCGACAGCCTGCGAAACAGCGCGCGCTCGCCGGAGTCGAGCAGGTCATAGCTCCAGGCGATGGCGCTGCGTAGCGCACGCTGCCGGGCCGGCACGTCCCGCGTGCTCCCGGCCAGCACCTCCATCCTGCTGCCGAGCCGGGACACTAGTTCCCCGGGCGTCAGGACCTTCAGCCGGGCCGCGGCCAGCTCGATCGCCAGCGGCAGTCCCTCCAGCCGGACGCACGCGCTGGCCAGCAACGGCGCATTAGCGGGCGTAAGATCAAATCCCGGGTTGGTCCGGCGCGCACGGTCCAGCAGCAGCGCGACCGACGGGTTCGCCGCCAGGCAGCTGAGGTCGGCGACGTCCGCCGGCGCGGGCATGGCGAGCGGCGGCACCGGGAACTCCTGCTCGGCGGACAGCCGGAGTCGTTCCCGGCTGGTAGCGAGCACCCGCAACCGCGGACAGGCAGCGAGCATCTGGCCGACGTCGGGGGCAGCGGCCAGGAGATGCTCGCAGTTGTCCAGGACCACGAGCCGCTCCTCGTGGCCCAGTGCCGCAGCCAGCTGGCCGGTCAGATCCGTCCCGGCCCGCGGCTCGACGCCCAACGCCTGAGCCAGTTCGGCCGTCACCAGGGCCGGATCCCGGACCGGGGCCAGGTCAACGAACACCGATGCGCATCCGCGGCGCTCGGCGTGAGCCGAGGCACATGCGACGGCGAGACGGGTCTTGCCGATGCCCGGCGGCCCGGTGAGCGTGACCAGCCGGGCCTGCGCATCGGCGAGCATCCCGGACACGGCCGCCAGCTCGGCGTCCCGGCCTACGAACAGGTCGGCAGGCGACGGCAGGCCGCCGTCCGATGCCCGCCTCGCATCTCGCATCCGACTGCCCCGCCCCATGTCCTCTATCCGTGCAGCCAGGAGGCCATATCCGAGCATACGAAGGCCGCAGCGCCGACGCCATCGTTCGCCCGGCGAGGGCTCGGGCCACCCTGCCCGTATCGCCCCATGTAGGGGGATTCCCCGATACCGTGATGCCCGCCGTAGCCATACAACGTTTTCATGATGACACTCCGCAACCACCGGGCGGCCGACGTGGTGGCAGAGTTCGCCGTGGCCGGCTCGTTCCTGGCGGGCCTGGGCGCTCAGGACTTCGCCCGGCTCGGCGGCGCGCTCGCCGCCGACGTCTGCCTTCGTGCTCTGCTGCCGGGGGGCCTGCGGGAGTGGACCGGCGCCGACGTCGTCGCAAGCGTGTTCGCGCGGTGGTTCGGCGACACCGAGGACTTCGAGCTCGTCGAGGCGGCCGTCGGGGAGGTCGGTGGCCGGTTGCACCTGCGCTGGCGGCTGCGGCTGCGGGCGCAGCGGCTCGGCGCCGGCTGGTTCACCGTCGAGCAGCAGGCTTACGCCGACACCGGCGACGGCGGCCGCATCGCAAGGCTCGACCTGCTCTGCACCGGCTACCGGCCCGAGGGCGACGATGACTGACACGACGGGCACCTGGGGCGGCTGGGGCCCGGCGATCCGCGACGACCCGTTCGGTCACTTCGCCGAGGCCCGGGCCCGGTGCCCGGTGCAGCAGGTGCTCCTGGCCGACGGTCACCCGGCCTGGGTCGTGCTCGGCTACGACGCGGCCCGCCAGGCGCTGAGCGACCCGCGGATCTCGAAGGACATGGTCGCCGCCCTGCAGGCCAACGGCGATGTCGTGGCCGAGGGACTGCCCGGGCCGGGGTTCTCGCGGCACATGCTCAACGTGGACCCGCCCGACCATACCCGGCTGCGGCGGCTGGTGTCCCGGGCGTTCACGCCGGCCCGGATCGCCGCGCTCGAGCCGGCCATCCGGGCGATCGCCGGCCGCCTCCTCGACGAGCTGGACGACGCCGACCCCGGTGCCGTCGTCGACCTCATCGAGGGATACGCCTACCCGCTGCCGTTCGGGGTGATCGGCGAGCTGCTGGGCATCCCCGCGGCTGACCGCCCGCGCCTGCACGGCTGGTTCCAGGTGCTGCTGACCGGGTGGGCCGGCGACCCGCCGCCGGAGGCGGCCGGTGCATCCGGCAAGATCGTGAACTACCTGAGCGAACTGGCCGACACCAGGCGGCGCCGCCCGGCCGGCGACCTCGTCAGCGTCCTGGTCGCCGCCGAAGACGACGCGCTGACCACCCAGGAGCTGCTGTCGACCCTGTTCCAGCTGGTGGTGGCCGGCCACGACACCACGGCCAGCCTCATCGGCAACGGGGTGGTGGCCCTGCTCGACCACCCGGGCCAGCTTCAGGCGCTGCTGGCCGATCCCGGCCGGCTTCCCGCCGCGATCGACGAGCTCATCCGGTTCACCGCCCCGGTTCCGCACGCCACCTTCCGGGTGACGACCGGGCCGGTGACTCTCGGCGGCGCGGCGATCCCCGCGCATGAACAGGTGCTGGTGTGCCTGGGCTCGGCCAACCGCGACCCGGGCCGCTTCCCGGCGCCCGACGTCCTCGACATCGGCCGCCACGACGGGTCAAACCTCGGGTTCGGCCACGGCATCCATTACTGCCTGGGCGCGCCGCTGGCCCGGCTCGAAGCCCGGGTCGCCTTCGAAGCCCTGCTCGGCCGCCACCCGGGCCTGCGGCTCGGCGCCGGCCGCGACGCCCTGGCCTGGGCGCACGGCGACGGCCTCGTGCTGCGCGGCCTCCGCTCGCTCCCCGTCATCCTGGGCCCCCGCCAGCCATCACCGATGAACGACCATCCGGTCGCGCCGAAACCAAGGAGACACCGATGACCATCACCGACCGTCCCGTCGACAACGGCGTCAACGTCGCCGCCCTGCTCGCCGCCCGCGACGCGCTGTCGGCGGCACCACAAGCGGCCCAGTTCACCTGGCGGGCCAGCTGCACCTGGCGCACCGGCACGCACAGCCACTCCACCATCGCCGGCTTCACCGGCCTGGGCGCCGAGCAGCGGCACCGGACCACCTACGAGTTCGACACCGACCACCCCGAGTGCTTCGCATCGGCGGACAACGGCGCCACCCCGGTGGAGTTTGTGCTGGTCGGCCTGGCCGGGTGCCTGACCGCGGGCGTCGCCGCGGTCGCCCAGCACCGGGGCATCCAGCTGCGCTCGGTCACCGCGACGATCGACGGCGAGATGAACATCCTGGGCATCCTCGGCGCCGATCCCGACATCCGCAACGGTTTGGAGGCCGTCACGATCCGGTTCGCCATCGACGCCGACGCCTCCCGCGGCGAGCTCGAGGCGCTGATCGCCCAGTCGCAGAAGCGCTCGGCGGTCTTCGACATCGTGACCAACCCCACCAAGGTGCTCGTCGAACTGGCCTGACCGGCCCCCCGGACGCCCGCATGCTGAAGACCACGGCGGTTGTCATCGGCGCCGGCCACGCCGGGCTGGCCATGAGCCGCCGCCTCACCGGACGCTCGATCGACCATGTCATCCTCGAGCGCGGTGAGGTGGCGAACTCCTGGCGGACCCAGCGCTGGCCCAGCCTGCGGCTGCTCACCCCGAACTGGCTCACCCGGCTGCCCGGCCAGGAGTACACCGGTGATGACCCCGGCGGCTTCATGCCCGTCGCCGGCGTCGTGGCCACCCTCACCCGCTACGCCCGTCTCGCCGGCGCGCCGGTGCGCACCGCCACCACGGTGCACAGCGTGCGCGCCACGGCGCAGGGCTTCGAGATCCACGCCAACGACGACCTCCTGCATGCCCGGGCCGTGGTACTGGCGACCGGGGCGTGCACCCGGCCCGCGATCCCGGGCATCGCCGGCGCCATCCCCCCCTCGATCACCACGCTCACCCCGCTCACCTATCGCGATCCCGGCCAGCTCCCCGGCGGCGGGGTCCTCGTCGTCGGCGCCTCGGCCACCGGCGTCCAGCTCGCCGGTGAGATCCACCGGTCCGGCCGCCCGGTCACCCTGGCCGCCGGCGAGCACGTCCGGCTGCCCCGCGCCTACCGCGGCCGCGACATCTTCTGGTGGCTGGAGGCAACGGGCCTGCTCGAAGAACGCTACGACCAGATCGACGACCTCACCCGGGCCCGCCACCTGCCCTCCCCCCAGCTCACCGGGACATCCCGAGCCCCGATGACCGACCTCAACCACCTCACCGCGCAAGGCGTCCGCATCGCCGGCCGCCTCGGCCGGATCACCGATGGCGTGGCCCAGTTCTCCGGGTCACTCGCCAACACCTGCACCCTCGCCGACCTGAAGATGAACCGGTTCCTGGACCGGGCCGACCAGTGGGCCACCGCCGCAGGCCTCGACGACGACCTCCCGCCACCGCACCGCTTCGCGCCCACGCGCGTCGATCCCCGCTCCCCCCTGCAGCTAGATCTGACGAGCGGGGAGATCACCACCGTGCTATGGGCGACAGGCTTCCGGCCCGACCACTCCTGGCTCGACATCCCCGCCCTTGACCGCGCCGGCCGCATCCGCCACGACGGCGGCATCGTCACCAGCGCCCCCGGACTCTACCTCCTCGGCATGCCAGTGCTCCGCACCCGCGCCTCCACCTACATCCACGGCGCAGCCGCCGACTCCCAAGCCCTCGCCGGCCACCTCCAAGGCTTCCTCAGCAGACCCGCAGCCTGAACGAGCCAGTACCACGAGGCCGGTGGAAGGGAGCCACAGTCGGGAGTCATTCTCCGCCGTCTTGAAGACCCCTCCAGGCACTCTGAGCATCTCTGTTCGACCAGGTGAAGTGCGCTCAGGGGCATTCGGGGATATGCCCGGGCAGCCAGTGAATCTCCGTGGCCCTGTGGCTGAGGTTGGTCCGACGGGCTTGGTCAGAGCCAGCCGTTCTGGTCCGCGATCCTGACAGCTTCCGCCCGGTTGCGTGTCCCGGTTTTGGCGATCGCGGATGACAGGTAGTTGCGGACGGTGCCCTCGGAGAGGCACAGCTTCCGGGCGATGTCGGCGACGGTCGCCCCTGGCCTGGCGGCGACGAGCACGTCTCGTTCCCTGCCGGTCAACGGGGAGGTTCCGGCGGCGAGCGTCGCGGCGGCCAGCACCGGATCGACCACACGCTCGCCTGCGGCAACACGGCGGATGGTGTCGGCGAGTTGCTCGGGCGGCGCGTCCTTGACCACGAACCCGTAGGCGCCGGATTCCATCGCCCGGCGCAGGTAACCGGGCCGCCCGAAGATGGTCAGGATCACGGGCCGGCAACGCGGAACCTCCCGGGCCAGGACCGCGGCCGCGGCCAGGCCGTCGAGGCCTGGCATCTCGATATCCAGCAACGCGACATCCGGCTGGTACATCTTTGCTGCGGCGGCCACCTCGTCGCCGCGGGCGACTGACGCGACGACCTCGAAGTCATCTTCCAGATCAAGCACAACCGCGAGTGCGCTCCGGATGAGCTCTTGATCGTCTGCGAGCAGCAGCCGAACCGTCACGTGCCACCTCCTGGTGCCAGCGACACGCACAGCCGCCACCCGCTGGGCTGCAATGGCCCGGCGTCGACGGTCCCGCCGACGGCTGTTACCCGCTCGCGCAGGCCGCGCAGGCCATTGCCGGGCGGCGCCGGCGCTCCCACGCCGTCGTCGGTGATCTCCACGGCGGACGGCGACAACCGGACCGTGCACCTGCGGGCACGAGAGTGGCGTACCACGTTGGTCAGTCCCTCCCGTACCGCCCAGCCGAGCAGCTCCTGGTGCGCCGGATCGACCATGTCGGCGGCGGTCGGCAGGTCGGCGGCGATACCCGACGCCCGCAGAAGTTCCTGGCCGCAGGCAAGCTCGCCTGCCAGCGTCACGTCCCGGTAGGCCGACACCGCGGCGCGGACCTCGGCGAGCGCCCGCCGGGACAGTTCCTCGACCTCAGCGATCTGCCCGAGTGCCCGCGCGGGGTGGGCCTCTCCCAGCCGCCGGGCCAGCCCGGCCTTCACGGTGATCGTGGTCAGCGAGTGGCCGAGCAGGTCATGCAAGTCACGGGCGATCCGGATGCGCTCGTTCTCGGCTGCCAGCCGGGCAACTTCCGCGCGCGCCGCGGCGAGCGCCTGATTGCCGCGGAGTATCGCGAACGTTGCGAACGACACCAGCGCGGCGATCGGGATCGCGATCGGCGTGACGGCGTCGAAAGATCCCTGGAGGCTGACGTGCCAAGACGGGATCGCGACCGGAACCAGCAGGGCGGCGAGAGCGAACCCGGTGACGACCGGAGCGGACCACACACCGAGCCTGGCGACGATGAGGATCGTGAGGAACACGCACAGGACGAAACCGGCCGCGTGCGCGAACGGCAGTTCAGCTACGAAGAGCGCCGCCAGGAGAGTGTAGAGCGGCCAGAACCCGCGCAGCGGTCGGCCGGGCGAGGACAGCAGCGGGACAGCCAGCCAGCAGACGGCAAAGGCCGCGAGGACGGCGTAACCGACGGCCTGGCCTGCACCGCGCGAGTTCCGCGCCACCGGCGCGGCGAGGAAGACCAGGTATGCCAGCGGGATCGCCGCCATGATCAAGCGCCGCCAGCCGCCGGACCATCGGCGCTGAACAGCGACCCACTCCGCCTCGGCTGACGTGGCCGGTTGCAGCGGTACGTCCACGCTCACTGAGCGTACTTGTCCCGCGCCGATCAGGCCCTGATCGCTGATCGCCGGTAGGCTAGCGCCGCGGCCGGGATCAGCACGACGGTCCAGACGGCGACGACGATCCACGCCTCGGCCGGCCAGCCGCCGCC
>Ga0335078_10010203_pt1 | contig 13914 bp, 10 predicted proteins | sample Lox_Sample_32_FD_206711 | JGI IMG/M metagenome (GOLD analysis project Ga0335078, IMG submission 206711) | Soil microbial communities from Loxahatchee National Wildlife Refuge, Florida, United States - Lox_Sample_3.2 | ecosystem: Environmental > Terrestrial > Soil > Wetlands | place: USA...
TAGGCCGTGCGCGCCTGGGAGGGCCGGCGCGCGGGCTGCGGCCGGCGCGCGCCTTTCAGGCGGGCCTGGATCAGGGCGACGACGTCGGCCGGCCGCTGCATCACGGCGATGCCCGCCTTCTGGAACGCCGCGATCTTCTCCGCGGCGGTGCCGGAGCTGCCCGAGATGATGGCGCCCGCGTGGCCCATGCGGCGCCCCGGCGGCGCCGTCTGGCCGGCGATGAAGCCGACCACCGGCTTCGTCATGCGCTTCCTGACGAAGGCGGCCGCCTGCTGCTCGTCCGTGCCGCCGATCTCGCCGATCATCACGACCGCCTTGGTCGCCGGATCGGCCTCGAACGCCGTCAGGCAGTCGATGAAGTTGGTCCCGATGATCGGGTCGCCGCCGATGCCGACGCAGGTGGTCTGGCCGATGCCGGCGCGGGTCAGCTGGTAGACGACCTCGTAGGTGAGCGTGCCGGAGCGCGACACGACGCCCACGGGTCCGGGCACGCAGATGTTCCCGGGGATGATGCCCACCTTGGCCGCGCCCGGCGAGATGACGCCCGGGCAGTTCGGTCCGATGAGCCGCACACCCTTCTCCGCGAGGAACGGCCAGACGCGCGTCATGTCGAGCACCGGCACGCCCTCGCTGATGCAGACGACCAGCTTCACGCCGGCGTCCGCCGCCTCGAAGATGGCGTCGGCCGCGAACTTCGCCGGGACGTAGATGACCGAGGTGTTGGCCCCGGTGGCGGCGACCGCCTCGGCGACCGTGTCGAAGATCGGAACCTTCCCCTCGAACTTCTGGCCGCCCTTGCCCGGCGTGACGCCGGCGACGACCGCCGTCCCGTAGGCCATCATCTGGCGGGTGTGGAACGAGCCGTCGCGGCCCGTGATGCCCTGCACCACCAGCCGGGTGCGCTTGTCGATGAAGATGCTCACGCCGCCGCCCCTCCCTTCGCCAGCTTCACCGCCTGCTCCACCGCGGCGTCCATGTCGGTGAGGGCGCGCATGCCGACGCCCTCCAGGATGCGGACCGCCGCCTGCTCGTTGGTGCCCGTGAGACGGATCACGAGCGGCCGGTCCACCTTGAACTGCCTGGTCGCGGCGACGATGCCGTTGGCCACGTCGTCGCAGCGGGTGATCCCGCCGAAGATGTTGAACAGGATGGCCTTCACGTTGGGATCGGCCGTGATGATGCGCAGCGCGGTCACGACCTTGTCCGGGTTGGACGACCCGCCGATGTCGAGGAAGTTCGCGGGCTCGCCGCCGTAGTACTTCACCAGGTCCATGGTCGCCATGGCGAGGCCGGCGCCGTTGACGCAGCAGCCCACGTTCCCGTCGAGCTTGATGTAAGTGAGGCTCGCCTCGCGGGCCCGGACCTCCATCGGGTTCTCGGCGGCGACGTCGCGCAGCGCCTCCACGGCGGGCCGGCGCTCCAGCTCGTTGTCGTCGATGTTCATCTTGGCGTCGAGGGCGACGACCTCGCCCTTCGGCGTCACGACCAGCGGGTTGATCTCCGCCAGCGACGCGCCCGCGTCCACGAAGGCGCGGTAGAGCTTCTGCAGGATGTCCGCGGCCTGGCGGACCTGCGCCACGTCGCGGTAGAGATGGAACGCGAGGGCCATCGCCTGGTGCGGTAGCAGTCCGTAGCGCGCGTCCACGGCGGCCTTGAAGATCTTCTCCGGCGTCCTGGCCGCGACCTCCTCGATGTCGATGCCGCCCGCCGGGCTCACCATGAACACGGGCGCGTGCGACGCCCGGTCCACGATCACGCCGACGTAGGCCTCGCTCGCGATGTCGGTGGCCGGCACGACGAGCACCTTGGTCACCGTGAGCCCCTTGATCTTCATTCCCAGGATCTGCCCGGCGATGCGCTCGGCCTCCTCGGGCGTGCCGGCGAGCTTCACGCCGCCCGCCTTCCCGCGCCCGCCCGCGTGCACCTGCGCCTTGACGACGACCTTCGGCACGCCGAGCCGCTCCATCGCGCGCCTCGCCTCGGCCGGGGTCGCGGCGACCACGCCGGGGGGCACGGCGATGCCCGCGTGGGCGAGCAATTCGCGGGCCTGGTATTCGTGTATGTTCATCCGTCCTCTTTCACGATGGTGGTTCCCGTGTCGCCGTGGATGGCGGCGACGCCCTGACTCAACTCCGTGATGACGGCGCGGCCGCCGCTACGGGCGAACGCGATGGCGGCCTCCACCTTGGGCCGCATGCTCCCCGCCCCGCATTGCCCCGTGCGCACCAGGGCTTCGGCCTCCGCGACCGTCATCCGGCGGATGGGCGCTGCACGCTCCGTGCCGTACTCGCGGTACACCGCCGGCACGTCGGTGAGAATGAGGAGCAGCGCCGCCCGCAGCTCCCGCGCGAGGATCGCGGCGGTGCGGTCCTTGTCCACCACGGCGTCCACGCCCTCGAGCCGGAGCACCGGGTCCCGGTAGACGGGCGGCCCGCCGCCGCCGGCGGCGATCACGATCGTGCCCTGGTCCACGAGGCGGCGAACGACCGGCGCTTCGACGAGATCGATCGGCATCGGGCTGGCCGCCAGCCGCCGCCACCGTCCCGCGCCGTCCCGGCCGACGGGCACGCCGTGGTGCGCGAGCATCGCGCGGCGCGCCTCGGACAGCTCCATGCCGATCGGCTTGGTCGCGACGCGGAGCATGGGGTCGTCGGGCGCGACTTCGGTCTGCGTGACGACGGTAACGACGTCGCGGGCGATCTTCGCGCGCTCGAGCGCGTTCTGGAGCGACTGCTGGATCATGTAGCCGATCCAGCCGGCCGTCTCGGCCACCAGCACGCCGAGCGGGAGCGGCTCGATCTCGGCGGCGGCGATTTCGTTGCGCGCGAGGGAGTCGCCGACCTGAGGGCCGTTGCCGTGGACGATGGCGATGTGCCATCCCTCGCGCGCCAGGTCCACGATCGGCCCCAGGCTCTCGCGCGTGTGCCGGAACTGGTTGGCGATGGTGGCGCGCTCCCCTCCGCGGGCGAGCGCGTTGCCTCCAAGCGCCACGACGACGGTCTGGCCCCTCACGGCTCCTCCGGCAGGGGGCCGAAGCTAGGGTCCCGGGCGGCGGTCTTCAAGGCCGCGCCGCCGCGGGCGCCGGCAGGCCCAGCGCCCGGCGCAGCCGCTCGAGCGCGCGGCCGAACGCGTCCCAGTCGGCGCGGCCGGCCGCCGAATCGAGCGCCTCGAGGGCGCGGCGCGCCTCGAGCAGCGAGGCGGATGCCGCCGCCTCCGCCGCCGCCTCCGGGCCCGCGGCGGCGAGCGCGCGGGCGGCCGCCGCGACGTCGCCCCCCACGCCGAGGTGCCCGCCAGCGAGCACCGCGACGTCGCGCGGCAGCAGGGGCGGGCCGCTGCGGCGGGGGGCGGCGAACAGGTAGTCCACGTACGCGACGGTGCCCGCCGCGGGGACGACCGCCACCGGCCCGCGGCGCCCCCGGCCCGCCGCCCCGGCCTCCTCCGCCAGGACGCCCACCACGGCAGGCGCGAGCGCGATCCGACTCTCGGCCGCGGCCAGCGTCGGAAACGTGCCAGCGCGCAGGCGCAGCAGGCGCAAACGCGGCATGCCGCCGGGGAGCGTCGCGGCGGCGACGAACGCGACGAGGGCGTTGCCCGAGTCGTCGGCGAGCGGCAGCAGCCGCCACAACAGCGGCGGGCCGCCGAGGGCGAGCAGCGCGAGCGTCGCGTGCGGCGCGGGCGGAGGCCCGGCGCTCGCGGTGTCGCCGGCGTGCACCGCCAGGGCCCAGGGGCGCGCCGCGGCGCCGGTATCGCCGCGATGGCGGGCCAGCATCTCCGCCTGCGCGATCAGGAGCGGCTCCGGGTAGCCGAGGTGCGCGCCCAGTCCGGCCGGAAGGCTGTCGCTCGGCAGCGCCGGCGTGCCCATGGCGGCCGCCACGCTGGCCGCGAACGGGAAGTCGGGCGGGCGGAGGTAGAGCGTCGTCGCGCCCGTCGCGGCGTCCACCGTCGCGAAGTACGCGGCGCGCAGGAAGTTCACGTCGTCGCCCTCCCAGGGGACGTGATCCGCCAACGGGAAGCGCGCCGACGCGAGGTAGCCGTCGGCCAGCCACAGCAGCCGCGCGCCCACGACGGCGGGCCGCGGCTCGTCGAACGACGCGAACGGGTAGAGCCGGGCGAGGCGGCGCGGCACGTCGCGCCAGACCAGCACCCGGTCGGCGACGCTGGTGCGGCGGTCGAGCAGCGGCGGCGACTGCAGGGCCCAGGCGAACAGCAGGCGCCGGAGCACGCCGCCGAGGCGCAGGCCCTGCGGCGCGCCGGCGGGCAGCGCCTCGCTCGGCCCCACCACGGCCGCGCCCGCGGCGTGCGCGACGTAGCGCAGCGGTCCCTCGTCCAGGCGGAGCGGGACCGGGCCGGCGGTCGTGTCGGCGCCCGGTCCGAGCGCGGTCAGGAAGCGGAGCGCGCCGCCCTCGCCGAGGTCGGCGAGGACGGCGACGGGCGCGCCCGCCCACGAGAGTGGGCCCCGGTGCAGCGCCGTCCAGTCGGGCGGGTGCGCCGTGCGCTCGAGGGCGAGCCCGTCCGTCTCGGGGACCGCCAGCGCGACGAGCCGGGCGCCGCCGCTCCCGCCCGCGTAGGTGTCGAGCGTCTCGCTCCACAGCCGCGGCGCGCTGTCGGGCAGCGCCGCCGCGAGCGCCGCCTGGAGCAGCGCGGGCTCCCCGTCCCACGGCGATACCCAGCGCAGCTCACGGCCGAGCGCGGCCAGGCTCTCCGCGGGCACCACCGGGGACGCGGCCAGCGTGTCGCTCGGCACGTCGGTGAGCACGCCGAGGCCCGCGCGGGAATAGCGGTCCGCGTACTGCGCCAGTGCGGCCGCCGTGGCCGCGTCCGGCCGGCCGGACCACGCCGTGGCCACGACCGGCACGACGAAGCGCCCCAGCCCGGCCGCGACCGCGAGCGTCGCCCACATGGCCACCAGGATCGCCGGCCGGCCGCGGCGCAGCGTCGCCGCCGTGCCCGCCGCGACGACCAGCGAGAGCGCCGCCAGCGCCGTGCAGGCCGGTATGCGGAGGCTGCGGTCCATCACCGCCAGCGCCCCGTCGGCCCCACCGCCGCCGCCGACGATCGCCCAGGCATCGATCTCGAAGCCCCAGGCCACGACCAGGCCCAGCACGGCCAGCAGCGCGACCAGATGGGTGCGCGCGTGCGGGGTCATCCGCAACCGGCGGTCGGCGACGGTGATGCTGCCGGTCATGGCGTACAGGGCCAGGGCGACGAACGCGCCGAACAGGACGAGCAGCAGCGCGGCGAGGTGGAGGGTCTCGAGCAGGGGCAGGCGCGCGAGATAGAACGACGCGTCGCGCCCCAACACCGGCTCCGGGAGGTGGAGCGGCACGGCCGCACGGTACAGGGACACCAGGGCGGGCACGTCGGTGAACGTCGCCGCGGTCACGACGCCGAGCACGAGTGCGATGCCGAGGGCGAGCCAGCGCAGCACGCGCCGGGGGACCGCCTCGGCGATCTCCAGGTTGCCGACGCGCCGCGGGAGGTGCACGGCGCCGATGGAGCGATGGACGGCGAAGGTCTGCGCCGCGTACCACAGCGTCGCCACGGCCGCCACGGCCAGGTGCCAGAGGGTATCGTGCGCCAGCCGCGTCCAGAACAACCGCGCGAGCCCGAGATCGGCGAACCACGCGGCTTCGGTGTACTGGATCGCCACCCAGCGGCCGCCGAACAGGGCCGCCACCGCGGCGCCGACCGCGACGACCGCGACCCGCCGGCGGCTCATGGCCCGAGGCCGCCGACTCCCTGCTCGCGCAGCACCGCGTCCGCTTCGCGGCGGATGGCCTCGAGCCCCGGCGCGCTCCGGGCCTCGAACCGCATCACCAGGATGGGCTGGGTGTTGGACGCGCGAATCAGGCCCCAGCCGTCGGCCGTGCGCCAGCGCACCCCGTCGATCGTGACGGTCGGGTACTGCGCCGCGAAGTGGCGGGCCGCGGCCTCGACCACGGCCACCTTCCGGCTCTCCGGGCAGTCCACGCGGATCTCCGGCGTGGACACGTACTGGGGCAGCCCCGCCCGCAGGGCCGACAGCGGCCGCCCCTGCGCGGCGACGATCTTCAGGAGCCGGGCGGCGGCGTACAGCGCGTCGTCGAAGCCGAGGTAGTCGGGCGGGCCGAAGAACATGTGGCCGCTCATCTCCCCGCCCAGCACCGCCCCGCTCTCCTTCATCTTGGCCTTGATGTACGAGTGGCCGGTCATCCACATCACCGGCCGCGCCCCGGCGCGCTCGAGCGCCTCCGGGAGCGCGTCGGAGCACTTCACGTCGAAGATGACCTGCTGGCCCTTCCCCAGCCGCCGCACGACGTCCTGCCCCAGCAGCGCCAGAATCTGGTCGCCGAAGAGCACCGTGCCGCCCTCGTCCACGGCCCCGACACGGTCGCCGTCCCCGTCGAACGCGATCCCGACGTCGGCCCCCCAGGCGCGCACCCTGGCCTGCAGGTCGCGCAGGTTCGCGAGCACGGTGGGGTCCGGGTGGTGGTGCGGGAAGGTCCCGTCGGATTCGCAGTACAGCCGGTCCACCGTCGCGCCCAGGGACTCGAGCACGTCGGGGTCGGTGAGGCCGGCCGTGCCGTTCCCGCAATCCACGACCACGCGCAGCGGCCGGTCCAGCGGCCCGATGCGGCCGAGGACTTCCCGCCGGTAGTCGTCGAGGACGGCGTGCGCGGAGCGGGTCCCGTGCCCGGAGGCGAACCGGTCGCGCTCGATGCGCTCGCGCAATCCCTGGATGTCGTCGCCGGCGAACGGCAGCCCGCCCAGCACCATCTTGAAGCCGTTCATCTCGGGCGGGTTGTGCGATCCGGTGACCTGGACGCCGCCGTCGGCGCCGAGGTGGTGGATGGCGAAGTACAGGGCCGGCGTGGGGAGCAGGCCGACGTCCTCGACCGCGGCGCCGGCGGCCAGCAGGCCCTCGATCAGGGCGCCCTGGAGCGCGTCACCGCTGGGACGGTTGTCGCGCCCGACGGCCAGGACGGGCGCGCGGCCCAGGCGCTGCGTGGCCTCGCTGCCGACCGCCCGGCCCACGGCGCGCGCTCCCTCGACGGTGAGGTCGGCGCCCACGGTGCCGCGGATGTCGTACTGCCGGAAGATGACGGGATCGATGCGCATGGCCGGACCCGACGCAGGCCGCCGCGGCGGCCCGTGCCGCTAGTTGGGAACCTGCGAGTGAACGCTCACGCTCGCGACCCCCGGCGGGAGGAACGCGTGCGACCCGGTGCGCGCCGCGCCGAGGACCGGGTTGGGCCAGACGCCGAAGACGAGCAGGGCCGCGACCATGACCGCCAGGACGACGCCGGCCACCCGGGGGATGCGGATCCCGGCGTGCGCCTGGTCGTGCGCCTGCGGCTTCATGTACATCGCCATGATCACCGGGAGATAGTAGCCTGCCGACACCACGCTCGTGACGACCAGCAGCGCCGCCAGCGACCCATAGCCTCCCCCGGTCGCCGCCGCGAGGATGTACCACTTGCCGATGAACCCCGCGGTGCCCGGGAAGCCGAGCAGCGAGAGCATGCACACCGTCATGGCGAGCGCCAGCCACGGGTGCGTCTCGGACAGCCCCGCCAGGTCCTCGGTGGTGACGTCGCGTTCGCCCTCCCGGCCCTTCAGGGCGAGGATTGCGAACGCGCCCAGCGTCATCAGCGTGTAGAACAGCAGGTAGATGAGGAACGCCGCCGCGCCCTCCGTCGAGCCGCCCACGAGCGCCGTCAGCAGGTAGCCGGCGTGCGCGATGCTGGAATACGCCAGCATGCGCTTCAGGGACCGCTGGGCCAGCGCCACGAGGTTGCCGACCACCATCGTCACGGCCGCGAGCCACCAGATCACGTGGGCCCACACGGGCTGCAGGCCCGGGAACGCCTCGAGCAGCACGCGCACCAGCGCGGCGAACGCGGCGGCCTTCACCGCCGTGGCCATGAAGCCGGTCACCGGCGTCGGCGCGCCGTCGTACACGTCGGGCGTCCACATGTGGAACGGCACGGCCGCCACCTTGAAGCCGAATCCGACGAACAGCAGCGCCATGCCGGCGAGCAGCATCGGGTGCGACTCCAGGTGCAGCGGCGCGATCTGCTGCGCGATGAGCGACAGCTTGGTCGTGCCCGTGGCGCCGTAGAGCAGGGCGATGCCGTACAGGAAAAACGCGGAGGCGAAGGCCCCGAGGAGGAAGTACTTGAGGGCCGCCTCGCCGCCGACCGGGCTGCGCCGGTCGATCCCGGCCAGCACGTACACGCACACCGACATCAGCTCCAGGCCCAGAAACAGGACGAACAGGTCCTCGCCCCCCGCCAGCAGCATCATCCCCACGGCCGCGAACAGCAGCAGGGCGTAGTACTCCGGCACCCGGATGCGCTCGCGCTCCAGGTAGTCCAGCGAGAACAGCACCGCCAGCGCGGCTGCCAGCAGCACGATCAGGTCCACCGCGAGGCGGAACTTGTCCACCGTGATGCTCGTGGCGAGCCCGGCCGGCGTCGCGTTCGACGCCCACAGCCACACCACGGCGGCCGCCGCGAACACGAGGCCCGGCAGCGCCAGGAGTCCCGCGCGTCGCGTCGCGCCCTCGTCGCGGTGGTGCCAGGCGGCGTCGAGCAGCAGCGCCATGGCCCAGACCGTGAGGACCAGCTCGGGCAGGAAGCCGCGCAGCAGGCCGCCGACGGTGTCGAAGTCGAGCGGCATGGCTTAGCGCGCCTCCCCGACCGCGGCGGCCACGGCCGGCGCCGGGTGGCCCTGCACCATCTCGATGAACCGGCGGGCCGAGGGCTCCATGCGCCGCAGCACGGGCCCCGGCGCCAGCCCCAGCCACAGGATCACGGCCAGCAGCGGCACCAGCACGCCCCACTCGCGGCGCGTCAGGTCCGTGAGCTTCCGGTTCTCCTCCTTGTCGAGCGGGTAGTAGATGACCCGCTGCAGCGCCCACAGGAGGTAGGCCGCCGCGAAGATCACGCCGGCCGCGGCGATGCCCGCCGCCACGGGATGCGTGCGGAACGTCCCGAGCAGCACCAGGAACTCGCCCACGAAGCCGTTCGTCCCCGGCAGCCCGATGGACGAGAGGCTCACCACCGTCAGCACGGCCGCGAACGCCGGCACCACCCGGGCCAGCCCGCCGAAGTCGGCCAGCAGCCGGCTGTGGCGGCGCTCGTAGATCATCCCCACCAGGAAGAACAGCGCGCCCGTCGAGATCCCGTGGTTGATCATCACCATCAGCGCGCCCTGGACGCTCTGCACCGTCATGGCCCAGATGCCCAGGACCACGAAGCCCAGGTGGCTCACCGACGAGTAGGCGATCAGCTTCTTGAAGTCGGGTTGCACCATCGCCACCAGCGCGCCGTACAGGATGCCCGCCACCGCGAGCGTCACGACCACCGCCGTCACCGTGCGGTTCATGGCGACGAAGGGGAAGAACGGCAGCGCGAAGCGCAGGAAGCCGTACGTGCCCATCTTGAGCAGGATCCCGGCCAGGATCACCGAGCCCGCCGTCGGCGCCTCGACGTGCGCGTCGGGCAGCCAGGTGTGGAACGGCACCATCGGGACCTTGATCGCGAACGCCAGGAAGAAGGCTCCGAACAGCCAGAACTGCGCGGTCACCGGCAGCGCCGCGTAGTGCAGGATGTGCTCGTAGGCGAAAGAGTACTGCCCGCCGGCGGCGCGGCCCGCGTTGAAGTACAGGATCAGGATCGCCACCAGCATCAGCAGCGAGCCGAGCATGGTGTAGAGGAAGAACTTGATGCTCGCGTACAGGCGGCCCTTCCCGCCCCAGACCCCGATGATGAAGTACATCGGGATCAGCATCAGCTCCCAGAAGACGTAGAACAGGAACAGGTCGAGGGCCACGAACACGCCGATCATGCCGGTGGTGAGGACCAGCATCAGCGCGTAGTAGGCCTTCTCGCGCCGCGTGATGCCGGTCCAGCTCCCGAGCACGGCCAGCGGCATCAGGAACGTCGTCAGCAGCACCATGAACAGCGAGATGCCGTCCACGCCGACGCGGTAGGCGATGCCCCAGGCCGGGATCCAGGGAAGCCAGCCGGCGACCTGGAAGGCCGCGCCCGCGGGGTCGTAGGCCCACCACAGGCCGACCGAGACCACGAACTCGACGAGCGTCACGCCGAGGGCCACCCGCTTGGCGGCCGCCGCCGGGCACGCCCACACCAGCAGCGCGCCGGCGAGCGGGATCAGCAGCAGCGCGCTGACGGCCCAGCGCGCGTACTCGACGGTCACGAGGAAGGCCGTCACGGGATCACCATCCGGATCACGGCGCCGAGCGACGGGTGCACCAGCGCCGCCAGCACGGCGAGCACCCCGATGACGAAGAAGACGACGTAGGTGCCGACCTGGCCCGTCTGCAGGCGGCTGCCGAGCCAGCCCAGGCCGCGGGCGACGGCCGCGGAGCCGTTCACCCCGGCGGCGTCAATCAGTCCCGCGTCCACGCCCTTCCACAGCACCACCCGCGCGAACCAGACCAGCGGCCGCACGACGGCCGCGCGGTACAGCTCGTCCACGCGGTACTTCTCCAGCAGCAGCTTCTGCAGGCCGGTTTCCTGCGGGGCCCGCTCGGGCGTCACGAGCGCCTCGGGCCGCAGGGTGCGGAGCGTCAGCCAGATGCCGCCGATGCCGATCAGGGCCGCGAGCGTCATCAGCACCGCCTCGGCGCCGCCGGCGAGGGTCAGGGCGGGCAGCAGCGCGGTGGCGGGAGCCGTCACGGGGTCGAGCCAGTGCTCCAGCGACGCGACGTGCGGCAGGTTCAGGGCGCCGGCGACGATCGTGAGCGCCGCCAGTGTGACCACGGGCCACGTCATCACCATCGGCGCCTCGCCGAGATGCGTGCGCTCCTGGTCGCCGGTCCGGTTGGGGCCGTGGAAGGTGTAGAGCATGAGGCGGGTCATGTAGATCGCCGTGAGGAACGCGGCCGCCAGCCCGAAGGCCCACACCACGTAGTAGTACGGCTGCGCCGCGCCGCGCGCGAACGCCGCGCCCAGGATCTCGTCCTTCGAGAAGAAGCCGGCCAGCGGCGGGATGCCCGCGATGGCCAGCGTCGCGACCCACATGGCCCGCGCCGTCCAGGGCATGTAGGCCGCCAGCCCGCCCATGTTGCGCATGTCCTGCGCGTCGGCGTGTCGGCCGGTGTGATGGTAGGCGCCGTGCATCACGTGGATCACGCTGCCCGCGCCGAGGAACAGCAGCGCCTTGAAAAAGGCGTGCGTGACGAGGTGGAAGATCCCGGCGGCGTACGCCCCCACGCCGACTCCGACGAACATGTAACCGAGCTGCGAGACGGTGCTGTAAGCCAGGACCTTCTTGATGTCCCACTGCTTGAGGCCGATCGTGGCGGCGAACAGCGCCGTCAGGGCCCCGACGCCGGCCACGACCGCGCCCGCCACGGGCGCCATCGCGAAGAAGATGTTGGCCCGCGCGACCAGGTACACGCCGGCGGTGACCATGGTGGCGGCGTGGATCAGGGCGGAGACGGGCGTCGGGCCGGCCATCGCGTCCGGAAGCCAGATGTACAGCGGGATCTGCGCCGACTTGCCTACGCACCCCATGAACAGGAACAGCGCGATCGCCGTCACCGTTCCGCTGCCCGCCACGAAGGCCTGCGGGGCGCGGGCGAACGCCGTCCCGAAGTCGAGCGTGCCGAGGTGCGAGAAGATCAGGAACATCGCGATCAGGAAGCCGACGTCGCCGATGCGGTTGACCAGGAAGGCCTTCAGGCCGGCGTCCGCCTTCTCCTTTTCCTCGAACCAGAACCCGATGAGCAGGTACGAGCACAGGCCGACGCCCTCCCAGCCGATGAACATCACCGGGAACGAGGCGCCGAGCACCAGCACCAGCATGAAGGCGACGAACAGGTTCAGGTACGCGAAGTAGCGCGCGTAGCCCGGATCGTCGCGCATGTAGCCGATGCTGAAGACGTGGATGAGCGAGGAGACGCCGGTGACGACCAGCAGCATCACCACGGAGAGCTGGTCCACCTGCAGCGCCGCGTCCACGTGCAGGTCGCCCACCGGGAGCCACGTCCACAGCGTGCGCACGTAGGGCACGGTGGGGTGCGCGCCCAGGACGGCGGCGAACACGGCCACGCCGAGCGCGAAGGCGGCGGCGACCGAGCCCACCCCGACGACGCTCACGAGCCGCCTGGCCTGCGGCCGCAGGAACGCCACGGCCCCGTTCACCACGAAGCCGGCGAACGGCAGCAGGATCGCCAGCCAGATCCAGTCGGCCGCGGTTCCCGCGAGGCCGCTCATCCGCGGAGCAGGTTGATGTGCTGCAGGTTCACGGTGTCCCGGTGCCGGTAGACGGCGATGACGATGGCGAGGCCGACCGCGGCCTCCGCGGCCGCGACGGTCATCACGAAGAACACGAACACCTGTCCGTCGAGTCCGAGCTGCTGCGACAGCGCGACGAACGTGAGGTTCACCGCGTTCAGCATCAATTCGATGCACATGAAAATCACGATGGCGTTGCGGCGCAGCAGCACGCCGACCACGCCGAGCGAGAACAGGATCGCGGAGACCGCGAGCGAGGGCCCGAGCACGCTACAGCCTCCGCTTGGCGAGGACGACCGCGCCGACCATGGCGGCCAGCAGCAGCACCGACGTGATTTCGAAGGGCACCAGGTAGCCCTGGAACAGGGGCTGGGCGACGGCCCGGACGGCGCCGCGCGCCGCCACCGTCTGGTCCACGACGCCGGGCGGGAGGCGCAGGACGTCGGGCGGCACCGCCCCGTTCAGCACGTACAGCTCGACGAGGAGCACCAGGCCGGCGACGCCCGCCACCACCCTGCCCCACGCCCCCTTGAGGTCGCTGGGGCCGGCACGGCCGAGGTTGAGCAGCATGATCACGAACAGGAACAGCACCATGATCGCGCCGGCGTACACCAGCACCTGGACGGCGGCGATGAAGTGGGCGCCGAGCAGCACGTACAGGGCGGCCAGGCAGAACAGGGTGTTCACCAGCCACAGCGCGCTCGCGACCGGGCTCTTGCGGGTGATGCACAGGAGCGCGGAGGCGATGGCGACGGCGGCGAAGGCCCAAAAGGCGACGAGGGTCACCGCTCACTCCCCCTTCGGGTCGCTGGGGTCCCAGAGCGTCGACATGTCGTGCGGCTGGCGCATCAGGCGCTCCAGGTCGTACACGAAACCCTCGCGGCGGTACTCGGCGTTCTCGTAGTGCACCCCGACGTGGATGGCCTCCTCGGGGCACACCTCCTGGCAGTAGCCGCAGAACACGCAGCGGAACTCGTCGATCTCGTAAACCAGCGGGTAGCGGTGGCCCTGCTCGTCCTCGCCCGGGATCAGCTTGATGCAATTGGCGGGGCAGACCTGGGGGCACAGGCCGCACGCGACGCACTTGGCCTTGCCGTGCTCGTCCACCGCCATGCGGTGGGTCCCGCGCCAGCGCTGCGACAGCGACCAGTCCTCGGTCGCGGTCTGTTCCGGGTACTGCATCGTCCACTTCTTGGCGAACAGGTGCTTGAACGTCAGCGCCATCCCCTTGAGCGTCGCCCGGACGTACGAGCTCTCGGCCTCCGGGCGGGCGACGGTCTTGACGGTGATCGCCATGTCAGGCCGCTCCGCGGGCCCGGGCGGCGGCTTCGCGCCACCGCGCCCGCTGCCGTGACGCCGATCCGCCGATGACCCGGTTCCGGTCCAGGCCCCAGAGCAGCAGCGCGCCGAGGACGAGGCTCACCGCCGTCAGGACCAGGGCGTAGCCCGTCCCGAAGGGGACGTGCGACGCGTCCAGCGCCCACACCGCCACGGCCAGCACCATCACGTATCCGAGCGCCACCGGCAGCAGCACCTTCCACCCCAGGTCCATGAGCTGGTCGAAGCGGAATCGCGGCAGCGTCCACCGCACCCACACGTAGGTGAACAGGAACGCCAGCACCTTCGCCCAGAACGCCGCGAAAGTGAGGACGAACTTGAGCACCGT
>Ga0335078_10010204_pt1 | contig 13913 bp, 11 predicted proteins | sample Lox_Sample_32_FD_206711 | JGI IMG/M metagenome (GOLD analysis project Ga0335078, IMG submission 206711) | Soil microbial communities from Loxahatchee National Wildlife Refuge, Florida, United States - Lox_Sample_3.2 | ecosystem: Environmental > Terrestrial > Soil > Wetlands | place: USA...
AACACCTTGGTGATGGACGCGGTGAGGGTGGTCTTGCCATGGTCAATGTGACCAATCGTCCCTACGTTGCAGTGCGGCTTATTACGTTCAAATTTCTCTTTCGCCATTTCTTAGCCTCTAGCTGTTAGCTTCTACCTCAACCCTTTGTCATCCCGAGGCAGCTCTTTGAACTGCCTCTACCGAGCCGCCCCCTGCACCTTGGCGATGATTTCCTCCGCGACAGAGCGCGGCGCCTCCTCATAACGCGCGAAATGCATTGAGTACTCGGCGCGCCCCTGCGTTGAAGAGCGCATGTGCGTGGCGTAGCCGAACATCTCCGCCAGCGGCACGATCGCCTTGATGACCTGCGAGCCGGCGCGGTGCTCCATGCCCTCGATGCGCCCGCGGCGCGAACTCAGATCGCCCATAATCGTGCCGGCAAAATCTTCCGGCGTCACCACTTCCACCGCCATCACCGGCTCGAGCAGCACCGGACTCGCCTTGCGCGCGGCTTCCTTGAACGCCATCGAGCCCGCAATCTTAAACGCCATCTCGTTCGAATCCACTTCGTGGTAGCTGCCGTCGTAGAGCTCGACCTTCACATCCACCATGGGATAGCCGGCCAGCACGCCGCCCTCGAGCGCCTCCTGAATGCCCTGATCCACCGGCTTGATGTATTCCTTGGGCACCACGCCGCCGACGATTTCGTTCACGAACTCGTAGCCCTTGCCCGCCTCCTGCGGCTCGACCCGCAGCTTGACGTGCCCGTACTGGCCGCGGCCGCCGGTCTGGCGGATATATTTGCCTTCCGCGTCGGCTTTTCGCCGGATGGTCTCGCGATACGCCACCTGCGGCTTGCCCACATTGGCCTCGACTTTGTACTCGCGCATCATGCGGTCCACGATGATTTCGAGGTGCAACTCGCCCATGCCGCTGATGATCGTCTGTCCGCTGTCGGGGTCGGTGTGAACTTTGAAGGTGGGATCTTCCTGGGCCAGCTTGCCCAGTGCCATGCCCATTTTTTCCTGGTCGGCTTTGGTCTTAGGTTCGACCGCTACCGAAATCACCGGAACGGCAAAGGTGATCGATTCGAGCGTGATCGGCTGCTTTTCGTCGCAGATGGTGTCGCCGGTGCTTACGTTCTTCAGGCCAACCACCGCGCAGATATCGCCCGCCAGGATCTCCGTGATGTCTTCGCGCTTGTTGGCGTGCATCTTGAGCAGACGGCCGATGCGCTCAGTCCGCTGGGTACGCGAGTTCAGCACCGATTCGCCCGATTTCAACTGTCCTGAGTACACGCGAATAAAAGTCAACTGGCCGACGAAGGGGTCAGCCATGATTTTGAAGGCCAGCGCCGAGAAAGGCTCTTTGTCATCTGCTTTGCGAGTGATGACCTGCCCGTTGTCCGGATTGTGGCCTTTGATTTCCGGCGTATCGAGCGGCGAAGGCAGGTAGTCCACTACCGCATCCAGCAGCGGCTGTACGCCTTTGTTTTTGAACGCCGTCCCCACCACCACGGGAAATACTTTCAGAGCGATGGTGGACTTCCGCAGCGAAGCCTTCAGCTCCCGTTCCGTGATCTCTTCGCCTTCCAGGAACTTGTGCAGAATCTCGTCGTCATTTTCGGCGACGGTCTCGACCAGTTGCGCGTGGAAGGCTTCGGCTTTCTTCTTCAAGTCGGCGGGAATCTCTTCGGTCACGTACTCCGCACCCATGGTCTCGTCTTTCCAGACGATCGCCTTCATGGAAAGCAAGTCCACCACACCTTTGAACTTGTCTTCCTGTCCGATGGGGATTTGAATCGCGATCGGCTTGGCATTCAGGCGCTTGCGGATGGTGTCAATGGCGTGCTCAAAATCAGCGCCCATCTTGTCAATCTTGTTGATGAAGCAGATGCGGGGGACGCCGTATTTATCGGCTTGCCGCCACACTTTTTCCGATTGCGGCTGCACCCCGTGCACCGCGTCAAACACGGCTACTGCGCCATCGAGCACGCGCAGCGAGCGTTCGACTTCGGCGGTGAAATCCACGTGGCCAGGGGTGTCAATGATGTTGATGCGGACGTCGCGCCAGAAACAGGTCGTGGCGGCGGAGGTGATGGTGATGCCGCGCTCCTGCTCCTGCTCCATCCAGTCCATGGTCGCAGTGCCTTCGTGGACCTCTCCGATGCGGTGCGTGCGGCCTGTATAGAACAGGATGCGCTCCGTCGTAGTGGTCTTACCGGCATCGATGTGGGCCATGATGCCGATGTTCCTGCAACGCTCTAATGGGACTTGTCTCGCCACAGCTTGTACTTTCGGACTCCGAAACGGATTTTGTAATTTTGTAATCGGGTAATTTGGTAATTGAAATCAACTTCGCTGCGGGCTTTTAAATTACAAAATTACCCGATTACCAAATTTCCAAAACCTACCATCTGTAATGTGCAAACGCTTTGTTGGCCTCCGCCATGCGGTGGACGTCTTCCTTTTTCTTGATCGCGGCGCCGCGGCCATTGGCGGCGTCGAGCAATTCATTCGACAGCTTGTCAATCATTCCCTTCTCGCCGCGCCCGCGCGAGTACGCGATCAGCCAGCGGATCGCCAGTGACGTGCGCCGGTCCGGATTCACCTCCACCGGCACCTGATAGTTCGCCCCGCCCACGCGCCGCGTCTTCACTTCGAGCAGCGGTTTGCAGTTTTCGACCGCCTTCTTGAACAGCTTCAGGGGCTCGTCGCCGCCCTTCTGCTGCAGGCGGCTCAGGGACTCATAAAAGATCCCTTCGGCGGTGCTTTTCTTGCCCGCCCACATCATCGAGTTGACAAACTTGGTGACCAGGTCCGACCCGTAAACCGGATCGGGCTCGACCGTCCGCTTGGCGATATGTCCTTTGCGAGGCATGTAATTCAAGTCCTTGGTCGTTCGTCCTTAGTCGTTGGCGACGAGTACCTGGCGAACGATCGACGACGAACGACTATTTGGGCCTTTTCGCTCCGTACTTCGATCTTCCCTGCTTGCGGTTGGCCACGCCCACCGAATCGAGCGTGCCGCGAATCACGTGATAGCGCACGCCCGGCAAGTCCTTCACCCGGCCCCCGCGAATCAGCACAATCGAGTGCTCCTGCAGGTTATGGCCTACACCGGGAATATAGGTCGTCACCTCAATCCCGTTGGTGAGCCGCACGCGCGCCACTTTGCGCAATGCCGAATTCGGCTTCTTGGGCGTCTGCGTGTACACGCGGGTGCAGACGCCGCGCTTCTGCGGACACGACTGCAGCGCCGGGCTGGCCGTCTTGTACCGTGGCCGCTTGCGGCCGGCACGCACCAACTGATTGAAAGTAGGCAATCTGTGCTCCTCTGCCGTGACCTTCCCGCGCCTGTGGAACTTCACTCATACAGCCGCGCGGGACGACGCCGGTATTTCATACAATCTGATTTCGCGCTGGGTGGCACAACCGGCCAGCCATACTTCCCATCCGGCGATTCGGACAGGAGATTTCCGGTTTCCCGTTCAGACTAATGCTGGCGACGGTGGCAGCTGGTCCCGAAAATCCAAAAAACCGGGAGATACTCCGTTTCGTCAGCTCGCTCCGCATATCCTTCCTGCTCAGCCCGTAAGCGCGCCCAACTAAAGGCGCGCGCTCAGGACCTCAGATAGGCAGAAGGTCGCGCGGAGTGTTTCAGCGAGGGCGCCTTCCGGGCGGAAACCCAAACTGCCCGAACGACGAGTGTTTCTAGAGCTTCGCTGCGTTCTTACCGGGCCTTCGGTTCGCCAACCGGCGAACGCGAAAACGCCCGCTCTTACAGACAAGCCAGAATGAACTCGCGGAACCTTACAAATATAGCAACTGCAATCACGCATCGTCAACCGTTGTTTCCCGCATCCTAATTGTCGGAATTGGGGCACGGAACCGATTCGGTGGAAAATCTGGCGTGGCCGGCGCAAAGCGCCCTCGAAGAGGGCGCCGACGTGCCTGGCCGCCGGCCAGCAGGTACGGCGAGAAGGGAAACAGCGGTTTGCTGCGCCGGTTTTCAAGCCGCGCGAAATCGAGCGGCGAGCAGGCCCGCATGCTACGCGAGTTGTTGGAGACTGAAGTGCAATGGCAGCCGCAGTTCTCAGTTCCACAAGCAACTCATAAACTTCTATACTGGCAGGCTTCCAGTAACATGCTCGCTGCCCGGTCCAATCGGGAAGCGAGGAGGGTCAATGAGTCGGTTTGTCTCGGGGATGTGCGCGGCCGCAGTGTTGTCTCTGGCTCTCGGCGGCTGCAGCAGCAGCTCCTCCACTACGAGCACTTCGACGCCAACGCCCGCGATCATTACGCTTTCACCGTCTCCGTCGGCATCGGTTGAGATCGGACAAACGCTGCAGCTCACCGCCACTGCCGAAAACATGAGCAAGACGACAGAAGCCGAGACTTTCGAGTACCAATCGAGCAATACCGCGATCCTGACCATTTCCAGCGCGGGGTTGATTTGCGCGGGAACCTGGGATTCGCTTTCCGCGCCTACGGTGTGCACCCCCGGTGCTGCGGGTAGCGTCAAGGTTTGGGCCACGGCGCACGGGGTCTCGAGCGCACCGACCACCGTGTACATACATCAGCACATTGACAGCATCGTGGTGAGCCAGATTACGAATTCGACAACGCCCCAACTGCCCTGTGTCTCGTCAAACCAAACCGCAGACTTTCAGGCCAACGCCTTCAGCCGGGGAGTTGACATCACTTCGACCGTTGGCATTTTCAGCTGGCAGGCGGTTACAGCCGACGTGGTCACGCTGAACGCCGCGACCCTGGCGAACATCATTCCCGGCCTGCAGGCGGGTCAAGTGCGCGCCACGGCCAAAATCCCCGGGACAACGCCTCTTTTCGCCAGCGTGGACGGCGTAACCAGTTTGCCGTTGAACTTTGTGACTTGCGCAGTGCAGGCGATCGCGCTCACGGTGAACGGCAGCAACCAGATCAGCCGGTTGACTCTCGAAAAAGGCACCGACGCCACCATCGGCGTGACCGTGCTGGACTCGCTCGGAAATGTCATCACGGGCGTTCCGCTGACCTGGTGTTCGTCCGATCCCGCGTCCGTTACGATCGGCGGGAGCAGTGGAACCAACGGCTGCACCTCCAACTCAGGCAGCACCATCACCGCCTCTACAGCGAATCCCGGAGGTTCTGCCATCACCGCCTCCTGCACTCCGCCCAATTGCAATATCGGCTTTTTGCCTTCGCAGCCGGTTTATGGCGGCGTGATACCGAATTTCACTCCTCTTTCCTGTGCTCCCCGGTGCGCCAATGCGCTGCAGATTCCCGCCGAGAATGGCGTGAACATCAACGTTTCGATGTCCTCATCGAGCACGACGACGGCCACCTCTACCTCGGCGATCTGGGTTTCGAGCACGAGTTGTGGCACCAGCGACAATTGCACCAGCACGGTGGTGCCGGTATCCACTCCGAACTACACCGTAGGTAACCCGCTGGCACTGCCGGCCACGCCCAATTCGTTTGTATTCAGCCGCGACGGCAGCAAGGCATTTCTCGGTACCGACAGCGGCGAGTTTGGCGCGCGCGGATTGATGGTGCTGGCCCCCTCCACTACTTCGCCGAGCGTCGCAGAATTTGTTTCCGCGCCGGGCAAAGTGCTGGCGGTTTCTCCCTCGGGCAGCGAGGTCGTGGTTTCCGATACAACCGACACGCCGAATCAAGTGTACTTGGTGAACTGCGGGGCAACTTCTGGAAGCAGCAGCACAAGTGCCTGTTCCAGTGTCATTCAGCTCGCGCTCAATATCACTGGCGCGACAGCCGCGGCCATTTCACCGGACGCTTTGAAGGTCTTTATCGTGGCGGGCAGCACGCTCTATGTTTATTCGACTCTGGATGCTTTGCAGACCATCCCGCTCGGGGCTCCGGCAACGGATGTGACATTTTCGGCCGATGGCGCAGCCGGTTATCTGGCCGGCGGCGAACCTAGTGGCGTTTCTTATCTCCCGGTGTGCGATTCCGCGACCGCGCCGGCACTGGGTTCGGTGAGCGCCCCCGGAATCACGATGCTGCGGGCGTTGCCGGATGGCACGCTGCTAGGGTTGGCTCCGCCTGACGTGCAGACAATCAGCGTGAATATTTCCGGAACCCTGGCCCAGAACGACGTGGGCTGCCCTGCGCCGCGCGGGCCTTTGGTAATTACGAATACCCCCGATCCTGCGGTCAACCTGGGGGTAGGCAAGTTCACGCCTGAGCAGTTCATTCTTTCTTCTGATGGGTTGAAAGCCTATATCGTCGCCAGCGGCCTGAGCCAGATTCTGGTGTTTGATACGACGAACCTCACGACCTCGGGAATCCCACTGACCGGGAACGCGCTGCCGCTGCAGGCCTCACTCACCGAGGACGGGACCCAGCTTTACGTGATCGCGGATGATGGCAAGATGCACGTTCTGGATACGACGCTAGATTTTGACAGCCAGCAGATTTCGTTTCCGCAAAGCTTCTGCCAGCCTTCTTCAATCATCTGTGCGGGAAACCTGATTGCGGTGCAACCCTAGTCCGTTGCTGGAAATGGCCTGGCTATTTCGGGACCTGAAGCCGGTCGAGTTCTTTGCCCACGCTGTCCAGCACCCCATTGATGAACTGCACCGACTCGGGAGTAGAAAACTTGCGGGCGATTTCGAGGGCTTCGTTGATGACAACCGCACGCGGTGTATCGGGAAACGCCAGCAACTCGGCGACAGCGACGCGAAGCAGATTGCGGTCCACCGCCGCCATGCGATCCATACGCCAATGCTCGGCGTGAGCTTCGATCAACTTGTCAATTTCGGGCGCGCGGTCGCTCGCGGCGCGAAACAGGTCTTCGGCAAAGCCCTGGACTTCGCCATCCACGCTCCCGCGCTCGAGCCAGAACGTACGGCGCACCTCGTCCGGGCTCTGCTTGCCCATGTCAGCCTGAAACAGCATCTGCAGAGCCAGTTCGCGGGATTTGCGGCGGGTGCCCATGAGCGCTATCAGCAGTCGCAATCAGTTTAAACTGGAACGAAGGCAAGGAGATAGGTTCAGTCTTTTCTGCGAGCGGATCTTGTCTTCGCAGCAGACTTTGGTTGACTGGGTGCTGAGTGCTGACGGCCGATAGCTTTCCTGAGATTCGCCATCTCCACCGCGGCCAGTGCCGCTTCGAAACCCTTATTGCCCATCTTCAATCCCGCGCGATCAATCGCCTGCTCGAGGGTGTCGCAGGTAAGGACCCCGAAGGCGTGCGGAATTCCGGTTTCCTGCGCGGATTGCCCGATGCCGCGGGCAACTTCATTGACGATCACATCGTAGTGAGCGGTATCGCCGCGCAGCAGGCATCCTAGGCAGATGATGGCATCGTATTTTTTGGTTTCGGCGAGGGTGCGCGCGGCGGAGGGAATTTCGAAGGCGCCGGGCACACGGACGATGGTGATGGCATCCCGGCGAACCCCCAGGCGCAACAAGCCATCCATTGCACCTGCCAGCAGGCGTTCGGTTACGAACGAATTGAAACGAGAAACAACCGCGGCGAACTTACGGTTCCGAGCGTGAAGAACTTCTTTCTTCGTCACTGCCATCCAGCGCTCGGGCGAGCCGTAGACGGCCACCCGCAACCCAGGTGTAATGCGGACCACCAGATGCCGCGTGCCCGTCTCGTACTCGCTTAAGTCCGACAGGATGGGGTAGTTTCTCGCTTTTATAAGCTCGTACGCCGTATCAGGATCGTCCACCTCGATAGCGAAGTCCCAGGGCTCTGGGCCCTGTTCCGGACTTGCCACCGCGCAGAAACTGACCTTGCCTAGTGGGGCCGAGAAAGTAGCGGAAGTGGTCATGCCTCCAGATTCCTTCTGAAATCCGAGAAGGGAAAGAAACTTCTCAAGAGACCGCACTTCGGCTGTTGAGGAGAGCTCCTTATCGACGCGGAGAGCGTTGATCATCTGTGGATTCGCGCCACGACCGGTGGCCGACTTATACGCCCGCGAAGACCATCATAAGCGACGATCAGCGCAATCCGAAGCGGGGGCGGGCTCGTACTACTTCCCTTTGAACTGGGCCGGCCGCTTTTCCAGAAACGCCTTCGTGCCTTCGCCTTTGTCTTCGGTGGCGCAGACCACTCCGAACAACGTCGCTTCGAGATAAAGCCCCTCCGCGAGATTCATTTCCAGGCCACGATTCACGGCTTCCATCGAGTACTGCACCGCGAGCGGCGCGTTGGCGATGATCTTCTGTGCAATCGCCTCGGCGCGCGGAATCAGCTCCGCCGCCGCCGTCACTTCATTCACCAGCCCAATGCGATGCGCCTCCAGTGCCGTGATCATTTCCCCGGTCAGAATGTGCTGCATGGCAATGCCCTTCCCCACCAATCGCGGCAGGCGCTGCGAGCCGCCCAGTCCGGGAATCAGCCCCAGCTTCACCTCCGGCTGACCGATCTTCGCATTTTCGCTGGCCAGGCGCATGGTGCACGCCATAGCCAGCTCGCATCCGCCGCCCAGCGCGAAGCCATTGATGCAGGCGATCACCGGCTTGCGGAGGTTCTCGATCAGCAGCAGCACCGACTGGCCGGTGTGGGTGTACTCTTTGGCGGCCACGGGATCCAGCCTGGCCAGCTCGCCGATGTCGGCGCCGGCGATGAATGCTTTCTCGCCCGCGCCAGTAAGCAGGGCCACACGGATGGCAGGATCGCACTTGATATCGGTGAAGGCTGCGCGCAACTCTTCCATGGTGGCGGAATTGAGCGCATTCAAAACTTTGGGCCGGTTCACGGTGACATAGGCGATCGCGGATTTCTTTTCGAAGAGAATGTTTTCGTAGCTCATAGTCAGATCACTCTTGCCTCGCCAGGATTCTACAGAGCGAAATCGAATTCTGCCGACCCAGATTCACGACAGGGCCGTCGTTTTCAGGCTGGAACGCGGGCGTCGATTTTACAGTTTGGTGACGCCGGTTCGGAAGATTCGTCGCCTTGGCAACGATGATTGTATAGTGGCTGCAATTTCATGCTTTTTTACGTCAAGCGATCACTAGTGCTCGAGCTGGCGGTGACCTTAGTCCTTGGCGGTCTTGGATATTGGGCCATTGCCAGGGCTCATCTTCCGTTGCGCCTAGAGCTATCGGCCAGAGCGGTGTACTGTGGCCTCTTGGGTGCATTGTGGTTGACAGTCTGGACGTTCCTGGTTCAGCACGGCTACGCAATTTTCAAAGGCGACGCCTACGCGCAACAGCTAACCACATCGCTGGCCAAGGAGTACAGCCATGCGTCGGCTCTTCAAATCGTTTTGGGAGGCCTGACGGCGGCCTGCGGAGAAGAGATCTTCTTTCGCGGATTCCTGCAGCAAAGATTCGGGCTTATCGCTGCGAGCCTGCTATTCATGATTGCCCACATGGGAAAGCGCGAGATCCGTGTGGTTAGCTTGTGGTCGGTATTTCAAGGGTTTTACATCGGCGTTTTCTTTCTGTGGACCCGGAACCTGCTCGTCCCAATGATCGCCCACGGACTGTTCGATCTCGGCGGAATGATTTACTTCCGCAGGTTCATGGCCCGTACAGGGAAGCTGGCGTGAACATTCTCATTTCCGGAGCATCAGGCAACCTCGGCTGCCATACCTCCCGTCATCTTCTTTCCACCCCTCATCGGCTCAACCTCCTGACCCACACGCGCGCGTTGCCTGCAGATATCGCGTCCCATGCCAACGTCACGATTCTGCAGGGAGACCTGGGCCGTCCGGAGACCCTGACTTCGCTGTGCGCGCACATTGATTGCGTTGTTCACCTGGCCGGGCTTCTGTTTGCACCGCGACCCGAGAAATTCCTCCCGCGCACGAATGTCGAGTACGTAGTGAATCTTGCAAAGGCTGCCCTGAAGGCGGGTGTAAAGAAGTTCGTTTTGGTCAGCTTCCCTCACGCGGAGGGAGAAACCACGCCCGAACACCCGGCAGTAGGAACTCTCGATGGACACCCGAAGGTGATCCACTTCCGCACTCGTCTGGAGGCTGAACGCAAATTGATTGCGGCAACGGGCGGAACATCAATGAGGGCTGTCATCTTTCGGGCGGGAATCGTCTACGGTCGGGACATAAAGTTGATCAAAGCCGCGCGCTGGATGCTGCGTCATGGGCTGATGGCGGTGTGGCCAGAGCCGACATGGCTCCATCTGATTGCGCTCCCCGACTTCCTGGCGGGACTTCAAGCTGCAATCGAAAACGAGAACACCGCCGGCATCTACCAGGTATGTGACAACGCTCCTCTGCTGTTGCAGGACTTGCTCGACAGGTTGGCGCGACACTGGCATTGCCGAGGTCCGATAAGCTTGCCGGGTTGGACCTTTTACGCGATTGGCAACCTGTGCGAGTTTTCTGCGTTGCTGCTACACACTCCGGTGCCGCTGAACAGAGATATCGTGAGCGCGGGCATGACCTCGTGTGTCGCCGATACTACGAGGATGAAGCGCGAACTCTTGCAAAAGCTTTCTTACCCCACAATCGAAGAGGGTATGGCGCTGCTATGAAGGCGGGTTCTCAAAGAATCCGTGAGAACCATCGCAGGGCGTTGCCTAAAACCTAGAGTTTGTTCGCCTTCGGATTCGCCGGGTCCGCATAGTCATAAAATCCCTTTCCCGTCTTGCGCCCGTACCAACCCGCCATCACCAGGCGCTTCAGGAGCGGCGGCGAGGCGAACCGGCGATCTTTGAACTCGTCGTACATCACGTGCGTGATGTAATACGTGGTTTCCAGGCCAACAAAATCCAGCAACGTGAACGGCCCCATGGGATATCCGCAGCCGAGCTTCATGGCGTTATCAATATCCTCGATTGAGCCCACGCCCTCTTCATAGGCGCGGATCGCATCCAGCAGATACGGCACCAGCAGCCGGTTTACGATGAATCCGGTCTTGTCGCTGGTGCGCACTGGCACCTTGCCAAGCTTCCTGCCGAACTCGTAAGCCCCGTCGTACACATCGCCTGCCGTGGCGATTGTGCGCACGACTTCCACCAGCTTCATCAGCGGCACCGGATTAAAAAAATGCAGGCCGATGAAGCGCTCCGGGCGTTTGGTCGCGGTCATCAGCTCAGTAATCGAGATGGAAGAAGTGTTCGAGGCGAAGATTGCGTCTTTCTTCACAACGCCGTCGAGCGCAGCATAGACCTTTTTTTTCTCGGCGATATTCTCGATGATCGCCTCAATGATGATGTCGCAATCGGCGAGGTCCTGTTGGCTGGTGGACCCCTTCAGCCGGCCACGAACCGCCTGCGGCGTGTCTTTCAGCACACCCTTCTCCGCGAATTTGGCCAGCGATTTCTCAATCGCAGAGAAACCTTTATCAAGAAATTTCTGTTCGGCTTCGAGAACCGTGACCTCAAAGCCGGCCATGGCAGAAACCTGGGCAATCCCTGAGCCCATCAGTCCACAGCCGAGCACACCGACTTTCCTGATTTCCATCGTGACGAACCTCGCCGCCAAGTGTAGCAGCGCAAAACACGGGTGACCACAGAGGACACACAGGCAGGAGCGCTGAAGTTCTCAGCGCCTGAATGAATGAACGGGAAGCTACGCTACGGCGGCCGCAGCCAGCGCCGGCGAAAGGCTGACGGTCTGGCCGAAGCCCTCTTGTACGGCGGCGGCGAGCGCATTCTCGGCGCGATTGATCACTTCGGTGACGATATCAACCGGGTCATATTGTGCCGCGACCACGGCTTGTGCGATGCCGGCGGAAAAAAGCAGCGTCTCATCGTGGCCGGGCAGGCGAACTTCCGCCATGAGCTTGCGCAATTTTTCGACGGCAAGCTGAGCTTCTTTTTCGGCCGTTTCACCCAGGAGCAGCGCGACCGTCGTGGTTTCGTAGCGGAAAGCGAGATCGTTCTGGCGCATGTTCGCGCTCACCAATTGCCCGACGTGCTGCATCATGGCGTCCACGGCGGCCTCGCCTGCTTCTTTCATCAGCGAGGCGGGCGCGCCAAACTGCATCAGAAGAACGCTCACCGGCGTTTTCTGCTGCAGGGCGCGGCGTGCTTCGCCGAGCAGAAGATCGAGATATGAGGCGCGCTTCAGCAGGCCGGAGTCGTCATCCGTGACCGAAAGATCCTTCACCAGCCGCCGCAGCCCGGCGTTTTTCAAAGCGATGACAATCTGCTCGCTCAGCGATTTGAGAATGACAACGTCGCTCTGCGACCAGATCCGCGGAGTGCTGTCCATCAGCGCCAGAACTCCCATTTGCTCTTTCCCGTCGGCCAGGGGCATGACTACAAGAGAAACTGCCGCCAACTCATCAAGAAGCGGGCTGATGGCCTGGAGTTCAGGGGTAGCGGGCACGCTGGCGATGGTGAGAGAACCGTGGCCCATGGCCAGTTCCTGCAATCCAAGAGCGACCTTCGACAAGGTCGCGGTGTTTCCCGGTTGTTGCCCTTCGCTGCAGTGCTCAACCACCGCCGTTGGCCGCTGGCCTCGCCTGCGCAGCACGGCCACACAACGCCCCAGCTTCCACATCGTGCCAATTTCCTGTACCGCCGCTTTCAGCACTCCTTCCGCGTGGCCTTCGCGGTAGAGCTTGCGGCTGATCTCGGCAACTTTGGTCAGGTTGGTGACGTCTTCTACGGGAGCGGCCGCCGGGCCACCCTGCCGGGCAGGTCCAGAAGCCGGAACTTCCGGGGGCCGTGTTTCGGGGACCTCCAAGGGGGGCGGCGTTACCCCTGCGGAAAGATAGAGCCGGTGCAGGTCCTCATTCCGCGTTTCCTCGCCGGGAAACATCTCCTGAATTCTCTGTAGGCGCTCAACTGCTTTCGCGCGCATGCCGTATTGGACAAGAATCTCAGCCTGCAGCATCAGGTCCTGCAGAGCGGTCGCTCCTAACACCGGCTCACCGCCGCGCTGGGGCTCGGGGGCGTTGTTCTGCACTCCGGCGAAGCGCGAGGCGATCACGCGGAAGCGGCCATCGTCAATCTTTCCGCGCAACGACTCCAGCCGCCGCTGGTGGCCCGGCTCGTAGGCATCCACATCAGCGGCGCGATCGAAACATTCCGCCGCCTTTGCATAGTTGCCAGCGCTGTAATGAAGATCGAAAAGTTTCAGCAGGGTCTGGGCGTATTCGCCTTCGCGATTCGAGGCGTTGAACAACTCGCTCAGGAACTCCAGTATGTCGGGCGAGGGCCGATGGCTGGCCGCGATGTCCTGCATCATGGCCGCAAAAGCCTTGAGGTTTCCCCGGCGGCGTTGCACCGCTTCCAGCTTATGGGCCAGCGCAATGGCTTCGGCATCCTGCTGCGCATCAATAAACAGCCCAATCAACTTGGCAACATCGGGCAGGCGCGCCGGATTCCGTTCAAACTGTTCCCAGATAAACGGCTCGGCCCCGCTCAGGCGGTTGGCGGCGAGGAGAGCGTCACCATAGACTTCGCGCAAGTCTCGCGCTTCAGGAGCGATGCTCAGCAGCGGCTCCAGAACAAAAATTGCGGCGCCCGCCTGCCCCTGTGTCAGTAAACTCCGTCCGTAGCTGAGCGCAACTTGAGGATTGGTTGAATCTTCGCTGTAGGCTCGCTCGTACCAGGAGGCGGGATCAGAGCCCGAGGACTCCGCCAACTGCCCCAACCGCTGATAGGCCTGCGCGGCGGTCTTGCTGTCTCCCACCCCCGCAGCCAGCTTGCCCAGGCGCTGCAGGTTCTCGCTAGTCGGCTCGAGCGCCACAATCCGCTTGAGCACCAAGAGGGCGTTGGGCATGTCGCCGCTCTTGGCGAGCCCGTCCAGCGAGGTTTCGTAGGTTTCAACTGCGAGTTTGCGATTGGAATTTTCCAGCAGCTGGCCAAAGCGGACTTTCTGCTGCCAGGTTGGACTGGCGAACCGGGCCAGTTTCTTATACGTCAGGCTGGCGCGGGTCGCGTCCCCAGCCTGCACCTGCCGCTCGAATAGGTCTCCGAGCAGATTGGCGGCTTCCGGAATGCGCTGCAACGAAAGATACAGGTCGGCCGCCATCTGC
>Ga0335078_10010205_pt1 | contig 13913 bp, 12 predicted proteins | sample Lox_Sample_32_FD_206711 | JGI IMG/M metagenome (GOLD analysis project Ga0335078, IMG submission 206711) | Soil microbial communities from Loxahatchee National Wildlife Refuge, Florida, United States - Lox_Sample_3.2 | ecosystem: Environmental > Terrestrial > Soil > Wetlands | place: USA...
GCAGCTTGCTGCTCTCGAGCGTGGTTGTCGTGAGCCTCCTCATGCTCACCGCCTGCGGCCAGTCGCCCGGCTGCCGGGCGGCGACCGGGGGTGCCATGGGTGCCGCGGGCGGTGCCGCGATCGGAGCGCTCGCGGGCAATCCGCTCCTCGGTGCCGCCGCGGGCGGGATCGCCGGCGCGGTGACGGGCGGGTTGACCTCGCCCAACCAGGTCTCCGCCGGTTCCTCGCCGTTCTGCAGCTGACCGTGGCGGCCGGCGCTAGCCGCGGCCCGCCCGGGGCTCACCCGGGCGGCGGGGCGGCCGCCTGATGGTCGTAGGGGATTTGCCGCTCGTGGCGCAAGAGATCGTCCATCGTCGGACCGGGGTGCGGGGGCTTGGCGAACGAGAGGCCCATCAGCCCCAAAAGCAGGACGAGAACCACGAGCAAGGCCGCTTTCACCTGCGGGGGCATGTTCATCGCGATCTCCTTTCGCGAATGCGCGGTCGCCCCCTTTTCTTAGATATTGGCCCCAGGCTACGGGCACCAACGCAATTCACGGCAACGTGATCGTCCGCAGCCGCGCGGCAGCCCTGCCTTTTCCTCATCCCGAGCGGTCGGACTTGGTAGCGCTTTCAGTCGCGGCGGATTCTCGCCTCGCGCCGATTCCGGCGGGCGAGCGGCCGAGCTTTTCCGGATTGCAACCCGCGCGTGTCCCTTTTCTCGACGGCGCGGCGCTGGTATCCTTTACGGCCGAAAAGCGCCGACCGCCTGCGAACGAATTGCAGCCGCCACCCGATGCAGCCAGAGACCCTGGTGAACCCTGATGACAGCGATTGAAGGCGTCGCGGTTCAGGAGGCCGCGGCCCAAATCTCGTCCGCTCCGCATAAGGCGGACGTCGCTGCCATCAAAGCGGCGGTGCTGGCCGAGACTACCCGCCTGCTCTACCGCACGCCCACCGTCATGCTGGTCAATCTGCTGAACGGGGCCATCTTCGCCGCCGTGCTGTGGGGGGACTATCCGGCCGGGGCCATTCTGCTCTGGCTCGGCGCGCTCTACGCGGTGGTAGGGCTTCGGCTGCTCAACTGGCGCAGCTTCCAGCACCGGCCCGAGGGCAGCCAGGACGACGCGCGCTGGGCCCGGCGCTTCGCCCTCGGCGGCCTGGCGACGGGCACGCTCTGGGGGCTCGCAGGCGTCGCTTCCTTCGCCGGGCCAGGACCCTATTCCATCGTCTTCGCCGCCTTCGTGGTCGGCGGCATGAGTGCAGGTGCGATCGCCCAGCATTCGGTCTATCTGCCGGCCCTCTTCGGCTTCATGCTGCCGGCGGTGCTGCCGATGGCCGCGGCCTTCCTCGCCCAGGGGACGGAGCTCTCGCTCGCCATGGGGACGATGGCGGCGGTGTTCGCCGCCGCCATGGCGCTCCTCGGCCTCGACCTCAACCGCGCGCTCGTGCAGAACTTCCGCCGCCACGCCGAATTCAAATCCCTGACCGGCGATCTCGAGCAGGAGATCGCGCTCAGGCGCAACGCCGAGGTCGAATTGGCGCATCTCGCGCGCCACGATCCCTTGACCGGCCTGCCCAACCGGGCCGCCTTTTTCGAGCGCCTCAGGCTCGAGGTCCGCCGCGGCAAGCGCGGCGAGACGCGCTTCGCGGTGCATTACATCGACCTCGACCACTTCAAGGAAGTGAACGACACCTTCGGCCACCAGGTGGGCGATCGGCTGCTGGTGCGCATCGCGGGGCACCTCCTGCAGAGCGTGCGCGAGGTCGACCTCGTGGCCCGCCTCGGCGGAGACGAGTTCGCCATCCTGCAGGACGGGGTGCATCACCGCGCCTCGGCCGAAACGCTGGCGACCAAGCTGCTCGACCGGCTCTCGGGAACCTTCGTGATCGACGGCAAGAACGTCAGCATCTCGCCCAGCATCGGCATCGCACTCTTCCATGCCGACGTCACCAGTGCCGAAATGATCCTGGAGCAGGCCGATCTGGCGATGTACCGCGCCAAGGCCGCGGGCCGCCGCTGCTTCCGCTGGTACGCCGCCGGTCCCGCCGCGGCACAGGTCGGACGGACCTGATCGGCGCCGGCGCTGCCGGGGAATCGAGCCGCGAGAGCCCTACGTCTTGAGCCGCGGGAAGAGCCGAAGCGCGTTCTCCCGCTCGATCGCCAGGAGATCCCCCGCAGCAAGGCCGAGCGACTTGAGGCCGCGCACGCTTGCGGTCATGGTCGTCTCCGGGGCGAAGGGATAGTCGCTGCCGAAAAGCACCTGCCCTACCGGTGCAAGCTCGAGGAGGGCCTTGAAGGCGTAACGGTTCGCCGAGAGTGCGGTATCGTAATAGAGGCGCTGCAACTCCGCGATGACGCCCTCCGGCACGTGCTTTTTGAAGTCGGGCTTGACCTCGAGGCGTGCGATGCGCTCGGCGAGGAAGGGCGCGGCACCGCCCGCGTGCGAGAAGATGAAGCGGATGTTATGGCAGCGTGCAAACGTTCCGCCGAAGAGGAGGCTCGCGATCGCGCGCGTCGTGTCGAAGGGAAACTCGAGGGTCGCTGCGGGAATGTTGTCGAGGGCGAAGCCGCAGAGGGCTGCGGTCGGGTGGAAATAGACGATCGCCTTGCGGCGGTCGAGCTCGGCGAAAACGGGAGCGAAATCCGCCTCGCCCGGATAGCGGCCGCCGTAATTCGTCATCAGGCCGATGCCGTCCGCCTTGAGCACGTCGAGCGCGTGCTCGATCTCCTTGAGGCTCGCCGCCACGTCCGGCAGCGGCAGGCTCGCGAAGAAGCCGAAGCTGGCCGGATGGTCGCGGCGGAGCTCGGCCGCATACTCGTTGCAGTGGCGCGCCAGGGCCTCCGTCGCCGGCGCGTCGCCGAACCAGAGCCCAGGCGTGGAAATGGAGGTCACCGCACTCGCGATGCCGTTGCGCTCCATCGCCTCGAGCGAGCGTTCGGGCGACCACTCCGGCGTGCGGCCCGCGACCGTGAGCGGACCGATGCGCGCGTCGCCCACCGCCGCCACGTAGCGGGGCGGCAGGATGTGATGGTGAACGTCGACGAGATGCGCGGTCATGACAGGCTTACTCTCCCTCTCGCGGCAATCCGGCGTATCATTTCAAACGTTGATCTGGCCTCGTCATGCCCGCGAAAGCGGGCATCCATGCCAGCGGCCCCCGGATTCCGGCTCTCCGCTTCGCTCCGGCCGGAATGACGCCGGAAAACATCGGATTCATCCGCTAGAGGCGGAACACTAGCAAAGCGTGCGGACTGTGTCGATTTCACCGACCCGGCCCGGCGCCTCGCGTTGACAAGGGCAGCCCGCTCAGGCAGCGTTCCGCGGGAGGAAGGGCATGAATGCATATGACGTGATCGTCGTCGGAGCCGGCAATGCGGCGATGTGCGCGGCCTTGGCCGCGCGCGAGAGGGGTTGCAGCGTCCTCGTGCTCGAGCGCGCGCCGCTCGAGGAGCGCGGCGGCAACACCGCCTTTACCGCCGGTGCGATCCGCGTCGCCTACAACGGGCTCGAGGATCTCCTCGAGCTCATGCCCGACCTCTCGGAGGAGGAGCGCCGCAACACCGACTTCGGTACCTACACCGCGGACCAGTATTTCGACGACATGGCGCGGGTGACGCAGCATCGCGCCAATCCCGACCTCGTCGAGCTCCTGATCCGGCAAAGCCACCCGACGCTCAAATGGCTGCGCGGCAAGGGCATGCGCTTCGTGCCGATCTACGGCCGGCAGGCCTTCAAGATCGACGGCAAGTTCAAGTTCTGGGGCGGACTTACCATCGAGGCCTGGGGTGGCGGGCCCGGCCTGGTCGAGGCGCACCACAAGACGGCGCAGACGAACGGGATCGAGGTGCGCTACGAGGCGCGCGCGCTGGCCCTCCTTGCCGACGACGGCGGCGTGCGCGGCGTCAAGGTCAGGATGAATGGGGCCACGCGCGAGCTCCACGCCAAGGCGGTGGTGCTCGCCTGCGGCGGCTTCGAGGCGAACGCCCATTGGCGCACGCGCTACCTCGGGCCGAACTGGGACCTCGCCAAGGTGCGCGGCTCGCGCTTCAACACCGGCGACGGCATCCGCATGGCGCTCGAGATCGGCGCGCAGTCGTGCGGCAACTGGTCCGGCTGCCACGCCGTCGGCTGGGACCGCAACGCGCCCGAGTTCGGCGACCTCGCCGTGGGCGACGGCTTTCAGAAGCACAGCTATCCCTTCGGCATCATGGTGAACGCGCGGGGCTTGCGCTTCGTCGACGAGGGGGCCGACTTCCGCAATTACACTTATGCGAAATACGGCCGCGTCATCCTCGAGCAGCCGGGTCAGTTCGCCTGGCAGATCTTCGACCAGAAGGTGGCGCATCTCCTGCGCGACGAATATCGCATCAGGCGAGTGACCAAGGCGCAGGCCGACAGCCTCGAGGAGCTTGCCGGCAAGCTCGAGGACGTCGACCCGAAGCAGTTCCTCGCCACTGTCAGGGAATACAACGCCGCGGTCGACCAAGCCGTACCGTTCAATCCGAACGTCAAGGACGGGCGCGCCGCCAAGGGACTGTCCATGCCCAAGAGCAACTGGGCCAACACCCTCGACAGCCCGCCCTTCCTCGCCTTCGCCGTCACCTGCGGCATCACCTTCACCTTCGGCGGCGTGCGCATCACCACGGAGGGCCAAGTGGTGGACACGGACGGCAAGTCGATCCCGGGCCTCTTCGCCGCGGGCGAACTCGTCGGCGACATCTTCTATTTCAACTACCCCGGCGGCACCGGCCTGATGTCGGGCGCCGTCTTCGGCAGGATCGCTGGCACCGCGGCGGGGGCCGCGGCGAGCGGGGGAAATTAGCCGGGCGAGCGTCATCATGTCGGAAAGCGCACCGATCGGCTTCATCGGGCTCGGCGTGATGGGCGAGCCCATCTGCGCCAATCTCGCGCGCAAATGCGGCACCCCCGTGCTCGCCTACGACCTCCGCCCGGAGCCGCTCGCCCGGCTCGCTCGGGCGGGCGTGCGCGCGGCAGGCTCGGCGGCCGCGGTCGCGCGCGAGGCCGGCATCGTCATGCTCTCGCTGCCCGGCGGCAAGGAGCTCCAGGCCCTGGCCGAGGGCGAGGCCGGGCTCTTGGCACTCTGCCGGCCCGGGCAGCTCGTCGTCGATCTCGGCACCTCGCCCGTCGAGCTCACGCGGGCCCTCGCAGCACATTTTGCCCGCAAGGACGCGGCTTACGCGGATGCACCCGTCGCCCGCACGCGGGCGGCGGCCGAGGCGGGAACGCTCAGCGTCATGGTGGGGGCGAGTGCGGCGGTGTTCGCGCGTCTCGCCCCGCTCCTCGCCTGCTTCGCGAGCGACATCACCCATTGCGGCGAGGTGGGTGCGGGCCAGGTGGTCAAGCTCGTCAACAACATGGTGCTCTTCCAGATCGGGGCCGCCCTCGGCGAGGGGCTGGCACTCGCCCGCCGCGCCGGGGTCGAGGGCGAGCTCCTCTTCACCACCCTCGCCAAGGGCTCGGCCGACAGCTTCGCTCTCCGCAATCACGGCATGAAGGCGATCCTCCCGGGCAGCTTTCCCGAGCGCGCTTTCTCCGCCGAATACGCGCTCAAGGACCTGAGCTACGCCCTCGAGCTCGCCGAGGCGCTCGGCCTCAGCCTCAGCGGCGCCGAGCTCGCACGCCGGCACTTGCGCGCGGCCATCGCGCAAGGCCGCGGGGCCGCCTACTGGCCGGTGATCGCGGAGCTCATCGCAGCGGGCGAATGAGCGTTGCGGGCAAGGTTCCTCCCGGCCGACCTCACAAAAAATTGATATCAAACGATTGACATTATCATTCGATTGATATTATTCCTGGCGCCGCGCTCCGCCCGTCGAGCGCCAGAGGCATGGTCCATGAGCCAGGAGACGACGCGTTTCCGCCCGGGTACCTACCCGCGCGGCGAGGATACCCGCCGCCGTCTCATCGAGACGGCGATCGAGATCTTCGCGATCCACGGCTACGAGGGGGCAAGCACGCGCGTGCTCGCCGAGCGGGCCGGCGTGAACCTGCCCGCCATCCAGTACTACTTCGGCAGCAAGGAAGGCCTTTACCGCGCTGCCATCGAGCACATCATCCGCCACATCGAGGCGCGCATGGCGCCCATCGGCGCCAAGGTGCGCGAGGCGCTCGCGGCAGGCAAGCCCACGCCCAAGGCGCTGCTCTCCCTGCTGTGCGAGCTCCTCGCGATTTTCGTGGCGACGGTCGCGGAGAAGGACAATCCCGAGAGCCGCAGGCTCTTTTTCGCCCGTGCCGAGCTCGAGGACACGGCAGCCCTCGACCCGCTCCAGGAATGCGCCATGCACCAGGTCTTGCGGCCCTGCGCGGCGCTCGTCGGCCGCCTCGTCGGCCGCCCGGCCGACGACAAGGAGGTCGTGGCCCGCACGCTGACCCTCCTCGGCCAAGTCACGATCTTTTGCAACAAGGGCGCGCGCAAGGCTCTCGCGTGGGACGATTTCAGCAGCGACCGCGTGGCCCTCATCCAGCGGCTGGTGCGCGAGCACACCGCCGCGATCTTCAAGGGCAAGCGGGCCGGCAGAGCATGATGCGGACGATCGCCTCCCTGGCTGCGGCCCTTTGCGTGCTCGGCCTTCTCGCCGGATGCGAGGTGGGACCGGATTTCCTGCGGCCCGCGCCGCCGCCGGTCACGAGCTACACGCCCGAGCCGCTCGCGGCCAAGACCGCGGCGGCGGACGTGCCGGCCGGCCAGGCCCAGCATTTCGTCGACGGCCTCGATATTCCGGGCGAGTGGTGGACGCTCTTCCACTCAGAGCCGCTCGATCGGCTGATCGCGGAAGCGCTCAGGGCCAACCCGAACCTCGAGGCCGCCCAAGCCGCCCTGCGCGAAGCGCGCGAGAACGTCTACGCGCAGCAGGGAGCGCTCTTCCCAAGCGTCAGCGCCAGCACCTCGGCGACGGAGGAGGTCCTTCCCGGCGCCTCGACCGGCGTCAAAGGGGCTTCGCCCGCCTTCGGCGTCACCACGGCAGCACTCAACGTCTCCTACGTGCTCGATGTCTTCGGCGGCGTGCGGCGGCAGATCGAATCCCTCGAGGCCGAGGAGGAGTTCCAGCGCTTCCAGCTCGAGGCGGCCTACCTGACCCTGACCTCGAACGTGGTGGTGGCCGCCGTGAACGAGGCCTCGCTGCGCGCCCAGATCGCGGCGACCGAGGACATCATCCAGATCGAGACCCAGGAGCTCGGCGTGCTCCAGCAGCAGCTTGAGCTCGGCGGGGCATCCAAGGCCGCGGTACTGGCCCAGCAGGCAACGCTCGCCCAGGCCCAGGCGACGCTGCCCCCGCTGCAAAGGCAGCTCGCCCAGACGCGCAATCAACTGGCCGCCCTTGCCGGCCACTACCCGAGCGAGGTCCCCGCCGGCAAATTCGAGCTCGCCTCCATGCATATTCCCGACGATCTGCCCTTGAGCCTGCCCTCCAAACTCGTCGAGCAGCGCCCCGACGTGCGCGCGGCGGAAGCCGAGCTCCACCTGGCGAGTGCCAATATCGGCGTCGCCACCGCGAACCAGCTGCCCCAGTTCGACATCACCGCCGGAATCGGCACCAGCTCGCTCGGCTTCGCCCAACTGTTCTCGCCGGGTACGGGCATCTGGAGCATCGGCGGCAGCGTCGCCCAGACGGTGTTCGACGCCGGAACGCTCCTGCACAAGAAGCGCGCGGCGGTGGCGGCCTACGAGCAAGCGGCGGGCGCCTACCGCAACACCGTGCTCACGGCCTTTCAGAACGTGGCCGACGCTCTGCGCGCCCTCCAATCCGATGCCGACGCGGTGAAGGCGCAAGCGGAGGCCGTGCGCTCCGCCGCCGACAGCCTGGCGATCTCGCGCGATCAGTATCAGGCAGGCGCCATCACCTACACGGCCCTTCTCACCGCCGAGCAGACCTATCAGCAGGCGCGCATAGCGCTCGTCCAGGCCCAGGCCAACCGCTTCGCCGACACCGCGGCCCTCCTCCAGGCCCTCGGCGGCGGTTGGTGGAACCGAACCGACGTGGCCGCGGGCAAATTGGGCGGCCCCGACCGCTTCTGGCTGCCTCCGCTTCCCACCGGCAATGATTGACGGATACGAAAGAGACGGACGCGATGGTTAAGCGAATGTTCCTCATGCTGCTCGTGGCCGCAGTGGTCCTCGGCGGCATTTTCGGCTTCGAGGCCTTCAAGAGCCACGCGATCAAGCAGTACCTCGCGGCCCACGGCAATCCGCCGCAGACGGTATCGAGCGTGGAGGCGAAGGAGGAGCAATGGCAGCCGCGGCTCGAGGCCGTGGGCAGCCTGCGCGCCGTGAGCGGTGCCGACTTGAGCGCACAGGTGGCCGGCATCGTCTCCGCCATCCACTTCGAGTCCGGCGCCGACGTGAAGCAGGGCGCGCTCCTCCTCGAGCTGATGGCGGCCGACGACATCGCCAAGCTGCAGTCGCTCAAGGCCACCGCCGCTTTGGCCAGGATCACCCTCGAGCGCGATCAGAAGCAGCTCAAGGCGCAGGCGGTCAGCCAGCAGACCGTGGATACCGACACGCAGACGCTCAAGAGCGACGAGGCGCAGGTCAACCAGCAGCAGGCGCTGGTCGACTACAAGTCCATTCGCGCGCCGTTTTCCGGGCGGCTCGGCATACGCCAGGTGGACCTCGGCCAATATCTCGCCGCGGGTACGGCGATCGCCACGCTCCAGGCCCTCGATCCGATCTATGTCGATTTCTATCTCGCACAGCAGGCGCTCGGGGAGATCAAGGTCGGCCAACCCGTGTCGGCAAAGGTCGACACCTACCCCGGCACGGAGTTCCCGGGCGAGATCGATGCCGTCAACCCCAAGGTCGACCCCGCGACGCGCAACGTCCAGGTGCGGGCCGTGCTCAAGAACCCCGAGCACAAGCTGCTGCCCGGCATGTTCGCCACCGTCGCGGTGGTCGTGGGCGCGCCCCAGCGCTACCTCACGCTGCCGCAGACCGCGATCACCTACAATTCCTACGGCAGCACGGTCTACATCGTCGAGCAGAAGGGCAAGGACGCCAAGGGTGCCGCGGAGCTCACGGCGAAGCAGAGCTTCGTCACCACGGGTGCCACGCGGGGCGACCAGGTGGCGATCCTCTCCGGCGTCAAGGCGGGCGACACCGTGGTGAGTGCGGGCGGGAACAAGCTGCACAACGGCTCACCCATCCTCATCGACAATTCGGTGCAGCCGAGCGACAACCCCAATCCCGCTCCCCCCGACGAATAGCAGGCAGCGTTCGCGATGAAATTCACCGACATCTTCATCCGCCGGCCGGTGCTGGCGACCGTCGTCAGCCTGCTCATCCTCGTGCTCGGGCTGCGCGCCGGCGGTGCGCTTCCCATCCTGCAGTATCCGCGCACCGAGAACGCGGTGGTGACGGTCGGCACGACCTACTACGGCGCCGATCCCGACGTGATCGCGGGCTTCATCACCACCCCGCTCGAGAACGCCATCGCGCAGGCGAACGGCATCGACTACATGACCTCGACGAGCCAGAGCGGGGTGAGCACGATCACCATCTACCTGCGGCTCAACTACGACCCGGACAAGGCGCTCACCGAGATCCAGACCAAGGTCACCTCGGTGCTCAACCAGCTGCCCACGGGCGCGCAGCAGCCCGTGCTGACGGTCTCCATCGGCCAGACCATCGACGCCATGTACATGGGCTTCAACAGCGACGTGCTGGCGCCCAACAAGATCACCGACTACCTCGTGCGCGTGGTGCAGCCCAAGCTGCAGGCGGTCGAGGGCGTGCAAACCGCGGAGATCCTCGGCGGGCAGAACTTCGCGCTGCGCGCCTGGCTCGATCCGGCGAAGCTCGCGGCCTACGGCCTGACCGCCGCCGACGTGAGCACAGCGCTCGCGCAGAACGACTACATCTCCGGCCTCGGCAACACCAAGGGCCAGATGGTGCAAGTCAACCTCTCCGCCTCGACCAGCCTGCATTCGGCCGACGAGTTCGCCAATCTCGTCCTCAAGCAGGCGAACGGCGCCATCGTGCGCCTCAAGGACGTGGCCAACGTCTCGCTGGGTGCCGACGACTACGAATCGCAGGTCGGCTTCGACGGCAAGAAGGCGGTCTACATCGGCATCCAGGTCGCACCCGCCGCCAACCTGCTCGACGTGATCGCCGGCGTGCGCAAGATCTTCCCCGGCATCCAGGCGCAATTGCCGGAAGGGCTCAAGGGCACCATCGTCTACGATTCGACCGCCTTCGTGAACAGCTCGATCCGCGAGGTCGTGCGCACCTTGGCCGAGGCCCTGGTGATCGTGACCTTGGTGATCTTCGCCTTCCTCGGCTCGCTGCGCTCCGTCTTCATCCCGGTCGTCGCCATCCCGCTCTCGCTCATCGGCACGCTGGCGATGATGCTGGTCTTCGGTTTCTCCATCAACCTCTTGACACTCCTGGCGCTGGTGCTCGCCATCGGCCTCGTCGTCGACGATGCCATCATCGTGGTCGAGAACGTGAACCGCCACCTCGACGAGGGCATGAAGCCGATCCCCGCCGCGATCGACGCCGCGCGCGAGCTCGGCGGGCCGATCATCGCCATGACGGTGGTGCTGGTCGCCGTCTACGTGCCGATCGGCTTCCAGGGCGGGCTCACCGGCGCCCTCTTCACCGAGTTCGCTTTCACGCTCGTGGGTGCCGTCACGGTCTCCGCCATCATAGCACTGACCCTCTCTCCGATGATGTGCTCGCGTCTCCTGAAGCCGCACGGCACCGACCGCCTCGGCTGGCAGGAACGCGTGGTCGCATTCATCGACCGCCGCTTCGACGCGGTGCGCCGCCGCTACGAGCGCTGGCTCCGCGGCAGCCTGAATTTCCTGCCGGTGACGGGGGTCTTCGCGCTGATCGTGCTCGGGAGCATCTATTTCCTCTATACGGGGGCCAAGAGCGAGCTCGCGCCCCAGGAGGACGAGGGTGTCATCATCACGCAGTCGACCCCCGCACCCAACGCCACCTTGGCGCAGAAGCTGCTCTACTCCGCCCAGGTCTACGACCTCTTCGCCAAGTACCCCGAGATGGCGCACGTCTTCCAGATCGCGTCCCCGAGCCGCACCATTGCCGGCATGGTCTTCACGCCGTGGGACGAGCGCACGCGCACTTCCAACCAGCTTCAGCCCATCGTCCAGCAGCAGCTCAACGGCATCGCCGGCGTGAAAATCGTCGCCTTCCAGCTGCCCCCGCTACCGGGGAGCCAGGGCCTGCCGATCCAGTTCGTCATCGATACCACCGACTCCTTCGCTCGCCTCAACGATGTCTCGCAGCGCTTCCTGCAGGAGGCGATCAAGAGCGGGATGTTCCTCTTCCTCGACACCGACCTCAAGCTCGACAACCCCCAGTCGACGGTCGTGATCGACCGCGACAAGACCGCACAGCTCGGCTTGCGCATGAGCGACGTGGGCAGCGCCATGGCCTGGATGCTGGGTGGCGGCTACGTCAACTACTTCAGCCTCGACCAGCGCTCCTACAAGGTCATCCCGCAGGTGCAGCAGCGCTACCGCCTCAACACCAGCCAGCTCCTCGATTACTACGTCGGCAGCGTCAACGGCATTCCGATTCCGCTCTCCTCGCTGGCGCGCATCACCACCGAGACCGTGCCGGAATCGCTCAATCACTTCCAGCAGCTCAACGGCGCCACCATCCTGGGCGTGGCGGCGCCCGGGGTGGCCCAGGAGGATGCGCTCAACTATCTCAAGGGCCTCGCGGCGCGGACCCTGCCGCAGGGCTACTCGGTCGATTACGGCGGGGTCTCGCGCCAATACGTGCAGGAATCGAGCGGCTTCCTCGTGACCTTCGGCTTTGCGCTGATCATCATCTTCCTCTCGCTTGCAGCCCTCTTCGAGAGCTTCCGCGATCCGCTCATCATCCTGGTCTCGGTGCCGATGTCGATCGCCGGCGCCTTGATCTTCATCAGCGTCGGCTTGGGCGGCGCCACGCTCAACATCTATACCGAGGTCGGCCTGGTGACGCTCATGGGCCTCATCAGCAAGCACGGGATCCTGCTCGTCGAGTTCGCCAACGAGCAGCAGCGCCAGGGCAGGCCCAAGCGCCAGGCGATCGAGGAGGCGGCCGGCATCCGCTTGCGCCCGATCCTGATGACGACGGCTGCCATGGTGCTGGGCGTCGTACCCCTCCTTCTCGCCGCCGGTGCCGGCGCCGTGTCGCGCTTCGACATGGGGTTGGTCATTTTTGCCGGCCTCTCGATCGGCACGCTCTTCACCCTCTTCGTCGTTCCCGCGGCCTATATGCTGATCGCGGCCGATCACTCGAAGGAGCGCGAGCGCGAGGCCGCCCCCGCTCACCCGGCACCGAGCCAGCCGTGATCGCGCCGCCCATGGCTCTCGCGCAGCTTGAAGGGGGCCGCAGGCTCCCGCTCTCCGCCGCGTATTTTCATGAAAAGAGGGGCTACGTCTGCCGGTGCTGGAGGGGGGTCATGCGGATTATCGCGGCAATCGCCTTTGGCGCGGTCGCAGGAGCGCTCATCGTCATGGCGCTCGCGGACGGACAGGCGTCCGATCCCTGGCAAACGGAGCTGGCAGCCTGGCTATTCGCGGGGGCGGCGATCTTCGAGCTCTCGGCCGGCTTCTTTGCCTATTTCGCCCCGCTCTGGATCGCTCTCGTGCGCGGCCATCCCGACACCGGTGCCATCGCGGGGCTTGATCTTCTCCTGGGCTGGACGGTGATCGGGTGGCTGCTTGCCATGATCTGGGCGCTCTCGCGCTTGCCGGCGCGGCACATGGCCGTCCCCGACCCGACTTCCTTCCACTGAGGGGATCGCCTGGTGGCAGCTCGGCCGATCCTCTTGCTGGCTGCGGCCCTCGCCCTAATCGCGTGCGCGCGCGAGCAGCCGAAGCCGGCACTGCCGTCGGCGCAAACCCTTGTCGGCACGCCCAAAGAGCGCCTGCTAGCCTGCGCCGGGCCGCCCGCGGGCGACTATATGCAGGCCGGTCTCGAGTACATGACCTATCGTGCCAAGATAACCGTCGACGAGGGCTACCTGCAAAGCGTGCCGGCTATCCCGCTCGTCGGCTCGGTCGGCATGGGCGGCAAGGGGAACCAGATCGCCTGCGAAGCCCACATCGTGCTCAAAGGCGGCACCGTCGCGGCCCTCACCCTGCAGAGCGATCCTGCGCAGGAACGCCAGACGACGGACATGCTGTGCGCGCCCATCGTCGCACGCTGCCTCGCACCCTGAGCCTCAGCGCCGAAGGTTGCGCATCTCGCCGCGCTCGGCGAGGAGTGCCTTGCAGGCAACCATGATCCGCATCCAGTGCGCCCGACTCTCGACATCGCCTGCCTCGAGCAGCGCATGGGCCCAGCGCGAGGCGCACTTGGGTGCCTCATCCCCGGCCTGATCGACGAGCAGGTTCGCCGCGTCCCAGATTTCGTTCCCGGTCTCCATCACAACACCTCTCCGATAGCTTCCGCCCCGGGAACAGTCCGCACCGCCAGCACTCGGCCACGACGACAAACCGGGACCCGGAGGGTCCCTCCATAGAACTGGAGTTAGCGCGCCGCGGTATTTTTCCAAGCGCTTTGACGTTCATCTCCGGGGAAATTTTTCGGCGCGCGCTCCGTGTCGAGCTTCGGCATCGCTCGGTCGCCCGCCGCCGTCGGCGGCCGCGCGACGGGGCGCAATTGGGAATGAATGCATCGGCATCCGCTACGAAGGTGAACTGCTGCGCGAAGTCCGAATGTTGATGCCGCAACTGGGCCCCCGACTCTCCGTGGCCCTCCGGTAGGCGTCGCAATGCAGTGCCATGACGGACGCCGTCCAATTTCGCTCGAAAGGGCCCTACGCATTTGGTATACTACATATTGGGTACTGGGCTTAACGAGGGCACAAAGTTATGTCGAACCGCGCAGCACAGGAGGAAGACGACGCGCTCCGCGTCGGCCAGCACTACAAGCGCACCGACGGTGCGGGACTGG
>Ga0335078_10010207_pt1 | contig 13912 bp, 12 predicted proteins | sample Lox_Sample_32_FD_206711 | JGI IMG/M metagenome (GOLD analysis project Ga0335078, IMG submission 206711) | Soil microbial communities from Loxahatchee National Wildlife Refuge, Florida, United States - Lox_Sample_3.2 | ecosystem: Environmental > Terrestrial > Soil > Wetlands | place: USA...
CGTCGGAGGTGACGGTCTTGAGTACGTGATTGGTGTCGGCAAGAAGAACGAGTTCGGCCTTGGGCGCCGCCTGCTTGAGCCGCTCCGCGTCGGTGACGCTGACCTGGAGGTCCCGCTTGCCCTGCACGATGAGCACGGGCCTGGCGATCGCCGCAATCAGCTTGGCGGGGTCGTAGGAAAACGCGCTGATCAGAAACCCCTGGACTTGCGGATAGAACAGCGGCAACAGCGCAGGATGCATGCCCGTGGTGTCGACGCGCCGCCCGGCCTCGAGCGCATCGATCGCCTTCATCGCCTGGTCGAGGATTGGCGCATTTGCCGGGTTTGACCGCAACTGCTCGCGCAGAACTTCGCCGAGCGGCCGTCCGGCCGCGGCAATCAGCACCAGCCCGCAAATGTCAGCCGCCTTCTGGACCGAGGCGAGCGCGACCAGACCGCCCTCGCTGTGACCGAGCACCCAGAGGCACGGCGCGCCGGCCTTCCGGCGGATGGTCGCGTTCCAGGCCGCAACGTCGCTCACATAGTCGTCGATGGTGACCGCGTTGGGATCGGGGACGGCCGCGCTGCTGCCAAACATGCCGCGCTTGTCGATGCGGACGCTTCCCACCCCTTGCGCGGCAAGACCCTCGGGCCGGAGCCGGGAATGATGAGCACCATCGCCGTCGCGCCCGCCTGCGGCACGAGCATCGTTCCCTTGAGCGGGCCGGAGGGGCCCGGCGCCTCGACATAGGTCTGCACCGTGGCCGGCGGGCTTGCGGCGAGCGCGGTGCTCGACAGCGCGAGCGCGGCGACCATGTCCGACAATCGTCCGCCTATGACACGCCACTCCTGATGTCGGCGTCGAAACCGGCTGGCCGGTCTTGCGGGCGCAAAGCGACGGCAAAACAACATTTCCGCTGGCCTCGTCAAAATTGTGTCCGAACTGCCGCTGTACGATCATCTGCCGCGAAGAAATCGGTGACCGGGCCCCTTTGTCGGCAGACCGGGCGCATCGATGCGTGCGCAGACAGCTTGATCGAAAGTACGCCGGTTCCCGCAACCAATTTTGACATTTTTCCCTGCGAGTCTCGCCGCCTGATTGGCGAGTTCCAGGCTCGCCGGCGAGGGAGGTTCGGTCATGGGTCTGATGGATGTCATTCGCGGGATGGAGAACGGTCCCCACGCGCCGCGAACACCGGGCGCGGGCGGCGGAGGCGGCGGCATGTCGCCGATCACCATGGCGATCCTCGGCCTTATTGCCTACAAGGCACTGAAAAGCCTGACGAGTCATCCGGGCGCGCCACCGTCTTCCCCGGCAGCGCCGCCGGCAAGTCCGGGAGCGAACCCGGCTGGTGGGCTTGGCGATCTGCTCAAAGGCGGCTTGGGCGGCCTTCTCGGCGGAGCCGCAGCAGGTAGCGTTCTCACCGGCGGGCTCAACGACCTGCTCCGCCAGTTCCAGCAGGCCGGCCAGGGCGATGTCGCCAAATCCTGGGTCGACAACGGACCGAACAAGTCGATCTCTCCGGAGGATCTGGCCAAGGCCCTTGGGGCCGATCAGATCAGCACGCTGATGTCGCACACGGGCATGTCGCGCGAGGAGTTGCTGTCGGGGCTGAGCCGGTACCTGCCTGGAGTCATCGACCAGTTGACGCCCCACGGTCGGCTGCCGACCGAGCAGGAAATGGCGCGCGCGATGTAATGTCTGCTATGTAGCGCCGCCGTGCCGGTCGGTGCGGCCAATGCGTCGTCTCTGTCCGTGCAAGACGGAAGCGCGACTGTCGTCCCACCGAACAAGGATTCCCCCGATGAAATCTCTCGCTGGCGCAATGCTTTTGCTTCTCGCGATCGGTTTGCCGTCCGCTTTGGCGGCCGAGAGTTCGGCAAAAATGGGCTCGTCGGACAAGGAGGCAATCTCCAAGTCCTGCTCGGAGCAGGCCAACGCGAAAGGCCTGCACGGCAAGGCGCGGCAGAAATTCCGCAGAGCCTGCAAGCGCGCCGGCGGCAAGGCCGAGTAGCCGCGCGTCGGCGGCGTCGGTTCCCGGCAGGCGGCGGGCGGCCGGTCGCGCTACTTGTGATGATGCTTGAGATAGTCGTGCAGCGACTCTGAGCCCGTTTCCTTCAGCAGCGTCTTGAGCATCATGTCCTTGCGCCGGCCGGCGGCGAAACCCGGACCGTACTCTTTGCGCAAGGCGGCGACCTTGGTATTGCCGTGCTTGCGCTCGATGCGTCCGCTCTTGTCGCGGTTGCGGTGATCAAGACCCGTTCTCGACTTTGCCATGGCGTGCTCCCGTCTTCAGCGTCGAGGCGGCCGCGCCGCGCGCTGCGTCCGCAAGGCGGCACGGTGCGTCGATGACGTGCGAAAGGATAGCGCCTTTCGCGCTAAAAGTATCGACGCGCGCCGAAAGATCGAAAACGGAGGAGAACAGCCATGCGAGGTCGGAGCTTGGTGGCGTTGGCGCTGCTGGCGGCGGCCGGCGGTTGGCTTAGCGGAGCAGTCACGGGACACCATGCGATGAGCAAAGAGCCGCGCTTTCGGCAACTGACGCTGGATCAGCTCGACGACAGGCAGAAGCCGCTCGGCGAGGAGATCGTGAAGGTCTCCAGCGTCGGTCTTGGCGGTCCTTACAACGCGCTGCTGCGCAGCCCCGTCCTCGGACAGCGACTGTTCGATCTTCTGCACTATCTGCGCTGGGAGACGTCGGTACCGCTGAAGCTCAACGAATTTGCGATTCTGATCATCGGACGGCAGTGGCGCTCGCAGGTGGAGTGGTTTGCGCATGCCCCGCTCGCGATCAAGGCCGGCCTGTCGCCCGACATCGTCGCCGAGCTCAAGGCCAACAAGCGGCCGTCGAACATGCCGCCGGAGGAGGCGGCGGTCTATGATTTCGTCACCGAGCTTGCGACCAAACACGAAGTCTCCGACGAAACCTTCGCCCGCGCCAAGACGCTGCTCGGCGAGCAGCAGGTCATCGATCTGACAGCGGTTGCCGGCGCCTACGTGGCGGTCGCCATGGTTCTGGCGATGAGCGAGGCCACGGTGCCGGCCGGCAAGGAACCGCCCTTCAAGCCCGGCGAGCCGTAGGTCCGGGCAAATTCCTGCGGCGGCGGTTGCGGCGGCACTATATAGTCGGTGCAATGAATGAGACCGTCCGCCCGCGGATCGCTGCTTCGGCCTGCCCGCACGATTGCCCATCGACCTGCGCGCTCGAGGTCGAGGTTTTTGACCGGCACACGATCGGCCGCGTTCGCGGCGCCGCAGATAACGCCTATACGGCCCGAGTGATCTGCGCCAAGGTCGCGCGCTACGCCGAACGCGCCCATCATCCCGATCGGCTGCTGCGGCCGCTGCGCCGCCTCGGCCCGAAGGGAAGCGGTGAATTCGCCCCGATCGGCTGGGACGACGCCCTCGATCTCGTCGCCGAGCACTTCATGCGCGCCGAACGCGCGCACGGCGCCGAGGCGGTCTGGCCGTACTACTACGCCGGCACCATGGGTCTCGTCATGCGCGACGGCATCAACCGCCTGCGCCACGCCAAGAAATATTCCGGCTTCTTCTCCTCGATCTGCGTCAATCCGGCCTGGACCGGATTCATCGCCGGCACCGGCAAGCTCGCCGGCAGCGATCCGCGCGAAATGGCGAAATCCGATCTGGTCGTGATCTGGGGCACGAACGCGGTGAACACCCAGGTCAACGTGATGACGCACGCGACCCGCGCCCGCAAGGAGCGCGGCGCCAAAATCGTCGCGGTCGACGTCTACATGAACGCCACCATGCGGCAGGCGGACCTGCCGGTGCTGATCCGCCCCGGCACCGACGGCGCGCTCGCCTGCGCGATCATGCATTGTCTGTTCCGCGACCGGAGAGCCGACTGGGGCTATCTCGAGCGCTACACCGACGCGCCGCATGAGCTTGCTGCGCATGTGCGCACGCGCGGGCCGGAATGGGCCGCGCGGATCACCGGCTGTCCGGTCGAGACGATCGAAGCCTTCGCCAAACTCGTCGGCGAGAACAAGCGCGCCTATTTCCGCCTCGGCTATGGATTTTCGCGCTCGCGCAACGGCGCCGTGAACATGCACGCGGCGAGCTGCATCGCCGCGGTCACCGGCGCCTGGCGGCTCGAGGGCGGCGGCGCGTTCCACAACAACGGCGCCATCTTCCACTTCGACAACAGCCTGATCGACGGCACCGACGTGCTCGACCGCAGCGTCCGCATGCTCGATCAATCGCGCATCGGCGCCATCCTGACCGGGGAGACGGACGCGCTGCGCGGCGGACCGCCGGTCACGGCGCTGCTCATTCAGAACACGAATCCGGTCTCCGTCGCGCCCGACCAGGAAACGGTCAAGCGCGGCTTTGCCCGCGAGGACCTGTTCGTGTGCGTGCACGAGCAGTTCATGACCGACACGGCCAAGGTCGCCGACATCGTCCTGCCGGCGACGATGTTCGTCGAGCACGACGACGTCTATCAGGCCGGCGGCAGCCAATACATCCTGCTCGGGCCGAAGCTGATCGAACCGCCCGGCGAGTGCCGCTCCAATCACGACGTGATTTGCGCGCTGGCGCGGCGGCTCGGCGCCGTGCACCCCGCCTTCGACATGACGCCGCGGGAGATCATCGACGGCACGCTGCGCAAATCCGGATGGGGCACGCTCGCCGAGCTCGAAGCCAACCGCTGGATCGACTGCCAGCCGGATTTCGCCACCGCGCATTATCTCGGCGGCTTCGCCTATCCCGACGGCAAATTCCGCTTTAAGCCGGACTGGCCGAAGGTGCCGTTCCCGCGCGCGCGCGGCGCCGGCCCTTGTCCGCCGATGCCGGCTTTGCCCGACCACTGGGAGGTCATCGAGGAGGCGGATGGCGAGCATCCCTTCCGGCTCGCCACATCGCCGGCGCGCGGCTTCCTCAATTCGAGCTTCACCGAGACTCCGACCTCGCTCGCCCGCGAGCGTCGGCCCGAGGTGATGATCCATCCCGACGATGCGGCGCCGCTAGCGGTGACGGACGGCGAGGAAGTCATGCTCGGCAATCGGCGCGGCGCCGTGCGCATCCGCGCCCGGCTGTTCGAGGGCGTGCGCCGCGGCGTGCTGATCGCCGAATCGCTCTGGCCCAACAGTGCCTACGCCGACGGCCGCGGCATCAACACGCTCACCGGCGCCGACTCGGTTGCGCCGTTCGGCGGCGCTGCGTTCCATGACAACAAGGTGTGGCTGAGAAAGCTGCCGGCCTGATCGGATCGTTCCGCCAATTTGCTTTCGGCCTTGGAGCGGAGTCTTTTGAGGCGCGCTCTCGCGGCGGTCGTATTGGTGAAAGCACCCCAAATTGGAATTCAAATAATTCAAATTCAAACGATTGAGGCGACGAATAATCTTTCAGTGTTGCCGGTCTGCAATTGTTGGTTCCGCACGCGCGTAGGAAGATAGCTCCGGCGGGCGATCAGATATTATTCTTTCAAAGGATCCGGGGCGCGATGGGCGTGCGGTGGAAGTGCGGCTCTGCGCGCAGTGTTGTTGATCGCCTGTGGCTTTCGAGCGGTGTAGCTATTGCCGTTCTCGGCGCAACGCACTGCGCCGACGCGCAGCAGCGACCTGCATCGCCACAGCAGCTCGCACCGACTGAGCAGCAGCAGACTCAACCGGCGTCCGTGGCGGCGGCTCAACCGGGCGGACAAGCGCCGACCCTTGCCCCGGCAGCGGCTGCCGACCGAACAGAGCTTCCGCAAATCGTCGTCAGCGGCCGGAAATCAAAGCCGAAACCGAAACCAACGCCGAGTGTGCAGGCGCCGCCACTGGCGGCGCCGCAGCCCGGCGCGCCGACGCCGCAGCAGGCGGCCCTCGACGCGAAGATGCAGGGAATGGATCAGGCGCGGGACACGCGCCTGCTGCCGAAGCTCGGCGCCTCGACCTACACGATCAGCCGCGACGCAATCGTGAGCATGCCGCAGGGCGACAACACGCCGATCGACAAGGTCATCCTGCAGATGCCCGGCGTGTCCTACGATTCGGCGGTCTCGAATCCGAACTTCCATATCAGAAACGAGTACGCCAACGTCCAATACAGGATCAACGGCATCGTCATTCCCGAAGGCGTTTCCGGCCTCGGACCCGTGCTCGACACCAATTTCATTGGCAGCATATCTCTGCTCACCGGCACGTTGCCGGCGCAGTACGGCTTGCGCACGTCCGGCGTGCTCGACATCACCAGCAGAAGTTTTGCGACCCCGGGCGGCAGCATCAGCCTCTACGGCGGCAGCCGGGAGACGATCACGCCGAGCTTCGACTATGGCGGCAGCTTCGGCAATTCGGAGTATTTCGTCACCGCGCGCGGCAACTGGAACAATCTCGGCATCGAAAATCCGACGTCGAGCCCTGACGCCCTCCACGACCATACCGAGCAGGGCAAGTTCTTCGGCTATGCATCGTCGATGCTCGACGAGTCGACACGGTTCAGCGTGATCTCGGCGGTCTCCCACAGCTCGTTCCAGATACCCAACAATCCGAACCAGATGCCGCTGGGCGATTTCGGCCCGGCCAACTACAGCTCGTCCTTGCTCAACGAGAACGAGTACGACACCTACGTCGTCAATATCGCGGCATTGCAGAAAAAGGGGACCGACGGCGACGCCCAGTTCGCGGTTTACTCGCGTTACGCCAAGGTCAACTTCGTTCCCGACGTTTTCGGCGATCTGGTGTTCAACGACGTCGCCTCGAACGTCACGCGTGAAAGCCTGCTCAACGGCGTTCAGTTCGACACGTCCTACATCGTCGACGAGCACCACACCCTGCGCACCGGCTTTGCGGTGAGCGAAGAGCAGACCAATGTCAGCAATATCTCGACCGTTCTGCCGGTCGATCCGGTCACCGGGGCCATTTCGCCGTCGCCGTTCACGATCTCGGATCTGGATTCGAAGCTCGGCTGGAACATCGGCGTTTACGCCCAGGACGAGTGGAAGCTGACGCCGCAGATCACGCTGAACGCGGGTCTGCGGTTCGACCAGTTGTACCAGTTTGTCGATGCGAACCAGTTCAGTCCACGCTTGGCGCTGATCTACAAGCCGGCCGACGGCACCAGCGTCCACATCGGTTATGCCCGCTATTTCACTCCGCCCTATCAGGCGCAGGCGACGCCGTCGAACATCGCCTTGTTCACCAATACCACGAACCAACCCGCCGTCCCCCTGGACGACCCGGTAAAGCCGGAGCGGGCCAACTACTTCGACCTCGGCGTGGATCACACGGTTCTGCCCGGCCTCGTGATCGGCGCCGACACCTATTACAAGGATACGCGCGACATGATCGACGACGGCCAGTTCGGCCAGGCCGTGGTGCTGACGCAGTTCAACTGGGCGAGAGCCTACAGCGAGGGCGCCGAGTTCAAGGTCAAATATTACGTCGGCGACCTCAAGGCCTATGCGAACTTCTCCTACAACATCACCAAGGCCATCGGCCCGGAGTCGAACCAGTATCTGCTCGACGCCGACGAATACGCCTACCTCCTTACTAACTGGCATTACACCGACGACATGCAGCGCATGACCGGGTCGGCCGGCGTGTCGTATCGCTGGTACGACAATCTGTTCACGACCAACATGATCTACGGCAGCGGCCAGCGCTCGGGCTTCGCCAACGAGGATCACACTCCGGCCTACGTGGTGGTGAACTTGGGCGCCTCGCACGATTTCCAATGGGCGGCGAACGCCAAACCGCTCACCGTGCGTTTCGACATCGTCAACCTCTTCGACAAGGTCTATGAGCTTCGCGACGGCAGTGGCATCGGCGTCTTCGCGCCGCAATACGGGGCGCGCCGCGGCTTTTACGCCGGCATTTCGCAGAAGCTGTGAGCGTCATCAGCGAGCGCGCTGCAAGGCACCCTGCCATGCTATCCTGCCGGCGTCGGGGTTCGCGCAACATCGGCCTTATCTCGCGCGGATCGCACAGGCGCGGAGCGGACAGGCGGCGCCATGGGAAAAGATCGGCTGAGCGCGTTCAGCGACGGCGTCATCGCCATCATCATCACCATCATGGTGCTGGAGCTGAAGGTGCCGCACGGCGCCGATTGGACGGCGCTCATGGGCATCGCGCCGAACCTCATGTCCTATGTGTTGAGTTTCGTCTACCTGGCGATCTACTGGAACAACCACCACCACCTTCTGCATACCCTCGGACGGGTTGACGGGCTCATTCTCTGGGCCAACTCCAATCTCTTGTTCTGGCTCTCGCTCATCCCGGTGGCGACGGCATGGATGGGCGAAAATCTCGGAGCCCCGGTCCCCACCGCGATCTATGGCGTGACCCTGCTGTTGCCGGCGATCGCCTATTTTCTGTTGCAGAAGGCGATCATGCGAAAGCAGGGGGAGCATTCGGTTCTGGCGAGAGCGCTCGGCAACGACGTCAAAGGCAAGATTTCGCCGCTCTGCTACGTGCTCGGCATCGCGCTCGCTTTCGTCTATCCCTGGATTTCGATCGGGATCTACGCGTCGGTCGCGCTGCTGTGGCTCGTCCCCGACCGGCGCATCGAGAAGGCATTGCGGGAAATCTGATGTCGTTGGACGGCTTTCCCTCACGAGTTTGCCGTCGGGCGCAAAAAACAAAATCAATTTGGATGACCGCAGGCGAGCGCGGCCGCGCCGCGCCCGGCGCGCTCACCGAAGCGCGTTCGGATTGCACCGGCGCGGGTGTCGCTGCGGCTATGCCTTCAGGCCGCCCGTGTCGACCGGCAGGCTGCGGATGCGGATACCGGTCGCGGCGAAGATCGCGTTGCACAATGCCGGTACGACCGGCGGCAGCGCCGGCTCGCCGAGGCCCGTCGGCGGGTTGTCGGTCAACAGGAACTCGACTTCGACCGGCGGCGCCTGATCCATGCGCAGCGGCCTCACGCTGTCGAAATTCGATTCCACGACTCGACCGCGGTCGATGGTGACGGCCTGGCCGATCGCCGCGCCGAGCCCGTCGAGCGCGGCGCCTTGCACCTGGTTCTCGGCACCGCTCGGGTTGATGATCTGGCTGCCGACATCGCCGACGATCCAGACATGATCGAGCTTGATGTCGCCGGATGCCGCGACGGTCACCTGCACGACCTCGACGAAATAGCCGAAATGGCTGAAGTAGAAGGCGACGCCCTTGGCGGTCCGCGCGGGCAACGTGTGGCGCCCTGACCAGCCGGAAATCTCCGCGGCGCGCCGCAACACGGCATGCATGCGGCCGGTGTCGAAGTCGCGCTGCGGATCGGGCTTGCCGCTGGCATTGACCAACACCTTCGGCGCGCCGAGCAGCCCCAGGCGGAACTCCACCGGGTCGGCGCCGGCGGCGTGAGCGAGTTCGTCGATGAAGGACTGGAAGACGAACCCGAGCGCATTGGAGCGCGGCGCGCGCAGCGGTCCCGTCGGCACGCGCAGCTCCATCATCGTCTGGGCATATTCGAGGTGCGGGACAAGCTGCGCCGGGAACTCGTTGGCGTCCATCGCCGCCGAGTCGGCGAGCTTGCCGCCGCGGCCGAACGTCACGAAATGATCGCGCAGCGCCACGAGTTTTCCGCCTGCGTCGAGGCCGCCCTTCAAGAAATGGAAGCCCGCAGGCCGGTAGAAGTCGTGCCGGATGTCGTCGGCGCGGTCCCAGATCAACTTGATCGGCTTGCCGACCGCCTTCGAGATCCAGGCTGCCTCGGCCATGAAGTCGTTGCGCAGTCGCCGGCCGAAGCCGCCGCCCATGCGCGTCATGTTCACCGCGACGTCGCGTTCGTCGATGCCGAGCGTCGCCGCCACGAGTTTGGCGCCAGGTCCCGGAAGCTGCGTCGGCGCCCAGAACACGACCTTGCCGTCCTGGACATGGGCCGTGCAATTCTGCGGCTCGAGGCTGATGTGGGCGAGGAACGGATAGGAATAGGCAGCTTCCACGACGTGCGCCGCGCTCTTGAACGCACTCGCGACGTCGCCGTCGCGGCGCAGATAGGAGGCCGGCGTCTCGGCGGCGAACCGCAAGGCGGCCTGGGCAAAACCTTCGCTGCTCTGCGCTGCCGCCGGTCCTTCGTCCCAGGTCACCTTGAGCTTCTCGCGCGCGCGGTTCGCCGCCCAATAGCTTTTCGCGACGATGGCGATGCCGTCATTGACCCCTTGCGGATTGCCGTCGGGATTGGCTTCGCTCGCCCTGACGATGAAGGCGTCGTGCACGCCGGGCAGCGTTTTGATGGCGTCGATGTTGGCGCTGACAACCTTGCCGCCGAACACCGGGCATTTGTGGAACACGGCATGGAGCATGCCGGGGACGGTGACATCGATGCCGAACAGCGGCTGACCGGTGACGATCTTGGCGTTGTCGACGCCGGGAATCCGCTGGCCGATGATCTTGAAGTCCTTGGGGTTCTTCAGAGTCACCGCGGCGAGGTCGGGCACCGGCATCGCGGCCGCCTTCGCCGCGAGTTCGCCGTAGCGGAGCGAGCGGCCGCTGGCGCGGTGGTAAACCACGCCCGCCTGCGTGTGACATTCCTGCGGCGCGACCTTCCAGCTCTGCGCCGCGGCGGCGACGAGCATCTGTCGTCCGGCCGCGCCGACGCGGCGCAGCGGATCGTAGTTGAGCGGCGTCGCCCGGCTGCCGCCGGCGAACTGCTGGCCGTATTTGTCGGGGTCGAGCGGCGCCTGTTCGATGCGTACATTCGTCCACGCGACGTCGAGCTCTTCGGCGATCACCATCGGCAGCATCGTCTTGACGCCCTGGCCGATCTCCGGGTTCTTCGACATGATGGTGACGATGCCGTCGGCGGCGATGCGGATATAGGCGCCGAGCGCGGCGGAGTCGGATGCGCCGGTGTCCGCCGAGGCGGCGCGGGCGAGCGGGGGAAGCATCGCCTGCAGCAGCAGGCCGCCGCCTGCGGTCGCCGTCGCTTTCAGGAAGGCACGGCGCGATGTCGGCGACGAGGCGCCGGAGACGGCTTGGCTCGTCGCCTTCGGAGTGGTCATGATGCCCATGATTACTTCTCCGTCGCAGTGCCGGCGCCGATGAGCGCCGCTTTCTTGATCGCGGCCCGGATGCGGCCGTAGGTGCAGCAGCGGCAGATGTTGCCGGTCATCGCGGTGTCGATATCGTCGTCGGTTGGATTTGGATTTTTCGATAGCAACTCGGCCGCCGCCATGATCTGGCCCGCCTGGCAGTAGCCGCACTGCGGCACGTCAAGCTCCATCCACGCCGCTTGCAGCTTTCGTCCGACCGGATGGCCCGCCATCCCTTCGATGGTGGCGATCGCCGCATTGCCGATGGTCGAAATCGGCGTCGTGCAGGAGCGCACCGCCGCGCCGTCGAGATGCACCGTGCAGGCGCCGCAAAGCCCGACGCCGCAGCCGAACTTGCTGCCCTTGAGGTCGAGTTCGTCGCGCAGCACCCACAAAAGGGGCGTGTCGGCGTCGACGTCGACGGTCCGTTTCGCGCCATTGACCTCGATCGTATAGGCCATGATTTCGTATCCCTTACTCGCGCCGCGGGGATGAGCGCCTCACAAAGTCGCGGAACGTCCCGCCCTGCGCACCAATGCCGTGGCGATGTTACTCGCGCTCTCGGGCGCGCCGGAAGTCCCGGTCGCGGCCCGTGGGGACACGTATGCGTGACGTCGGCCGGATAAGCGTCGGAGTCCGCCCGGTACCCCTAATCGGCAATCACGCGTGCGCGCGCTTTTGCGGCGCAAATTCGGCGCGAATGCGATCGGAATGCTCGCCGAGCGCCGGAACCGGACCAAAAGCCGGCATCGCATTGTCGAACACCGCGCCGGGCGCGAGGCAGCGCACCGGGCCGCTCGGCGTTGCAATTTCCACGTATCTGTTCTGCGGATGACGCGCGACGTCCTCGAGCGTGCTGACGCGTCCGTAGGCGATGCGTGCCTGCTCGAGCAGCAGCACGATCCCATCGCGCGGCTGCGCGCCGAACACTTTGCGGATCACATCGTCCAGCGCCCTGCGGTTGGCGACGCGGGCGCTGTTGCCGGCAAAGCGCGGATCGCCGGCGAGCGCGGCATCGCCGAGAACTCCGGCGCAGAAGGCCGCCCACTCGCGCTCGTTCTGGATCGAGATCAGCACCGCCTTGCCGTCGCCGCAGGCATACGCGCCGTAGGGCGCGATGGTCGGATGATTGAGGCCGGCGCGCGCCGGAACCTTGCCGCCATAGACGAACTGCAAATAGGGAACGTTCATCCAGTCGGACAGCGCGTGATAGAGCGAGACGGAAACATGCCGGCCCGTGCCGCCGCGCTCGCGCGCGAACAGGGCTTGCAGCACCGCCTGGAACGCCGTCATGCCGGCGGCGATGTCGCAGACCGACACGCCGACCCTGGCGTAACCATGCTCGTTGCCGGTGACGGATGAGAGGCCGCTTTCGGCCTGGACCAGGAGGTCATAGGCCTTGAGGTCGCGATAGGGTCCCTCATCGCCATAGCCGGAGATCGCAACGGTGATCAGCCGCGGGTGAGCCTCGCGCAGCGTCTCGGCGCCAAAGCCTAATCGGTCGATCACGCCGGGCGCGAGATTCTGCACGAACACGTCGGCACGGGCGATCATCGCCGAAAGCAAGTCCGCGTCGGCGGCGTTCTTGAGGTCGAGGCAGATCGATTCCTTGCCGCGATTGAGCCAGACGAAATAGGCGCTCTCGCCGTGGACCAGCGCGTCGTAGCCGCGCGCGAAGTCGCCCTCGGGCCGCTCGACCTTGATGACGCGCGCGCCGGCATCGGCGAGCCGGCTCGTCAGGTAAGGGGCGGCCACCGCCTGCTCCACCGACACGACGAGGATGCCGGCCAGATCCTGCTGCATGCTGCGTCCGTCCTGCAAAGTTCCGTCCGCTCAGATCGTCCGGCCGCCGTCGACCGGCAGCACCACGCCGGTCAGGAACTCGGCCTCGTCGGTGCACAGAAACAGGGTCGCTGCAGCAACGTCCGACGCCTTGCCGAGTCGGCCGAGCGGAATGGTCGCGATGAACTTGGCGCGCATGTCCGGCGTGTCGGAGCCGAGGAAGCTCGGCAGCAACGGCGTGTCGGCGGCGACCGGCGCGAGCCCGTTCACCCTGATGCGGTCGGGGGCAAGCTCGACTGCCATCGATTTGGTGAGGAGGTTCACGGCGCCCTTCGATGCGTTGTACCAGGTCAGGCCCGGACGTGGCCGCAGCCCTGCCGTCGAGCCGACATTGATGATGACGCCGCCGCCTTGCGCCCGCATGACCGGCAGGACGGCCTGCGCCATGTGGAAGATCGACTTCACGTTGACCGCGAACACACGGTCGAATTCGGCCTCGCTCACCTCGACCATCGGCATGTTGCGATGCGTGGTCCCCGCATTGTTGATGACGATGTCGATGCGCCCGAAGCGGCCGCGCGTCGCCCCGACCGCATTGCGCACGTCGGCGCCGGAGGAGACGTCGCATTTGACCGGCAGCGCAGCCTTGCCGATCTCGGCGCTGATCTTGCGTGCGCCGTTCTCGTCGATATCGACGACGGCGACATTGGCGCCTTCGGCGGCAAAGACCCGCGCGATCTCAGCGCCAAAACCCGACGCCGCACCGGTGACCAGCGCGACCTTGTTCTGCAACCGCATCGTCCTCTCCTTTGGTCCCGGCTACGCCAGTGCCGGCGCATCGGCAACGGCGGCCTCGCTCAGGGCGCCGCGCTCGATCGTGAGCGTGTGCTCGGCGAACGGCTCGAGCAGCGATGGATTTGATTCGGCGATCAGCACGGAGACGTCCGGCCGCCGGGTCTTGAGCGCCTTGAGTGCCTCCCCGTAACGCGCCGCGAGGACCGGCGCCAGGCCTTCGAACGGCTCATCGAGCAGCACGACCCTGGTGCCGAGCATCAGGGCGCGGCCGAGCGCCACGATCTTGCCTTGTCCGCCGGAAATCTGCCCGGCCGGGCGCGGTGCCATCTCCGAGAGTTCCGGAATGATGTCATAGATGTCGCGCAGCCGCCGCGTGA
>Ga0335078_10010208_pt1 | contig 13911 bp, 14 predicted proteins | sample Lox_Sample_32_FD_206711 | JGI IMG/M metagenome (GOLD analysis project Ga0335078, IMG submission 206711) | Soil microbial communities from Loxahatchee National Wildlife Refuge, Florida, United States - Lox_Sample_3.2 | ecosystem: Environmental > Terrestrial > Soil > Wetlands | place: USA...
CGGCCGGATCCAGCCCGGTGGAGTCGGCCGGATCCAGCCCGGTGGAGTATTGCGCCCGGCGCCTGCTGGCCCGGATCCACGCCTACACCCGGCAGCGCAAGCGGGCCGAGATCGAGCCGGTCACCGCCCGGGACTTCATGCGCTTCCTGCTGCGCTGGCAGCACGTCGAGCCGGGCACCAAGCGCGAGGGCCGGTTCGGGGTGCTCGCGGTCATCGAGCAGCTGCAGGGCTACGAGCTGGCCGCCGGCGCCTGGGAGAACGCGGTGCTGGCCACCCGGGTGGAGGGGTACCGCCGCGAGTGGCTGGACGAGCTGTGCCTGTCCGGCCAGGTCACCTGGGGACGGCTGTCGGTGCGCGACGCCCCGCCCGACCCGGTCTCCCGCCGCAGCGGGCTGACCCCCTCCCGGGCCACCCCGATCACGCTGACGATCCGTGACGACCTGCCCTGGCTGCTGCGCGCCGCGCGCGGCGAGGCGGCCCCGGCCGAGCCGGGACCGGGCCGCACCCGGGACATCCTCGACGCGCTGCGCGAGCACGGCGCGCTGTTCCGGCCCGACCTGGCCACGGTCAGCGGCCGGCTGCCGGCCGAGGTGGAGGAGGCGCTGTGGGAGGGCGTGGCCCGCGGCATGGTCACCGCGGACGGGTTCCGGGCCGTCCGGTCGCTGCTGCGCCGCGGCGGCCGCGGCGCGCCGCTGCCCCGGCGCGGGCTGCGCCGCGGGATCGGCGGGGGCGCGGCCGGCTCGGACGGGCGCTGGTGCCTGCTGCCCCCCCCGGCGGACGCGCCCGACCGGGATGAGCTGGCCGAGGCCGTGGCCGAGCAGCTCGCCGCCCGCTGGGGCGTGATCCTGCGCGATCTGGCCTGCCGGGAGAGCCTGGCCGTGCCCTGGCGCGACGTGCTGTGGGCGCTGCGCCGGATGGAGGCCAGGGGCACGATCCGCGGCGGCCGGTTCGTCGCCGGGTTCAGCGGCGAGCAGTTCGCCCACCCCGACGCGGTCGACCTGCTGCGCGCGGTGCGCCGCCAGCCGCACACCGGCCGGCCGATCCGGATTTCCGCGGCCGACCCGCTCAACCTGACCGCGGTCATCCTGCCCGGCCCCCGCATCCCGGCGATCCCGGCCAACTCCGTCACCTACATCGACGGCGCGGTCGCCGCCGGCCCGCTCGCCACCCCCGCCTGAGCGGGGCCCGGGTCAGAGGCGGCCGGCCTCGACGATGCGGCGCAGGAACCGCTGGGTGCGCTCGTCCTTGGGCTGCGTGAACAGCTCGGACGGCGGGGCCACCTCGACGATCCGGCCGTCGGCGAGGAAGCAGACCCGGCTGGCGATGTCGCGGGCAAATCCCATCTCGTGGGTCGCGATCAGCATGGTCATGCCGGTCGCGGCCAGTTCCCTGATGACGTCGAGTACCTCGGCCACGAGTTCCGGGTCGAGGGCGCTGGTGACCTCGTCCAGCAACATGATCTGCGGCCGCATCGCGAGCGCCCGGACGATCGCCACCCGCTGCTGCTGCCCGCCGGATAGCCGGTCCGGGTAGTCGGCCTCCTTGTCCAGCAGGCCGAACCGGTCCAGCAGCGCTCGCGCCTCCTGCTCCGCCCGGGCCCGGGACTCCTTCCGGACCTTCACCGGCGCCAGCGTGATGTTCCTCAGCACGCTCAGGTGCGGGAAGAGGTTGAACGACTGGAAGACGATCCCGACGTACTGGCGCACCAGGTTCTGGTTGACGCCGGCGCCCGTGATCTGTTGTCCCCAGAGGCTGATCCGCCCGGCATCGACCGGCTCGAGCAGGTTCAGGCAGCGCAGCAGCGTCGACTTGCCTGACCCGGACGCGCCGATGAGACAGACGACCTCGTGGGTGGCCACCGACAGGTCGATGCCCCGCAGCACCTCGTTGGCGCCAAAGGACTTGTGCAGGTCCTCGATCCCGATGGCCTCGCCCTCGGCCGGCGCGGCGCCCGGCCCGGTGCCGCCGAGCGCGGTCACGGAGCTGACCCGGCCAGCCGGCGCCTGCGGTCACGGTCGATGACCCGGTCGGTGAACCTGGCCAGCGGGATCGTGAGGATCAGGAACAAGATCGCGGCCACGGCGTAGCTGGAGTAGTTGAAGACGGTGCTGCTGTAGATCTGGGCCGCCTCGTTCGCCTCGATCGCGCCGAGCACCCCCACCAGCGCGGTGTCCTTCTGCAGGCTGATGAAGTCGTTGAGCAGCGGCGGGATGACGTTCCGCACGGCTTGCGGCAGGATCACGTGGCGCAGCGCCGTGGCCTGCGACAGCCCGAGCGACCGCGCCGCGGCCACCTGGCTCTGGTGCACCGAGTTCAGGCCGGCCCGGTAGACCTCCGACACGTAGGCCGAGTACGAGAGCACGAGCGCGGCCACGCCGTAGACCGCCGCGGACTGGGCGGAGACGAACGGGAGCCGGAGCGCGGGCACGCCGAACCCGATCGCCAGGATCACCAGCAGCAGCGGCACGCCGCGGAAGAAGTCCACGTAGATCATGGACAGGACCCGGAACGGGAACGCCACCGGGCTGGTCGACAGCCGGATCAGCGCGATCACCAGGGCCACGACGAGGATCAGCACCTCGGCCGCGAGGAACATCCTGATGTTCAGCCAGATGGCCGCGCCGACCGAGTAGTACCCCTTCTTCGGGTCGCCGAGGAACGCCTGCCACATGTCGGCCGGGTTGAAGAACGTGTGCCGCACCTGGGCGCTGCCCGGCGCGAGCAGGAATACCGCGAGGAGCGCGGCCAGCACCACCACCGTGCTGGCCGTGGAAATGACGGTCGCCCGCGGGCCGCCGCCGCTGAGCAGGCGCGGCCCGCGGCCCGTCGTACCGAAGGACCCGGGGGCCGGGCCGCCGGCGCCGAGGCTCATGAACCCAGGCCGGGACGCCCGGTCAGGGCTGGATCGTCGGGACGGACAGGTAGATCTGCAGGTACTGCTTCTGCAGCGCCTGCAGCGTGCCGTCGGCCTTCAGCGTCCCGATGGCCTGGTTCACGCAGGAGACCAGCGGGTTGCCCAGGCTGAACAGCAGGCCGTAGTGCTCCCCGGTGCTGGGGAACTGCGCCACCATCACCGAGCCGGGGATCTCCGACGAGGAGATGTACTGCGCGGTCGGCGTGTCGGTCACGAGCGCGGCGATCTGGTGCGTCTGCAGCGCCGACTTCACGTCGTTCAGCGTCTGGAAGACCTTCGGCTGTGCCGTGGGCTGGATCTTGCTGGTGATGAACGCCAGGCTGGTCGTCCCGACCTGGTCGCCGTAGACGTACGTCTTCAGTTCGGCGGGCGTGTGACGGGTGACGATCGGAGTGTTCTTCAGCGCCACCAGCGACTGGTTGACGTCGTAGTAGCTGGCCGAGAACGAGACCGCGGTGGCCCGCTGTGCGGTGTAGGAGATCTCGTTGATATCGAAGTCGAACTTCTTCGGCCCCGGCGCGTACGAGGCGTCGAACGGCTCGTAGACCCAGTGCACCTGCGACCGGGCGAACCCGAGTTGCTTCGCGATCGCGTAGGCGACCGCGCTCTCGTAGCCCTTGCCGTTGGCCGGGTCGTTGTTCTCGAACCAGGGCGGGTAGGCGGGGCTGTCCGTGGCCACCGTCAGCACGCCGCTCTTGTTAAGGTCCTTCTGGATCGACGCCTTGGAACAACTCGCCGCGCTCCCGCTCGCCGATGAGCCGGAGCTGGGCGCGGCCGAACTGCCGCAGGCCACGATCCCGGAACTCATGATCAGGGCGGCGACCGCCAGCCAAACCGCTCGCATCGGACCCACTCCACTTCGGGCTATGACGGGCCGGGCCGTCGGACAATAACCGACAAGCTTACTGGGGTTTAGCCGAACCGGACACCGCGCCATCTGGGCCGATGGCGGTGGCCGCCGGCACGGGCTCTGATCAGGGCGGCTCGCCCGCGGGCCAGGCACCGGGCACCTCGCGGGCCTCCCCCTCGCCCGGCCAGGGCGGCATGGTCACGCCGACCACGGCGAGCGGGCCCCCGGCGGCCGCCCGGAACTGGAACCGCGTCCCGACCGGGATGGACAGGCAGGTCCCCGGCTCCAGCGGCACGGTCTCCTCCCGGGCCGCCTGGTGCCGCCACATCTGGCCCCGGCCGCTCAGCACGAACCAGATCTCGTCGACGCTCTGGTGCGCCACCGCCCGGGAGGTCCGGCCCGCGGCCAGCTCGAAATGCGCCATCGAGCCTCCGCCCAGCCGCAGCAGGACCCGGACGTCCGAGCCGTCCGGCGCGACCGCGTCGCGGTCGGCAGGCAGCCGCATGGTGTCAAAGGGCTGAGTCACGGCGATCACTGTAGTGACCGCAGGCCCCGGGCCAGCCCGGCTAGAAAAGACTCCGCGGGGGGCGCGGCGGGGTACGGCGGGGTACGGCGATTGTCGATCTGCGCCTCGGCCGTTCGTGTGAGTGGTGACGGCAACAACGAACAGGAGGAAGCAGATGAGCAGGATCGTGCTGACCGAGTTCATCTCGCTGGACGGCGTGATGGAGGAGCCGCGCTGGACGTTCGGCTTCGAGCGCGGCCCGGACGGGAGCAAGTTCAAGTCCGACGAGCTGATGAACAGCGACGCGCTGCTGCTCGGGCGGGTGACCTACCAGGGGTTCGCCCAGGCCTGGCCGTCGATGGGCACCGACGAGTTCGGCCGGCGGATGAACAGCATCCCCAAGTACGTGGTCTCGTCGACGCTGACCGACGCGGAGGCGGCCTGGGGTCCCACCACCGTGATCCGCGGCGACGTGGTGGCCGAGATCACCAAGCTGAAGGACCAGCCCGGCGGCGACCTGCTGGTCGAGGGGAGCAGCCAGCTCGCCCAGACGCTGATCGGGCACGGCCTGGTCGACGAGTACCGGCTGATGCTGTTCCCGATCGTGCTCGGCGCGGGCAAGCGCCTGTTCCCGGCGCAGATGACCGGGCCGGCCCGGCTCACGCTGACCGAGGCCAAGCCGGATCGCGACGGTGTCATGCTGCTCCGGTACGCGCCGGCCGGAAAGGAGAGCTGACGATGAAGCAGTACCTGTTCAGCGTGTGCCTGGTCGACGACGGCACCCCGCCCCCGGCCCCCGAGGAGATGCAGCCGGTCTACGCCGCCGTGGCGGCATTCAACGCCGAGGTCCAGGCGGCCGGGCGCTGGGTCTTCGCGGGCGGCCTGCACCCGCCGGGCACCGCCACCGTGGTCACGGCGGCCGGCGGCGACACGCTGATCACCGACGGCCCGTTCGCGGAGGGCAAGGAGTACGTCGGCGGGTTCTGGGTGATCAAGGCCGAGGACCTCGACGACGCGCTGGCCTGGGCCGCGCGGGGCTCCGCGGCGTGCGGCAGCCCGGTCGAGGTCCGCCCGTTGCAAGAGGACGCCGGGGACTGACCCGACGGTGCCGGATGTCGACCAGGCCGCGATCGAGCGGGTCTTCCGGGCCGAGTACGGCCGCGCCGTGGCCGTGCTCACGGGGACCTTCGGCGACATCGACCTCGCCGAGGAGTCGGTCCAGGACGCGTTCGCGGTGGCCATCGAGCGATGGCCGTCCGCCGGGCTGCCGCCCAGCCCGGCGGGCTGGATCATCACGACCGCCAGGAACCGGGCCATCGACCGGCTCCGCCGTGAGGCGACCCGGGACACCAGGCACGCCCAGGCCCGGCTCCTGCAGGGCGCCGCTGAGCCCGCCGGGGAGGTAGCCGTGCGCGACGACCGGCTGCGGCTGATCTTCACCTGCTGCCACCCGGCACTGGCGCCGGCCGCCCAGGTCGCGCTGACCCTGCGGCTGCTCGGCGGGCTGTCCACCGGCGAGATCGCCCGCGCGTTCCTGGTGCCGGAGCCGACCATGGCCCAGCGGCTGGTCCGGGCCAAGGGCAAGATCCGCGCGGCCCGGATCCCGTACCGGGTGCCCGGGGACGCCGAGCTCCCGGACCGCCGGCGGGCCGTGCTGGCCGTGATCTACCTCATCTTCAACGAGGGGTACGCGGCCAGCTCGGGCGACCGGCTGGTCCGCGAGGACCTGTGCGCCGAGGCGATCCGGCTGGCCCGGCTGCTCGCCGAGCTGATGCCCGACGAGCCCGAGGTGATGGGCCTGCTCGCGCTGGTGCTGCTGATCGAATCCCGGCGGGCCGCGCGCACCGGCCCCGGCGGGGACCTCGTGCTCCTGGCCGACCAGGACCGCCGCCAGTGGGATCCCGGGCTGATCGCCGAGGGGCAGGCGATCGTCCGCGCCTGCCTGCGGCGTAACCAGCCCGGGCCGTACCAGATCCAGGCCGCGATCAACGCGGTGCACAGCGATGCGGCCACCGCGGCCGCCACCGACTGGCGCCAGATCCTGGCCCTCTACGACCAGCTCATGCTGATCGCGCCCACCCCGGTGGCCGCGCTGAACCGCGCGGTGGCCGTGGCCGAGGTCGAAGGGCCGCAGGCGGGCCTGGCCGCGCTGGGCAATCTCGACCTGGACGGCTACTACCTGTTCCACGCCATCCGGGCCGACCTGCTGCGCCGGCTCGGCCGGGACGCCGACGCCGCGCTGGCCTACGAGGCGGCGATCGCCCGGGCCGGCAACGCCGCCGAGCTTGTGTTCCTGCGGCGCCGCCGCGAGGCCCTGCCCGGCCAGCCGTGACGCGGCGCGGCGCGGCTACTGGCCGACGTAGGTGCCGGTGCAGATGTTCTCGTACACGCCGGGGTTGAAGCTCTGGCCGTGCTGCGGGAAGTACCACTCGACCGCCCGGTACATGAGCTTGCCGTCACAGGAGCCCAGGTTGAAGGCGACCACGGTCGCGGTCTCCTCGGTGCCCTGCGCGACGGACTGGTTCGGGCCCACGTAGTCGCTGGTCCCCGTGGCGGTGGCGCGGGCGCCGCCCCAGGACGACCAGACCACGTGCGTGACCAGGCCGGTGGGGTCACCGCCGTTGAAGATCTTGGCCGGCTTCACCTGGCCGAACCCGGTGCCCTGCGCGAAGTCGCCGGCCAGCTGGCCGAGGGTCACGGCCGCCGCCGGGGCCGGCGAGGCCGACGCGGCCGGCGTGGGCGACGGCGTGGTCACCGGGGTTGCGGTGACCGGCGGTGCGGTCGTCGCCGCCTGCGTGGCCGGGGTGGTGGCCACGGGGGAACCCGACGCGGCCGGCGCCGGCGAGCCGGACGAGCAGCCGGTCACCGCGGCGAGCGCGATCCCGGCCAGCGCGACGGCGCCGAGCGCGGCGCGCCCCCGGGCCCGGCCCGCCGGCGCGCTGCCGGTGCCAGCGGGTGGCTGAGCGTTCTGCATGGCTTTCTCCCATCCCGGCCGCGGCCAGGCGGCGGCGCGGCGTGCCCCAGCCGCGGGACGGCGGCTGTTTCTGTGACGGTGATAGGAGCCGCGCGGATGCGCCGCGCCAACAGTTTTCTGCGGCAATGTCCCGGGGTGTCACAGCTCGATCTCGGGATACAGGGGGTGGCGCGCGAGCAGGTCGGCGCAGCGGCGGCGGCAGGCCTGCGCAGCGGCCGGCTCGAGCACGTACTTGGCCTTGGCCGTGGGGTTGGCCGGTGTTGTGGCGCGCAGCGCGGTGACGATCACGTCGGCGACCTCGTCGAGCTCGGCCGGGCCGAAGCCGAGGGTGGTGAGCGCCGGGGTGCCGAGCCGGACGCCCGAGGTGTACCAGGCGCCGTTGGGGTCCCTGGGCACCGAGTTGCGGTTGGTGACCACGCCGGAGTCGAGCAGGGCCTGCTCGGCCTGGCGGCCGGTCAGCCCGAAGCCCGCGCCGACGTCCATGAGCACGAGGTGGTTGTCGGTGCCGCCGGTGACCAGGCGCGCGCCCCGCCGCAGCAGCCCGTCGGCGAGCGCGCGGGCGTTGTCCACGATCCGTGCCGCGTAGCCAGCGAACGAGCTCTGCCTGGCCTCGGCCAGGGCCACCGCCTTGGCCGCCATCACGTTCGGCAGCGGGCCGCCGAGCACCATCGGGCAGCCCCGGTCGACGAACGGCGCGTACTCGTCCCGGCACAGCACCAGGCCGCCGCGGGGGCCGCGCAGCGACTTGTGCGTGGTGCTCGTCACCACGTCGGCGTGCGGGACCGGGTCGAGGTCCCCGGTCAGGACCTTCCCGGCCACCAGCCCGGCGAAGTGCGCCATGTCCACCATGAACGTGGCCCCGACCTCGGCCGCGATCTCGGCCAGCCTGGCGAAGTCCGGGTTCCGCGGGTAGGCCGAGTACCCCGCGACCAGCACCAGCGGCCGGAACTCGCGGGCCTGGGCGGCGATCGCGTCGTAGTCGAGCTGGCCCGACTCGGCGTCCACGCCGTAGCTGGCCTGCTCGAACAGCTTGCCGGAGATGTTGGGGCGGAAGCCGTGGGTGAGGTGCCCGCCCGCGTCGAGGGACATGCCCATCATCCGCTGCCCGTGCAGCTCGTGCCGCAGCCGCTCCCAGGCGGGCGCATCCAGGTCGTTCACGTGCTTCGCGCCGGCCTCCTCCAGCCGCGGGCTCTCGACCCGGCGGGCCAGGATCGCCCAGTAGGCGACCAGGTTGGCGTCGATCCCCGAGTGCGGCTGGACGTAGGCGTGGTCCGCGCCGAACAGCGCCGTGGCGTGCCCGGCGGCCAGCGTCTCGACCCGGTCGACCATCTCGCACCCGGCGTACATACGGTGGCCCGGCGTGCCCTCGGCGTACTTGTCCGACAGCCAGTTGCCCATGGCCAGCAGCACCGCGGGCGAGGCGTAGTTCTCCGACGCGATCAGCTTGAGCTGGCGGCGCTGGGAGGCCAGCTCGCCGGTGATCGCGGCGGCCACGTCCGGCTCGGCGGCGGCGATGACCTCGAGGGCCGACCGGTAGGCGGCGGCAACGGCGGTGCTGGCGGCGGTGGTTGTCACGTCGGACATGCTGCGCTCCTTCGGCAGGGTCGGTGTTTCGCCCGGCGCGCCAACGATAGTCGCTGCGCGGGCGGCGGGGACGCGCGGCGCGCGGCGGCGGGGATGCCCGGCGCGCGGCGGCGGGGACGCGCGGCGCGCGGCGGCGGGGACGCCCGGCGCGCCAACGATAGTCGCTGCGCGGGCGGCGGGGACGCCCGGCGCGCGGCGGCGGCCGGCGGCCGGGTTCTGGCGGGTTTGCGGCGCGGGTGACCACGCCGGTTGTCTATTCTTCGGAATAGCTTCCGGGCGGCCAACGACGGCACGGCGTCCTGGGCGAAAGGGAAGGTGCAGGGCGATGGTGTCGCAGGCCAGCAGGCTACGAGACGTCCGCTACGACATCCGCGGGCCGGTGCTGCGCCGGGCCCGCCAGCTAGAGGCTGACGGGCACGAGATACTCAAGCTCAACCTGGGCAACCCGGCGCCGTTCGGCCTCACCGCGCCGGACGCCGTGCTCAGCGGCGTGGTGCACAGCATCGGCGACGCCCAGGGTTACAGCGACGCCCGCGGCATCCACCCGGCCCGGCTGGCGGTCGCGCGCTCGTACCTAGCCAAGGGCGTGCCCGGCGTGGGCCCGGACGACGTGTTCCTGGGCAATGGCGTGTCCGAGCTGATCGTGATGGCGCTGCAGGGCCTGCTGGACCCCGGGGACGAGGTGCTGATCCCCAGCCCCGACTACCCGCTGTGGACCGGGGCGGTCGGCCTGTGCGGCGGCCGGGCGGTGCACTACCGCTGCGACGAGCAGGCCGGCTGGGCCCCCGACCTCGAGCACGTCGCCGCGCAGATCAGCCCGAGAACCCGGGCGCTGGTGATCATCAACCCGAACAACCCGACCGGGGCGGTGTACTCCCGGGCGACCCTGCTCGGCCTGCTGGACCTGGCCCGGCGCCACGGGCTGCTCGTGCTCACCGACGAGATCTACGACCAGATCCTCTATGAGGACGCGGTGCACGAGTGCGCGGCCGCGCTCGCCCCCGACCTGCTGGTGCTCACCCTCGGCGGGCTGTCCAAGACCTACCGGCTGGCCGGGTTCCGGTCCGGCTGGCTGGTGGTGTCCGGGCCGCGCCGCGAGGCGGGCGAGTACCTCGAGGGCCTGGAACTGCTGGCCAACATGCGGCTGTGCCCGAACGTCCCGGCGCAGTACGCGATCGTGCCCGCGCTCAGCGGCGAGCACAGCATCGCCGGCCTGCTGCGGCCGGGCGGGCGGCTGCGCGAGCAGCGCGACCACTCCTGGCAGATGATGAGCCAGATCCCGGGCGTGGACTGCGTCAAGCCGGCCGGCGCGCTGTACCTGTTCCCCCGGCTCGACCCGGACGTCTACAAGATCGCTGACGATGAGCGGATGGTGATCGACCTGCTCGAGGCCGAGCACCTGCTGCTCTCCCACGGCACCGGGTTCAACCTGCCGACCGCCGACCACCTGCGGCTGGTGTTCCTGGCCGCGGTCGACGTGCTCGACGACGCCATCGGCCGGCTGGCCCGTTTCCTGGCCGGCTACCACCAGTAGGGCAGCATCTCGTACGTTCGGTAGATGCCGGGAACGCTGGTGCCGGAAGACGTGGTCGCCGCCGCGGCGGCGGCTGAGGCGGCGCTGCGGCCGGTCGCCGGCCGCGACTGGTCGGTCCGGGCCGGCCCGCTCGAGTGGGACGTCGAGCAGACGATCACGCACATGATCGGCGCCGCCGCGAAGTACACCCTGTACCTGGCCGGCCGGTGCGAGCATTTCATCGGCCTGTCGGTGACGCGCTGGCCGGACGCGACCAACGAGGAGGTCATCGACTCGATCGTGCCGGTGGCCCGGGGGCTCGCGGCCGTCGCCGCGGTCACGCCGCCCGGCGTGCGGGCGTACCACGTCACCGGCCCGTCGAGCGCGGCCGGCTACGTCGGCCGCGCCTGCGTCGAATTCCTGGTGCACACCGACGACGCCCTCAGCGGGCTCGGCGTTGCCTTCGCGCCGCCCGCGGACCTGTGCCAGCGGGTGCTGGCGCAGCAATTCCCGGATGCCGCCGGGCCGGGCGACGCCTGGCCCGGCCTGCTGGCGGCCAGCGGCCGGCCGGTCCGCTGAGCCGGCCGCTTACCGGGGTTCAGGGACCGCCGGGGCGAGCCGCCCGCTGACCGCGGGTACCGGCGCGGCCGGCCGCCCGCGGGACCCGCGGCCGGATGATGCCGCGCCCAGGCTGACCGTGACCACGCCGGCGCAGACCACCACCGCGCCAGCGACCTGGATCAGGCTCGGGCGCTCGCCGAGCACGGCGAAGGCCAGCAGCATCGCCGCCGCCGGCTGCAGCAGCAGCGTCAGCGAGGAGATGGCCGCGGGCAGCCGGGGCAGCGACGAGGTGATCATCAGCCAGCCGAGCGTCTGGCTGCTCATCGCGAGCAGCAGCAGCCAGCCGAACGAGGGCCAGGGGATGTGCAGCTGCAGGCCGCCGAAGGCCAGGCCGAGCAGCAGCGCCCCGAGCGCGGCGCCCCCGGTCACCTCGGCGAGCGGCCCGGCCACGTGCGGGGAGCCGGCCGACGTCCGGCGCAGGACGAGCAGGAACGCCGCGTAGGCCACCGAGGTCCCGATCCCGTAGCCGATGCCGGCCAGCGGGTGGATCCCGCCGGTGGCGCCGCCGGCCAGGCCGGACACCATCACCACGCCCGCCATCACGACCGGCAGGAAGATCAGGAACCTGCGCCCGGGCCGCTCCCCGAACAGCGCCCACGCCGCGAGTGCGACGAACAGCACCTGCAGGTTGCCCAGGACGGTGGCGATCCCGGCCCCGACCTCGGCGATCGCGTGATTCCACAGCACCAGGTCGACCGCCAGCAGCAGCCCGGCCACGAACGCCCCGCGGCGCGCCCCCGGCTGGCGGGGGCCCCGCCGCCGCTGCTCCGTCCAGGCCAGCGCCACGAGCACGGGCAGCGCCAGCAGGCAGCGGTAGAACGCCGCGGTCGCGGTGCCGGTGTCGGCCAGCTTGACCATGATCCCCGAGGCGGAGATACAGGCCGCGCCGAGCCCGGCCAGCAGCAGCGGGCGGCCGGCGGCAGCGTTGCCTGTCATGACCGTACTCGAATATGGTGCTGACATGATGGCCACCCTAGGGGAGCGCTCTGACAGGAGTCAAAGCGCTTTTGGTGCTGACCTGCGGGAGGCGCTGACCGCGGCCGCCGAGCTGATCAACACCGGCCGCTCGGCCGACGGCGACGGCGTGCGCACCGTCACGGACGTCCAGGCCCTCGGCGACCGGTACGCGTTCCACGGCACTCCGGCCGGGCCGCGGGACGTGACCCGGCTGCGCGCGCACCGCGCCCGCCTCGACGCCATCGCGGCCGCCTGCGAGGCGGGCGACGACGCGGCCGCGGCCGGGATGCTGAACGCCCTGCTGGCGCAGACCGGGGCGATCCCCCAGATCGTGGCGCACGACGGCCGCGGCCCGCACATCCACGTGTCCCGTCCCGCCGCTCCGCTGGCCGACCGCATCGCGGCGCACCTGGCCATGGGCCTGGCCGAGCTCGTGGTGGCGGGTGAGCACGACCGGGTGCGCAGCTGCGCGTCGCCGACCTGCCGGGATGTCTTCGTCGACCTGTCCCGCAACCGGTCGCGCCGGTACTGCGACAGCCGGACCTGCGGCAACCGCCTGCACGTCGCGGCCTACCGGGCGCGGAGATCGGCGGCGGGCTGACGGCGGCCGCGCCGAGCGCGGCCGGGACCCGCCACCGGTGCCGCGGGCGCCTGGCTGGCCGGCTAAGTTGTCCGTTGGGGGAATCCACGGTCCGGATCGGAGGTTTCGATGGGCCTTCCCGCCAGCCAGCGCAGGATCCTGGAACGGATCGAGCATGCCCTGCGGGGATCCGACCCGCGTCTCGCCGCGCTCTTCTCGATCTTCAGCCGGCTGAACCGCGACGAGGAGATGCCGGCCATCGAGCAGCTGCGCGCCCGCGCGGCCGTGCTCATGGCCCGGATTCGCTACCGCGCCGCTAAGTTCGGCCGCTGGTTCGGCGCGCCGGCCCGGGCCCGGCTGCGCGCCGCCTTGTTCTTCCCGGTCGCGCTCGCGATCGTCGCCTCGGCCGTCCTGGTCGGGGCCAGGTTCCCGAGCGCGAACCGGTGCGCGACCCCGTCCCGGCCGGTTGGTGCCGCTCATACCGGCACCGGCACCAAACCCAAGCTCTGCGAGCCGGTGGTCGCCAACCCGGCCGTGCTCGCCCGCTAGCTCCCTGCTGGCCGGCCCGGGGTCACCGGGCCGGGCTCACCGGTTGATCGCCACCAGCTCGGGCTTCAGGCAAACCTGCCCCGAGCCGGCGGCGGCGGGCCCGCCCAGCCCGGCGCAGGCCGCGAGCAGGATCGTGCCGTTGCCGGGAGCGGCGCTGCCGCCGATCCCGGACAGGTCGACGAAGTAGTGCGGCCAGGGCAGCGAGGGCGTGGTCCACACGACGCGGCGCTGCCCGATGTTGTAACCCCAGGCGTCGCCGAAGGCGCCCTGGTCCAGCCCGAGCGCCACGCCATTCCTGACGCCGTACACGCCGGAAGAGCCCGGAATGGACGCCCGGGTGATGAGGGCGCCGGTCCGCGGGTTGAGCCCGGCCATCCCGCCGCCCCGGGTGACGTAAAGGGCCGGCCGCGCCGGATCCTCGCTCTCGGGCACCGCGCCCGCCCGGTACCACAGCCGCCCGCCGGTGGCCTCGCTATAGGCGCTGAGCCCGGCCGGGCCGGAGAACAGCAGCACGCCGTCGAACGCGGCGCTCAGCGAGCCGGCGAACGACCCGCCCGGCGGCCGGATCAGCCGCTCGCCGCCGGTTGCGAGGCTGATCCGCCGGACGGCGGTCACCGGCGCCGGCCCCAGATACCCGCCCGCCGCCACCGTGACGTAGAGGTAGCCGCCGTCGGTCCGCCACGCCTGCGGCAGCCGCCCGGTCGCACGGCTCCAGGCGGGCCGGCCGGACCGGTTGTCGTAGCCGGTCACCGACGTGCTGCCGACGACCACGGTGCGCCTGGCGTCGGCCGCGACCGCGCCGCCGTAGCTCGCGGCCGGATAGGCCCGGATCCGCTGCCCGCTCGGCGCGGCGAGCACCACCTC
>Ga0335078_10010211_pt1 | contig 13910 bp, 17 predicted proteins | sample Lox_Sample_32_FD_206711 | JGI IMG/M metagenome (GOLD analysis project Ga0335078, IMG submission 206711) | Soil microbial communities from Loxahatchee National Wildlife Refuge, Florida, United States - Lox_Sample_3.2 | ecosystem: Environmental > Terrestrial > Soil > Wetlands | place: USA...
AGGATCTTCTCGTAGCCCGTGCACCGGCACAGGTTGCCCGCGAGCGCCTCGCGGACCTCGGCGTCCGACGGCCGGCCGCCCCGGCGCAGCAGGTCGTGGGCGGCGATCAGCAGGCCGGGCGTGCAGAACCCGCACTGCACCGCGCCTGCCTCGACGAACGCCTGCTGCACCGGGTGCAGCGCATCGCCGCTGGCCAGGCCCTCGACCGTGACGATGCGGCGGCCCTGCGCCTGCCCGGCCGCGACCAGGCAGGCGCAGACCGCCTCGTCGTCCAGGTACACCGTGCAGGAACCGCATTCACCCTGCTCGCAGGCGTTCTTGGAGCCGGGCAGCCCGAGCCGCTCACGCAGCACGTAGAGCAGGCTCTCACCCTCCCAGACGTCGTCTGCCTGCCGGGTCTCGCCGTTGACCGTCGCCGTGATCCGCATCCGCTCAGTCCCGTCCCTGGTAAGAGCTCCAGGCCCAGGTCAGGGTACGCCTGGCCATGACCGCGAGCCCGTGGCGCCGGTAGGCGGCGGTACCTCGGACGTCGTCGACCGGGTCGGCGGCGGCGGCGACCTGGTCGCCGAACTCGCGCACCAGGCCGGCGGGCAGGCCGGCCCGGGACTCCCACAGGCCGGCCTCGTCCAGGGCCACGGACAGGAACCGCTCGGCGTCGGTGGCCCTCCGCGGCGTGGGCGCCGCCGAGCCGATGCCGGTGCCGACGGTCTTGGCCCGCAGGTCGAGGCTGACGCAGAACGAGGCCACGGCGATGACCATCGCGTTCCGGGTGCCGATCTTGCTGAACTGCTGCGGGCCGGCCGCCGCCGGGACCAGGACCGCGGCGATCAGCTCGTCCGCGGCCAGCGCGTTGCGCTTGACGCCGGTGAAGAACTCCGGCGCCGGGATCGTGCGGGTGCCGCGCACCGAGGCGACCTCGACCTCCGCTCCCGCCGCGAGCAGCGGCGGGTGGCAGTCGCCGGCCGGCGACGCGGCGCCCAGGTTGCCGCCGACCGTGCCGCGGTTGCGGATCTGCGGCGAGCCCACCGTCCTGGCCGCCATGGCCAGGCCGGGCAACAGCCCGCCGAGCTCGTCGATGAGCCGGGTGTAGGTGACGCCGGCGCCGAGCCGGACCCGGCCGTCCTCGACGGCCCAGCCGGCGAGCTCGGGAACCCGGGTCAGGTCGAGCAGGGCGTCGGGACGTCTGGTGTCGAAGTTCAGCTCCACCATGACGTCGGTGCCCCCGGCGATCGGCACCGCCTCCGGGCGCTCGGCCTTGGCGGCCAGCGCGTCATCCCAGCTCGCCGGCTGCAGGAAGTCCACTGGTTACTCCTCGCCCCGTCCCGTCGCCCTCATCTCCTCAGCCGAACAGGGCCGCGGAATCCCAGGCCGGGCCGGGATCGGGCGCGTCGTCGCGCAGGACGGCGCACTGGATCAGGCCGTAGGGGCGGTCGGCGGCATGGAATACCTCGCCCGGGTTGTCCAGGCCGAACGGCGCCAGGTCGGCCAGGAAGTGATGGCGGTTGGGCGCGGACAGCCTGATCTCCGCGACGTCGTCGCGGGCCCTCAGCACCGCCTGGCCCATCTCCCACAGCGACTGCTGCAGCGCCAGGCTGTGTACCTCGGCGAACCGCTCCAGCAGAATCTGCCGGATGTCGGCGTGAGCCTCATCCCAGCTCTTCGGCCGCGGTCTGGGCTGACGCCGGTGCGGGCGGAGGTTGTAGAGCCAGCGCGCGGTCAGCGAGGTGGCCAGGATCCGGTCGCTGGTCTCGGCCAGCGTGGTGTACCGGTCGGTGAGGAAGCCGGCGAACTCAGAGCCGGTGGACTTCAGCACGACGAGGTCCTTCAGGCCGGAGACGATCCACGACAGCCCGCGCGAGACCGTCACCGCGGTGGTCCGCACCTCCTGGCCGGCCCTGACGAAGGTGTGCGGGTGCGGCTGGCCGGCCACGCTGACCCGCTCCCAGCGGTACTCCTCGACCTCGACCCTGGCCCCGGTGACCGGCTCGATGTCGTTGACGAAGTGGCGGGCCAGGTCCAGCGCGTAATCCTCGATCTCGCCCACCCCCTTCTCCTTGGCAAAGGCGAAGCAGGTGTTCTTCTGGCTGTCGGTGGGGAGCACGCTGGCCTGGTCACCGCGGGTGTGGGCGTCGGCGAAGTCGCCGCGCAGCAGCGTGGAGACGTTCAGGTCGCGGATCTCGTGCCGTCCGTTATCCCGGTAGACCCGCACGACCCGGGTCTCCGCCTTGCCGTACTGGTTGGGGCCGAGCACGATCGCCATGGCCTTAGCTCCCGCGGTAGGTGGCGTAGCCGAACGGGCTGAGCAGCAGCGGAACATGGTAGTGCGGCGCCTCACCGTCGGCGGTAAAGGTGACCGTGACCTCGGGAAAGAACGAGGCCCGCGGCTCCCCCCGGTCCAGGCTCGCGAAGTACTCGGCGGTGCCGAACACCAGCCGGTAGGTTCCGGCCTGCAGCCGCTCCGGCCCGATGTCCCGGACGCGCCCGTCGGCGTCGGTGCTCGCGCGGCCGATCTCGGTCGGCTCCCCACCTGACACCCGTTCCAGCCGGACCGGGACACCGGCCGCGGGCGTCCCCCGCGCCGTGTCGAGCACGTGAGTGGTGATCGCGCTCACCGCACTCATGCCGTGCCCTCCAGCAGCCGCCGCAGCCTGATCCGGTTGATCTTCCCCAGCTCGCGGCGCACTATTCCCCACTCGGTGCCGGGATCGTGGCCCAGCCTCTCGCGGAGCAGGGCCAGCAGTTCCCCGGCGCTGCGGCCGGTCGCGCAGACCAGGTAGATATGGCCGAACCGCCGTTCGTAGGCCTCGTTGCCGTCGGCCAGGGCCCGGAGGGTGGCCTGGTCCGCGGCCTGCACCCCCGCCTGCTCCCGCCGTGACGAGCCGGCCGCCGAGCCGGAGCCGATCCTCGGATGGCCGGCCAGCGCCTGCTCCAGGTCCCTGCGGTCCAGGCCGGCCACGGCCTCGTCGGAGCGGGCCAGGATCTCGCTGACCGACCCGTAGGGACGCCCGGACGTCACGTTATGGATCCATTGCTCGGAAGTGCAGCAGGCCAGCAGGTGCTCGCTGGCCTGCGCGGCGGGCATCGCGTTGAGGGCCTCGAGGCTGACCGGGGTGCTCATGGCATCTCATTCTGGTCCCGCCCGGGGCGGCGGGGCAGTAAACAGAACAGAACGCTCCGATCTGCAGTAAGGTCGGCCCCATGAGGCAGCAGCCAGGTCCCGGCCGGCAGGCCGAGGCGGCCCGGAACGATCAGCTGATCCTGGATGCCGCGCGGGCGGTGTTCGTCGCCGACCCGGCGGCCCCGGTGTCGGAGGTGGCCCGGCGGGCGGGCGTCGGCATCGCGGCCCTGTACCGGCGCTATCCCAGCAAGGAGGACATGCTGCGGAAGCTGAGCGGCGACGGCCTGCACCGGTACATCGCCGAGGCCGAGGCGGCGCTGGCCGACGACCGGGACCCGTGGACCGCGTTCGCCGCGTTCATGAGCCGGGTGATGCGGGCCGACACCCACTCGCTGACGCAGCAGCTGGCCGGGACCTTCACTCCTACCGAGGAGCTCTACCGCGACGCCGCCCGGGCGCAGGACCTGAACGTGGCGCTGTTCGAGCGGGTCAGGGCGGCCGGCGGGATCCGGCCCGACGTGGTGGTCGACGACATGGGCTGGATCCTGGAGATGGTCGCCTCGGTCCGGCTCCGCGACCCGGCGCGCACCAGTCAGCTCCGGGAGCGTTACCTGGCCCTCCTGCTGGACGGCCTGCACACGCAGGATCCGGCGACGCTGCCCGGACCGCCTCCGACCTGGGCGGAAATGAGCGAGCGCTGGGACACCTGAGGCGCGCCACTACACCGCCGCCGAAGGCGTGGCCTCGGCCGAGGGCGTCGTCTCGCCGTCGGCCCGGACGGACTTGCGGGCCAGCAGCCAGTACGTGATGCCGCCGAAGAACAGCCCCATGAACACGCTGAAATCGGACCCGCCGACCCGGCTGGACAGCGGCGACACGTACGGCGAGTAGGCGTTGAGCCACAGCGCCGCCGCCACCATGCCGACCGCCTGCGCGATGATCGCCGGCCAGTACACCCCGCCGTGGCGGAAGTAGCGCCCGCCCCGCTCGTTGAGCAGCGCCTCGTGGTCGTACCGGTTCCGCCGTAGCCACGAGTCGATCAGGTAGATCGCACACCAGGGGCCCAGCCAGACGATGATGAACAACAGGAAGTCGGCCAGCAACGAGGTGAACTTGGACGAGAAGATCGCGTAGGCGGCGAACGCTCCGCAGACGACGGTGTCGATGCCCACGCAGGTGACGCGGTGCAGCCCCGGTATCAGGCTCTGCAGCGTGACCCCGGACGAGTAGAGATCGATGGTGTTGATCGCGAACAGCTGCACGATCGCGAAGATCAAGTAGGGGACCACGAACCAGCCGGGGAAGCCCGCGGTCAGGCCGGTAATCGACGTCGCTCCGGGGACCCCGGTCGCGACCGCGGCGCCGAGGATCTCCAGCAGCGCGGACGGGATGGCCCCGCCCAGCGCCACGGCGAGCACGATGTTCCGCTTGTTGCTGTCGGCCGGCAGGTAGCGCGAGTAGTCGTTGGCGTTCTCGGTCCAGCCCAGGCCGCCTGCGGAGATCACCAGGGCCAGGAACACGAACAGCGATCCCCAGCCGGCCCCGTGCGGCACGGCGTGCAGCTTCACCTTGGACGTCGTGATGATCGCCATGACCACGAACAAGATGATGAACGGGATGCTGAGCCACCGGAGCACCCGCAGGACCGCGGCGTGACCGAGCAGGGGCAGCACCGCCTGGATCGCCACCGCGACGATGATGAAGATGACCTTCGCGGCGGTCCCGGCCATGAACCCCGCCTTGGTGGTCAGCGCGATCGCGGCCAGCACGATGAGCGCGATGCCCTCGATCTCGAACCCGACCTGCGTCACCCAGTTGAACAGCGAGGGCACCCGGTTGCCGTTGGGCCCGAACGGGGCCCGGCTGATGGCGAACGTCGTCGTGCCGGCCTCCGGGCCCTGCAGGCTGGCCAGGCCGGTGAGCAGGTAGAAGAGGTTGCCGATCAGGATGATCACGACGGCCTGGGCGAACGACAGGCCGAAGACCACGACGGCCAGGCCGCCGTACACGACGAACTCGACGTTCCAGACCGCTCCGGCCCACATCCAGAACAGGTTGCCCGGCCTGCCCCACCGCTTGTCCGGCGGGATGTACTCGATGCCGCGCCGCTCGATCTTGGTGACCGACGGCTCCTCCTCGAAGGAGAGCACCGAGGCCGCACCCGCGTCGGATCCCGTTGTCCCGCTCATCACGCCCGACCTCTCGCTTCGGATCCTGCTGCCCTAGCCGCCACGTCGGACCTTCCCTGCAGTGCGGAGGCTACTACTCGGCCCGGGACTAAAGGAAGATCTCCGGCACCGGCGTAACCGTGCCGTAACGGGCGTTCCGGCCGCGGTCAGCGGCGGGTCTTCACCGCCGAGTAGGTGCGGTCGAGCGTCCGCAGCGTGCGGGAGTAGCTGCGCTGCGCCACCGCGACGAACAGGCAGTCCACCACGGTGAGCGCGGCGATCCGGCTGGACATCGCGCCGGACCGGAACGTCGTCTCGCGGACCGCGGTGGTCAGCACGTAGTCGGCGACGCGGGCGATCGGCGATCCGGGGAAGTTAGTGATCGCGACCGTGGTCGCCTGCTGCTCGCGGGCCTCGGCGAGGCTGCCGACCGTGTCGGACGTCGTCCCGGTGTGGGAGATCGCGATGGCCACGTCACCGCGGCGCAGCAGGGCCGCGGAGGAGACCGCGATGTGCGGGTCCGGCCAGGCGTACGCCATCACCTCGATCCGGTGCAACTTCTGCTGCAGGTCGAGCGCGACGAACGCGCTGGCCCCGACGCCGTAGATGTCAATGCGGCGGGCACGGACGACCGCGTCCACGACCGCCTCGAGGGCCTGCGCGCTGAGCTGCGCGCCGGTCTCCTCGATCGCCCGGGCGTCCGCGTGCGCGATCTTCTTGATCACCTGGTCCAGGGTGTCGGCCGGGCCGATGTCGCTGCCGATGTCCTCCCGGCCGGTTTCCCGCCCGGCCTGCGCGGCCGCGGCCAGGGCCAGCCGGAGCTCGGGGTAGCCGGGGAAGCCCATCGCGCGGCAGAACCGGATCACCGTGGTGCCCGACGTGCGGCACGACGCCGCCAGCTCGGAAATGGTCATCGCCGCGACCCCGGCCGGATCCGCCGCGATCGCGGCGGATACCCGCTGCTCCGCGGGCGCGAGATTCGGGGTCAGCGCGCGCACGTGCGCGAGCAGCGTCTGCGGGGTGTGCGCGGGTGACTCCTGCGCTGCAATGCGCCGTACGAGTTGCGGCATGGCGTCACTGTACGACGCCCCGGCGGTGCGGCGCCCGGCCCCGCCCGGTTTACCTGCGGCTATGACCCAGGCCGGGTCATCGGGGCGCGCGATTGGACACCTGCGCCGGGCTGATGCCAGCCTAGAGGCTGATCCTGCTACCGCGACAGACAGGAGGCGGACGTGGACAGCGCCGGGCTGCGGGCCGTGCAGCAGCCGCTGAAGGAGGCCTACCGCCAGGATCCGCGCGAGGCGGTGGTGACCCTGCGGGCGCGCGGCCAGCTCGGCGCCGAGGAGATCAGCTGCTCGGTCGCCACCGGCCAGGCCCTGGCCAAGGCGGGCCTGCACCCCGCCACCGGCGGCGACGGGTCGCTGGCCTGCTCCGGGGACATGCTGCTGCAGGCGCTGGTCGCCTGCGCGGGGGTAACGCTGCGGGCCGTGGCCACCTCGCTGGAGATACCGATCGCCGGCGGGACCGTGCACGCCGAGGGCGACCTGGACTTCCGGGGCACGCTGGCCGTGGCCAAGGACGCCCCGGTCGGGTTCAGGTCCATCCGGCTGGCCTTCGAGCTCGACACCGACGCCACCGAAGAGCAGATCGCGACCCTGCTCGGGCTGACCGAGCGCTACTGCGTGGTCTACCAGACCCTGGCGCATCCCGTGCCGGTCAGCGCCACGGCCACCGCCACGGCGCCCTGACCGCCGGCCGGGGCGAGGGAACAGAGCGGGTCCTTCCGGCGTTGTAGTGGTGCTATTTAGCGTTGCCGCAAAGGAAAATAGAACATAATGGCGCAGTGCATCACGTGCGGGACCGAGCTGCATCCCGAGCGAGCGCAGAAGTACGACTACTGCATGGCCCCGGAGTGCCAGGAGAAGAACGCGACGGGCCTGACCATGGTGGCCGTGGGAATGAACAAGGCGGCCGACGAACTGATGATTCTCGACGAGCAGACGCGCGAGGACCTGGCCAGCGGCCGGTTGCGTGATCAGCGGCGGGGGTCGTTCGGCCCGTCCGCCCGGGCTCCCGGGCCGGCTCCCGGGCCGGCCCGTCCGGCGCACCCGGCCCGGCCGGCGCGCACGCCCCGCCGGGCCCAGTCAGCGCCGCGCCCGGCGGCCCGCCCGCAGTGGACCGCGAAGCAGGAGCGACTCGCGCTCCTGTACAACGAGCAGGGGCTCCGGCCCGACGAGATCGCCGACAAGCTCGGCGTGAGCCGCTACCTGGCGACCCAGATCATCCTGGCCGCCAAGAACCGCGGCAAGCTCTAACCCCGCGATGGCGGACTTCGCGCTGCGGCCGGCCCGGGCGGATGACGCGCGGGCGATGGCGGAGGTCTTCGCCGCGATGGCGGCCGAGCGTGACGGGATCGCGACGAAGCCGCCGGTCGCTGGCGGCGACGATCTCGGCCGCTTCCTGGGCTGACATGGGCGGCCCGATGACAGGCTGGCCGGTGGCGGGTAAAAGATGACCGGCGGGCGCCTTCCGGGCTGCGGATGACGGTCAGGCCGCCGAAGAACCAGTACTTGTCTCCTTCGCCGGCCGCGGTCTTGGCGGCGCGGCGGGCCGGGCCTGGCCGTCCCGGGTGCCGGCCTGGTCGGTAGTGTGCGTCATGGCGTCGGTTCCCTTCCGTTCGGCCGGGCTGTGCCCGGCCCGCCTTTGCCTGGTGGTGCCGTATCGGGGTGGGTCGCGCGCAGCCCGGCCAGCAGCGAGCGGATCGCTAGCTCGATGGTGTCCGCCGCCTGCTCAGCGTCCATGTTCCAGAAGGTGTTCAGCAGGTCCCACGAGGGCGCGGAGTACAGGACCTGCAACGCGGCCGCGGCCCGCTCGCGGACGTCGCCCGGCGCCCCGGGCACGGCGGCGTCCACGCAGGCCTGGAACATGGCCTGGCGCCCGGGCTGCTGCCGGCGGCGGACCGCGATGCCCTCGGGCGACTGCAGCATCGACCGGATGAGCGGGGCGCTGGCGTCGAAGCCCGCGAACGCGTTGCGCATGTCAGCGACGAGGTCGTCGGTGTTCCGCGCGGCGAAGTCGGTATGCGTGAGCTGGGAGGTGATCCATTCCCACACCCCGGCCTCTAGGTCCGCCTTCGTGGGGAAGTGGCGGTACACCGTTCTCTCCTGCACGTCGGCCGCCCGCGCGATCGCGTGGTAGGTCAGGTCGGCGCTTCCGCGAGGAGTACCGCCTCGCCGCCGACGGAGCGGGAACGGTGCTCACCCCGTCGATCCACGCTGCCCCCCGCGGTCCGTTCCGGCTGGCCGCGGGCCCGCTGCGCCGCCAGCTCCGCGGGCTCATCGCCGCTGACCTCGGTCGGCTCAGGGACCTGGTGGAGGCCGAGATCCCGCACGGCTGACGCGCCGGCCAGACGTCCCGACGCCCTCTCCCGCCCGGCGCCTTCCGCACGACCGGCGGCGGGCAGGCAGGTCCAGCGGGTGACCCGGTCTGAGAAGTCCCGGTGGAGGTCTAGGACCTGGGGATCTCGCCCTCCGGCGCGTCCTGGCGATCGACTCGAGCGAGTTCGAGGAGAGTGTCGATGGCGGTTTCGAGGGGACGGGTGTCACGCTGGACCTGGGCGAGAAGGAGACCGCCTTGGAGCGCGGCGAGGAGGGTGACAGCGAGGTCGTCCGGGTCGGTGCCCTTCGGGAGGTGCCCGGTGTCGTGCAGGCGGCGCAGCCCGTCGCTGATCGCGGCTGACCACTGCCCGAATCCCGCCGCGATCTGGGTGCGGGCCTGGGTGTCGGTCTCGGCGACTTGCCCGGCGAGCGACCCCAGCGGGCAGCCTCCCTGGCCCTCGCTGCTCTTCACCTGGGCGATCACATTGTCCCGCCAGGCTCGGAGCCCTTCGGGGCTGCCGAGATCGGCCTGCCGCTGGTTGCCGGTGACGGCTCTGGCCTGGTGGTCGATGACCGCCTGCACCAGCTCGTCCTTTCCGGCGAAGTAGTGGGACAGCTGCGACCCGCTCACCCCGGCTCTTGACCTGATGTCATCCAGCGTGGTGCTCGCGGCGCCGCGCTCGTAGATCAGCTGGGCGGCCGCTTCGATGATCCGGTTCCGGGTGCGCTTCCCCTTCGGAGTGAGCTTCGGCCGGTCACCTGCCTCGGTTTCCACAGCTCCACCCTACCGGTTTCTGGGTTTGACAACCCAGTCCGTGCTCGGACAGAATGGGTTGTATAGCCCATTCTGAGTGCGCGGGAAGGCTCATCGTGATTCTTGTGACAACGGCCGGGAAGGTCGGCTCCGAGGCGGTCCGCCTGCTGCGCGAGCAGGACGTGCCCGTCCGGGTGCTGGTGCGGGATCCGGCGAAGGTGACGGCGCTGGCCGACGCCGGCGCGGAGGTCGCCGAAGGTGACCTGGATGTGCCGGCCAGCATCGATGACGCGATGGCGGGCGTCAGCACGGTGGTGCTGGTCAGCCCGGCCGTGCCCGGCCAGGAGCTGAACGTTGTCGACAGCGCGGCCCGGGCCGGCGTGGGCCATGTCGTCAAGGCGACCAGCAACGCTTCGGCGGACTCGCCGATCGCGCGCCGGCGCTGGCAGGCTGAGATTGAGACGGGGCTGGCCGCCTCCGGAATCCCGCACACGCTGCTGCGGTCGAACGCCTACATGCAGAACCTGCTGGCGCTGGCCCCGGCGATCGCGAAGACGAGCAGCTTCGGGTCCTCGGCCGGCCGGGGTCGCTTCGGCCTGGTCGACGCCCGCGACGTCGCAGCCGTGGCCGCGGAGGTCGCCGCCGCCCCCGCTGGGCATGCCGGCCAGACCTACTGGCTCACCGGCCCTGAGCCGATATCCAACTACGACGTGGCCGCCACCCTGTCGGAGCTGCTCGGCAGGACCATCACCTACCGGGAGCTCACCTTCGAGGAGAACAAGGACGCGATGATCCGCGCCGGCGTCCCCGGGCAGATCGCGGAGATGAACGCCCAGGCGTTCAGCCTGGCCGCCGACGGCGACGCCGAGTGGGTCACCGAGGATGTCCCGTCGCTCCTGGGCCGCCCGGCCCGGCCCTTCGCCCAGTTCGTCGCCGACTACGCCGCCGCGTTCTCCTAGACATCCCGGCTCTGCGGTCAGGCTAGGAGCGCGCCGGCGACCGCGGCGTGGACCTGCTGGCGCAGGCCGACGACCGAGTGCTCGGGGCCCCGGCCGAAGTGCACCGCGTTGGTCAGCAGCACGGCCCACAGCCCGGTGACCGGGTCGACAGACAGGCTGGTGCCGGTGAAGCCGGTGTGCCCGGCACCCAACGCCGGCCAGCCGTGGCCCATGTTGTCCCACAGGTCGCCGCGCAGGCCCCAGCCCAGGCCGCGACGCCCGCCGCCGCCCAGCCCGCCGGTCTGGCCGCGCAGCGCCTCGGCCCGCAAGGCGCGGGCGGCCGGGCCGTCGCCGACCCAGCCAGGCGCGCCGGACACGCCGGACGCGCCGGACGCGCCGGACGCGCCGTCCCCTACCCACGCGGACGCGTAGCGAGCCAGATCGGCCGCGGTGCCGAACAACCCCGCGTGCCCGGCCACCCCGCCCAGCGCCTCGGCGTTCTCGTCGTGCACCACGCCGACCTTGGCCTGGCCGCGGACCAGCTCGGTGGCGGCGATCCGCGCGGCCCAGCTGACCGGGGGCAGGTACCGGGTCGCGGTCAGGCCCAGCGGCGCGCAGACCACGTCCCGCACGAGCTCGTCGAGCCCGCATCCGGCAACCGCGGCGGCCAGCTCGCCGAGCGTGATGAAGCCGACGCCGGAGTAGCAGAACACGGTGCCCGGCCGGGCCACCAGCGGCTCGGCCAGCGCCGCGGCCCGGATCTCGGCCGGGTCCCGCAGCCGACGGTAGTACCGGCGCGAGCCGGGCAGCCCGGAGGTGTGCAGGAGCAGCTGCCGCGCGGTCACCTGGTCCTTGCCCGGCCCGGCGAACGCGGGCAGGTAACGGCACACCGGCTCGTCCAGGCCGATCCCGCCCCGTCTGGCCAGGTGCAACAGCGCGGGCAGCGTGGCGACGACCTTGGTCAGCGAGGCGAGGTCGAACACGGTGTCCGCCGTCATCGGCCGCCGGGCGACCGCGTCGCGCTGTGCGTCGCCCGCTACATGGCGCAGCAGCGGCTCCGGGCCCCCGCGCCCCGCGACCAGGACCGCGCCGGGCACGACCCCGGTCGCGACGGCCCGGTCGATCAGCTCGGCGGCGGTGGCCGCCCGGGCCGTCAGCCCGGCTCCGCGGCCCCGGCGGCCCGGCCGAGCAGCACGCCGGCGGCCGCCTCCAGGTTGACCCGGCCGGCCCCGCGGGTGCCGAGGTAGCGGCCGCCGGCCAGTGGCCGGTCGTCGGTGGTGCCGGTGCCAACCACGACGGCGTCCGGGCGGCGGGCCAGCACGCGGGCCAGCAGCTCCCGCTGCCAGGGCACCCGGTGCGCGTCGCGGACCACGAGCACCAGCGGCCGGCCGGCGCCGTGCCCGATGATCTCGTCCAGGTCGTCAGGGAGCCGGGTGAGCCGGATCCCGTCGACGCCGGGTGAGGCGCGCCGCAGCGCCCCGAGCAGGCAGCCCGCGGCGCCGTCCAGCATGCCCCGGCCGCCCGCGTCCAGCACGTACGGCGGGCGGGCCAGCGGCACCTCCGCCAGGTCCACGAGCAGGCCCCGGCGGGCCGCATCCGCGCCCAGCGACGGGTCGGCCGGGGGGGCCGGGTCTGCCCGGGCCCAGGCGGCCAGCGCGCGTACCCGGGCGGCTGACTCCTCCACCTGGCGGGTCGGCACGCTGCCGTCGTGCACGGCGCAGGCCAGGCTGTCCCGGGCCCGCTGCTGCGCGGCCCACTGGGCCGGCAGGCAGAGCAGGTCGGCGCCGGCCGCCAGCGAGCGCACCGCGCCCTCGGCGCTGGCCGCGTTGTCGCCGATGGCCGCCATCTCGAGCGCGTCGGTGACGATCACGCCGCCGAAGCCGAGTTCCTCGCGGAGCAGCCCGGCCAGGAAGCGGCGGGAGATCGTCGCGGGGACCGCGTCGACCGCCGGGAACACCACATGGGCCGTCATGATCGACCGGACCCCGGCCTCGAATGCGGCCCGGAACGGCACCAGGTCGGTCGCCTGCAGGTCGGCCAGGGACGCCTCGACCACGGGCAGCGTGACGTGGGAGTCCGTGTCGGTCCGGCCGTGGCCGGGGAAATGCTTGGCGCAGGCCGCGACCAGGTGCGACTGGATGCCCTCCACGAACGCGGCGGTGTGCGCGGCCACCAGGCCGGGGTCGGCGCCGAACGAGCGCACGCCGATGATCGGGTTGACCGGATTGCTGTTGACGTCCGCCACGGGCGCGAGGTCGAGGTTGACGCCGCCCTCCGCGAGCATGGCGCCGATGCTGGCCGCGACCCGGCGGGTCAGGCCGGTGTCGCCGACCGCGCCGAGCGCGGCGTTGCCCGGGTACGACGAGCCGGTGCGCGCCTCGACCCGGGTGACGGTGCCGCCCTCCTCGTCCACGGCGATGAGCACCTGGGGATGGTGCCCCCGGAGGGTCGTGGTGAGCTCGCGCAACTGCGCCGGACCGGTGATGTTGTTCGCGAACAGCAGCACCCCGCCCAGGCCGTCATCCAGCCACCGGCGCAGCCAGTCGGGCGGCTGCGTGCCGGCGAACCGGGCGAGCAGGCAGCCGTCAAGCTCGCTCACGGGGGCAACCTACACCCGCCGCCGGATGGTCATGCCCGGTACGGCGCCCTGACCTTGGCCATGGCCAGCCGGACGGCCCCGGTCACCGGCTGCCGGGTGAGGGTCCGGATGTCGCTCCCGGGCCGTGCTTCCTCGATCGCGATCCGGACCGTGGTCTCGAGCTCGGCGTGACGGAACAGGCCGCCGGACAGGACCACCGGAAGCCCGGGGGGCGCGCCGAGCCGCTCGGCGGCGGACACCGCGAGGTCCGCCAGGGCGTCGGCCGCGGCCGCGGTGATGGCGGCGGCCGACGGGTCGGCGCTGGTCAGGACCAGCGGCGCGTAGCCGGCCCAGTGCCGCGGCTGCGTCTGGGTGTAGAACAGCTCGCGCAGCGCGCCGATGTGGTCGGCTCCGGTGGCCGCGAGCAGCCGGTCGCCCAGCTCGCCCAGGGAAGCGCCGCGGTCCCGGCGGTCGAGGAGCACGCGCACCGCGGCGCGCACGATCCAGTACCCGCTGCCCTCATCGCCAAGGAGATACCCCCATCCCCCGGACTGCGCCTCGCAGCCCTGATAGCAGCCGATGGCGGCCGAGCCCGTGCCGCAGATCAGCGCGATCCCGGCGTCCAGGCCCGCGGCGGGCAGGATGAGCGTCGCGTCGTTGACGATCATCACCTGGCCGGACCGGGTCAGCGGCGCCAGGTGCTCGGTGAGGAACTGCCGGGTGCCGGGGACGCTGGCGCCCGCGGCGCCGACGCAGATCGCGTCGAGGCGGCGCAGCGGGTCCAGCGGCAGCTGGCGCAGCAGGTCCGCGAGCGCGGTCTTGGCGTTGGCCGTGCCGACCGCGACCAGGCTGGCGCTGGCCGCCTTGCCCTCGGCCACCACCTTGCCGTCCACGCAGAGCTGCGCCCGGCTCCGGGTCCCTCCGATGTCCAGCCCGAGGACCCGGCTCATGCGGTGTCTCCCGCCGCGGCAAGCCGG
>Ga0335078_10010212_pt1 | contig 13909 bp, 9 predicted proteins | sample Lox_Sample_32_FD_206711 | JGI IMG/M metagenome (GOLD analysis project Ga0335078, IMG submission 206711) | Soil microbial communities from Loxahatchee National Wildlife Refuge, Florida, United States - Lox_Sample_3.2 | ecosystem: Environmental > Terrestrial > Soil > Wetlands | place: USA: Florida...
GCGACGTTGATGGCGTCGGGCGGCAGCGGGACTTACGCGTGGGCGGTGAGTGCGGGATCCCTGCCCTCGGGCCTCTCGTTGGCTGCGGCCACCGGCGTAATCAGCGGCCAGCCCACCACGGCGGGCGCGCCAAACTTCACTATCGAGGTGACCGACAGCACTCACGCGACGGCCAGCAAAGCGTTCACCATGACCATCGACCCGGCGCTGGCGATTACTACGAACTCACCCTTGCCGACTGGCACGGTGGGCGTGAACTACTCGGTAACCCTGGCGGCATCGGGCGGCAACGGGACTTACACGTGGTCGGTGAGCGCGGGATCCCTGCCCGCGGGCCTCTCCTTGGCTGCGACCACCGGTGCAATCAGCGGCCAGCCCACCACGGCCGCCACGTCGAACTTCACTGTCGAGGTGACCGACAGCACTCACGCGACGGCCAGCAAAGCGTTCACCATGACCATCGACCCGGCGCCACTGATCCTAACCGTCACGCCTGACACTGGGAATGCCGGGTTGTCCCTCCTGGTGACTATCACGGGAGCCAACACCCACTTTGTCCAGGGAACCACCCAAGCCAGCTTCGGGCCCGGTGTCTCGGTTGGCGGAGCCGCGTCCGGCGCTTTCGGGCCGGTCACGGTCAATAGCCTGTCCAGCGCCACAGCCGAGGTCTCCATCGACGCGTCGGCCGCCACCGGCTCCCAGACGGTCACCGTGGTGACGGGTGCGGAGCAGGCCTCGCTGGCTAACGGGTTCACCATTCAAGCGGCCATCCCCTACATCAGCCTGACCACCACCTCAACCACCCCGCTGGCGCCGGGCTTCAGCGGCTTCAATGACGAATACTTAATCGATGGGATAGAGTACTGGGACCCGAAGTGGCTCGCTATGGTGGCTCCTTTGAAACCCGGCTGGATCCGTTTTCCGTCCGGCACCGCTTCGATGGCATTTGACTGGGAGACCGGGCACATGAATACGGGGTGGATAAGCATCGTGGAGCCGTACCTGTCAAGCAATCTGATCATGGGCCTTGTAACCGCGCAGGAAATGACGCAAGCGAAAGGGGGAGCGTGCTTCTCAGGCGGCGCCTGCGGCTCGGACTACGCCACGTTCCTCAAGACACTGGGGGCCAATGGGATAGTGGCCCTCAACGGCTTTACGGACAACAACCCGAACTCAGACGGCAACATGGCCGCCGCGGCACAGGCGGCCGGCATAAACATCATCGAGTGGGAAATCGACAATGAACCATATGACTTCCCCCTGATCTTCCCGACGCCTGCTTCTTATGCGGCGTTTGCGTACAACCCGTACTACTTGCATCTCCACGGAACCGACCCGAATGCCACGGCCGGCGTTTTCTTTCAGGGACAGTTTCTCACGCTGTTTGGCGATTACCAGGCGTGGGACAGCGGCATGGCGGCTTATAGTCCGCAGTACTGGCAGGGCGTATCGTTCCACGTGTATCCGGTTACCGAGACATCCATCTCGGCCAGCGATGAGGAGCAGACTTTGAATGGCATCCTGGCGCATGGCACCACGGAGTATTACAGCTCTTACATACAGCCGCTGGTTGGCCAGAACACCCCCGTCTTCTTCAGCGAGATAAACAGCGGGCCGGGTTATCCACCCCTGCCCTTCGAGTCGTACATCTACAACGGGATTTTCCTCGCGGAGTGGGTCGCGCGTATGTCTACGATTCCGCAGGTGCAGGCGGTCGGAGTCAGCGCCCTGTTCCTTCCAAACTACTTCAGCCAGGGGATGATATGCGCGGTGAACGACTACGAGGACTACCTGGTAGCCGAAGTTCAAGCGAACCCAAATTATTCCACAGATACCGCGACCAATCCTAACACACAGTACAGCTTCTATTACTCGGCCAGCGGCTTAGCCATGGAGGTTGCGAATCCGGCGATCAACAGCAGCACTGCTACCTGGCCCACCACGGTGACTGGCGGACCCACCGTGCCGATCGAAGGATACGACGGCAATCCTGTGCCGGCCGTCTTTGCGCAAGGATACCAAGGCGCCGGCGGGACCCACTACCTGTTGATTACGAATAAATCCGGCTCGTCTATTCCCATGGCCATCGTAGTCGATGGGAATGTGCTGCCGTCGAACGTGACGGTTTCCTACATCTCCAGCGCCAACGACACTGCGCAGAACACCGCAGCCGCCCAGAACACCGTTCAGATTGTGACCGCCACTTCGGCCAACCCCATCGCCATAGGTCCTTACAGCGTAACCCGAGTGCAGTGGTAATCGCATCTGGATCTTTCGGGGGCAGGCAATCGGCTTATGTCGTCTGCCAGCCCTCCGCGAAGGCGGCAGACCACGAAAGGCGATGTTGCGCTAGGGAAGCGAGTTGCCTCGCACTCCCCGCACAGATCCGTACGATACGAGCGCGATGGACGCATTCGGCTCTGACCTCGGATGGGTAGCGGCAAAGCGCTACTCCGGGTAGCGATGCATCACCCGGGGACATGCCTGCCCCACAACGGCGCGACGCGGTGTACAGTGGCGAGTTCCAGCAAGCCGGCACGCTAGGTCCAACGTTTTTCGCATGGCTGAGTACGAGTCTTTGGGCAAATGCCATGAACGGGCCCGAGTGGGCTTTCCCCCTTGACTCCGGAGGCGGCCATCCCTTACCGCGCCTATGATGTCCAGCGCGCGATCTTGCGATTACCGCCGAGTGGTTCCCGCTGGAGGAAGAAGCGTGGCGCACCTTCGAGGCTGCTCGTGAGCCGAAGAGAATCGCCAAAGCCAGACCGGCATGAAGTTTCCTCGGAGGGGAGACATCTATCTCGTCGCGTTCGGTCCGGCCCGCGGCCACGAGATCCAAAAGACGCGACCGGCCTGCGTGATTCAAATCAACATCGGCAACCCGTACAGCCTGATCGCAATCGTCGCAGCCATCGCGTCGAAGGTGTCGGAAACGCCGTACCCGGTGGGTTGGCCGCTGGCATCGCCCCCTGCTGCGCGATGTCCAGGCTATTCAACGTATCGCCAGCCTCCGGTCGACACTTCAAACATATCAGGGCTAATATGTGGTCAGTGTGATGTGGTTGTTCTTCTCCGGCAAGGGTTGCCCGTTATAGGTGCCACTTACTATTGTCTGATTGAACGACGTATACAAGTGGCTCTGGCCCTTGGTGCCCGTGCCGCGGGCGATGGCTCCAATATGGAAGTCGTCCATGTCCGTGTTCAAACCGCCGGGCGCGACATCCATGGGAACTAAGTCGTGGGTAAGCTGCTGGGGCGGGCGCAGCGTAGTGTTGCCCGGCGCAACCTGGTTCAAGATCACGCGTACCCTATGGTGAAACGCATCGCCCTCCGTGGTGTAATAGACCACGCTTACGGCTCCGGTGGATTTGTCCGCCGCGATGGACGGGTAAAAGTGATGGCCGCCCGCCGTGTCTACCGATACCGGCGTGGACCAGGTTTGGCCGTTGTCAGTGGAAAAAGTCATATTGACTTCCGCGCTGAGACATAATGTCGACTGAGGATGCGGTGGCGGAGGCGGTGTGTACGGGTTCCGGCAAGCGTCATAAACCAGAAAAGTTGTAAAGCTGCCATCTCGTTCGCGCCGGTTGGCATGCTTGGGGTAAGTGCTCGTGACGAAGATATCGACACCCTTGATGGGCGTGGTGAGTACGCCCTCCGGAGGCGTGGGCAGGGGGTGTCGGATGGTAGTCACCGTGGCGGGCGCGCCGCACACGGGTGGATTGGGAGCTCCGGCGGGCGTGCATGTTACGAAGGCGATTGGCTCCGCCGTGGAAGTCCCCTGAGCCGCCGCCAGATAAGAAATAGTAATCAGGCCATCCTGTCTCACTTGCACATACGGCAGCGCGCCCGGATTGGCGAGCGTCACCATCGGGCTGCAACTGAGCGTCGCGTTAGTGCATGCCATCACCACCATCTCATAAGCGGCCGCGCTGGTAATGTAAGTATTCGCCGCGATGTATAAGTCGCCCGCCCCTGTTCCCGAAGCCCGCTCGTCCACCGCCAGATTGAACTCCGAGTAATAGTACGGCACCGCCACAGGGTTCACAAGCACCGGCGGCGTCTGGGTCCAGCACGATGCGGCCTGCGTCTCCAGGTGCGTCCCGCCAGGACAGTTGGCCGGATTCAGCAGATTCGCGGCCGAGGCGCGGAACAGGCCGATCCCTCCGGCTGTGCCGAAGCGCGTATCCGCCATGAAGAAAGCGCCGCGGGTGGGGTCGGCCACCACGGCTGCATCGCCGACTCCCAACACCGGGCCTCCCTGGTAAGTGATCGCCGGCAGCCCCCCTTCAAACTGAACGCTGCAATCGGCGGCCGCGGCGCGATGCACGTAGTAACCGCTCATGCTGTTGTCCCAGGTGCCGGTGGCGAAAGCTCCGCGCCAGTCGTTCGCCGTTTGCACGATCAAGTCTTCGCCTTGGCCCACGCCGTTCAGGATGAAGTCCGCGGCGGCATTCTGCTGCGGCACCGCGCCGGCACGCGGCTCCAGGTTGAAACGCGCGCCGGAGTCGCCCGTGCAGGGCGTCGCTGCGGGACTGGCTTCGGATTGTGCCCGCGCGGCGGTCTGCGCATGCCAGCGGGTCCGGGCCGCCGCCAGCGCATCGAGCGATGGCTCGCCAAATGCCTGGTTCACATATCGCGACAGCGGATGCCCCGAGACTTCCAGAAGGCTGCGGCCCTCCTCTGATGCCAGAAAGCGGGCCGTGGCTGAGCGGGAGGGTGTGCGCGGCGGAGCCTGCGCGCCGGTTGCTACTGCCAAAAGGCATGCCGATAAGGCCGCCATACGACTGACTCTATATGTCCGCATGTCCGTCTCTAATATTGGAAGCTGGTCAAGATGTTGTTGGTTACGAAAAACGATGCGCCGTTGTAGGTCCCCGGCGTGACGTTCCCGCTGAAATGGATGTACACACGGCTCTGGCCGGCCTGTCCTGTCCCGCCGGCCGCTAGCCCGATATAGCTGGCGGGCAGTTCTTCGTTGCCATTGAACCCGCCCAGCGGACCGTCATAAAGGGCCGAAGTAATCTGTTGCGGCGCGCCGGGCGACGTTTCGCCCGGCGCGACCTGTGCGAGAAACACCTGCATGCTGGTTTTCAAGGGATCGTTCTCGGTCGAGTAATACGCGATATTCACCGTCCCTGTAGAGGCGTCCAGAGCCACATTGCCAAAGAACTGCTGGCCGGCGGCGCCCGACACCTTCTGCATGGGGGACCAGGTAACGCCGTCATCCGTCGAGCTGAGCATTACCAGATCTGTCTTGGGACATAGCGGAGTGAAGATCTCGTCTCCCGTAATGCCCGCCGTATCGCAACGGTCGTAGACCATGAAGGTAGTCACGGTTGTGCCGTCGCTTTCCAGGCGATCCACGTGCTTGGGATAAGTGGGGTCTGTCGCCTGCAGAACAAGCGGGTTGACATACTGCGGAGACAACTGCACTTCGCCGGGAACGCCCGTGGGTTGCGTTTCCCGGACCACGGGCAGCGGCGCCGCGCACGTGGGAGCATGCGGAGATCCGCCCGGCTGGCAGTTCACGAACCGGATATCCATCGCGCTGGTGGGAGTGTTGGCCTCGCGTTCGACGTAGGAAACAGTAATGCCGCCATCGGGACGGACCTGCGCCCACGGGTTGGCCGCGCGCGTATCCGAGCCGCTGATCTTGACCGCATTAGTGCAATTCGCCAGACTATTCGCGCAGGCGGATAGGAAGACGGCGCTGTTCCCGTTGTTGTCAATATTCACAACCGCTATATACACGTCGCCCGCGCCTGTGCCGTTAGTCCTCTGGTCGACTGCGGTAGAAGGCGAAAACAATCCGGCGCTGGTATTGACCGAGAAGATGTTGGCCAGTTGCGCCACGGAAACGAAGCAAAATGCCGGGCCGGCTTCCGTGCCGTTCGGGCATTGCGTGGTATTCAACAGGGTGGCCGGGGTGGCCTTCATCAGGCCAACCGCGAACTGCCCCGAGTACCGCAGGTCGGCCACAAAGAATGCGCCGTGCGCCGGGTCCGCCACGACAATCGGATTGCCGAAAATGTCATAAATGTCGCCGGTATTCGATATGATCTCCGGCAGCTCGCCTTCCAGGTCCGCGGCACAGGCCGAGTTGCTGCGTTGCACGTAGAAGGCGTCCGCATCCTGTCCCGGCAGGAACCCGAGCGGCGGCAGCGAGCGCGCATCCAGCGCCGTCCCGAACACCAGATCGCCGCCGTTGCTGCCCGCGTTCCGCAGCACCGCGACAGTCTCGTTAAACTGTCCGACGGCATTGCTGGCGGCCTGCAGGTTGAACGTATTTCCGTTCGGCGTACAGCCCAGGGCCGATGGTTGGGCCGCCCGGCCGGTAGTAGCGCCCAATTGCAGCGTGGCAATCAGAATCGCGGCCGTGAAAGCCGCGCGGTGAAGTAGCATAGCATAGGCCACCATAAACCACTGCCACAATCGGGTATGTCACGCTGTTGTAAAAGCGCTGTAAAATCCACCTGGGAAAGTACTCGGTACCCTGTTAACATCTGGTGTTCGGAGGGCAAACATGGCACGACGACGGCTTCTCGGGCTGGCGCTCTTATGTCCGCTGGCGCTGGCTCAAACCAAGAACACGGCCGAACGGCTCGGGTACCCGGCGGACAGCAAGCTGCTGATCCTCCACGCGGACGACCTGGCGGTGAGCCACTCGCAGGACCGCGCCAGTTTCGCGGCTCTCGACCGTGGAGCGGCCAGTTCCGCCAGCATCATGGTGCCGTGTCCCTGGCTGACGGAAGTGGCCGAGTACGCCAAAGTGCATCCGGATGCCGACTTAGGCCTGCACCTGACGCTGACCAGCGAATGGAAGAACTATCGTTGGGGGCCTGTGGCTTCCCGCAATGAGGTGCCGGGCCTTCTCGGCCCCGACGAGAATCTTTGGCCGGATGTTCCATTCGTAGCCAAGCACGCCACCGCCGCCGAGGTGGAGAAGGAAATCCGCGCCCAGATCGAGCTGGCCCTGAAGGTTGGCATCCGGCCGACGCATCTGGATAGCCACATGGGTACGCTGTTCAGTGCGGCGTATTTTCCGGTCTACGTGAAGGTCGCGCACGAGTACGGCCTGCCTTTTCTGGCCATGCGCACGCCCGGCGCGCCTGCGTCCATGCTGGCGCTGTTGAAGGACACCGATATCGTGCCGGACGCGATCATGATCGCCGGGGGCGCGACGAAGCCGGAAAACTGGGCGTCGTATTACCTGGGTGTCATCCGCTCGCTGAAGCCGGGGCTCTCGGAGCTGATCGTCCACCTGGCTTACGACGATGCCGAGATGCAAGCCATCACCGAGGGGCACCCCGCTTATGGCAGCGCCTGGCGGCAGCGCGATTTCGATGTGATCACCAGCCCGGAGTTCCGAAAGGCACTCCAGGACAATCAGGTGACTCTGGTCGGCTGGAAGGCGATCCGGCAGAAAGCGCCGGCCCGGAAGTAGTCCGTTGCCAAGGCGACGGCCGCCGAAGCAGGGCAGGCGACGCGTCCGTCCGGAATTCCAGTCCGTCCGGTATGGCCGGATAAAAGTCAAGCGCGAGCTGCGGTAAGCTGCGTTATGCTGATGGAAGCGCCCCGTTGCGCCAAACCAGGCCGCGCCGGGGACGTCGCAAATTCCGTTTCGGGAGAGGAAAGCATATGACACGCACGTTAACTTTGTTTCTGACGATTCTTCTGTTCGGGTCGCTGGCGGTATGGGCGGCCGACAACGCGGTGGTGGTAGGTCAATGGGACGTCGTGAGCACAGACGACGCCGGGCAAACGGCCAATTGGACGCTGGTCGTCAAGGACGATGGCGGCAAACTCAGTGGCACGCTGAGTGGCGATCCCGGTGAATTCGCCATTGTGGATCCCAAGCTGGAGGGCGCCACGTTCACATTCAAGGTGGTCGTGAACGAGGCGACTTATACGACCGAAGGCACCATCGACGGCAATAAGTTTGAAGGCAAGTACAAAGGGCCGGAAGCCGAAGGTACTCTCAAGGGCACCAGGCACACGTAAAATATCGCAGCGGGCGGGGGGACGTGGCCGAACCGCGCCCGCCTACTGCCGTTTGATTTCCACGCGCGCGGTGCCGCCGTTTGGATCTGTGAATTCGTAAATCTCCGGCGTCGCGGAAACCTGCTTGATGGCGGCCTGCTTCCACGGCAGGTTTCCGCCGGCCGCACCTTCTTGATACCATCCGCTTAGGATGTAGTGCGGGGAATCCTTCGATCCCCACGCGGAGCAGGCCTTGATCCAATACCTGGCAGGGCCTGGGGCGCCGTGGCTATCCTGCGCCCACTCGTGTTTCCAGCGGTCGTGCCCATGCATGACGCAGAAGAAATAAAGGTCCAGACGCTTGCAGTATTGGCTCTCGAAGACGTCCAGATGGAATGACCGCTGCCAGCCCCCGGGCGAGAACGCGGTTTCCAACTTCAATTCTTCCTGGGGATTGGTGGAGCCGTCGCAAGGGATGCGGCTCGAGATACGCACTCCTTGCACGCGGTCCACAAGATCCGCGGCGCGGCGGCTCCGGGCGTAGAGGCCGGCTGCAAGTGCCAGAACGGACAGTGCGGTGAGGGCGATAGAAGGCCGAATCATGCAGCGTCTATTTTAGCGCCATCGCACCGGACATCGGCCAGGTGTGACCAGACCCGGGGTTTCCCGGGTTTCCCAGTGAGGTCTGATACAATACGGCGCGAGGTGCGATATGCGGAAATACCGATTTGGATTGTGGTTGGCGGCCGTGGCGGTAGTGTCCGGCGCCTTGTGCCAGAGCGCGCCCGCACAGAATAAGTTCGTGGTGGTGACCGGCAAGGACTTCGATTCGGCGGTGCCTAAGGACTTCTATCTGGAGGGCAGCGCCATCCCCACAGAGAAGCGCAACGCCATCCTGGTGAGGACGCCCGCCGGGGCGCGCGCGGTGTTCGCGTTGATCGACACCACCGGATACGCCGCCAGCATTACGGCCAAGTACGTCGGGATGATCATCACCGAAGGGGATCTGACGTTGTGCGGGCACAAGGTAACTGTGGGGAGTTACGGCTTCGGCTGGACGCTTCCCGGCACGGGGGTGGATGCGCCCGGCAGCTTTGCTCTTTACAACCAGGCGGGCGCGCCCTTGGCCGAATGTACCGCGGCGCGGCAGGCGGACTTGAAAAAGCCGGTTCCGTTGCAGGTGATCGTAGCGGCGGACGGGTCCGCGCGGCTGTACCACGGCAAACACTACATTGGGCTGCGGTAGGGTTCGATGGCCATCATCGCCGTAGCGGGACGGAAGGGCGGAGTCGGCAAATCCACGATCGCAGGGAACCTGGCGGCGGAGTTTGCCGCGATGAAGCGGAGCGTGCGGGTGCTCGACGCCGACCCGCAGCACAGCCTGGTGGCGTGGGCCGAGCAGGGCGACGGCATGCTGGCGCGCGCGGTGGAGAAAGTGGAGGGCGGCGCGGGCGCTTTGCGGGCGCGGGCGCGGCAGGCTGAAAAAGACGCCGACATTGTGCTGATCGACACGCCGCCGGGCGCGCCGGAGATCGCCTACGAGGCAGCGCTGGTGGCCGATGTGATGCTGCTGCCCTGCGGTCCGTCGCCGCTGGATCTGTTTGCGCTGAAGGAAGCCTTGTCGCTGGCGCTGAAGGCGCGCGCCGCGCGGCGTTCCAAGAAACCGCGCATTCGGTTCGTGCCCTCCAAGGTGCTCATGTCCACCAATCTCGGACGGGGGCTGGCGTCTTCGCTAAAGGACATGGGGAAGAAAGTACTGCCGCCCATCGGGCAGCGGATCGTGGTGGCGGAGGCGGTGGCTGGCGGGCTGACGGTTGCCGAGTACGCGCCGAATTCGGCCGCGCATGAGGAATTCCGGGAGTTGGCTCAGGCGGTCGACAAGATCCTGAAGAAGTGAGTCTGGTAGCGGAAGCCGGACTCGACGCCGGGATCCGCATATTCGTTGTCCAAGGAAATGCGAAAGAAAGTCAAGCGCCGGTTCGGTCGCGCCATGTTGGCGGGAGTGCCCCGAAATGCCGCGGTCGGCAGTTGAAGCGCCGGTCAGTTACGAAGTAGCCCGCACCTAATACGCCGGTGCGAGCCGGCTGAATTCAAACCGCATTGGGTCGAGGCCGCGGGCGGCCAGTTGCCGCGCGCATTCCGCCACGCTGTCGCCGATGGCCTCGATGCGCCGCAGTGGAAGATCCTCCGGCGTGTAGATCTCTAGCGCGATCGTTTTGCCCGTGAGGGCGCGGCGCTCGTCAAGCGAAAGGCGATCGGGCGAGCGGCCGATGGCGCGTTGCGGATCTTTGGTGGCGGACATGGTCATAGCTAAAACTGCAAATGCGCGGCGATCTGGATGATGCGCGGCCCCCCCGGAAGGTTCGGATCGCCGTTGTTTGCGGTGTTGGAGATCTGGCCGAAATTCGCACTGGTAATCGAAGTTTCGGGGTTGCTGAATTGGGTGTGGTTCAAGACGTTGAACGCATCGCCGCGCAGTTCCAGGGTCGCGTGTTCCCCAAGGTTGAACTTCTTGACCAGCGCCAGATCCAAATTGAACGCGCCGGGGCCGCGGAGGGCGTTGCGCGGCATGGTGCCGTAAGTATAGTACGGAAGCTGCGAGGCATCGTTGGACGCGATACTATCCAGATAGTCCAGGCGGGCGGTAGAGAAATCGTTCGGGTTGAAAAAGAAGTTCCCGGAATTCCCGTTTATGGTCTGGAAATTGTGCGCGTTATACGTCGTAACGGAGTTGGCCACCAGGTCGGCGCGCGTGTAGCCTGCATCGCCGGCGCCGGATGGGCCGGGATCGCTTCGTGACGTATACAGATCAGAATAGATATCCAGTGGGAAGCCGGTTCGCCAGGTGAGGATGGGATACAGGCTCCAGCCGGAGGTAAGCTGTTTGGGCCCGCTCTGCCATAGGTTGGCGAACGGCAACTCCCATCCGCCGGAAAAGGTGACCACGTTCCGGACGTCGGTATCCCCCGAGGACCGGAACAGATTGTGGTTGTAGTATGGCACGTTGCTGTTGCGCTGGCGGAACCCGGACACGTTGTCGATCTCGTGAGACCATGTGTAACCCAAAGTGAAGAAACTGCTCCCCCAACCGTGCATATTGCTCAGATCCTTGCGCAGGCTGACCTTCATGCCGTTGTAGTTGGCCATCGTCACGTTCTGGAATTCATCCAGATAGCTGAATTGCGGACTGTCGAAACCCACATTGTATATGCGCGTATTGGTGCCGAGTATGAACGGGTTCACGTCCACCAGGCTGGTGAGCTTGTGGGCATCGTAGCCCAGATAGCCGACCTCCAGAACCGTACCCGGAACCACCTGCTGCTGCAGCGAGAGATTGTACTGATAGACATACGGCGTGCGCAGGTGCGGATCGACGAAGTAGACGCCGCCGCCGCCAAATGGAAGAAACCCTGCATCGGCGAAATTAATGTCGCTGGCCGGAGGCTTGGATGGAAATGGGTTTATTGAACCGGAGGCGCCATAAGGGTCCTGCAGGCCCGTCGCAGCCGAGCCCGGATTCGGCGCGTACGGATAAACATCGGCGAAGCCGAAGAAAGGCGCCTGGCCGTTAAACTGTAGGTTGTCTTCGCCCTTTAGTATGTCGTAAAAAACGCCAAAACCGCCGCGGATGCTGGTCTTGGCATTTCCAAAGACATCCCAGGCAAAGCCTACGCGGGGCGCCCAGTCATTGCGGTCTGGGAAGTTGGCGCCCTTGGGCGCGTTGGCATCGCCGGGAAATAGCAGGCCTTGCGGAGCGTTCGGGAAACGTGTGGATTGCCCTCCGGGGACGAAGGAGAAAGAACGGCCCTGGGTGTCGAATTTCGGCTGGGAGTACTCGTACCGCGCACCCACCGTCAGCGTGACGCGTTTGCTCACCTTCCAGGAATCCTGTGCGTAACCGGCGTACTGACGCGAGCGGATGTTAGACGGGGCGCGGCCAAATTGATAGTACTCGTCGGGGTTACCCATCAGGAAATCGGCCAGATCGTAGCCCGATCCCACATACGTGCTGGGGCCGTAGAAATCAAACTCGCCATCTACATAGAAGTCGTAGACCGTGTTGTTTTCGTAAGGAGAAAAATAGAAGCCGAACTTCAAGCTGTGCCGGCCCCTGGTCCACGACAGGTTGTCGTAGAGCGTGTAGGTGTTATCGATTTCCCGCGTGGGACCCTGCGGGCTGAACCCAACATTCAGACCGGTTCCCAGGAAACCGATCCGTGGCGGACCGGTGGGATCGTCCGGTGTGATGTTGATGCCGAGATCGGCGGCGGTAGGCAGCTTGGTGGCCGGAATAGCCTGCGCGTGGTTCAGCCGCTGCGCCGTCAGCCGGAATTCGTTCAGCATGGACGGAGTAAAGGTGTGCGTGTATGTGGTGGTACCGAAGTAGGTGTTGTCCTGATACGTCACAGGATAACCCACCACATCCGTGGCCCCCCGGAACGGATTGAATTGCGGGTACCTCTCGGCCGTGAAGGTGCCGCTGAGGATGTCTCTGGAGGTGATGTTGTAGTCCACCTTAGCCAGGTATTGGTTGTAGTCGGCCGTGCCGGAGGCCTGCGGAAACAGGAAGCCCGATGCCGACGTAGGAATCAGGTTGTTGCTGAAGTAGGCTTTGGCGATCGGGTCAATAGTATTCGGATCGATGATGCCCTGGGCGGCCTTGTTGGGATCGGGTTGATAGTAGGGATTCGCCGCCAGGTAAGCCGCCACCAGACTCTGCCCGGGGCTTTGCGAAAAGTCGCCGCTCGCCTCCGCCGGAGTAAACGTGGTCACCTTTCCTGGAGAAGCATCCAGGGCCGTCTGCCGTTGTCCCTCGTAGGAAAAGAAGAAGAAAACCTTGTTGCGCCCGTTCACAATTTTGGGAACTACAATCGGTCCGCCCAGGGTGGCCCCGAACTGGTTGCGTTTCAGGACGGGCACTCCCAGCCCCTGCTCGTTGTTGAAAAAGCTGTTGGCGTCGAAATCGTTGTTGCGGATGTAGTCGTAGGCGGAGCCGTGCAGCGCATTGGTGCCGCTCTTGGTCACCACGCTGACAATGCCGCCGGCATTGCGCCCGTACTCGGGGGAATAATTGCTCTCCAGCACGCGAAACTCGCCGACGGCGTCCGGATTGGGATTCGCCACCACCTCGTTCCCCAGCAGGCTGTTGTTGTTACCGCCGTCCAGGAGGTAGGTGACGGAATCCGTGCGTTGTCCGCCAATGCTGTAATTGCCCGCGGCGCCCGAATCGGGGTTGCTGGGAGTGATGCCGGGCTGCGTCTTGAGCAGGTCGAGCGTGTTGCGCCCGTTCAAGGGCAGCTCGTTGATGGCTATTCCCGTGACCGTGGCGCCCACCGTGGCGTTCTCGGTTTCCACCAGGTTCGCCTCGCTCTCGACCACCACCGTGTCGCTTAACTTGCCGACCTGAAGCTGGATATCGATGCGCATGGTCTGGTTGATTTCCAGGTTGCCATGGGCCACCACCTCGATCTTTTCGAAACCAGGTGCGATGGCCACCACTTTGTAGCGGCCTATGGGCAGCACCGGGAATTGGTAGAGACCCGAGGAATCCGTCTTCGTCGCCTTGCTGATGTTGGTTGCCAGATTCGTTACGGTCACGGCGGCATTCGACACAACCGCACCGGAGGGGTCCGTGACCACTCCGGTGATCTTCCCGGTGGCGTCTTGCGCCAGGAGGCAGGCCGGGAGCACGATGGCCCCCAGAATGACTGCAAGTCTAACGCGAGCGGCGTTGATCATAAACTACCCCTTAGAACTCCGTTTCGCTAAAATTTGTGGTAGCTTAACACGTGCTGGGGCCAACTCGCAAGCTGCGTGGCTGGCTTGTGTCAAGCCTCGATAGAAGTGTCCTCTTTTTTCTCCGCCGGCGCAGTCGGCTGTTTTTGGTTTTGTCTTCGTTCAACCCAGGGGCAGGTGGTGGGAAATT
>Ga0335078_10010213_pt1 | contig 13909 bp, 11 predicted proteins | sample Lox_Sample_32_FD_206711 | JGI IMG/M metagenome (GOLD analysis project Ga0335078, IMG submission 206711) | Soil microbial communities from Loxahatchee National Wildlife Refuge, Florida, United States - Lox_Sample_3.2 | ecosystem: Environmental > Terrestrial > Soil > Wetlands | place: USA...
GGGCGTTCGCAAAAAACCGCGGGCGGCGTAGCGCAGATCCTGCGCGAGAATATCCAGATGGCGGCGGACGATCATAGTGCGGCGGGCCCTCCTTCTGAAAAACTCGCGCAAAACGGTGCGCGGCCGCGCTGCCACAATCGCGCGAGTTCCAGTCCTCGATGGCGGCGCGGACACGTACCCCTTTGCGCTTTCGCGTAAGTGGATTGTGGATCGACTCGTGGCATGCGCTATATCCTCTGCTTCGGGTAGACCTGCAGTCTTCCCCCCAAACTGCCCTGGGACCGGAGCGCCGTTTTTGATGGCGCTGCGGGAGTCGGGCCTGTCCGTCATAGTACAACAATCCGCTGACGCTGTTCATCGGCCGTAGGCGCTAAGATAAATGGGAATGGGCGCACGCCTGAAACTCTTCTATCGCAAGCTCGGGCGCATCGAAAAGACGTTCATCCTCCTGGTGGTCCTCGACGCCGTGCTGGCCGATGCGGCGCCGACCTCCTTCATCGGACTCCTGCTCACCTTCGCCGTGTGGATCGCCGGTTTCGTAGTGGCCATCCGGCTAGCGCGCATCGGCGTCAGGAAGCTGATCTGGCGTCTGCGCAACCGCCTGATCGTGGCTTATGCGTTTATCGCCATGGTGCCGATCGCGCTGATCCTGGCGCTGGTCCTGGTCAGCACTTACGGGCTTACCGGCCAAGTCGCGCTCTACCTGATTGATTCGGAACTAGACCGGCGCACCAGCATTCTGAAAGGATCCGCCGCCACCATCCTGGAAACTCCTCCCGAGCGCCGTGCGGAAGTGGTCCAGCGCACCCAGGACTTCACGCAGCGATTTTTCCCCTCCACCGAGATCCTGGTGCGCGAATCGAGCGATTACCACTACCCCGCTTCGTCGACCATTACTGCCCCGCCCGCCGGATGGAATGACGCCAACGGCATCATCGCGAAGGACACGCAATTGTATAGCTGGGCCCACGTGCGCTCCGGCAGCACCGAGGTGACGATCATGGCCCCGCTCAGCCGGGAGTTTCTTTCGGAACTGCTGCCCGGCATCGGGCAGGTGAATTTGGACTTCTCCGAGTCCGGCGGCGGGTTGCGCAGTGCGCCCGCCGGGACCGCGCCCGCCGCCAGCATCCCGCCCAAGAACAACTTCCTCGACATGCAAGTCAACTGGGGGTCGCTGGTGCCGGTGATGTTTTGGAACTCGCCGGGCAACAAGAACAACAGGGGTCTGCTGCTGGTTCACACCCGCATGTCGGCGGTGCTCAGCACGGTCTTCGCCAACAATATCTCGCTCGGCGACATGGCCTACGGGCAGGTCATTTGGGCGTTGTTCCTGGTCACCGTCACTCTCTTCCTGATTGTGGAGTTGGTCTCGCTGGTGATCGGCGTGTCCATCTCGCGCACCATTACCAGCGCCGTGCATGAGTTGTACGTCGGCACGCGCCGCATCAAAGAGGGCGATTTCTCACATCGTATACCTGTCCGCGGAGACGACCAACTGGCCGAGTTGGGAGCGTCCTTCAACACCATGACCGAGAACCTGGAGCGCCTCATCGTGGTGGCCAAGGAGAAGGAGCGTCTGGAGTCCGAACTGGAAATCGCGCGCGAGGTGCAAAGCCTGCTCTTCCCCAAGGACGTGCCGGATCTGAAAACCCTCACGCTGACCGGCGTATGCAACCCCGCGCGGGTGGTCTCCGGCGATTACTACGACTTCCTGCGCTTCGACTCCAGCGTGGCGCTGGCCATCGGCGACGTGGCCGGCAAGGGCATCTCGGCGGCCCTGTTGATGGCCTCCATCCAGTCCACCATGCGCATGCAGCTTACCGCCGGACTGCCCGGCATGGCCGGCGATGGCGGCGCTGGGTGTCCGCTCTCCACCGCCGTGATGGTGTCGCGTCTGAACAAGTTGCTGTATGCCAATACCTCGGCCGAAAAGTACGCTACGTTCTACTTCGCCCTGTACGACGAAAAGACGCAGACCTTGACTTATACCAACGCCGGGCACCTGCAGCCGATCCTGCTGCGCAAGGGCGTGCCCGAGCTTCTGGAAGTGACTGGCACGGTGGTGGGCGCGTTCCCTTTTGCGAGCTATGAGGAAAGGAAGATCCAGCTCGCGAGCGGCGATGTGCTGGTGGCATATACCGACGGCATGATCGAGCCCGAGAACGAGTATGGCGAGATGTTCGGCGAGCAGCGGCTCACCGATTTGCTGGCCAAGAACGCGGATCGCGATTCGCCCGAGATCATTGCGCGCACGATGGAAGCGGTCCTGCAATGGTCGGGCGACGCCACCGAATTGTCGGACGATATGACCATGCTGATCGCGAGGCGCCCGTGAAAGTCCTGACTGCCGCCCAGATGCGTGAAGTGGACCGGCGCACTATCGAGATGGGCATCCCGGGCGTGGTGCTCATGGAGAACGCCGGGCATCGCGAGGTGGAATTACTGGCCGAAAAGTTCGCGCCCCTGGCCGCGCAGCGCATCGCGATCCTGTGCGGCAAAGGCAACAATGGCGGCGATGGCATGGTGGTGGCTCGCCAGCTCTTCACTCGCTTCCGGCCGCGGGCTTTGCACGTGATTCTGCTGGCTGCGGCGGAAGAGCTGAAAGGCGACGCGGCGCAAAACTACCGCATGCTGCGGGTGTGCGGCTGCCCGGTGGCGCGCGAGATCCCCGCCGAGGCTCGCATGGCAACGATCGTGGTGGATGCGTTGCTGGGCACCGGAATCAGCGGCCCGGCCGCCGGCGCCATGCTGGACGGCATCCGCGAGATCAATAGCGGTTTTCCGCTGGCCAAAGTGGTGGCCGTGGATATTCCCTCAGGCATGCCCAGCGATTCCGGAGGGCCGCTCGGCGAGCAGGCGCGCGCTGACTACACCGTCACCTTCACTGCCCCCAAACCGGCGCACGTGCTGGCGCCGAATTGCGGTGCGGTGGGCGAGTTACGCGTGGCGGAGATCGGCAGTCCGCCTGCGATGTTCGACGACGACGATTCCATCTGGCTGTCGCTGGTGCAGCCGGTGATGTTCGGCCACCTGCTGGCGCCCCGCCCGCGCGCCGGCCACAAAGGCACGTTCGGGCACGTGCTGGCGATCGCCGGATCGCACGGCAAGACTGGCGCGGCGGCTATGTGTGGCATGGCTGCGCTGCGCTCCGGCGCGGGTTTGGTGACGGTAGCGTCGGAGGAATCCGCCATCCCGGTCATCGCCGGCCACGCCGCGGAGCTGATGACTGAAGCACTCTCGGGCGCGCGGCTCCCGGCCAACGTGGACAGCAAGGACGTAATCGCCATCGGGCCGGGGCTGGGCACAGGTCCCGAAACGGTCGCAATGGTGCGGCGGGCGTTCGCCGAATTCGCGCAGCCCATGGTGGTGGATGCCGATGCGCTGAATGCGTTGGCCGGTTCGGAATGGGCGGGCGCCGGCACGCTGCGCGTGCTGACGCCGCATCCCGGCGAAATGGCCCGGCTCTGCGGCACAACCACCGCGGAAATCTCGGCTGATCGCCTGGCCGCCGCGCGCGGTTTGGCCACTGCGCGTCAGGTCACGGTGGTGCTGAAGGGGGAGCGCACCTTGATCGCATTTCCAGACGGGCGCGTTTGGATCAATCCCACCGGCACGCCCGCCATGGGTACGGGCGGCACGGGCGACATCTTGACAGGTTTGATCGCCGGCCTCCTGGGCCAGTTTCCGCAAGAGCCCGATCAGGCCATCGCCGCTGCCGTCTATCTCCACGGGCTGGCTGGCGAACTGGGTGCCGCCGCACTCACCGAAAAATGCCTGACGGCTACCGATCTGCTCCGCTATCTTCCGGCGGCCCTGGAGGAGTGTGCCCGTCATCCGCACCGCCTCTGAAGAGGAGACCATCGCCCTCGGGGAGCGCCTGGCGCGCACGCTGCCGCGGGGCGCCACAGTGCTGCTGATCGGCAACCTGGGCGCGGGCAAGACCACGCTGGCCAAAGGCATTGTCCAGGGGCTGGGCGCGGCCGCAGCCGAGGAGGTCTCCAGCCCCACGTTCACCCTCATCCATGAATACGGGGCGCCGCCAGCCGTCTACCACGTGGATCTCTATCGCCTGGAGAGCGCGCGGGACGCAGCCACGCTGGGTTTGGACGAGTTGTTCGATACCCCCGCGCTGGTGCTCGTGGAATGGGGCGAGCGCTTCCCGGAGCTGATGCCGCCGGACCGTATCGAAATCCGGCTGCGGGCGCTCAAGGGCGACGAGCGCGAGATTGAAGTGCCCGATCAAGGTCCAGGTTGAGCGCCAACACGTTGACGCGCGGTTCGCCGAAGATTCCGAATTGACGGCCTTCCAGATGACGGTCCACCGCCTGGCGGACAGCGTCTGAAGAGATACCGCGGGCCTTTGCCACGCGGTCGACTTGTGCGTATGCCGACGCGGGACTGATGTGCGGGTCCAGGCCGCTTGCCGAGGTGGTCAGCAAGTCGGCCGGGATGGGTCCGGTATAAGTGGGATTCTCCTGCCGGAACTTCTTGATATCGTCCCTTACCCGGTTAATCAGAGCCTGGTTAGTCGGTCCCAAGTTAGTAGCTCCAGAGTTAGCGGCGTCGTAGCCATCGCCCGCCGCCGAGGGACGTCCGTGGAAATACTCCGGCTTCGAGAACTTTTGGCCGATCAGCTCCGAGCCGACAATCTTGCCATTGACCGTGATCAGGCTGCCGTTCGCCTGGTGCGGAAAGAGCACTTGCGCTAATCCGGTAACCACCAGCGGGTAGACCAATCCGGTGAGAACGGTGATCACCAACGTCAACATTACAGCAGGAATCAGTATTTGTTTCATGAGTCGATCCTTATGCAAGGTGCAGCAGGCCCAGCAGCCGGTCGATCGCCCAGATGCCGGGAAACGGTGCAATTACTCCGCCTACGCCGTAGATCAGAAGGTTGCGGCGCAGCAGCGCGGCCGCGGTGAGGGGCTTGTAAGCCACGCCGCGCAGCGCCAACGGAATCAGCGCGATGATGATCAACGCGTTGAAGATCACCGCCGCCAGCACGGCGCTCTGCGGGTTGCGCAGATACATGATATTGAGCTTATCCAACGAGGGATAAGTGGCCATGAACATGGCCGGCAAAATCGCGAAGTACTTAGCTACGTCGTTGGCGATCGAGAAAGTAGTCAACGATCCGCGAGTCATGAGCAACTGCTTGCCGATGGCCACCACTTCAATGAGCTTGGTCGGGTTGCTGTCCAGATCCACCATGTTACCGGCTTCTTTGGCGGCCATGGTGCCCGTATTCATGGCGAGGCCCACATCCGCTTGCGCCAGGGCCGGCGCATCGTTGGTGCCGTCGCCGGTCATGGCCACCAGGCGGCCGCCGGCCTGCTCCTTCTTGATCAGGTCCATCTTGTCTTTGGGCGTGGCCTGCGCCAGAAAATCGTCGACGCCCGCTTCCGCCGCGATAGCGGCCGCGGTGAGCGGATTGTCGCCCGTAATCATGACCGTGCGGATCCCGATGCGGCGCAATTGCTCGAAGCGCTCGCGCATACCGCCTTTGACCACGTCCTTCAAATGGATGACTCCCAGCACTCGATCGCGGTCTGCCACGACCAGAGGCGTGCCGCCCGAGCGCGAGATGCGCTGCGTGGTTTCCATCAGCTCGGGGGGCACATCGCCGCCCTGTTCCTGCACGAACTCCACTACGGATTCCGTCGCGCCCTTGCGGATGCGGCGGCCGTCGAGATCCACGCCGCTCATGCGGGTTTGCGCGGTGAACGGAATGAAGTGCGCCTCGTGCTCGGCCACTTCGCGCCCGCGATACGCGTACTTCTCCTTGGCCAGCACGACGATGGAACGGCCTTCCGGCGTCTCATCCGCCAGGCTCGAAAGCTGCGCGGCGTCGGCCAGTTCACCCTCCGAGGCGTCGCCGATGGGAATAAACTCCACCGCCTGCCGGTTGCCCAGCGTGATGGTTCCCGTCTTATCCAACAGCAGCGTGTTGACATCGCCCGCCGCCTCCACGGCCTTACCGCTCATGGCCAGCACGTTATGCTGCATCACGCGATCCATGCCCGCGATACCGATGGCCGAGAGCAGCCCGCCGATGGTGGTGGGAATGAGGCACACCAGCAGCGAAATGAGCACCGTCACGCTGGGCGCCTGGCCGCTCGCGGCCGATTGCACGCTGTACTGCGCGAACGGATACAGGCTGACCACGGCCAGCAGAAAAATAAAGGTCAAGCCCGCGATCACGATGTTCAGCGCAATTTCATTGGGTGTCTTCTGCCGCTCGGCGCCTTCCACCAGCGCAATCATGCGGTCCAGGAATGTCTCGCCGGGATTCGACGTGATTTGAACTTTGATCTGGTCGGACAGCACCCGGGTGCCGCCGGTGACGGCGCTGCGGTCGCCGCCCGATTCGCGGATGACCGGGGCGCTCTCGCCCGTAATCGCCGATTCATCCACGCTGGCGATGCCTTCGATGACGTCTCCATCGCCGGGGATAATGTCGCCGCGCTCCACCAGCACCACGTCGCCGCGCCGTAATGCGGTGGCCGGCACGGTCTCGTACTTCTTGCCGTTCTTCAGACGCTTGGCCATGGTCTCAGTCTTGGTCTTGCGCAGCGTGTCGGCCTGCGCCTTGCCGCGGCCTTCCGCCATGGCTTCGGCGAAATTCGCGAACAGCACCGTGAACCACAACCACAGCGTGATCTGAAACGTGAACCCGATGTTATGCCCCATGGCGAGATCCTTGAAGACCTCGAGCGTGGTCATGGCGGCGCCCACTTCCACCACGAACATCACCGGGTTCTTCATCATCAGCCGGGGATGCAGCTTGACGAACGAATCCCGAATGGCGCGCCTCACGATGGGCGGGTCCAGCAGCGGCCGCGCGCGCACGGCCTTCTTGGAAATCAGCAGCGGCTCGGTTACGTATGAGGAAGTAGAGGGCGGTGGTTCCATTACAGGCATTGTCGTATACTCCTAGAGTCCGGCAATCAGGATGGAGAACAGTTTGCCGTTGTTCATCAGGAAGTGCTCCACGATGGGGCCCAGCGAGAGCGCCGGGAAGAATGTCAGCGCGCCAACAATCAAGATGACAGCCACCAGCCAGCCGACGAACAAGGCACCGTGCGTGGGGAAGGTCCCTGCCGAAACCGGAACCATCTTCTTTCGCGCCAGGCTACCGGCGGCGGCCAGCAGTGGGATCATCATCAGAAACCGGCCGATCAACATGGCGTATCCCATGGTGGTGTTGAAGAACGGTGTGTTGCCGTTGAACCCGGCGAAGGCGCTGCCGTTGTTTCCGGTGCCGCTGCTGTAGGCGTAGAGCATCTCGGACAGTCCGTGCGGGCCGCTATTGGCGAGGTTGGCCGTGCCCGGTCCGGGCGGATTGATCCACGCGTTCTTGGCGAAGTGCGCCGATATGCCGCCTGCCGAAAACAGCAGAATACTGGCCGCCAGAATCAGCATGGCCAGCATGGCCATCTTCACTTCTTTCTGCTCGATCTTCTTGCACAGATACTCGGGCGTGCGTCCCACCATCAGGCCGGCGAGAAAAACCGCCAGGATGGCGTACATCAGCATGCCGTACAATCCCGCGCCCACCCCGCCGAAGATCACTTCGCCAAGCTGGATGTTGACCAGCGGCACCATTCCGCCGAGCGGGGTGTAGCTCTCGTGCATACTATTCACCGCGCCGCAACTGGCGTCCGTGGTGATTACGGCGAACAAGGCGGACGCCGGAATGCCGAAGCGCACCTCCTTGCCTTCCATGTTTCCGCCCGACTGGGTGGCGGTGGCCGCACTCTCGACGCCCAGTTTAGTCAGGTTCGGATTTCCAGACTGCTCGGCCGGATATGCGACGAAGACGCCGGCCAGAAAGACAATGCTCATGGCGGCGAACAGGGCCCATCCCTGCCGCGTGTCCTTCACCATCCGGCCGAATGTGTAAGTCAGCCCGGACGGAATCACGAAGATGAGCAGTATCTGGAAGAAATTGGAGACGGGTGTGGGGTTCTCGAACGGATGCGAGGAGTTCGCGTTAAAGAAACCGCCGCCGTTGGTGCCCAGCATCTTGATGGCCTCCTGCGAAGCGGTGGGCCCTTGCGCGATGGTCTGCGCGCCGCCTTCCAGCGTGGCTATCTTGTCGTACGGATGAAGATTCTGAATACAGCCCTGTGAAACCAATACCAGCGCCGCCACGATGGAGATGGGAATCAGCAGGTAGAGCGTGGCGCGGGTCAGATCCACCCAGAAGTTGCCGATTGAGTTTGCCGAGCGCCGCGAAAACCCGCGCACCATCGCTATGGCGGTGGCGATGCCCGCCGCCGCCGAAGTGAAGTTATGCACGGCCAGTCCCACCATTTGCGTGAAGTAACTAACCGTAGTTTCGGGCGTATAAACCTGCCAGTTCGTGTTGGTGCCGAAACTGACAGCGGTATTGAACGCCAGGTCGGGTGTAATCAATTTGCCGCCGAAACCTTGCGGGTTGAACGGCAGCATTCCCTGTATTCGCTGGATCAAATATGTGAGCAAGATGCCCACAAGGCTGAAGGCCAGCAGCGAGCCGGCGTAGTGCGTCCAGTGTTGCTCGGCGGATTCATCCACGCCGCTGAGCTTGTATACCAGGCGTTCCAACGGCCGCACCACGGGATGCAGGAACGTGCGCTCCCCTTCGAACAGATGCGCCATGTACATCCCGACAGGCTTGGTCAGCGCCAGCAGAATCAGGAAGTAGAGGAAGATTTGAAACAGTCCCATTGAAGTCATGTTAGAAACGCTCCGGGCGCAACAGCGCGTAAATGAGGTATGCGCCTAACGCGGCGGCAATCACAAGTGCAATGACGTATTCCATGGCAATGTCTCCTAAAGGCGGTCGCAACCGCGCACGTACGCCCAGGCAATCAGGAAGAACAAAATAGTGATCAGCACGAAAAACAGATCCAGCATATTCTTATCTCACTTTTACAACAGCGACGCTGTGGCCGGCGGCGGACAGCCGCCGCGCTAAGCGTTCCTCGCGGGTTCTCCACCAGCGATTGTTCGTACCAATGACGACCAGCGACTGGCGCCGCAGCAGGCCGAGAAAGGCATCCGCGCGATCGCGCGCGAAGACCAACTTGACGCGAATCGCGACCGGGCTAGTCCGCGCCACTGCGGTCAGTTCGGCTTCCAGCCGTTGGCGTATCCCCTGCTGACACTCCAGCGGCGCAGGATATGGCAACACATGCACGGCCATCAACGTGACCGCCGCCTCGAAACCCCGCGCCAGCTCAGTCGCCGCCGCCAGCGCCCGGGCGGCCAGCGCTGGATTGGTGTACGGCACCACCAACTCTAAGGGGCGTTCCGGCCGCTCAATCTCCGCCAGCGGCAACTGGACGCTATCACGCAAGAACATTATTCCGTAGTGCATGTGTGTGCCTGTTCACACGATAGGGTGGAGCGCATAAAGAAGTCGTTAAGGAACGATCATGATTTTGTTGGCGGAGGTCGAGAGGCGCGCCGCTGAACGGGCGGCGGGCGATCCGGGTTCAGCGGTGTGGACGGGCAAGGCCAAAAAGTGACGAACGAAGCCAATAAGTCGTTTAGAATCAGCAGATCTTAATTGGCTTCGCCGGGCGCGAGCGATGGTGTCAAAGACCGCTGCTGTGCGCGTGTTTTCGCTACGAGACGAGGATAGCACAGCCTGAGCGGCGACAGAGTCGCGTGATCGCGCCGATGTCGCTGGCTAGTCTTGGCCAGTGAGGCCTTCAAAGCGGTCCAAGGACAACCCGGGCGCTGAGAGTATAGCTGGCGGCGTTCACGATGCCGCCAACGTTGATGACCGGCTTCTGGCCCCACGCCAACAGCGGCCAAAATAGCGAGTCCCAAGCTAATAGGATCTTGGCACCTTTAATAGTGCCGTCAAGCCATTTCTTTAGTTTTTGTTTTCCTCGAACCTGCTGTGGGAGAAATGGATTCGGTTAAGTTAATGAATCGTGCGCGTCTTGCGGTTCATATAATCCATCAACAGATACTGGCCTAAAGTGTACGGCGTGGTGAAGTATGCCTTTCCCCGGCAGATTTCAGTTACCTTCTGCACGAAGTTGACTAGCCCGTAGTCGCTGGCCAGCATGAACGTGTTGATGAGAATCCCCTGCTTCTTGCAGCGATTGACTTCCTCCAGCGTGCGGCTAATCACCAGCGGGTCGAGACCGAAGGCGTTCTTATACACGCGCCCGTCTTCCAGCGTCAGGCAGCTTGGCTTGCCGTCGGTAATCATTACGATCTGGCGCATGTCCTTGCGCTCCTGCGCCAGCAGCCGCTGCGCCAGGATCAGGCCGTCGCGCGTGTTCGTATAATATGGCCCCACCTGCACGCGCGCGAGCTGGCTGATGGCCAGCTCCTCGGCCGAATCGTGGAACAGCACGCAGCGCAGGCTGTCGCCCGGATACTGCGTGCGGATCAGGTGCGCCAGCGCCAGGGCCACTTTCTTGGCCGGCGTGAAGCGGTCCTCGCCGTACAGGATCATGCTGTGGCTGCAATCCAGCATCAGCACGGTGGCGCAGGAACTTTGATATTCGCACTGGTGCACGTGCAGGTCGCTGTACTCCATGTCGAGCGGCACTTTGGCGCCCTCGCGGCGGATGGCGGAAAACAGCGTCTCGCTGACGTCCAGGTTGAGCGTATCGCCGAATTCGTACTGCTTCGACGAACCGGACGCCTCGATGCCGGTGGCTAAGTCGCGCGTGTCGTGCCGGCCGAAGCTCGACTTACCCAGCGATCCGAGCAGGTCCTTCAGCGTTTTGAAACCCAGAAAGTCCAGCGACTTATCGGTGACTTCGAAGCGCACCTTACTGTCGGGACCATTGCCGGGGCCCGGCGCGCCTTGCGGCTCGTTGCCCGGCTGTTCGACGGTGATCTGACCTTCATCGATCATCTTCTGTACGAGATTATCGAGCAGCTTTTCCATCTGTTCGGGCGTGAGGTTTTGGAGACGCTCCATCATCTCGCGCATGTGCTCGTTGTCGAAGAGATCGCCCTGTTCGAGCGCCTGCTGAATGGCCTTTTTCAGATCTTCCAGCGTGTGCTCGTTCCACTCGCTGAAGGGCATGTATTGTGTGTTGAAGCCGCTTTGCAGAAGGAAGTCGGACAAGGCTTGCAGGAGGTCTTCGGCATTTATGCCGAAGTCTTCGCCAGTGTATTTGGAGTACTTGATTTTCATGGGGAGGCTTCAGTTGTATTGCCGCCTCACGTTCGGCCGCTGCTGCGGCTGCCCCTCTTCCCGCGGCGCTTCGCGCTTGCGCTCTCCGGCGCCGAACTCGCGCTCCTCGTTGCGGCTGATGCGCCGGTGCGCGTACAGACCCTCCAGCACAAACTCCGCGGCCGACGCGCGCACCGCATCCGGTTCGTTGGCCGAGAGCTTGAGCGCCTTGAGCTTTTCCATCAAGCCCTGGATGGATCCCAACGCATGCACCATGGCCGCCGCATCCTGGCTCTCGTCGAGCTTCAGCGTGCCGCCCAGATCGAACCATTGCACGATCTGCGACACATTGGCGCCTTCGAAATACCTGTCGTAAACCTTCCCCACCGCCACGCGGATCAGCTCGCGCGCCACCGCGTCGCCGCCCTTCAGCTCGCCCTCGTACTCCAGTTCCATCTTGCCGGTGATCGACGGCAAGGCGGAGTAGATATCCAGCACGCGCGGCACGGCCACCTGTTCCTTGCTCTTCAGCGCCCGCCGCTCCGCGTTCGATACCACGTTTTCCAGCACCGAGATGGGCAGCCGCTGCGAAACGCCCGAGCGTTTGTCGACACGCTTGTCCTCGCGCGCCAGGAACACCAACTGCTCCACGATCTCCTTGATGTACGCCGGCACGCGTACTTCGATGGCCGACGGGCGTTCGAGCCAGGCTTCTTGTGCGGTGATCGCCATGCCCTGCTCGAGCGTGACCGGATAGTGGGTGCGAATCTCGCTGCCGATGCGGTCCTTGAGCGGCGTGATGATTTTGCCGCGCGCGGTGTAGTCTTCCGGGTTGGCGGTGAACACCAACATCAAATCCAGAGGGAGCCGCACCGGGTAGCCTTTGATCTGCACATCGCCTTCCTGCATGATGTTGAACAAGCCCACCTGAATCTTGCCGGCCAGGTCGGGCAGCTCGTTGATGGCGAAGACGCCGCGATTGGCGCGCGGCAACAGGCCGTAGTGCACGGTCAGCTCGTCGGAGATGTCCTGGCCGCGGCGGGCCGCCTTGATCGGATCGATGTCACCGATCATATCCGCGATGGTCACATCGGGCGTGGCCAGCTTCTCCACATAACGATGCTCGGCGGTGAGATACGCGATGGGGGTGTCGTCGCCGTCTTCCTGAATCAGGTTGCGGCAGCGCCGGCAAATCGGGCGGTACGGATTATCGTGGATCTCGCAGCCTTCCACATAAGGCAACACGTCGTCCAGCAGCGTGGTCAGCATGCGGATGAGGCGCGTCTTGGCTTGGCCGCGCAATCCCAGCAGAATGAAATTGTGCCGCGAGAGGATGGCGTTCACCACTTGCGGCACCACGCTGTCGTCGTAGCCCACAATGCCAGGAAACAGAGGCGTGGGACATTGCAGTTTGCGGATCAGGTTTTGGCGGAGTTCGTCTTTGACGGACCGGGTTCCGATGCGGTCCTCGGAAAAGGCGCTGTTGCGAAGAGCGCCGAGAGTACGGGGCAAATCCCAGGTGGCTTTAGTCAACTGCCAACCCCCTTTGCCCGATTGTACCAGACGCAGAGCTGCGCTTCGCGGCGGCGGTACTGGGTGCTGGGGGTTGGGCACCGGGGTGCTGCCCTCAAAGTTGTTGTCTGTCGAGAGCCGCCGAGATGTTATGACAGGTCCGAGTTGGAGGTCTTCATGGCGGGCGTGTTGGAGTTGGCGGGGCTATCCGGTGGGGCGCCCGGCGCGATTTCGACCCAGATCTGAGTGGCGCTAATAACCCCATCTACGCCGTAGATGCCATCCAACACCAACTCGTACCACTCGCCGTTTTTGTTGACAGTGAGGCCGCTCAGAACGTTCTGATGATTGAAACCAGCGAGGTTGGTGTTCACGATTCCAAGAGAATCCTGCGGGAATCCTTCCAAGACAAAGGTCACGATGGCGTGCTTATCGAGAACGAAATGGCCCGATGCATCAGTATCGCGAGTCGTGGTGAACGCATGGACGGCGACCCGACACCCGATAGACCGGTCCAGGCAGATCGACAGAACTTCCGCATCGTGGAAAGCCGGCCAGTAGCCGAACCAAGCTTTGACACTGGCTGCACCTGGAATATCCGGAGCATCGAGGATCACAGCCATGATCCTACCATGTGCTGGAAACGGCGGGTGTCAGAGGCCGCGCCACAACTACTCGGCCTGAAACTCGAAGACGTCCGTGTTGGTGCGCACGATCAGCCGCCCCGGCCCGAAGGCCTTGCCCTCCGCTCCAAAAAACACCGCCCCGTCGGTGGATTCTCCCGGCAGCAGCCTGGTCTGCACGAAGGCGATCGCAGAGGCCGCCGCCGCGGCTTTCAGCTTGGTCGAATTCAGCTCCGCCAGCGCCGCCTGGCGCCGCGCCTCATAGGCGTTAGCTACCTTCATGTGGGGAATGCCGTACAGCGCCGTCTCATAGGCGGAGACCAGCTTGATCACATCGCCCCGGCCGCCTTTCTCCTTCAACAACTGCACCACGTCCCGCGCCGGCCAGGCATGCAGCTCGGTGCCGTCGTCTTTCTTGTACGAAAAATCCTCCGGCCGGATCGTGTAAGGACCGCGCGAGCCATTGGAAACCGCCACCTGCAGGATGGTGAACTCCCGCACGTGACCCGGCAGGTGCGCCACCATCAGAGTCACACCGCCCTTCGTGACGGTCTGATATTTCAGTCCATTCGATTCAAACTCAATCACTTGGCCGGGTACCGACAGGCACACACCGAACAGTAAGGCCGCGGCGCGA
>Ga0335078_10010214_pt1 | contig 13909 bp, 10 predicted proteins | sample Lox_Sample_32_FD_206711 | JGI IMG/M metagenome (GOLD analysis project Ga0335078, IMG submission 206711) | Soil microbial communities from Loxahatchee National Wildlife Refuge, Florida, United States - Lox_Sample_3.2 | ecosystem: Environmental > Terrestrial > Soil > Wetlands | place: USA...
GCCATCCCTTCCCGTGGATATGCCGACTGGCCCGCCCCGCTCCTGTGGCTCCCCTTCCCCACGCTGACAAGGACAAGCCCCGGCTCTCCCGGGGTGGAGATCGGGTTGGGTGCTGCCGTCTACGGCGCCTCGATCCTTGGAACCACGACATGGCTTGCGGATGCGGCATGGTCATTCGGCTCCCAGCAACCCCTGGCCGGCCTCACCGTCACCTCGGCCCTGGGGCCGTTTCTTGTCAATGTGCAGAGCAGCCTTCTCTACCAGTACACGGACACCTACTCCCAGACGGTGGACTCCAGCGCCATCCTGACGCTCCCCGTGATCAACGACACGCGCTTCGACATGGCACGGGCGTTGTCGCTGTCCGTGGGAGTGGAGCATCTGGCGGAGCTGGACTTTGCGCTTCCGTTCACATTTGCGGACGCCGCAGGGCCGCTTGCGCCGGAATGGCAGAACAGCATCTTCGCAGACAGCGGGCTGTCCTGGCAGTGGCAGAGAAGCGGCGGCCCCATTGATTTCGATTCTCCCGTTGCCGTTACGCTGGCCGTCTCCAACAGCACACGGCTGCCTGTTCTCTACTCCCCCGCGCCGGAGAGCAGCTTTGCCCTTCTTGTGAGCCTCAACGTCCCTTCCCTCATCAGGCACCAGGTAATCATCCTGGGAATGAAGGCCACGGACGTGCTGGGCGGGCCCTTCAGCCAGTACACCGACTCCTTTGCCGTCCCCCGCGGCTTCCCCGGGCCGGATGTGCGCTCAGTGCCGGGCCAGGCCGTGGCCAGCATCGACTATGCCATCCCCGTGGCGCTGCTGGACCGTCCGCTGGCGTTCAGCCTTGCAGCCACGGGGCTGCGTCTTGCGTTTCATGCGGAAAGCGTCGGCCAGTGGGGGGACGGATTCCAGGGATTCACAATGGAGCCGTTCCTCTACGTCGGGGGAGACTTCTCCCTCCAGATGGCATTCAATGCCATCCCGTTCGCCGTCCTCCTGGGCGCGGCGGTGCGGATCAATACGTCGGCCCCCGGCGCGTTTGACCCGGCCAGTGATATCGGCATCTATCTCTCCGTCGGCTCCACCGGCCTTGCCGGCGGGATAAGGCCTGGTTTGACCCCGGGATCCGGCGGGAGAGCGGCTCCGAACAGCGCCGCGTCGGTCTCCGGGAAATAGAGGAACACCGGTTCGGCCCGAAAGCCGGAGCCGAACCGGCCAAGACTTCTCACCCGCCTCATGGTACTATCACCGTGATGGCAGGCGAAATAATCCTTGTGGTGGAGGACGAGCCGTCCGTAGCGCGAGGCCTGGAATACGGGCTGAAGGCGGAGGGTTTTGTCGTCCTGCTGGCGGACAACGGAAAGAAAGCCTTGGAGCTGGCCCGGGGAAGAAACCCGAAAGAGCTCCCCCACCTCATTCTCCTGGACATCCGCCTTCCCGACATGAGCGGGTTCGACGTGTGCAAGACCCTGCGGGAGGAAGGCCGGACGCTTCCCATCCTGATGGTGACCGCGCGTGATGAAGAGGTGGACAAGATCGTGGGCCTGGAGCTGGGCGCGGACGACTACATCGTCAAGCCGTTCAGCTTCCGGGAGCTGCTTTCCCGGGTGCGCGCGGCCCTCCGGCGCGCGTACGGGGAGCTGGCGTCAGCCTCCGGGGCTGAGAAGGTGGCGTTTGCCGACGTTCGCGTTGACCTGCGGAGCATGCGGGTGGAGCGCGGAGAGCACGGCGTTCCCCTGACGCCCACGGAGTACCGGCTCCTGCGCCACCTGGTGACGCACCCGGAGCAGGTCTTCAGCAGGGATTCGCTCCTGGAGCTGGTCTGGGGGTACGAAAACTCCGTGGATTCCCAGCGGACGGTGGACGTGCACATGCGCCACCTGCGGGAAAAGCTGGAGGAGGACCCCGCCAATCCCCGGTGGCTGATCACCGTCAGGGGCACAGGGTACATGTTTTCCCAGAAGCGCAATGTTAACGAAGTTTAATCTGGCTTTAAAGCTCCTCTAACCGACGGGTGATAGCTTGAGAGCCGGAGGTAGTGGAAAAATGATTCTCTCAACGTCATTGCGCCGCGGGCTCTTCGTGCTGGTTGTCCTGCTCGCGGGCGCGGCGCTCGGGTTTTCCCAGGGCGCAAGCACCAATCCCGGCCACCCGTCGGATCCTGGCGTGCTCGTCGTGACTGTCCAATCAGGAAGTCCTGCAGAAACTGCCGGCATCGTCCGGGGGGACATCATCACCGAGGTCAACGGAACCGCGGTGAACAGCCCGCGCGACGTCAGGCAGGCCATTGCCTCCCACAAGCAGGGTGATACTCTCCAGGTCAAAGTCCGCCACGGAGACCAGGAGAAAGCCCTGTCCGTTGCGCTGGGGGAGCGCAACGGTACTCCGTACATGGGCGTGCTCCTCTTCCCGGACATGGAGGGACGCCTCGGCATGCGGGCCCCGCGTGACTTTCGGGACCGGGGCGGACCTCTTGCCGAGGGAGCAGTCACCCAGGGAGCGCTTGTTGCCGGCGTGAGCTCCGGGAGCCCAGCTGAGAAAGCGGGGATCAAGAGAGGTGACGTGATCCTTTCCGTTGATGGGACGAAGGTGGATTCGGATCACAGCCTCAGCTCGCTGATCCACGGCAGGAAAAGCGGGGACACGGTGACGCTTTCCGTCACAAGCGTGGAAGACCAGGCAGGCAAGACCCGGGACGTGACGGTGACCCTGGGGACCGGCCCGGACAGGAAGACGGCATGGCTGGGAGTGGAGTACCGGCAGCCGTTCCCCACGGCGTTCAGGCCGTGGGGAGACTTCCCGCCCGCGGCGGACTTCATGCCCTGGGGAGATCTCCAGCCCGGCTTGCCGCACGCCCCTTCGCTCCCGGGCCTGCCGGCGCCGCAGCAGCCGGTCATATGATCACCACCTCCCTCCGCTGGAAGCTGGCCGGGAGCTACGCGCTCCTGATCCTGCTTTCCGTGACTCTCATGGGAGCGCTGGCGCTGTACTTCGTCCAGCGCTACGTTGCCAGCCAGGAGGGAGAGTATCTCAGGGCCAACGCCCGGACGGTTGCCCAGCAGGCGCAGCGCTTCATTGAGCCGCAGCTTCGCCGCGTTGCGCTCCAGAACCTCGCATTCACCTCGGCGTTCCTGGGAGATTCCCGCGTGCGGATCCTGGCCGCGGATCGCACCGTGTACGCGGACTCCGGGGACCCGGCACGGTCCGACGAGTTCCTCTGGCTGATACCCTCCGGGCTGGCGGAGATCGAGACGCGTCCCCACCCGTCCGCGCCGTTCATCTTCCCCATGCCGCAGGGCGCGGTCAGCTCGGGCTCTCCACGGGAGCTGCTGCCGATGTTCCGGGACCTCCCGCTGGGCACCTCCCACATGTTTGCCCGGAGGATGTCGTCTCCCTGGGGACGTCGGTTCGTGTTCGAGCAGGATGAGGAGACGCAGACCGGAAGCCCCCCGGCGCCGGCGCCTCCGCACCTTCTCACCATCACGCAGCCGGTGGGGGACGCCCGGACGCCGGTGGGGTTCGTGGAAATGTCAACGCCGCTCAGCCTCAGCTCGGAAGCCATCGGCACCATGAGAAACGCGGTGCTTTTTTCCGGCATCGGGTCCCTCCTCATCGCCGTGGCGTTCGGCCTGTTCATGGGAAAGGCGCTGTCTGATCCCCTGCGCGCGCTTGCATCCACGGCTCGAAAGATGTCGGACGGGGACCTTGCCGCCCGCGCTGGCGTGGGGCGGCGGGACGAGATCGGGGCGCTGGCGGGGCAGTTCAACGCCATGGCGGCCAACCTGGAGACGAGCTTCAGCGACCTTCGCGCGGAGCGTGATGCCTTGAAGAGATTCATCGCGGACGCCTCCCATGAGCTTCGCACCCCGGTGACCGCGCTCTCAACGTTCAATGAGCTTCTCCTGGGAAGCGCATCATCCGACCCGTCCGCCCGCCAGGAGTTCCTCCAGGAAAGCCAGGCGCAGATCGCAAAGCTGCACTGGATCACGGCCAACCTCCTTGACCTCTCGCGCCTGGATGCCGGCATCGCCTCCCTTACCATAACGACGGAGGACGCGGCCGACATGATCCAGGCGGCGGCGTCCGGGATCCGCGCCCGGGCGCGGGACAAGGGCATCACGCTGGAGGTGGAAAAGCCCGCCGCTCCCATTGCGCTGGCCTGCGACAGGAACCGCGTGGAGATGGCGCTGACGAACCTCATGGGGAATGCCGTGAAGTTCACGGATGCCGGCGGCACCATCCGCGTCGGAGCCATGCGGGACGGCGCCACGGTGATCTTCCAGGTAAGCGATACCGGGCGCGGCATCTTCCCGGAGGACCTTCCCCTGGTCTTCGAGCGCTTCTATCGCGGCCGCGGGGCGCAATCGGAGGGAGCGGGCCTTGGCCTGGCCATCGTCAGGAGCATTGCACGCGCTCACGGGGGCTCCATTGGCGTGGAAAGCGAGCCGGAAAAAGGGAGCCGTTTCTCTCTTCGCATCCCCAGCCTCGCTTGACTCCCCGGTCCTCCTTTTTCTACCCTTTCTAGGGGAGGGGAAACCCGGGGACAAAGGGAGTGGAGCCCATGCCGCGCGCCGTTTCAGCCCTCAGTGTTTCCCTTTTTTGCGTCATGGCCCTGGCGGCCGTCCCGCGCGCCGTCGCGGACGCTCAATTCCTGGGGATCGCCGTGGCCAGGTCCATCAGCCATGACGCGGAAGGCGATGTTGTCCTGACCGGTATTCACCATTCCGCCGTCGTGGCCGCCTTTCCCCACCAAGAGAGCGTTTCCATCTACACGCGGTGGAGTGGTTCCGGCACGCACCAGATCGGTATCTCGATCTGGAACATGGATACGGAGGAAACGGTGTCCGAAGCGGAGGATGACGTCGACTTCTCCCCCGCCGCGGTGACCAGCTTCATCAAAGTCTTCCCTCACGCGACGTTTCCTGCGGTCGGAACCTACGCCGTGGAGGTTACGCTGGACGGGGACCTCGCGGCGGAATACTCGCTGTACGTGAACGTGAACGACTCTTACCCGGACACTCCTGAGCTGGTCCTTTCTGTTCCCGCGCGGGATGGAACCATGGACGGCGCGGGGAACGTGTCCGTGGAGGGGATTCCCGACATCTTCTCCTTCCCGCGTTTCCCCGCGCGGGAAACCTTTGAGCTGGTCACGTTGTGGTTCTCCGGCGAAGGAAGCCACGTGCAGCGTGTGGAAATCCTGGACCCCACCGGAGTCCCCATCGCCAGGTCTTCCCGGCAGGAGGTCAAGGCGGACTACGGGAAGCTTGAGCTCCTGACCGACTCCTTCCGCAACGTTCCGCTCAACGTCCGCGGCATCTACACCGTGGTGGTATACCTGGACGGGGAAGACGTCTTCGAGTATCCGCTTCCCGTCCGGATCAACTGATTCTCCCAGCTCCCGCTGCCGGCGATATCACCCTCCCCTGACGGCAAAACGTGCCGAAAATCAGAAAAGAGGGAGGAATCCCATGAAAAAGCTGTTCGCGGCGGCTCTCCTGACGCTTGTCTTTACAGCCGCCGCCTCCGCGCAGTCCGCATCCCCGCCGGCGGCGCAGCCCGGCGCTTCACCTGATCAGAGCGCGCCGGCGCAAGCACCGGCCCCGGCCGCAACCCCGGCGCCGGCTGCGCAGACCCCGGCAGCCTCTTCCGCGCAGGCAGCGCCATTGGCGAACGCAGCGCCTGCGGCAAACGCGGCGCCGGCTGTGCAAAATCCTGCGCCGGCATCCGAAGCCCCCGCCGCTCCCTCTCGCGAACCGTCGTTCCTGGAGCAGGAGCTTGAGGCGGCGTCAGCGGAGATGTCGTCAGGCCAGGTGGGGTCAATGACGTTCGAGGACCTGGAGAAAGTGGCGGAGCATGTCGCCATCGCCATGCAGAAGGAAAGGTACGTCCAGCGCGCGCGCAGTGCGTCGTTCATGCTCCCGGGCCTGGGACAATTCATGGTGGGGGACTCTCTGGGCGGATGGCTTTTTGTCGCGTGGGACGTGACGGTCCTGGCCGGGACCCTTGTCAGCGCGTACTTCGTGCTTCCGGCAAACGTCCAGCTCGGTTCCCTGGACTACTTCGACTCCTCGTTGTCCACCATCCGCACCGCCTGGGCGTCCAACACAATCGTTTCCTACCTCCCGTTTGCCGGCGTGCTCGCCGGAGGCATTGTCCTGGAAACGGTCCTGCGCTACGTGGCGGCGGACAACGCGGCCAGGACCGCCCGCAAGAACATCGAACAGGGCAAGGTGACGTTTCAGCCGTCTCTCGACGTGCTGGGCCAGGGATTGGGCCTGGGTTTCAGATTGACATACTAGGGCGCTATCCCCGCGCCCGGTAGCTCATGCGCTTGTAGTCATCCACGAACCCGGCGTCCATGAGAGCGGCCCGGTAGGGGCTCGTTCCAACAGGTTGACCGTTCACCGTCAGCACGTGAACGGCGGGCAGCGGCTCGCGGTCCCGCCCCGTCAAGGCTCGGACAAAACCAAGGTAGTCGGCAACGCGAGGCTCCTCCGGCGGTGCTCGGAACTCCAGGTCCCGGCCCATGCGTCGGGAAACCAGGACCACGCGATGGCCGTGAAAGACGATATGAGTGGTGGCAAGACGGGAGGGGAGCGCCTCCTTCAGGGACTCCAGCCCCATCCCGCAGAGAGAGGCGGGGTCCGCGGCGTTCATCCAGAAAATAGCGTCTTCCCGCACCGGGGCGGCAAGGGAGTCCAGGGCGGCGGGCGCGGCGAACTGCAGGCCGTGAACGCCGTCGAAGAACCTGCCGGTGACAACCTCTCCGGAAAACTCCATGAGCCGCAGGCTGCGGAAAAGGCGTGACCATCGAAGAGACGGCAACTCCTGCTCCAATATCTCCCGGAAGATCACGCCGTATCTCTGGAGCACCTGGCGGATTCTTTCCCGGGAGTCCTCCTCCTCCTCAAGCGCGTCCGGCTCCGGCCTGCGGGGCATCCGGAACCACGATCCTGCCGCCGGACGGGAAGACTGCCATCTTGAAAAGCCGCCGCGCGTGCCGCGCCGCGTGCGGGCCTCCGCGCCGGCCTCTTCCGCCACAAAGCCGTTGGAGATCCCCCGCCGAACCGGCTGGAAGGAGTCCGCGGAGACCTCCCCTTTCCAGGCAAGGTCCCAGAGGATCCCGGCAAGCGCGGCGGAGTCGAGTTTCGTGGAATCCACCAGGTCCCAGAAGCCGTACTTCCCCGCTGAGCCGCGAGGGATGACCGCATCCGCCGGCGCGGGGCTTTCCGCGGCGTGCCCGCCCGCCGGCGCGGGGCTCTCCGCAGCGTGCCCGCCCTCCCGCGCGCCGGCCGCGTACAGCTCCGCGTCGGCGCTGAAGCAGAATCCCACGCGCTCCTTGCCCGCCCCGAACCACCGGAGGCCGGCCTCAGCGAAAAGCGTATCCAGCCACCGGGAGGAATACCCTTCCAGGCGGGCGGGGAACACCTCTTCCTCCCACAGGCGCGCGGGCAGGCAGATGCCGAAAAGCCGTTCCCACCGCTCCTTCATGTCGTCAAGGCCGGTCCCGCGCCTGACCAGGCCCTGCTGCGCGGCAACGAAGTACGGCAGTCTCTCCGCGGGCAGCGTCTGGACGGCGGGGCGGGCCTGGGCGCGGGAGATCCGCAGGAGGGCCTCCAGGTTCTCCCGGTCGCAGATCAGCGTCTCTTCGCTTCCGGCAAGGAGGCGGTCCACCACCAGCTCCTCATCCTGGGCGAGATCCTCCAGCAGCGCATCCAGCCGATCCGCGTCCAGGCCAAACACCGAACGAACGTTCGACGGTGAAACCGGGCCGTAGTATCGGAGCCACTGGGCCAGGAGCTCGCCCAGGGTTTCGTCATCTCCTTTTTCAAGCGCCGTGGAGAGCCGGGGCCCGGTCTCCAGCGCCGCCATCACGGGAATCTCTCCAAACCGGTATTCACGCAACTTCCCGGCAAGCGCCTCCTGGAGCAGGGCCACGCCTTCCCGGGAGTCCTCTCCTGCGTCACGAGAGCTTGCCGCCAGGAGCTCCGCCCATTCCTCTCTCGGAATGCAGACCCTGTCCTTCAGCCAGTCCAGGACTTCGCGCGCATCGCGCGGGGCATACCCTTCCGCGATCCGTTGAAGCTTTGCCTGGAAGGCCTGCGCCACCTCCAGCCGGATGCTGGGACGAAGCTCGGAAGAGAGAGCCAGCTCTCTCACCAGCTCCGCCCGCGCCTTTCCCTGCCCGCCCCCGCCGGCCGCGGCCGGAGTGTCGTCCGCGTACATGAGCGTGTTCGTCTCTTTCCAGGTGATGCTGCTGCACATCGGGGACGGGGACGCCGTGACGGCCTCATCCACGTGGATGGTACCCGCGGCCAGCTCCCCCAGCACCAGGGCCAGCGCAGGAAGGTCGAACTCCTCCTGGAGGCACGTCCTCCACGCTTCCAGCACCAGCGGGAAGTCCTCATGGCGCGTCACGGCGGCAAGCAGGCCCTTTGCGCGCAGGCGCGTGACCCAGAGGGGAGTCCTGCCGCGGGTGGAGGTTCTGGGGAGAAGGAGCGCGCGGCCCGCAGCCTCACGGAACCGGGCGCCAAAGAAGCCGCTGCCCTCCAGGCGCGCGCGCAGGAGACGCTCCACGTTGCCCGCGGTGACCAGGGAAAGAATTTCTTCCGCGGACGGTTCTCCCGGGGAAGGCACCAGAAGCAAAATGGTGTCGTCATCCTGGAACATCTGCGGCCGGTAGCCGAGCTTCTCCTCCCACGCGGCGGACAGCGCAAGGCTGTACGGCCTGTTCACGCGCCCTCCCCACAGCGTATGGAGGACGATCCTTGATTCCCCTCCCGTGCCGCCGGCGCTGCGCGCAGAATGGCCCTGGGGATCCCGCGTGTGCTCCACCAGCAGGTGGTGCCGATGGGGAAGATCCCTGCCGGTTGCCTCGCGCTGGCGGATGAGGAAATCCACCATTGCCCGCGCCGCGGCCGGTTCAACGCCGTCGTCGCGCGCAAGCTCGGCCGGCAGGGATGAGTCCTTCAGCCGGGCGTTCCATTCCTCCAAGGCCCGGGAAATCCTCTCCGAGAGATGGAACGTCCTGTTGCGCTCCTCCGCCTTCCAGAACGGGGACATGGCCGTGCGCGCCTCCACCGGAACAACCTCTACGCTCTGGTGGTCGATCTTCTGGATGCGCCATCCCTGCGTGCCCATGATAAAGCTGTCTCCCAGCGCGCGCTCCCAGACGAACTCCTCATCCAGCTCCCCCAGGAGCGCCTTGGAGTCTGCGGCGCGAAGGGAAAAGTATCCGCGGTCCGGAATGGTCCCCCCGCCTATTGCCAGCCGCAGGCGCGCGGATTCACGCGCGGCAAGCTCGCCGGACAGCCTGTCGTAGGACACAAGGGGAGAAAGCTCGCGGACGCGGGTCTCCTCGTACCGTCCCGCCAGCATGTCCAGCACAAGGTCGAAGTGCCTGCGGGGAAGCGCATGGTAGGAGAAGCAGGTCCTGATCCGGTCGAAAAGCTCATCCGATTTCCAGGTCTCCGCAGAGGTCATGGACACAATGATCTGAGCCAGCACGTCCAGCGGGCAGAGAACGGGACGAAGCTCCTCGATGGCCTGCTCCCGCACGCAGCGCGCCATGACAACCGCGTCCACGATGTCCTTCCCGTGAAGGGGAAAGATCACGCCCGTGCTGGGCCGCCCCACCGAGTGCCCCGCCCTGCCCAGCCGCTGGACCGCGGAAGAGACGGTGAACGGCGTCTGCACAAGGATCACGCGGTCCAGCGCGCCGATGTCGATCCCGAGCTCCAGGGAGCTGGTGGCCACGATGGCTTTCAGCTCGCCGGCTTTCAGCCTCTGCTCCACCACCAGGCGCAGCTCACGGGACAGGGACCCGTGGTGCGACCACGCCAGCGGCTCGGGAAGCCCTTCGTTGATGAACCTGCTGAGCTTCTCCGCGTGCCTGCGGGAGTTCACGAAGAAAAGCGTGGACCTGCTCGCCGCAATGATCCCCCGGCACTCCTGCGCCAGGGCGTCCCACATCGGCTTGTCGTCCCCGAATGCGCTTGCCGCCGTGCCGGGCACCGGGAAGGCAACCGAAAGCTCGTACTTCTTGGCCATGGGGCAATGGATGATCTGGACCTTGCGCTTCTGGTACCGGGCCTGGCCGCCGTCGCGTCGGAGCTGGTAGCCGCCCACCAGGTCCGCAACCGCGGACAGCGGGCGGACCGTTGCGGAAAGCGCCACGCGCTGAAACTCTCCCGCCAGGTCCACAAGCCTCTCCACCGCGGTGAGCAGGTGCGTTCCCCGTTTTGTGGCCGCAACGGCGTGGATCTCATCAAGGATTACGGCGGCCAGCCCGTCAAGCATCAGGCGGCCCGTGGGAGACGAGAGAATGAGGTTCAGGCTCTCCGGCGTGGTGATGAGGATTTCGGGCGGATGGGCCACCATCCTTCTCCGCTCCGAGGACGGTGTATCTCCGCTTCGCGTGAGCACACGGATGTCGGGGAACGCGCTCCCGTCCCTGGCAAAGAAATCCTTCAGGCCGGCAAGAGGGGACAACAGGTTTTTCTGGATGTCGTTGTTGAGCGCCTTGAGCGGGGAGACGTAGAGGATCCGAACCTTCCCGGGGGCCAGCGTGCCCGTAACCAGGAGGTTGATCCCCCAGAGGAAGGCGGCAAGCGTCTTGCCTGTTCCGGTGGGAGCGCTGACCACGACATGGCTTCCGGCGGCAATCTGGGGCCACGCCGCCGCCTGCACCTCCGTGGGCCGGCCCACGGCCTCCTGGAACCAGCGGGCGACACGGGAATCGAAAAGGGAAAGCGCGTTGCTGTCGTTCCCGTTCATTCCTCAGGCTTGGGAAGCTTCCGGATCAGCGCCGGCCAGCTCACGTTGATCCTTCGGGATTCAACGGAAAACCCTGCTGCTTCCTGCCGGGCCCGGGCAATCCGTTCATCAATGGGAGAGTGGGAGTCGATCCATTGGAGCAGCGATGCATCCCTCGGCTCCGCTTTCCTGATGCGCTCCAGCGCCTGGGCAAAGGCGAGCGGTGAGATGTCGGCCTTGGCCAGCAGCCTCACGGAAAAATCATCCGCCCTGTCCTCCGCTTCCCTTCCGTAGCGCACGTTGACCAGCGTCTGGGCAAGCGCCCGGGCAAGGTCTCCGCCCCGGCCCCCGGTAAGCATTCCGGCAAGAGCCGCTGCTCCGACCTGCCGGGCCAGGAGAGACAGCGGGTCCCGGTGCGCCACGTGGGAAAGCTCGTGACCCAGGACGCCGGCCATCTGGTCCGCGGAGCCCAGGTTACGCATCAGCCCGGTGTCGACGCAGATGATCCCGCCGGGAAGCGTGAAAGCGTTGACGGTGCGGGAGTCGATCACCACGATCCGGATCTTCGGGCTCCCGGGAGCCAGCTGCCCAAGGGCCGGGCGCAGCCTGTCCATGATGGCGGCAAATGCCGCGTCCACGTCCGGATTGGAAAGCACGGTGTGCGACATCTCCACCTGGCGGAGAACGACGGGCCCCAGGGCATTATCCAGGGATTTCGAGACGTCGTTGGTCACGACGCGGGGAGCCAGGAACAGCTTCTGCGCGGCAAACGCAAGCAAGCCCAGCACCACAAGGACGGCCAGCAGGATGGCCAGCTCGGCCAGGAGGCTGGAACGGCGGGTCAAAAGCCCTCCGGAGGCTTGTTCTCCCATGCGCGCGGCTCCCGCGCGGGCCGGGAGGCCCGTGCCCCGTAGTACGTTGCAAAGCTGATCCGTCCGAAGACGGGCATGTAAAAGAACCGCCCCTTGTTGGCGTGGATCAGCGCGACGATGGACCACACGATATAGGTCAGGTTCACCAGGACCGTGAAAAAAAGGTACCAGAAGAACCCGGCCCAGGACGCCGTATGCGTGGCAAGGTTCGTGATGACCCAGGCCGCGGCCCCGGCGTTCAGGAGCACCACGGGGATGTGCGACAGCAGCGCTTGAAGCGCGTGAAAGGCCACGAACGGCGACGTCTTCTTGTTCACAAGGAAATATATCAAGGAAGCAATCAGGTTCAAAAGCGGGATGGGAAGCCCGATGGCAAGGGACGCGAACATCATGAGATACGCGCCCATGGCGTCGTCCTTTTCCCTCTCCGTGATCTCGGCGGGCTGAGGCAGGCGAACGGTATCTTCCATGCTCATGGTTTTATGGCGTGATGATAAAGGAAGGGGCGCCTTCCAGCAAGCTGGCGCGGCGCCCCTGTGAGCGGCTACTCTTTGCCGCTGAAGCGGGGATACTCGTCCGTGAAGTATCCCAGGTAAAGGTAGATCCGGGTGATCCACCGGTACGTGCCGACGTTGAAAGAGTGCCAACTGGCCGGGTAGCGCCCCGCGAAGAGGATGGCAAACCAGGCCAGGAAGCCCAGGACGCCGGAGGCAATTTCCCTGAAGATCAGGCACACGTAGTGCGGGATCCCGACGTAGAGCCAGCCGAAGAGGAGGCGCAGGATCACGAGGCCGCGGCTGACCTTCTCAGGCCGAGGCACGTCCAGCTTCACGCCGTCCCCCTTCACGCCGGGGAAGAACGCCGGATAGCCGTCCACGAGGTTGCCGAGGCTGGCAATCACGCGAAGGCTCCAGTTCTGGTACCCGACCTGGAAATTGAAGAAGCTCTCCGGGAACCGGCCCGTAAACAGGACCACCCAGAAGGTGAGAAACGCGACAATGGCTGACCATATCCCCACGATGGCAAGGAGCACGAGGTGCGGGATTCCGATGTACAGCCATCCGAACAGGGTGCGGAGGATCAGCTGTCCGCGTGAGTACTTTTCCTGATGCGCGATGGAAAGAGTCATTTTAGCCCTCCTTGGATCGTGATTGTAGTGCAGGTTACCCGGCATTTCAAAGAGAAATTTTCACGCCCGGAAGGTCACGATCGGCCTCTTGAACGGGAAGCCCTGAGCCTGCATACTGTCCCGCTCCCCGCGGAACAAAGTCATGAAACGCATCATTCGGCTTTGCGCCATGGCCGCGGCTGCCGTTCTTGCAGCAGACGCCGCCGCCGTTGCCGCCATGGCCATCTCAACGCCCCATGAGGCCGCGCAGTGGCCGTCCCCTTCCTATTCCTTCTGGCCCGAGCGCAGCTGGAAAAGCGTGGAGGAAAGGATCAGCGCGCTTCCGGCCTCCCCCCGGCTTTCCCGGGCTGTCATCGGGACCGCGCGCTATCCCCAGGGCGCGCTTCCCGTCCGCCTCATCCGCTTTGCCGCCGCCCGCCTCCCCGCGGTGAAAGTTCTCCTGGTAAGCGGCGTTCACGGGTCGGAAACCGCCGGCGTGGAAGCGGTGCTGCAGATCGCGGAGCAGATGGCCCGACAGCCCGACGCGCTTGCCGACGTCGACCTGGCAATGGTGCCGGTGGCAAACCCGTGGGCCTGGGTGTACGGGTACCGCTACGACGGGATCGGGGAAGACGTGAACAGGGACTTCGCGTCCGGCCGCACGCAGGAAGCGGGGGTCCTCCGCGGCTACGTGGACAGGGCCGGTCCGTTCGATCTCTTCATGGACCTCCATGAGTCCAGGAAAGCCGGGTACTTCCTCTACCAGTACGTGCCCCCGGCGGAGGGTTTCGGGGAGCAATATGCAAGGCTCCTGGAATCCCTTGGGAAGCGGCGTGAGAGCGGCTACCGGGAAGGGCCTTTCCAGGCTTCCGATGGAGTGCTCTCCATCCCCGCGGTGGTGCTTCCCTGGATTGCCGGGGCGCACCGGCTTTCCCTGGAGCAATACGCTCGGCTGCGGGGGACCCGCCACTCGTATACCGTGGAGACGCCTGTCTCGGATGAGCTTGACTCCCGGGTGAACGTTCACAAGAAAACAGTGCTTCTTTTCATCAGGGAGCTCCCCCGGCAGGGACGATAAGAGCCCTTGATTGTCTCCCGGCGCGGCCAGTACTTTGTGCATTGGAGGGGGCCACACGGTGAATGCACGCGCCATCCTGATCCTGTACCTGGCGTTTTTTTTACTGGA
>Ga0335078_10010215_pt1 | contig 13908 bp, 11 predicted proteins | sample Lox_Sample_32_FD_206711 | JGI IMG/M metagenome (GOLD analysis project Ga0335078, IMG submission 206711) | Soil microbial communities from Loxahatchee National Wildlife Refuge, Florida, United States - Lox_Sample_3.2 | ecosystem: Environmental > Terrestrial > Soil > Wetlands | place: USA...
GCAACGTTCCGCTTCGGAGCGTTGCCCGGGCCAGGAGCGGATCGACGTCAAATGGCAGCTCAAAAATCCCCATAACCTTCTCGCTTTTGCGATGGCTGGCCGCCGTTTTATTTGAATCGAATCGGATGCCGCAAACAATGGCCAGCCGATGCCCAACTTCCACTTCCAAGTCTTTGGCGTTGAAACGTGGCACTTTCGTTGTCAATCGCACCGTGCTTTCGGTCACGTCGTATTCGATGGGAAGCTTAGGCAGAACCTCATCTTCCGCTTTGAACCAATCGTCTTGGTCGGAGCCATGGTGGCCGCCGCGGGACTCGTAAATTTCATAGGCGCGTTGCGCGATCAGGGACTTGGTTTCATTCATTCGATCGAAGGTGTCGGCTTCGACCACGGTGACGGGTTGCTCCATCGCGGTTTGTGTTTTGGTTGCCATATAAGAATTCTCCGTGGAGTCACACACGAACGATGGGTTCGCTTTCCGCACAAGTCGCCGTGTGAACGATTCCGCCGTCAAGCCAATTCTTCGAGCGTCAGCCGATTGTACTTTTCCGCAAATTCTAGGCCAAAGGGCCGCACAAGCTTCACTGCAAGCTTTGACTTCGTTTCTTCGGGCGCGTGCACGGCAAGAAACCCGCGGCCTTCCCTTGCGAATTCCAGGTACCGGTCAACCTTATCGACTTCCTGCCCGATTTGAAGCGGCTCGCTAGTGTGTTCCTCGCTCACCTCAAACTCGTTCGTGACTTCATACCGGTTATAATGCGTCACTTCGTTCTCGTTGAATCCATTTTCAAGCAAGGCCTGACGCGCCTTCTCGGCGCCGGCATCGTCAGTCAAAACCATCAGGACGTATCCGGTCGGGCTAAACACCCCGAACGAAGTTGGAAACTTCTTTTTAGCGGAACCTTTTAAGCTAGAACTCGTACCGATCATCGAAGACTTGGAAGTGGCCATAGTTGCGCCCCCGCGCGCATCGCCATGAATGGCACGACGGCTGCCAAATCCCGTTCGAACACCATCGCGCCAACCGGCTGAAGACACAGGACATTCCGTTGGCAAAGCTGCGGTCGCCCTGAAAGAGGTGTCAATATTTCGACATTTCTCAACAGAAGTGTCGAAGACCGATCACGCTTTGACCCGCCGGCGCTCAATCATTGCCGGAAGCGTGAAAACGGCGCACCGATTCCACGGCTCGGAATCCTGACTTCGGTGAAGACGCGCGCCGGGCGTGAAAAATCAGTTGTGCTTTCGATGGAACAGCCGATTTGCGTCGGGGTAGGGGATCGTGCCTTCGGTCATCAACGTGAAAACACCTTCCTCGCGAAACTGGCGCGCGATGCGCCCAAGAAAAGCGAGCGTGGCCCGTATCGGCCCCGAGCCGACGCTCACGCGCGCAACGCCGAGCTTTTGCAACTCCGCGATCGGCGGCGTCCCAACCGTCGCCAGAATATTTAATGGCCCTGCGACGTCGCGCGCCAATTGCCCAATCGTCTCCCTGTCCTTCGCGCCGGGAGCGAAGAGCGACGGCGCTCCGGCCGCGCGATACGCGTTCAGGCGCTCGATCGCGCGCTGCACTCGCGTTTCCGCCGGGCCGATCCCGTACAACAAAATATCCGTGCGCGCATTCAGCACGAAGGGGACGCCCGCCCTTTTCCCTGCCTCCAGCACCGCCTGGATCGTTTCCTGCTGGCGATTCACATCCGTGAGAAATTCGGGTCTATCTTCGGCGCCGTCTTCGAGATTCATTCCCACGGCTCCGGCGTCCATCAAGTCCCGCGCCGTGGCCGCCACTTGTTCGGGCGTGCTGCCGAAGCCCGCCTCCGCATCCACGGTGACAGGCACGTCCACGGCCCCCGCGATGCGCCGCACCACGGCAAGCAAATCGCTGCGAGACATTTTTTCGCCGTCCGGATAGCCGAACGAAAACGCGACGCCGGCGCTCGTCGTTGCAATCGCCGGAAATCCCGCCTCCTCGAAAATTCGCGCGCTCGCCACGTCCCAGGCGTTCGGCAAGACAAATATTTTTGGGCCATGATGCAGCTCGAGAAGGTCGCGGGCCAATTCGGCTTGGGTTCGTTTCGCCATACAGCGCCGTATTGTACACCGCGCGCCACGGCCTTGCCGTTGAGACGAGGGAAGAGCGAGTGTACGCGGTTAGAGCGATTTGTCGCGGAGCAGGAATGTGTGGCCGGATTCCATGTAGAGGGGAGAGAAGTACGACGCGGCTTTAGTGGCCATGAATTGATCGAGGGCCACACGCGCGCCGACCAGTTGCGGAGTATGGCCCGGGTCCTCGACAACGAGGATGCCGCCGGGCGCCATCCGCGGCGCTACCTTGGTGAGCGCCGCGAGCACCGCTTCGTACATATCGACGTCCACGCAGGCGACCGCGAGAGGCGGAAGGTCATCGGGAAGATCTTCCTCGACAATATTGTGGCGCCGGACGATTACTTTTAAACCCAGCTCCGCCTGCTCGTGGCGTTTCAGACGTTCCGCGATCGCCGGCAGGCCCTCCGTTGCGTGCGAGCCTTTCCAGACCGCGTCCGCGCTGGAGAGCGCGGCGTCATATTTGAATCCGTCAAAAACATCGAAGAAGTAAGCCTCGCGGTAAATGCCGGCCTCTTTCATGTAATGCAAGGCCACCGAGCCGCTGCTTCCCCGGAAGCAGCCGATTTCCAGGAAGGCGCCCTTGACGCGGCGGGTAATTTCCAGGGCTTGGCACAGGTTCATGAAATCTCCCGGCCCGCAATCCCACTTGTCGAAACCTTCGCGGCGCTGGGCGATCCATTCCGCTTCGAGTACGCGGCGCGCCACCGGATTTTGATCCACGTACCTAGCCGGCCCGTTATTCCACACGGGAATGAAGCATCCCCCCTTGGAAATAATGCGCTGAATGAAGGGCGCGCCGTGGAAATGCCAGGAACAGGCGTACACAAAAACGGAGTGGAAGAAATCCAGTTCCGAGAATTTATCTAGCGCCGCCCGGCGGCAATCGATCTGAGGATCCCCCGAGGCGATCACCCCATCGTGCAACACGATGATTCTGTGCAGCGGAAATTTGCTCCGCGCGACTTGAATCGCGTCCTCGATTTCCCGCTTGGAAATGCGATCGTGCGCGAACAGGGGCGGATCGGCTTGCGGATGGGCCGGCGGGCATGACAAAGCCCCCCGGCAACAATCCGCGAGGGCTTGCGCCATCCGCATCCGCGCGGCCTCATCCAGATTTGCAGGAAACAGTTTCAGAAACGCAGCGGCATCCTCAGGACGGCCCGCCGCGGCCAGCAGGAGCGTGAGGTTGGTGGCCGCTTCCTGAAATTGTGGGTCCGAATCGAGCGCTCTGCGGTAACCCTCCTCGGCCGGTCCCACCAGCCCCAAGGCCAGTTGCGCCGACGCCCAATCATTCCAGCGCTCGGCGGTGGCTTGCTCCTGGATGTCGCGCCAAAACAGGTCGGACGCATGCTGAAAATCTCCTCGCTGAAAGGCATCCAAACCGACCCGATGATTGTCCCCGAGGCTTGGCTTGCCGTCGGTTTCCGGAGCAGCCGGGTCAATTTTTCCCTTCGGTCGGCAAGGCTTGCCGCGCTTCTCGCGACGTTGTTTCGTTTTCGCCTGCATATGGCAAACTCCCTATGAAAAGCTACTCGATCTATCGCACGCCACGGACCATATTCGATTTGAATTTCGCTGGCATTTCTAGCGGCGCGGGCTGCGAAAAAAGTCTCTCGCGGAAAAAATCCTTCCCAATTTTTGTCCTTCCGCGCGGCGCCCTAATCTAGTTGACTGAATTTCAAAATGGCTGGTATAAGGCCATGAAACCAAGTCAATCGTTTCTCCATGCTGGCGCGTTGTAGCGAATGAAATTCAAAAGGGGGTGTGGTTCGCTCATGATGAAAAAAATAGGCATGTTGGTTCTTGCGCTCGCGGCGATTCTCACGGCTGTCAAAATCTCCGCGCAGAATAAAGGGGAGATCGTCCGGCTCGATCCGGCGCTGGACTCGCTCATCGCGCCCAGCGCTCAAATTGAAAAATTGGCGGACGGATTTGGATTTGTGGAAGGGCCGGTTTGGGTGCATACCACTGCGCCGGGCTTTTTGATCTTCAGCGATATTCCGGCGAATGTGATCGACAAGTGGAATCCGCAAGACGGAAAAGTTTCCGTGTTCCTGACCAAGAGCGGTTTTGCCGGCGATAATCCAGGCGACGCCGGCGGGCAGCTGAACAACGGCCACGCCATCGTCACGCTGTACGGATCCAACGGCGTCACCATCGATAAGCAGGGCCGCGTCACCTACTGCCAGCACGGAGACCGCGGCGTGGTGCGTGTCGAAAAGGACGGCAAGCGCACCGTGCTTGCGGACCGCTACGAAGGCAAGCGCCTCAACAGCCCGAACGACCTCGTTTACAAATCCGACGACTCGCTCTATTTCACCGATCCTCCCTTCGGCCTGCGCAAGGCCGCCGACGATCCCAAAAAGGAATTGCCCTTCGCGGGCGTGTATCGCTGGGCCAACGGAAAACTGCAACTGGTCAACAAGGATTTTGGCGCGCCGAATGGCTTGGCCTTCTCGCCCGACGAGAAATATCTGTACGTCGATGACTCCTTCACGAAAACCTACTGGCGCTTCGACGTCCAGCCCGATGGCTCCCTCACCAACAAAAAGTTGCTGATCGACATGTCTTCGAGCAAGGAACCCGGCGTGCCGGACGGAATGAAAATCGATCGAAAGGGAAACATCTACGGCGCGGGACCTGGCGGCGTGTGGGTGATTACTCCGGAAGGAAAACATCTCGGAACCATCAAGCCGCCCGAAAATCCGGCCAACCTGGCTTGGGGAGACGCCGACGCGAAGACGCTTTACTTCACAGCCGTCACGGGGCTGTACCGTCTTCGGCTGAATATTGCCGGCATTCGCCCGTAAGCCCGGCCGGCCGATTCTGATTTGTCCGGTCTCCTCAAGACCACGAGCGGCCGGCTTGGCGGACTTCGCGGCGATAATCGGGAGCGAAAAGTTCGATGGTGCGGCACATTTCATACAGGCGGGAACGGATGCGCATGCCCAGCCGGTCGGTAAGGGAATCCTCGCGCGCAGCGGAAACCGCCTGGCCGGAAGGGAGCTGGGGCCTGCGCGATGCAGGCATCGGAGCCGCGGCGTCGCTATCGAGATAATTCGTGGTGAGCAGCGTGATGCGCCGTTCGTTGTAGCGGGAATTGAGAATGTGGCCGACGGTTTCGAGCGCCCACGGAGAAGGTTTGCTGGCGCCGAGATCGTCGAGCAGCAAAACATCAGCGGTCAGCACGGGTTCGAGCACGCCGAGCTCGCTGGTCTGGCTTTCCGGATTGTAGCTTCCCTGGATTTCCTTGAGCAGTTCGCGGTAATCGTAGAAAAGTCCCGTGTGCCCGCGCAAAACGATTTGACGCAGCGCGCTTACGGCGAGGTGCGTTTTGCCCGCGCCGCACGGCCCCATCAGCAGCAGGCCCGTGTCGCTTCCGGTCGGATAATCGCGAGCGAACGCTTCGGTGACCAGCTTGGCTTGCTCGAGGCCGCGGTTCCACTTGACATATTCCGGGCCGTTCTCCTGATCGTACAGCTTGGTATCGAAGTTTTCGAAGTCGCAATGTTCGTAGCGATTGGGAATGCGCGCGCGGCCCAGCGCTCGCGCGGTGCGATCCTTGCCCGTGCAATCGCAGGGCACGGCCCACACGCGTCTTTTCGCGTTCGTGCCCTCGATGGGCTTTTCCCACGAACCGCGCGTCCATCTCTCTTCTTCCGAAACGTGCTCGACGGTCTTCCATCCCGTGCCGCCGCACAGCGGGCAATCCGGTTGCGCCATGTTGCCAGCATAGGCGCGCGGCTAGAGTTGCGCAAGTTGTGCCGCGCTGTGGAAAGCGCAGTGCGTGTGGAAAAGTTTGGAACTCGGAAAGGATGTGGGTGGAAAAACGTGACTGGTGACTGGTGACTGGTGACTGGTGACTGGTGACTGGTGACTGGTGACTGGTGGCCAAATCGGCAGGACTAGAATGTCGTGCTAGAAACTTATAAGTGGAGAATGGTTCTCATGAACCACGGATCACGAGTCACGGAAAACGGGCCACGATTCACGTTCCCTTGTGGACGCGGATAACCTTTGGCGCAGGAACGCGCGCCAGCGCGTTGTCCTGCGGGCGCGCGGCGGCGGAGCGCAGCCCGCGAGCCAGCTCCTCATGCACGAACGACGTGAACGCTTCCATCTGGTGCTGCATTTCAGCCATTTTCTCGCGCATGTTTAAAATGATTTCGATTCCCGCGAGATTGACGCCCATTTCCCGCGTCAGCGTCAGGATCACTTCCAGGCGTTCCAGGTCGGAGTCGGTGTACAGCCGCGTGTTGCCATCGGACCGCGAGGGCTTCAGCAATCCCACGCGTTCGTAGAGGCGCAGCGTCTGCGGATGCAGTTTGTACAATTCCGCGACCGCCGAAATCATGTATCCGGCGCGGGCTTTTTTTCGTTTTGGATTTACGCGCGTCATGCGGCGCTCCTTGCTCTTACCGGGCCGCGGAGAAAATCCGCCTCACAAAACTCCACCTCAAAAAACTGCAACTCATTTTGTCATTCCGAGCGGAGCGAGGAATCTCTCTTCGGCGCCGGCCCGATAGACGTAGGAGAGATTCCTCGCTCCGCTCGGAATGACAAAATGAATTGCGATGTCAAAGACCACACCTTCCGCGGCCTCTTACGCGCCGGCCCGCTCAAAGAGATCCTTGCGCGGATCTTCCGGCGCAATCTTCTCCAGCTCCCTCAGCAATTCCTTCACGCGTTCGTCCACCGGCTTCGGCACGATGACTTGCAACTCGACGTATTGATCCCCGCGGTGTCCCGGAGATCGAACCGAGGGCACGCCCTTCTCGCGCAGGCGCAGCTTCTGCCCGCTGTTCGTCCCCGGAGGGACGCGCAGAAGCGAACGCCCATCAATCGTCGGCACTTCAATTTTCGCGCCCAGGGCGGCCTCGGTGACCGTGATGGGAACAGTGGTGTAAATATCGTCGCCGCGGCGGTCGAAATACGGGTGCGGTTGCACGTCCGTGATGATGTAGAGATCGCCCGGCGGCTCGCCGCCCGTTCCCGCATTGCCGCGCCCCGGGACGCGCACACGCGAGCCGGTTTGCACGCCCGCGGGGATTCGAAAATCGATCGTGTCGGCGCGCCGCACGCGCCCGTCGCCGCCGCAGACACGGCAGATGTTTCGAATGCGTCCCGTGCCGCCGCAGCGCGAGCACGAAAGGTTGAACCGCATTTTTCCGCTCGTCTGCGAAACCTGACCCGTCCCGCCGCACGCCGTGCACGTTTGCGGCTGGCCCACCGCGCCCGTGCCATGGCATTCGGTGCACGCATCGAGCCGCGAGATGGTGATTTTTTTTACTGTGCCGCGGACGGCTTCCCAAAAACCAATTTCGATCTGGTACTCCAGGCTCGAACCCGGCTCCGCATACGTGGGCGCTTCGGCCGCCGCCCCGCCCCCGCGAAAATACTGGCTGAACAGATCGCGAAAGCTCGGCCCCGCGCTTCCGCCTCCGCCTCCAAAATCGAATCCGCCAAAATCGAAATGAACGTCTCCGGCTTCCGGCCCGCCCGGCGGCGCGCCGGCGCCCGGAGTTTCAAAGCCGAACTGATCGTACATCTGGCGTTTCTTGGTGTCGGACAGAACGTCGTAAGCTTCTTGCACCTGCTTGAATTTTTCTTCCGCCGATTTGTCGCCCGGATTCAAATCAGGATGATACTTACGCGCAAGCTTCCGGTACGCCTGCCGGATTTCCTTTTGCGCCGCCTTGCGTGAAACGCCGAGGAGTTCGTAATAATCCTGTTTGGTAGTCGTGGCCATAGAAAATTCAGTGATTCGCAGTTCGCGCCGACTAGTTCGTCTTCGTCAATCTAACTCCACCACCGGGTGCTGCCGGGTGCCGCACCCTTGCGGGTTCTGCTAGGGTGCGGTTTTTCGTATAGCTCTTCAGCCATCTGGCGGTTGGGCAAGACTTCAAAACCCGCATCAACTCACAACTTTGCCCACTGCGCGTTCAGGGCCGCGAGTTCCTGTTGCTCGCGCTGGTGCTCGTCGCGCCGCCGGCGGCTCTCCTCGTCGAGTTTTCCACCCATCGACGCTTCCTTCTGGTTGGCGCGCTCGATCCATCGATCGATCCAGGCCGTCCGGGCTCCCACGCTTGGAACGTCCGACTTGAATCGTATGAACGCACCGCTGATATCCACCGTGCGGGGAGGAAAATCCGCGGGCGGCGATTGCTGCGTTTCGTAAAACAGCCGCTTCCAATCGGCAGTCGGCGTTTCCGAAAGCGCGATTTGAATCATGACCACATCGTCTCGCAGCTTTTGAATCGCTTGCGGAGGTCCGGTGCGCTTGATGCCTTCGTACGTCGTCAACGCTCGCTCCTCTGAAATCGCCGGGGAAATACGCGATGCGCGGAGGGGCACGAAGCCCCTCCACGCCGCGCGTTCCGTTTAATTCGGCTTCTTCGATTCGTCGACGTCCACATACTCGGCGTCGATGACTTCGCCTTCCGGCGGAGCGCCCGGTCCGCTCTTGGGAGCGCCCGGCCCGCCCTCCGAGGAAACGCCGCCAGCGCCCGCTTGCGCCCCCGCGGCCGGCGCGGTTTTGTACAGCACTTCGGCGAGCTTGTGCGAAGCGCTCTCGAGTTGCTGCGTCACCGCCTGAATCTTGCTAAGCGCTCCGCCGGCCAGGGCGGACTTCGCCTCCGCAACTGCCTGCTCTACGGGCTTGATGTCGGACTCGGAAAGCTTGTCGCGATTGTCGTTGATCAGTTTCTCAACTTGATACACGCGGTTGTCGAGGATGTTGCGGGCCTCGATTTCCGCGAGCTTCTTCTTATCCTCTTCGGCATGAGCGTCGGCATCGGACCGCATCTTCTCGGCCTCTTCCTTGCTCAGTCCGGTCGAGGCGGTGATGGTGATCTTCTGCTCCTTGTTGGTCGCGCGATCCTTCGCGGAGACGTTCAGGATGCCGTTAGCGTCGATGTCGAACGTGACCTCGATTTGCGGCAGCCCGCGCGGGGCCGGCGGAATTCCCATCAGATGGAATTTGCCGAGCGTCCGGTTGTCGGGCGCCATCTTGCGTTCGCCTTGCAAGACGTGAATTTCCACCGACGGCTGATTGTCCGCCGCGGTCGAAAACACTTCCGACTTGCGCGTGGGAATCGTGGTGTTCCGCGGAATCAGCACGGTCATCACGCTGCCCAGCGTTTCCACGCCCAGCGATAGGGGAGTAACGTCCAGCAGCAGGATGTCTTTCACCTCGCCGCCCAGCACGCCGCCTTGAATCGCCGCGCCCACCGCGACCACTTCGTCGGGGTTGACGCCCTTGTGCGGTTCCTTGCCGCCAAACAGATCCTTGACGATTTGCAGCACGCGCGGGATGCGCGTCGAACCGCCCACCAGCACCACTTCGTCGATCTTATCCGGCGTGACTCCGGCATCGGAAAGCGCCTGCTTGGTCGGCCCGATCGTTCTCTGCAGAATGTCTTCCATCAGCTGTTCGAGCTTGGCCCGCGTAAGTTTCAATTGTAGGTGCTTCGGGCCTGACGCGTCGGCCGTCAAGAAAGGAAGATTGATGTCCGTCTCTTGCATCTGGGAGAGCTCGATTTTGGCCTTTTCCGCCGCTTCCTTTAGCCGTTGCACGGCCATGCGATCCTTGCTCACGTCAATGCCCTGATCTTTTTTGAATTCCGCGATCAGCCAATCGACCACGCGATTGTCCACGTCATCGCCGCCCAGATGCGTGTCGCCGGCGGTCGCCTTCACTTCCACAACGCCTTCGCCCACTTCCAGAATGGAGATATCGAACGTGCCGCCGCCCAAATCGTAGACCGCGATCGTTTCATCCTTCTTCTTGTCGAGGCCGTAAGCCAGCGCCGCCGCGGTCGGCTCATTGATGATGCGGAGCACTTCCAGCCCCGCCACTTCACCGGCTTGCTTGGTAGCTTGCCGCTGGCTGTCGTTGAAATACGCGGGCACCGTGATGACCGCCTTGGTCACTTTTTCGCCAAGAAAATCCTCGGCGGCGGTCTTCAGCTTCTGCAAAATCATCGCGGACAATTCCGGCGGCGTATAAGCCTTGCCGAAAATGTCGACGCGCGCGTCGTCATGCGGCCCCTTGGTCACCTTGTAGGGCACGCGCTTGATTTCGTCGCTCACCTCATCGTACCGGTGGCCCATGAAGCGCTTGATCGAATAAACTGTATTCTCCGGATTGGTTACCGCCTGGCGCTTGGCCACTTGGCCCACCAGCCGTTCCCCTGTCTTGGTAATGGCCACGACCGAAGGGGTCGTGCGCCCGCCTTCCTGATTTGGGATCACCACCGGCTCTCCGCCCTGCATGACGGCCACAACCGAATTGGTGGTCCCCAGATCGATTCCAATGATTTTACTCATAACTGACTCCCCTCCTCCATGTCACGCCTGATGAACCCCGGCCTGAGCGCCTAATACGAGGGCATTTTACATATTGAGTGTGTTGTTGTCAAGTCTTTTGACTGTCTTGCTATCCGTATTGTTTACAGCAGCTTACCAACCTCTTTTTCCTGCGCCTTCATTTTCCGATTGGCACGTTTGCACGATGCCTCGCACCCTCGGCCCTCCTCCTAGTTTGACTTCTTCGCCACCATGTGAGAACCTGCCGGCCCATGGATAGCCTTGAGAAAGCTGACGTCTCACCTCACCTCGGATAACCTACCGTTTGCGGCACACGTCTATTAGTGCAGAGGGACGCGTTTGGGGTTACAATACACTTCTCAGAAAATCCCAAGGAGATGATCGCGTGAAATCGCTTCTTGTTCGCCAGATTCAATTTCTGATTTTGGCCGCGCTGTGCGCGGCGGCGTCGCCGGCTTTCGCGAAGCAACAGGCGAAAGCCCCCGCGCCTGCCAGCGCAAGGGCCGCTCAAACCGCTGCGAATCCGACATTTCAAAAATCAATTGGAAATCCAAACGCGCCCATCACCATGGAAGTTTTCGGCGATTTTCAATGCCCGGCGTGCCGCAATTTTTTTGAGACCACGGTGAAGCAGGTGATCGACGATTATGTGATCCCGGGCAAGGTATACATCATTCACCGCGATTTCCCGCTGGAAATGCATCCATACGCGCGCCAGGCCGCGCGGCTGGCCAATGCCGCCGCGGAATTCGGACAATTCGAGGCCATCGAGCGCGCCCTGTACGATCATCAGGATGATTGGTCCGCCAAGGGAAATATCGACGAGGTCATCGCTTCGTATTTTCCTCCCGCGCAATTCAAAAAATTTCAGACCTTTGAATCGACGCACATCAACGAAATCAACGCCTCGATCGAGCGCGACCGCGCCATGGGCGTGCAGCGCAACGTGAACCAGACGCCCACCATCTACATCACGGCGCATGGCAAGACCGAGGCGCTTCCCGGCGGCGGCGTGGATTACAAGCTGCTGAAGAGCTATTTCGACTATTTGCTGCGGCAATAATCATGGCGACGACCGCAATTCCGTCGGAAACTGCGCCGCGCGCGGCCGCCTGGCCCGGCGTGCTGCTCGCGATCGGGCGCGTGGCGCTGGGCGTGATTTTCCTGATCGCCGCCTACACCAAACTTCACTTCGGGGGAGAATGGCATTTCGGCGATTATCATTTCTTCTTCGCCATGGCCATCGACTCCTACAAAATGCTGCCGGTTTCCGCGGCGGAGTTGATGGCTCGGGTATTGCCGTGGCTGGAATTGTCGCTTGGCGTGCTGCTCATCGCCGGCGTGGCTGTGCAATGGGTCGGCTTATTCACCAGCGGACTGCTCCTGGTTTTCATCGGCGCGATGACGCGCGCGAAAATCCTGGGCCTCGAAATCAATTGCGGCTGTTTCGGCAATAACGAGAAGCTGGGCGCCGTCACGCTGCTCCGTGACAGCAGCCTGCTCCTTCTGGCCCTGGCCGTCACCATCGGCGCATTTCTGCTTAAGAAACGCCAGGACACAGGATCCTCCTGATCCGCGCATCTGCCTCGCCCGTTTGCGTTAGAATGAAGTTCCCATGGTAGATCTCCCGCCGATCACCCTCCGCTTGCGCGGCCGCAAGGTGGTCGGACGTGTCGCTTTCATCCTCCTGCTGCTGGGCGCGATTGCCGTTGGCGGCGTGGCGGGCCTGCTGTTCGTTTATTCCAGCGATCTGCCGCAGATTCACGCCCTCGAGGATTTTCAGCCCGACGTGGTCACCGAACTTTACGCCGACGACGGCCAGATCGTCGGCAACTTCGCCTTGCAGCGCCGCGTCCTTCTCACCTACGAACAATATCCGCAAATCCTGAAAGACGCGATTCTGACCACCGAGGATCAGCACTTCGAGGAGCATTGGGGCGTGGATTTCACGCGCGTGGCCGGCGCGGCATGGAAGGATATCGTCGCGCATCGCGTCGTCGAGGGCGCCAGCACCATCACCATGCAGCTGGCTGGAACTCTCTTTCTGGATCGCTCCGATCGCCGCATGGGCCGGAAAGTGCAAGAAGCGTTGCTGGCCCTGCAAATCGAGCGGCACTACTCGAAGCAGCAGATTTTCACGATGTACGGTAATCAGATTTATCTCTCCCACGGCAACTACGGTTTTGAAGCGGCCTCGGAATATTATTTCGGCAAGCCGGTGGGGAAACTGAACGTGCAGGAAGCGGCCACGCTGGCAGGATTGATTCGCGGCCCAAGCTATTCGCCGGTCCTGCATCCGCAGCGCGCCCTGGCGCGGCGCAATCTGGTGCTCGAGCTGATGGCGCACTCCGGCAAAATCACGGAATCGCAATACCGGCAGGCGGTGGCGCAGCCGCTGGGCTTGCATTTGCAGGCGCCGCGAAACACGGTGGCGCCATACTTCGTCGAAGAGATCCGCAAATATTTGGAAAGCACCTATGGCACGGAAATGGTGCACCAGCGCGGCCTGCGCGTGTACACCACGCTGAACGTCGCGATGCAGCTCGCCGCCAACCGCGCCATCCGCGACGGCCTCCACGCCTACGACCGCCGGCACGGCTGGCGTGGCAATCTTGACAACATCCTCGTGGACAAGACCGACACGCTCGATTCCTACGAGGACGATGACTGGCGCTGGCCGATCAACAAAGGCGACTACGTCCAAGGCCTCGTGACGGGCGTCGAACAGAAATCGGCCACGATCAAACTTGGATCGCTTCGCGCCACGCTCACCCAGCCCGATTTTGCCTGGACCGGCCACAAATCGCCCGCCGATCTGCTGAAGCCGGGCGATTTAGTTCAGGTTAATATCAAGGACATCAACGGCGTCTTCGCGCACGTGCAGCTCGAGCAGAACGTGGGCCCGCAAGCCGCCATCGTAGCCATCGACAATCCGACCGGCGAAATCAAGGCCATGGTCGGGGGCTACAGCTTCGACGAATCGAAATTCAACCGGGCCACGCAGGCCCAGCGGCAAGTCGGCTCTTCTTTTAAAATTTACGTCTATTCGGCCGCCGTCGAGCAAGGCTTCACTCCCTTTGACACGATTCTCGACGCCCCCTTCACCACCATGAGCGGAGGCCAGCCCTACTCGCCCCACAATTACGACGAGAAATTCGAGGGAGTCATCACCCTGCGCCGCGCCCTGGACGGTTCGCGCAACGTTCCCGCCGTAAAGCTGGCCGAAAAAGTAGGCATGAACAGCGTGATCGAAATGGCCCGCCGCTTCGGCATCACCAGCCCCTTGCCGCCCTATTTGCCCATCACGCTGGGCGCCGCCGATTTAAACCTGCTCGAACACACCTCCGCCTTCACCGTATTCCCCGATGACGGCATCCGCATCGATCCGCACATGATCCGCCGCGTGACCACGTACGACGGCGCTCTGCTCGAACAGGCGCATCCCCTCATTCACGACGTGATTGAGCCGGACGT
>Ga0335078_10010217_pt1 | contig 13907 bp, 15 predicted proteins | sample Lox_Sample_32_FD_206711 | JGI IMG/M metagenome (GOLD analysis project Ga0335078, IMG submission 206711) | Soil microbial communities from Loxahatchee National Wildlife Refuge, Florida, United States - Lox_Sample_3.2 | ecosystem: Environmental > Terrestrial > Soil > Wetlands | place: USA...
ACGCAGCTGCTCGCCACCGACTGAGGCCACCGGGTCCCTAAAGCCGGGGCCACGAGGCAGTCTTCGCCAGCCAGCGGGACAAGTCCTTCGACACGGTCCTCGGCCTGGTCACCGTGACGCGTGCCTGGTATCACTGCGCGGACTGGCGGGCACGGCCTCGCGCCGCGCGACGCCAAGCTCGGTGTGGCCGACATGTCCATGTCGCTGGGCCTGGCCGCGATGACCGGCGGGCCGCGTCCGCGGCCCCGTTCGCGCAGGCCGCGGGCCTGCTGGAGGAGCGTGCCGGGGTCCGGCTGACCGTTAAGCGGGCCGAGCGTGCCGCCGAGGCCAGCGGCGCCGCCGTCGCGGGCGTCGACCGGGACCGCGCCCGTCTCATCGCCGCGCGGAAGCTGGTGCCGCTGCGGCCCTCCCCATTGCCGGACAAGCTCTAATACATGGTCCAGCGGCGCTAAAGCGCTCGCCATATTCGTACGGATCCTTGCCACTACCGCACCCCCGGTGGGCATCTAGTACGTCAGGAAGGTAGCTTAACCCGGCGAGCGTCATGAATCGACCCAAACTGGACGATGTGAAGATCGTGTGGAGATGGCGTTGAGGTGAGAGATGGTGCCGAAGCTCATCTGCTGCCGAAGCCGGCGCCGCCGTGCGGCAGGCGTCCGTCGAGGACCCCGACCGGGGAACACTTTCCGCGCCGAGCTGGCCAAATGGCCGGACCACCGCGCTATGGTCGTCGAGTACCCGGGGCAGCTGACCGATATCCGGGCAGGGTTGGCGGATGCCGGATTGGCGTGCGGCAGTTCCTGGCGTTGCCGGTCGGGCCGTGACAACTCGACTTTCGCAGTTATGCTGCGAGATCTTCCCAGGCCAGGCGGATGGCGTGAATTTCTTCGCGTGTCGGCTGGTCAGGGCGAGATGGCTTGAATCGGGCGGCGATGATGACGTGGCGGAGCTTGGCGAGCATGTCTGCGGTCGATGGCTGGTGCCTTCGTCGTGTACCAGAGCGCGCGGGCGTGGTGATCGGCGACGTCGGCGGGTGGCGTACCAGGTGGTGGCGATGGCCTGGCAGGCGAGCTGGAGCGGGGCGGCGCGCTCGACGGCGCGCCCCGGACCACGTGATGATGGTCTCGGACAAGGCCAAGCCGGAGCAGGGCCGCCGCTGCCAGGCCAAGGACCAGTCGATTCGCATGTTCCGCGTCCCCGAGGTCAGGGCTGCGGCAGCCGGGCCCGGATGAGCTCGGGCAGGTCCGCGATGGCCTGGGAGATCAGCGTCGCGTTCTCGGCCAGCACGCTCAGCCAGTAGTTCATCCGCTCCGCGTTCGTGGTGTCCCGCCAGTTCGGGAACAGGGACGCCGCGTCGCCGAGCGGCAGCCGGCCCTCCACCTGATGGACCTCGATCGTGAACGACACGCCCCGCGGGCGGCACGCCTTGATCGCGGCCGACACGATGGAGGCCAGCCCGCCCGGCCCGTACAGCATGCCCAGCGAGCGGCGGCCCTCGTAGCCGAACGGGACCGGCACCCGCGTCAGGAAGCTGAAGTGATCGGACAGGCCCCGCACCAGCGGATGGCCGTCGTGCAGATGGAAGTGGACGGGTTTGCCGAGCCGGCCGACCGCGCGGACCACGTCGAGGACGTCACCAAGCGCGCCGCCCACCGCCGCCTGGACGTCCGCGGCCAGGTCCGGCAGCCGCGGATCGGTCACCGCCAGATCCGTCAGCGCCAGGTCCGGGTGGTGGCGCGCAAACCGGGCGCATGCCTGCCGGATGCCGAGGTGGCCGACGTCGATGCAGCAGCTCACCTGGACGGCGTCCTGGAGGTGCTCGGCGAGCTGGACGAACCGGCCCGGTTCCAGGCCCGCGGCGTACTCAACGAACAGCGTGACGTCGGGTGCCTCTTTGCCCAGGACGGCGTCCAGGTCGTGCATGGCGGCCAGCCAGCCGGCGGGCAGATCGCCCATCCCGCGCCGGTCGTGCACGACCAGCCCGGTGATACGGCCGGCGAACCGCGCCGCGAAGTCGCGGACCACCGCCCGGCCCTGTTCCTGCAGCAGGTTCACGTCGCGGTCCAGGTGCACGACCGGCAGCCGCGGGGCCGTCGGCGCGTAGCGCAGCATGTACTCCAGCCCGTCCCGCGAATCGGCGTATACCTCGGCCGAGACACCCATCTGGGCGAAACGCAGCCGGGCCAGGCGCAGCAGCGCGTCGTCTCCGGACACGCGCTGCTGGAACAGGCCGTGCACCGGCCCTACCGGGTCAGGTTCCGTGATGGGCTCCTTACCACGGGGCGGCGCCCAGCATCAGAGCGCCACCGCGACCACACCGGGCAGGATACCGGTCGGCTCGCGGCCCGGGCAGCGGTCGCGGCGCTCGATACCGTTCCAGCGGCTCGGCGCGGCGCCGTGGGCAGCGCTCATCGCCGGTTTCCCGGCCGACGGCCCGCAGGCGCCGATCCTGCTGATTCTCGTAGTGCGTCAGGGCCTGCGCGCCACCGCGTATGCGGGCGAGGTCTCAGCACCGGCCCATAGTTTTCCTTAGGTCGGGTAGCCCGGGCATCTCAGCCCCGGGCTACCCGACCTAAGGGCTGTCCCGTGGATCATGGGACCGGGTCTCGAAGCCAGATCCTGATCGACGCGACGTCGACGCTGCCCCGGTACATGAACTCGCGCTTGTCGTACCGGGTGGCGACGGCGCGGAACTGCTCAGCTTGCCGAAGCAGCGCTCGACGGTGTTGCGCTCGGTGTATCGCCCGGCGTCAAAGGCGGGCGGGCGGCCTCCCGCGCGGTCAGCGCCAGCTCAGCCTGCCGCCGCGCCGTGCCGATGATCCGCGCTGCCGAGGCTGTCCCTGAAGCCGCGCATGCCAATCACGCTGTCACGCCGGGCAGGATGTGATGCATGCAGGAGGACATCGAGTTTGCCGGTGCGGGCCGCATGCTCGTTGCGACGATTTGCACACCTGCTCAGCATGCAGACGGCGGGCTCCAGCGCGGGATCGTCTTCGTGCACGGTCTCGGCAGTAATCGGCGTGGCTACGTCGAGTACGGCGAACGTGCGGCTGCGCAACTGGGTGCCAGCTGCCTGGCCTTGGATCTAAGCGGGCACGGGTTGAGCCCAGGCGAGGCCGGCGATATTTCTCCGGCAGAGCACCTGCAGGATGTGCTGGCCGCTTGGGACGAGCTGACAGCCCGCTATCGTGCGGACCCTGGGAGAATCGGGGTGTGCGGATCTAGCTACGGCGCCTGCCTGGCGGCCCTGGCCGTGCCGCACCGCAGGGTGGCACGGCTGCTATTGCGTGCGCCGATGATCGTCGCAGACGATGACCTTGCCCGCCCGTTGCGGCTCCGGAGCTGTGACCGTGACCCGGCTTCCGCGCTGGTGCTGCTCGGCGGGCTGAACCGCTTCCATTCCCCGGCGTTGGTGGTGGAATCCGGAAATGATGAGGTCATACCGCACGAGACGGTTGAAGCCTACTTGAACGCACTGCCCGCTGCCGGGCACGCGGTCATCGCGAACGCCGCTCACGCGCTCAGCCGGCCGGAATGGCGGGAAGCATTTATCCAGCAGCTGCTCGGTTTCTTCGCGGACCTGTGAATCAATCTTTGCGGATCCTCTTGAGCCGGGGAGCGGGATTCCCGCGACGGCGCCCTGGACCGCCTGCCCGGCTACATCGGCCGGGTGTCCTTCCCAGCGACCGCCCCCATCTCGCCGCCGGTGCGGCGGACCTCGAAGGTGATGTGAACAACGTGCGCGCTGAGGTGATCACACACATACAGCAGCCGGCCGACCTCGACGTCCAAGCCGGTCTCCTCGGCCATCTCCCGGATCAGGGCTTGGGCCAGGGTCTCGCCGTCCTCAAATTTTCCGCCGGGCGAATACGCGACAGTTGAATACGCGATCGTGCCAGTATCACGCCCCGTGGTGCACGATCACCTGCACGCTGATCTTCATTCTGGGCTCCCCTCAGGGACGGCGTCCGCGCCCACGGCCAGGCTGCGGAGATCTTGGTTCCACCTCCGGCGGCCGGAACGCTCGAGGGCAAGCAGCGGCCAGGCCGCAGCGTCCGGAAAGTGCCGTTTGTGAAAGGTGGCCGGCTTGGGTTGCGCTGTCCCGGGTGGGCGAGGGTAGTATCTCGCGCGTTGGCCGCTGCGGTTGCCCTGGGTGCTGATCCGGGCCGGGGTCCGGGGACGTGCCGCGGGTGCCGGGGCCGGAGGCCCTTCCCGTTGAGGAGACGCCATGACCGAGCAGGAAGCCGCCCGGGCCCGCTTTCCGCAGCGGGGCAAGAGCCCGGCCAGCGTCCCGGCGCCGCCGCGGCACCCCGAGCCGCTGCCGGACCCGGCCGGGCCCGCGCCGTACCGGTTAGCCCTGGAATCGCTCCTCCCGGCCGGGGAGTATACGCAGATCAGCGGCGATGACCATGTGACCTTCCAGATGACCGGCGACGTTGGGGGGGTGCATTCCCCGGAGATTCAGCTGGCCGTCGCCGGGGCCATGGCCAACGACGGGCACCGTGCCCACGACCCGGCGCGGTTCCTGTATCTCCTGGGTGACGTGGTCTACTACAACGGCGAGGCCAGCCAGTATTACCCGCAGTTCTACGAACCGTATGCGGACTATCCGGGACCGATCCTGGCCGTCCCGGGCAACCACGATGGCACCCCGATCGATGACAGCGCACCGTCGCTGGCCGCGTTCACCGCGAACTTCTGCACCACGAGCCCGCAGGTCAGCCCGGACGCCCGGGACATCCGGCGGCTGACCATGACCCAGCCGAACGTGTACTTCACCCTGCAGACGCCGTTCGTCACGATCGTCGGCATGTACGATAACGTGGTCGCCGACGGCTACCTGGACGATGACCAGAAGCAGTGGCTGGTCTCGGAGATGCAGTCCGCTCCGGGCGACCGGCCGCTGATCCTGGCCAGCCACCATCCGATGCTGTCGCTGGATCAGTTCCACGGGCCCAGCGAGTACATGGAGCAGGTGATCGACGAGGCGATCCGGTCCTCGGGCCGGGTACCGGCATGTGTCTTCGCCGGGCACGTGCACAACTACCAGCGGTGGGAGCACCCGCTTGCCGGGGGCGGGGATCCCCTGCCGTTCATCGTCTCCGGGGCCGGCGGCTACTGGAACCTGCACCACATCATGACCCCCGACCGGTCGGTGCCCGCACTGCCCTACACCGACGACCGCGGCAACCGGCTGCTCAACTACGAAGATCACGCCCACAGCTACACGCTCGTGACAGCCCGCATGTCCGGCATCACGATCTCCCAGTACCGCGTCGACGGCACCGCCGGGAGCGTTGCCACCACGCTGGTGGAAACGGTCACCTTCCCCCGACGCTGACCCAGCCTCCCCGGCCCCAACTAGGGAAGTGGCAGCCAGCACAACCCGCACGGGACGCCAGCCGGCGCGCCGCTGAACAGCCCGCATTCGCGGTGATCGAGGCGAGTGCCGCGACCCGGGGTGCCGGTAACAATGACCCCTCACAACCGCTCCAGTGTCCAGTTTCCTGAACAGCCCTGGTGCGCGCTGTGGCACGGGTGGGCCGTTAGTGCGGCCGGAACGGGTTGCCGGCGTAGCCGGGCCGCGCCGTCGCCACCCGGTACGACAAGCGCGAGTTCATGTACCAGGGCAGCGTCGACGTCGCGTCGATCAGGATCTGGCTTCGAGACCCGGTCCCATGATCCACGGGACAGCCCTTAGGTCGGGTAGCCCGGGGCTGAGATGCCCGGGCTACCCGACCTAAGGAAAACTATGGGCCGGTGCTGAGACCTCGCCCGCATACGCGGTGGCGCAGCACGCCGAAAGCTGGTGCCGCCAGTGCCGCTGCTGCCGAGCGGCCCCTGCGCTCCCCGCGCCCACACCGTGCCATTGCTCAGCAACGCCGCCGCCGGCCCGAACCACACGACCTGGCGAATGGTCTTGTATTTACTTTCCCTCTTTCGGGTGGGCCATGAAGAACTCGTACATGATCTCGCTCGCGTCGGGCCCGCGCGGGTCGGTGAAGATGCTCCCCGGCGTGCCGCCGGACCAGGCGTGCCCCATTCCGTCGATTCTGTAGTAGACGACCATGTCGCGGCCGTGGACGTCTTGCCATGTCTCCACGGTGTAGGACCTTTCCCGGCCCGGCCCGGCAGGGTGGTTGACGGTGCTGGTGGGATGGTCGAAGGTGGCGGTGAAGTCCGCCGGCGCGGCCAGCTGATCCGTGGTGATCCATTGCTGGGTGACCTCGTTGCCGTTAATGGGGTCAGAGACCGGATCGGCGGTCCCGTGAAAGACGATGGCCGGCACCGCCCGGGCGAAGGATCCCCCGGCGTGAAAGGCTTTCTGTCCTTGCTCGACGGGGTCGGGTCCCGGGGGGATCAGTGCAATGTCCTGGAGGTGTATCTCGCCGGAGAAGGCCTCCGCCTCGCTCAGGGGCGCCATGGCATCTCGTGCCGGCGCCTGCTCAGCGAGAACCGGCAGGGTGTAGCCGTACTCACCCCCCGAGTGCACCGCGATGGCGGCAAACACATCGGGGTAGGTGGCTCCCAGGTTGGCGACCGCGCCGCCGCCTGAGGAGATGCCGGCCACGTAGATGCGCTGCGGGTCGATCGTCCACCGGGAGGTGTTGCTGCGCATGTCCTGGACGATGCCGGCCAGGCTGGCCGGTTCTCCCTCGCCACGCTGCTGATTGTCCGGCAGGAAAAAGTTCCAGCAGGATATCGGGTTAATGTCCTGGGGGGCGAACTCATGCGGATAGACGACCAGGAACTGATGCGCCTCGGCCAGCTGGTTCATGTGCGTGTCATAGGCAATGGCCCACGGGTGACTGAAGAAGGGCTGCGCGCAGCCGTGCAGGACCATGATGAGGGGCACGGCGGTACCGGCCTGATAGCTGGCCGGAGTATAGACCCAGTAAAACCGGTCGCCATGCCGGCCCGTGTACCACGTTTGGCGTGATGCGCTCAGCTCCTGCATCTCGCGAGGGACCGCTGCTGAGAGAGCTTCAGGTTGCATGGAATTCCCCTTCTGGAATCCTGGGCCCGGCTGCTGCCCGTGCGGGGGCCCGGTTGCGGCCGGGTGTGCCAGGAGGCGCACCGGCAGAGATCACGTCACGATCCGTATCGTCCAGAAGTCTGATGACAGGCCAGTTGCCGTCAGGTAGGCGTACGGCAGGGTGAAGTACCCGGCCTGACCCCAGTCAGGCCCCCACGAGTTACGGACGGTAAACGTCTGGGCCGAGTCGTCGTATCCGGCGGCGAGGACCGCGTGGCCACCGAGTACCTGCTCGCCGGGCTGCGGCATCGGCACCACGCCGCTCTTGGCTACATCCGCACTCTCGAAACTCTCGTAAACGGTGAATCCGAACACGAACGGGTAGCCCGCGGCGAGGCAGCCGCGCAACTGGTCCGGGTCGCGCAGGACCCGGCTGTAGGCCGTTACCCGATTCTGGAGGGCGTCCGTGTAACACTGTGGCGGCGGCTTTTCACCATCCCTGGCGCCGTCGGGGAATTTCCCGCCGTCGGAGACGGGAGGCGTGTCGTCATAGGGCCATTCGTCCTCGGAGCAGGCCCCGAGGTTTGCCACGCTTTTGACCCCGTCCCGGATCTGGGCGCCGGAGTCATACCCGGCGTGATGCTCCATGGCCCGTTCGTTGTAGTAGATGAACAGGCGCGAGGGCATAAAGTCTGGAAGGTTCTCCTTTTTGAGGATGAACTCGAAGGCGGCAGCGATGGCGTTCGCGGTGCAGCTGCCGATCCTGCCCTGATTGTACACCGGCGGGCAGCCGCTGCGCAGATCGACGCTGGGCGGGAGGGCCGCGAGCGCAATCTGCGGAGCGGCGTAAAGATGGTCCCGCGCATCCGGCAGGTCCGGCTTCCAGCCATAGCCAGCCGTTTTACGCGCCGTGACAGATTCTACCGGGCTTGACATTCTCCGTCTCCCCTCGTGCCGACGATGCGGCGGCTTGATGCCTGGCAAGGTAACTGCGGCAGTTCAGATGCCACCCCCGCACGGAACACCAGAAAAGAGGAATGGAGGGCAACTGTCAAGACATGGTCCCAAGGTCTTTATATGGCGCCAAGTTCTTTTCTTTCAGGATCCCCCCGGCTGGGAGGTGACCAAAAACCGGCGCGGGCCCGGAAACCCGTGGTCCGCCCAAGGCCGCAGCAGTGGGCCTGAGATGCCAATGTGAGTCAGGGCTGCCTGCGCTTGCCGGATGGCGTGGTTCCGTTTTCGGTCAGGTCGGTGGGTTTGGCCTGTGACGAGGATCGGGTGCAGGATCCTGAGTCAGTTGATTCGGAGCGCTGCGCCCCGGACGCCGGGAACCGCGGCCGTGTATGCCCGCGTGTCCTCGGTGGGCCAGCGTGCTGATCTGGACCGGCAGGTGGCACGGGTCACCGCGTGGGCGACCGGGGAAGGGCTCGCGGTCAGCCGGGTGGTGACCGGGGTGGGGTCCGCGCTGAACGGCAGGGTTCGCAAGTTCCTCGCCCTGCTCCGCGATGACTCGGTGACCACGATCGTGGCGGAGCACCGGGACAGGTTCGCCCGGTTCGGCGCCGGGTACGTGGAGGCGGCACTGTCGGCGCAGGGCCGTAGGAACGACCGATGGCCGCCCAGTCAAAAAGCCTGCGGGGCGGTCTCCCTTCGCCGGCATTGCCCGGATCAGGTCCTTGGGGGTCGCCGTTCAGCCCATCGCTGTCCGGCCTCTCGGCCTTCCCGTCGCGACTCCGGTTTACCCGGCGGCTGGTGCGGTCCAGCTCCCTCGATCACCTCGCAGACGATACTGACGCTGCACGGCGCCGAGGACGGGCGCCTAGCTAGGGCCGAAAGCCCCGGCATGGACGGGCCGGACGTCCAGGCTCCGGCGAACTCCGCACAGTCCGGTCAGCGGCGGAAGCCCGCGGCTGCCGTACCGGGGGTCTGTCGAGCCGGCGCCCGGTCATTACGCCCGGTCATTACGCCCGGTCATTACGCCCGGTCATTACGGCCGGCGTTCACGGCGAGGCCGGGGGTCATGATCGGGTCCGGCCTCGTCGCCGGGGTTGTCGCCGCGGTTCGGGCCGGCTTCCGGGTACACCCGGGTCTCCTGGTACGGGCCGGCGTCCCGGCTCGGGGCGTCGCCGCGGTACTGCCCGTCGGCCCCGTACGGGCTGTCGTGCCGGTAGGAGGGGGCCTCGTCCCGCTGGAACGGGGTCTCGCGGTACCGGCCGGTGTCCCGATACGCCTGGGGCTCCCGGTACGGGCTGCTGTCCCGGTAACCTCCTGGGTCCTGGTACCCCTGTGGCTCGTGGTACGGGCTGCCGTCCTGGTACGGGCTGCCGTCCTGGTACGGGGCGGCGTCCTGGTACGGGCTGGCGCCGGAGCGGTCGCGGTGGTCGCCATGCGCGGCCGCCGTCCGGACGGGCGCCACGCGCACCAGCAGGTTGTAGGTGATCATCGCGATGGCCAGGTGCATGAACGCCAGGAACAGGACCGCCTGGCCCGGCTGGCCCTTTACCCAGATGTAGAGGTCGGGCAGCAGCAGGACGATCGTGACCAGGATGGCCAGCCGGAAGAAGACCCACCGCGGCGCCGATGTCACCCGGGCCACGATGGGCCAGCCGGCGCACGCGATGAGCACGCCGATGATCGTCAGCTTCGAGTAGTCGCTGAACTGGAAGTGCACGTATCCCTTGGTGGCCGGGAACACGGCGACGGCGGCCCGGGCCAGCAGCCAGTCGGCGAGCAGGCACAGCACCAGGCTCGCGACGGTGGCGATGACCACGCGGGCGGCGGCCGGCGGGCGATGGCGCGGGGAGAAGTCGACACGGGCCAGTTCCATGGCGCGGTCGATTACCAGGGGCGGCATGTCGTGGGCGCTCCTTCGGTGTCAACGGGCTAACTGGTCGCGGGAGAGCTGGCAGGCGTCGTCGGCTACCGGCCGGTGCGGGGGAGCGGGCCGCCGGGCGGCGGCTCGTCGCCGGAGGCTTCTGGCCCGCCATGACCCGTCCGGGGGTCGTCGGCGAGCAGCGCGCTGAGCAGTTCCTCATCTTCGGGGCTGAGGTCGGCCACGAACCGCGACAGCACACCCGCGCGGTCATGGCCGCCCTGCAGCAGCTGCAGCATCCGGTGCGCGGTCATCGACGCCTCGGCGTCGGCCGGGCCGCCGGGCAGCTCGTAGGCGAAGCCGCGCCCGGACAGGCGCCGGTTCACCGCGCCCTTGGCGTGCAGCCGGGAAAGGGTGGTCATGACGGTGGTGTACGCGAGCTGGCCGCCGAGCCCGGCGAGCACCTCGCCGGGGGTGAGCGGGCGTCCCGCGGTCGCGAGGCACCCCAGGACCTCCTGTTCCAGGGCGCCACGCGGCCTGCCGTGCGGTCTGGCTGTCATGGCACCTCCTCATCACTACTACCGTTATTGTAGTACGACAACGCCGGTCGTAGTTACCTTCCGAGCCCGCCCGGGGGAAGAGGCGTCAGGAGGAAGAGCATGCAAGCGATCTACCACATGACCTATCTGCAGGCCGTGGTCATCGGGCTCATCCAGGGGCTCACTGAGCTGTTCCCGATTTCCAGTCTTGGCCATACCGTGCTGATCCCGTCCTGGCTGGGCGGCACCTGGGCCACGCTCGTCCACCAGGAAAGCAGCACGGAGAGCCCGTACCTGGCCTTCATCGTCGGCCTGCACCTGGCGACCGCGCTGGTCCTGCTGGCGTATTACGCCAAGACCTGGGTGCGGATCATCCGCGGACTGATCACCAGCATCATCACCCGCCGGGTGGAATCCTCCGACCAGAAGCTGGCCTGGCTGCTGGTGATCGCAACGATCCCGGTCGGGATTGCCGGGCTGCTGCTGGAGCACACGTTCCGGGTGCTGTTCGCCAAGCCGCTGGCCGCGGCGATCTTCCTCGTCATCAACGGCGGCATCCTGTTCGGGGCCGAGGCCTACCGGCGCCGGCAGCTGGCGGCCGAGCCGGCCGGGGCGCCCGCGCGCGAGCAGATCCTCCCGCGCGAGCAGATCCTTCAGCCGGAGCGCGTGAGCCAGCGTGAGCAGGTGGCCGAGCCGGCCTGGGCGGCCCAGCCGGTACCGCCGGGCGCCGGGAACCCGCACGCGGCGCGGCGCCGCGCCGAGCCGTCCCGCTTCCGCGGCGAGCGCGGCGAGCACGACGTCGTGCTCGACGCCGGCGCTGAGCGCCGGCTGGCCGATGTCGGCGTCGTGTCCGCGCTGTGGATCGGCGCCTCGCAGATTCTGGCGCTGTTCGCGGGCATCAGCCGGGAGGGCGTGACGATGGCCGGCGGCCTGGTCCGCGGGCTGAACCACGAGGACGCCATGCGGTTCTCGTTCCTGATGGCCACGCCGGTCATCCTGGCCGCGGGCGCGCTCAAGCTCAGCGACCTGACCGGCTCGCTCGGCAGCGGCGTCCGCGGCCAGATCATCGCGGGCAGCATCGCGGCCGCGGCAAGCTCCCTGTTCGCGGTGGTGTTCCTGGCCCGCTGGTTCCGCACCCGGACGCTGACCCCATTCGCCATCTACTGCGTGGCCGCCGGGGTGTTCAGCATCATCCGGTTCGGTATCTTCTGACCCGCCCCTGACGCGCCCGGCCCATCCGGGACAGCCAGCGCAGGCTGGCACCGGGCCGGCCGGGGTCGCCGGGCGCGCGCGGCGTGGCCAGATCGTCGCAGCAGCCGATGAACATCCGGCCCTCGGCGGGCAGCTGCGCTCGCACCGCCTCGGCCGGGCTTGACCTGCCGATGCCCGCCTCGCCGGAGATCAGCACGACCGAGCCGTGCCCGGCCGCGGCGTCCGGCACCGCGCCGGCGAGCACGGCCAGCTCCGCCTCGCGTTCCAGGATGCCGGCCCTCACGCTGGGATTGTAGGCTCGCGGCGATGATTTCCCGCGCCGCCAGCCGTCGGTACCTGGCAGGCTTCAGGCAGCCGGAAGGGAGTGGCCATGAGCGGAGTACGGGTGCTGGTGGGGACGCGCAAGGGCGCGTTCATCCTCACCTCCGATGGCACACGCGAGAAATGGGACGTCAGCGGCCCGCATTTCCCGGGCTGGGAGATCTACCACATGTCGGGCTCACCGGCTGACCCGGACCGGCTGTACGCGTCGCAGACCAGCGGCTGGTTCGGGCAGGTCATCCAGCGCTCCGATGACGGCGGCGGCAGCTGGACGCCGGTCGGCAACGAATTCAGCTACGTCGGCGGCACGGGCACGCACCAGTGGTACGACGGCACCCCGCATCCGTGGGAGTTCGCGCGCGTCTGGCATCTGGAGCCGTCCCCGGACGACCCGGACACAGTCTATGCAGGGGTGGAGGACGCGGGCCTGTTCCGGTCGGCCGACGGCGGCCGGCACTGGCAGGAGCTGCCCGGCTTGCGCACGCACCGGTCGGGGCCATCCTGGCAGCCCGGCGCGGGCGGGATGTGCCTGCACACGATCATCCTGGACCCGGGCCATCCCGGCCGGATGTTCACCGCGATATCGGCGGCGGGCGCGTTCCGGTCCGACGACGCGGGCGGGTCGTGGCGGCCGGTCAACCGCGGCCTGCGGTCGGAGGGCATCCCCGACCCGGAGGCCGAGGTGGGCCACTGCGTGCACCGGCTGGCGATGCACCCGGCCCGGCCGGACGTGCTGTACATGCAGAAACACTGGGACGTGATGCGCAGCGACGACGCCGGGGAGACCTGGCACGAGGTCAGCGGCAACCTGCCCACCGACTTCGGTTTCCCGATCGGGGTGCACGCGCACGAGCCGGACACCGTCTACGTGGTCCCGATCACCAGCGACTCCCAGCATTTCCCGCCCGACGGCAAGCTGCGCGTCTACCGCAGCCGGACCGGCGGGGACGAATGGGAGCCGCTGACCCGGGGCCTGCCGCAGGAGCACTGCTACGTCAACGTGCTGCGCGACGCGATGGCCGTCGACGCCCTGGAGGACTGCGGCATCTACGTCGGCACGACCGGCGGGCAGGTGTACGCGTCGGCCGACGCGGGGGACAGCTGGGCGCCGGTGGTCCGCGACCTGCCCGCGGTGCTGTCCGTCGAAGTCCAGACGCTGCCATGATCCGGGTCGTGCTGCCGGCGCACCTGCGCGCGCTCGCCAGCGTCGACGGAGACGTGCAGCTGCCGGTCGATGGCCCGGTCACCCAGCGCACGGTGCTCGACGCGCTGGAGGGCCGCTACCCCATGCTGCGCGGCACGATCCGTGATCAGCGCAGCGGGAAGCGCCGGGCGTTCGTCCGGTTCTTCGCCTGCCAGCAGGACCTGTCGCACGCGCCGCCCGACGACCCGCTGCCCGCGCCCGTCGCCACCGGCGCCGAGCCCTACCTGATCATCGGGGCGATGGCGGGCGGCTAGCCGTGCCGGGGGCTGGCGGGGTCGTGGGTGCAGACGTGGTAGGCGTAGTCGTCGGCGGGGTTGTCGCGGTCGGGGTGGCTGCGGGTGATGCCGGCCATGCGCCGGCGGCACAGTGTGCACCGCACCCGGGAGCGATGCCCGCGTCGTTCCAGGTCCAGCGCCCCGGATTCGACGTCCCAGCAGATGGCGGCGACGTAGAAGCCGGGCGGCAGCCATTCGCGGGTGGAGGTGAGCTGACGGCGCAGGCTGGCGGCCGGGTCCTGCAACGCGAGGGTGGAGGTGCGGGCCAGCACGGCCACCGGGACCGGTAGGTGCGGCCGGACTTCGCAGTACAGAGTTGGTCCTCGTGTTTCCGAGTTTCGCGGTGACCAGCGGCTGACGGGGTTCCGACCTGGGGTGAGCCGGGTGTGACGGCTGTGGCGTGTCGGGTTCGTCGGTGACAGGCGGATAGGGCAGCATCGGCGGTGCCTATCAGGTCCACGTTTGCCGGGAGTGTCCGCCGATGCTGCCGTCTGAGAGCCTACCGATGCCGCGGGAGTGGCGTGAGCTGCTGGAGGAGCTCGCGCCGGCGTTCCCGCGCCGCTCGACG